>ERZ795053.89-NODE-89-length-106019-cov-18.887830_pt1 | contig 106019 bp, 100 predicted proteins | sample MGYA00375137_ERZ795053 | MGnify/ENA primary metagenome ERZ795053 (study PRJEB30182, sample SAMN05720284) | activated sludge metagenome | isolation source: Anaerobic digester | place: Hong Kong | collected 2014-12-17 ... | reverse complement strand
AAAAAAAAGACCCCGGGGGTTTCCGGGGTCTTTTTCCAATGTGGATTTTACTTGACAACCGTCCAGTTTTCGTCGATTTGGGCATCGATGGTGCCGTACTCCAGGATGTAATTCCCCATGAGCTCGGACACTTCCATCATGATTTCCTTCACCATGGGCTTGCCCTGGAACATGGAATACCCACCGCCACCGCCGGCGCGGTAGTTGTTCAAAACGACATCGTACTGGGCATCCATGTCAAGGGGCTTTCCCTCGAAGTCCAGCTTCACGACGCGCTCGCCCACTGGTTTGCTCACGTCGATCACGTAATCGATGCCTTCCCAGATATCGTAGTTGTAGTGGCGTGGCTTGGGATTGACCCAGGAATCGGTTACGGTGATCTCGCCATCTTGCAGGGTGAAGTACCCCGCGCTGATTTCCAGGGCATCCTTGATGTCCTGCCCGCTCACGCGAATCACCTTGAGGGTGTTGGGGTAGATGTACACGCCGTTGATATCGCGCAGCGTCACGGGGCCCGATTTCCAACCCTTGATATCGTTGCTGAAAAGGGCCGTGGAGGAGATCTTTGCACCGCTGTATTCCATCTGCACGGTGTTGACAAATTCCATCAGTGGGTGGTCTCCCAGGCGAACGGCCAGGGGGTCTTCCACGTAGAAATCGCCGTTTGCCCTTCCCACGGGTGTATCCAGCCATTGCTGCACTTTATCCTCGTAAGGCTGCACCATCTCCATGATGTCCGGATCGGCTTCTACACCCGCGGTGGAAATGAGTTCCACGGACTTGGCCGTCACCAGCCAGCTGCCACTGGAGTTGTCGAGGGTGATGTCGATGCGCCCCACGTTTTCTCCCCATTTTCCCGTCTGGGAAACTGGAACACCGAGCACGAAAGCGGCAATAGCGCGGTGTTGGTGGCCGGTGAGCATCACGTCGATGCCGGGAACCTCTTCCAGGATTTGGTATCCCACGTTTTCACCCACGAGTGCCTCGGTGGGTTTGCCGGTCTTGGGGTCTTTTTCCAGTCCACCGTGGTACACAACGACCACGAGGTCCGCCATTTCTCGCAACATGGGGACGTACTTTTTCGCGGTTTCCACCGGGTCGAGGAAATCCACGAGCGCGATGTTCTTGGGTTCTTCCCAATTGGGAATGTGGTCAGTGGTCAAGCCAAGGAAAGCAACCTTCACACCTTCTACTTCCTTGATGAGGTAGGGTTCGTAGTAAGGGATCGTGGTAAAGCGTTTCACCACGTTGGCACTCAGGAAGGGGAAGGTAGCCTCGGAAACGGCCTTGTTCAGAAGGTCCATGCCGTAGTTGAACTCGTGGTTCCCGATCACGGTGAGCAGGAACCCCATCTGGTTCATGGCCAGAACCATGGGATCGATGGGCTCGTTGTCGATCTTGGCGTGGTAGTATTCCAGGGGGGTCCCCTGGATCAGGTCTCCCGAATCCACGGGCAGAAGAATGGCTCCCTGGTCCCGGAGCATTTGGAAAATGGTTTGAACCTTGGCAAGCCCCACGTTGGAAGGCGTGTTGCTGGCATAGTTGATGGGGAACACGTTACCATGCAAGTCGCCAGTGTGGGCGATGGTCAGGGTAACCGTTTGTGCGAACGCCAGAAGGCTGAGAAGCGCGAGAAGGGAGAAGATCAGTAGTCGTTTCATTCTTTCACCTCCAAAAAGTTCATAACTCTTTATTATAGCAAAAAATGCATGGAAAAACGTCCCAAAATGTGATAGGATCAAGTATATTTTTGCCAGTCGAAGGGAAAATCCCAGTTTGGAGGCTTCTTATGTGGCAGACTTTCTTGCGGATGGTGTCGAAGAAACCCGTTACCATCTTTCTTCTTTTTAGCACACTGATCGTTTTGGGGTACTTCGCCTACACGCGAATGCCCATGGACCTTCTTCCCGAGTTGGAACTCCCCTACGTCGCGGTCTTTGCACCCTACATCGGGGCAGAACCGACCGAGGTGGAGCAAAGCGTTACCCGCCCCCTGGAAAAGGTGTTGGGGGTGGTAAGCGGGGTGAAATCCATCGCTTCGGATTCCATGGAAGGCTTTTCCATGATTCAAATCGAGCTGGACTCGGAAACGGATCTCAACGCAGCGGTACAACGCATCAGGGATGCCCTCTCCCAGAAGATGTTCCTCAACCTTCCGGAAAACGTGGAACCCATGGTGTTCGAGATGAGCACGTCCATGATCCCCATCTACATCCTTTCGCTTTCCTCCGACGACCGCTCCCTGTTGAAGGAAGGAAGCGACGATTTGCAAAAGGCCCTTTCCCGCGTGGATGGCGTGGCTTCCATCCAGGTGGTGGGGTTGGATGAGACCATGGTGCAGGTGCAAGTCAAACCCAACTTGTTGGAAAGCCTCGACGTACCCCTGGAGATCCTGAAAACCAACCTGGGATCGGGGATGCGCTTTCCCATGGGCACCGTGCAAAGCCAAGGCAAAACGTTCCCCCTCACGGTGAGCTCGCGTTTCGACTCCATCGAGGCACTGAAAAGCACCGTGATCGGGTTCCGGGGAATGGGCGCCATGATGAGTTCGGAAAGCTCTGCAGCCGTGGGAGGTGCGGCCTCCGCCATGACCGGGGGATTCTCCTTCCAGCTCCCGGCACTCCCCATCCCCGTCCCGTTGAAAATGGTGGCAGACGTGCAGCAGGTCGTGGCGAACCCGGACAACTACGCCACGGTGAATGGGAAGTCGGCGGCGGTGTTGATCGTGCAGAAGATGAGCAACGCCAACACCGTGCAAGTGGTGAAAAAGCTGCAGCAACAAATCGAACAGTGGCAGGCGCTGAATCCCAAGTTGGAAACCAGCGAGGTTATGAACACCAGCGCCTTCACCGAGGAAGCGGTGCAGGGTTTGTTCCAGAACTTGCTCATCGGAGCGCTTGCCGCGGTGTTCGTGATCTTCTTTTTCTTGCGGAACTTTTCCGCCACGATCGCCATTGGGCTTTCCATACCACTCTCCCTTCTGATTGCCCTCGTTTTCAGCTACTTCTCTGGTTTGGGGCTGGACCTGATGACGGTCGGTGGGTTGACCATGGCGGTGGGGATGATCGTGGACAACAGCATCGTTGTGCTGGAGTCCATTTTCCGGTACCGGGAGAAGAAGGCTTCCTTCGAAGACTCCGCTGCGCTCGGAGGCTCGGAGGTCGTGGAGGCCATCTTCGCTTCCACGCTCACCACCCTGGCAATGTTCGTGCCACTGGCGTTTACCACCGGGATGGCTTCGCAGATCTTCAAGTACTTCGCGCTCACGCTGGCCCTTTCGCTGGGTGCCTCCCTTTTCGTGGCCATCGTGATGGTTCCCGCCTTTTCGCGCGTGTTGAAACCTCGAAAGCCTTCGTTCGTGAAAACCACGCAGTGGTATTCGCGGCACTTGCAAGGGTGGCTGAAAAAGAAAAAGACGCTGTTCGCCTTTTTCGGGGGACTTTTTGCCGTGAGCATTCTGCTGGTGGTGTGGATGGGTATCGAGTTTATCCCCACAATGGATAGCGGGCAAGTCGTGGTTTCGATGCAGTTGCCCAGCAACCTTCCCTTCAGCCAGTTCCGTTCCCTTTCGGAAGAAATGGACCAGCTGCTGTTGCAACAGGCGGAGGAACTGGAAGTCGAGGTATTCTTCACCCGCGCGGGAAGCGGGGGAGGATCAAACATGATGGCGCTGTTCACGGGATCCGCGGGAGGATCTGTGGAAACCCAGTTGCAGCTCAAGCCAAAGGCACAGCGCTCGCTTTCCACGGACGAAGTGCAGGAACGACTACTACAGGCCTTGCAACCCCTCGCCCAGAAGTACCAGGCGGAGGTAAACGTGTCGGCGCAGGGAGCGGACTTTTCCCAGATGTTCGGGAGTCCCATCCAGGTGGTGTTCTTCGACGAGGACCTGGAAAGCCTGGAAAAAAAGGCAAGTGCATTGGCGCAAGGGTTACGGGATATCGGGGGCCTCACCGACATCCGCACCAGCTTCGAGGAAACCGAAGAGTTCTACGAGCTCTCCATCGACCGCAGCAAGGCGTTGATGTCGGGCACGTTGTACTTGCAAGCATTCGGTGCGCTGCAACCCTACTTGTCTGGGGTCGAACTGGGCACCATTTTCATGGATGGGAAGGAAGTACCCGTGAAGCTCTTTTTGGAACACGCGGAAGTGGATCCCATTTCCCTCATGCAGATCCCCGTTTCCACGCTTTCCGGTGATGAGAAATCTTTGGGAAGTTTCTCCACGCTCGCCAAGAAACGTTCTCCCTCCGTGATCAAGCACCTTCGGAGCCAACGCGTGGCCTACGTGTATGCCACTCCGGGTGGAGACAATCCCCTGGGATTGGGCAAGGCGGGGGAGCAAGTGGAAGAGTTGTTGCAGCAGCTGTTTCCCAACCTCCCGCTCCAGGAGAAACCCGTTCTGGAAGGCCAGGTCAACGCGATGCGCAGCACCTTCTCGCAATTCCTGATTGCCTTCGCAGCGGGAATCTTGCTGATGTACCTCATAATGGGAGCACAGTTCGAATCGTTCGTGTTCCCCCTCATCATCTTCCTCACTCTGCCCATGGCGCTCGTGGGCATCGTGCTCACGAACTTGCCCGGCTTTTCCCCCATCAACATTTCCAACATGATCGGGATCTTAACGCTCGCTGGCGTGCTGGTGAACAACGGTATCGTGATGATCTCACACATCAATCACCTGCGGGAAAAGGGCATGGAGCGCGTGAAAGCCATCGTGACCGGTGCAGGAGAACGCCTTCGCCCCATCTTGATGACCACGTTGACCACCGTCATCGCCCTGGTACCCACCATGTTCGCCGCGGGGGAAGCTTCGGAAATCCAGCGACCCATGGCAGCTACCATCGCCGTGGGACTGTTCGTGGGTACCATGTTCACGCTGGTGCTGATCCCCTTGCTGTACGATACGCTTGATCGTTTTTCCAAGCGGTTCCGGGAGGGCAAATGATTGCGGCGAATCGGGAAGAATACCCTACGTTTGCGGGGTACTTTCCCCAGGGTGCATTCGGAATAGCCCCCCTTTCCATCCTGGGGGGCAACACCCTGGGAGAGGTTTTCGTGGACGATGGGCAAAACCCCCGGGTCGTTTTGGTATGGACGCGCACGGATGCGCTGTACCTTTCGTTCCGGGAGTGGGTTTCTCCCGGGCTGTGGATGCCGTTCATCTGGGATGTTGTGGCCCCCCGGGCCCATCACATGGGAATCGATCGCTTGTTCGTGCAGTTCCCCGACGGGGTGGAAAACCTGGCGCAACGTCTGCAAGGTCATGTTCGCGATGCCCGTTGGGTGGGGCAGCTGCACTACTCGTTCTCGAACAACCGCTCGATCCCCCGAGTTTCCCGGGAAGGTTGGACGCTTTGCCCCATAGACGACGTGCTGGAAAAAGGAACGGACCTGCAAGGCTACGACGAACTTTGTGGTTGGGTGTACTCCTTTTGGCCCGCGCTGTCCGATTTCCGAAAGCTGGGGACGGGAACGTGCGCAACGCGCGACGGCCAGGTGGGCGCATGGTGCCTGACGGTGTTCGCCCACGAAGGGAAGCGCGAACTGGGAGTTGCCACACGTGACGCTTTTCGGAAACGGGGGTTGGCAACATTGGTGTGCCACGATTGCCTGGACAAGTTGGCGCAAAAGGGGCTTCAGCCTTGCTGGAGTTGCCTTGCGCAAAACCAGGCTTCGCAGGCGCTTGCCCGCAAGTTGGGCTTCCATTCTCCCCGGTCCCGGCAACTGCTTTTCCTGGTGCCCGAGTCCAGGCAAAAAAAGCCCGGTGTTGTGTTATAATAGCCATGAAATGCTTGATTGCGCCTGTTGCACCGTGAAAAAGTTGTGAACCGAGTGGTTTTCGGTTCTCTTTTTTGCTTCTTCCGCATTCCTGCTTTTCGCACCACATCGTTGGAGGTTTCGCATGAACGGAAAAAAGTATTACGTAACAACTCCCATTTACTACGTGAATTCCGAACCCCACATCGGTTCGGCCTATACCACGATCGTTGCCGATATCATCGCCCGGTACAAGCGTTTTTGCAACTACGAGGTCTTCTTCCTCACGGGAACCGATGAACACGGCCAGAAAATCCTGGAAGCATCGAAAAACCAAGGAATGGACCCCCAAACCTTCTGTGACGGGTTGGCGGGAAAATTCCAGCAACTCTGGAAGGACATGGGTTTGACGCACGATGATTTCTTGCGCACGACCCAGCCCCGGCACGAAAAAGTGGTGCAAAAATTCATCGCGCGCCTGGAAGAAAAAGGTGACGTGTACAAGGGGATGTACGAGGGTTGGTACTGCGTTTCGTGCGAAACCTTCTTGAGCCCCGACGACCTGGTCAAGGACGGGGAAAAGAAGTTTTGCCCGGAATGCAACAAGGAAGTCCATTTAGTCAAGGAAGAGAACTACTTTTTCCGCCTGTCCAAGTACAACGATCGCCTTCTGGAACTGTACCGTTCCAACCCTTCCTTCGTCGAGCCCGATTTCCGGCGAAACGAAATGCTCCGCCTGCTGGAAGGGGGATTGAAAGACCTGAGCATTTCCCGCACTTCCTTTTCCTGGGGGATTCCCATGTCCAATGACCCCAAGCACGTGGTCTACGTGTGGGTGGATGCCTTGCTCAACTACATTTCCGCGCTGGGTTATGACAGTGATGATCCCTCGCTGTTTGCGAAGTACTGGCCTGCGGATTTGCACCTGATCGGCAAGGAAATCAACCGCTTTCATTCCATTATCTGGCCTGCGATGCTCATGGCCGCCGACTTGCCGTTACCCAAGAAGGTGTTCGCACATGGATGGTTAACCGTCAACGGGGAAAAGATCAGCAAGTCCAAGGGAAACGCCATTGATCCGCGTATCTTGATGGACGCGTACGGCAGGGATGTGATCCGTTACTACCTGTTGCGCGACATCCAGTTCGGCAAGGATGGCGATTTTTCGGAAGACAACCTGATCAACCGCGTCAACGCGGACCTTGCCAACGACCTGGGGAACCTCGTGCACCGTTTCTCCGCCATGCTGGCGCAGAACTTCGAAGGCATTCTTCCCCCGCTTTCCGAGCCAAATGGCAACATTCCGGATATCAAGCTCAAGGCGTTGGTGGAAGAAACCCGCCTCACCTACTTCGAGAAAATGGACGGTTACCAGTTCACGCAAACACTCGAAAAACTCTGGGAATTGGTGAGCTACGCCAACAAGTACATCGATTTGACGCAACCCTGGGTTTTGGCCAAGGATCCGGAACAAAAGGAAAGGCTGGGAGGGGTTCTGTCCAACCTGGGCGAGACGATCCGCAACATCGCCCTATTCTTGAAACCCATCATGCCGGAGACATCCGCGGAAATATTCCGCCGCCTGGGCTACTCCGATAACGAGTGGTTCGAAACCAATTCGCTGGACATTGGTTGGGGGAAGCTCCGGGCAGGAAACCACGTGAGCCTGAAAGAACCCCTTTTCCCGCGCATCGATACCAAGACCTTCCAGAAGGTCATTGGAAGCACCCCGCTCCCACCACTTGCGGGCGAGAAAAAGGTCGCCCACGAACCAGAGCAACCAGAGCCTAACGTGCTGCAAATCGATTTTGCATTGCTCCAGCAAGTGCAGCTGAAGGTGGCCCTCATCGTGGAAGCGGAAAAAGTCCCGCGATCCAAGAAGCTGGTGAAGCTGCAACTGGACGTTGGGGAAGCAGAACCACGACAAATCGTGGCGGGGATTTCCCAGTACTATTCCCCTGAGGAACTCGTGGGAAAACGGATCGTGATCGTGGCAAACCTCAAGCCGGCGAAGTTGATGGGCATCGCTTCCAACGGCATGTTATTGGCGGCAAAAGATGGAACCAACCTCGCGTTGCTCACCGTGGACCAACCGGTGGAACCGGGGGCTCATATCTCATGAGCAAAAAGTCTTCTCCGGGCCGACCATTCACGCCCGACGAGCGGATCATTCCACGGCCCTTCGACGATGAGCTAACCGAGTCGTACATCAACTACTCCATGTCGGTCATCGTGGGTCGTGCCATTCCAGACGTGCGGGATGGACTCAAGCCCGTGCAGCGAAAGATCCTGTACGGAATGCGGGAATTGAAGAACTGGAGCAACCAGCCACACAAGAAAAGTGCCCGTATCGTGGGGGAAGTCATGGGGAAGTACCACCCACACGGAGACATGGCGATTTACCTCGCGTTGGTCCGCATGGCCCAGGATTTCAACATGCGGGAAATGCTCGTGGATGGCCAGGGGAATTTTGGCTCCATCGACCGTGACCCTCCCGCGGCACCCCGCTACACCGAAGCCCGCTTGTCCAAGTTGGCGGAGGAAATGTTGGCGGACCTGGACAAGGAAACCGTGAACTTTTCTCCCAACTTCGACGAAACGCTCACCGAACCCGACGTGCTGCCTTCCGGGCTTCCGAACCTGTTGCTCAACGGGGCTTCGGGTATCGCCGTGGGAATGGCAACCAATATCCCCACGCACAACTTGAAGGAACTCGTGGATGGGCTCGCGCACCTCATCGACAACCCCGACGCTTCGGTGGAAGACCTGATGCGCTTCATTAAGGGACCCGACTTCCCCACGGGGGGAAAGATCATGGGGTCGGCCATCCTGAGGACCATTTACACCGAGGGACAGGGTAGCCTCGTGATGGAAGGGGTATACGAGGTCGAAGAAGACCGTATCGTGATCACCGAGATTCCGTACGGGGTGTGCAAGTCCAGCATGATCGAGCAAATCGCGGAGTACTTCAAGAAGCAAGACCGAAAAATGGTGCGGGACATCCGGGACGAATCTGACCGCAGGGGGATGCGCGTGGTGATCGAAATTGCCCGTGGTGTCAGCCCCAAGGTGGTTTTGAACCATATCCTGAAGCATTCCCAGCTGCGAACCACCTTCCCCACCAAGTTGCTGGTCATCGATGCTCGCCGCAAACCCCGCGTGATGAACCTCAAGGAATTGCTGCAAGCATACTTGGATCATCGGTACGATGTCATTCGCCGCAAAGCGGAGTTTGAGCTATCTGCCGCGAGCAAGAGGGCACACATCGTGGAAGGCTTGATCCGGGCCATTCGCTCCATCGACACCACTATCGATATCATCCGCAATTCCCGTGACAACGAGCAAGCCCGCACCAACCTGATGGAAATGCTGGAGATCACCGACGAACAGGCCCGCGCCATCCTGGACCTCCGTCTCGGGCGGCTCACCAACATCGAAATCAGCAACTTGAAGGGCGAGCTGCAGCAGCTGACCCAAACCATTGGTGCACTCACCCAGCTTCTGGGAGATCCGGCGAACATCCGGCAGGAAACCAAGCGCTTGTTGCTGGAAGTGCGAGAAAAGTACGGGAACCCCCGACGCACGCGCATTCTTCGCGGAGAGGCAGATGTGTTGGAAGTTGAGGATCTCGTGGTGGACGGCGACGTGGTGCTCACGGTGACCAAGAGGGGATACCTGCTGCTGTCCAGCTTGGAAAGTTACCGCAACCAAAACCGGGGTGGAAGGGGCTCAAAAGGCATCAAGACCCGGGAAGAGGATTATGCCCGGCAGATCATGGTGACCACCAAGCTTTCCAACACGCTGTTCGTTTCCTCGCTGGGAAAAGTGTACGTGCTCAAGAACTACGAGATCGATGACGCTTCCAAGGGATCCCGTGGCAAGCACATCATGACCTACCTCAAGTCGGGGGAGGGAGAGCAGATTCGTTCGGTGTTGAAAATGGGGAAAGAATTCGATGACAATCGAAACATCGTTTTCCTTACTTCCCAGGGAAAAGTGAAAAAGGTCCCACTTTCCCAGTTCGCCCGGGCAGGAACGAACGGAATCATTGGCCTTCGTCTCGCCGAGGGAGACCAGGTGGTGGATTCTGCACTGGTTCCGGCGGATACCGAGGACTTGAACTTGTTCATCGGTACTTCCCACGGAATGGCCATACGCTTCCCGGTGAAAGATGTGCGCACCATGGGAAGAAATGCCATTGGTGTGAAAGGGATTTCGCTGAAAAACGGAGACCAAGTGGTTTCCCTCACCGTGATCGATCCGGAGGATAGTACCCAAACCGTGCTCACCGTTACCGAACGCGGGTTCGGCAAGCGAACCTCTTTCTCCGAGTACCGCCTTCAGGCACGTGGCGGAGTGGGGTTGAAAAACTTCTCGTGGAAACCGGAATTGGGAGAAGTCGTGGCGGTGAAAGTGTTGAGTACGAGCGACGAGCTCATTGTGGTCACTCGCCTCGGTTTCACCATTCGGTTTTCTGCAACAGATATCCGCGCTATGGGAAGAGTAACGCGCGGCGTGAAGACCATCGATCTGGGTTTGGAAGATAGTGTGGCATCGGTAGAACGTATCGAAATCGAAGAGTAAAGGAAGTGTTATCGTGTTGAATTGGCGCAAGGTTAACGATTGGATCGTTCTCTCGCTCACGGGAGAACTGGAGATGGGAAATTCTTCCACTTTGAAGGACGAGGTGGTGGAGCAATTCATCTCCAAGGGACAAGTCAACATCGCGTTGGATTTTTCGGGCCTGGAATACATCGACAGTTCGGGGCTGGGTGTCGTGGTCAGCTTGCACAAAAGATGCAAGCAAAACGGAGGGCGCTTGGCAATCTTCAACATGAACGAGACGTTGTACCGCCTATTCAAGCTAACCTCGCTGGAGAAAGCCTTGAATATCTACCCGGATGAACAGAGTTTCTTGGCGAAGGGGTAATGTTCGGTGATTCTGGCAATCGGTTCGGATCATGCTGCTTTTGGGTTGAAGGACCACCTGGTGCGTTTCTTGTCAGAAGCAAATATCCAAGTACGCGACGTGGGGCCTCCGGATGCAGAAGAGCGCGTGGATTACCCGGACTACGCAAAAATGGTGTGTGAATTGGTCCTGAAAAAGGAAGCACGCTTCGGCATTTTACTGTGTGGCACGGGGATCGGGATGTCCATTGCGGCGAACAAGTTCCCGGGCATCCGTGCAGCGCTGGCCTACTTCCCGGAAGCCGCGGAGTTGTCACGTCGCCACAACCAGGCAAACGTGTTGGTCTTGGGCGGGCGCATCATGGGGCCAGAGCTCGCGGAATGGACGGTTTCCGCTTTCCTGAACGCGGAGTTTGAAGGCGGGCGACATACCGCACGCGTGGAAAAGATCGCACAACTGGAGCGAGAACGGCTGAGGGGTTTTTTGGATGCGTAAGCTACGCGGGGAAGCACGTTTTTGGGGCATTTTGGCTCTTCTTTCTTGCCTGCCTTTTTTCCTGGGGGGTTGTTTTCTCCTGGAAATGGTCTTCCCCCCGTTTGAAAAGGGAACTCCCAAGCTCGCGGTGTACTTGCATTACGGCAAAACGCGTTTGGATTCGCATCGCTTCCAATCCCTGGAATTCGTTGTGGACTCGGTTCAAATGGCAGGTCAGACCCTGCAGGATGACCAAACCGTTACCATCCGGGTACAACCCGCCCAAACATTGACATCGCTTCCCCTTTTCTTTGAATCCACTCCGTTTTTGGGGCAGTTTTCCTTTACCGCGGACGAACCCATTTCCAACCCGAGGGTGCGGCTTACCTTGAAGCAAAATGCCACGTTGACCTACTTGGAAAACGTGGAGGAAACAGCCGTATCCACTTCCATTGCCGTGACCATAAACGCTTCCAGCCGGGTAATGGATTATCCTATCAAAGTTTTGGAGGTCACCGAGTTCAAGACACGCTCCCTTTTGTCCTTACCTATCGGGCAAAGCCAGCTGATCGTTTTCTTGAACCTGGCAACGCTTCCCCTTCTGTCCGAAGTGGACCCACTGGTTCCCGTAACGCTGGGAGCCAGTTTTGGTATGCTCTCCGGCGATTCCACGCTGCTGTATGGCCAGCTGCGCAAGAATGCTTCGTCGGTTACCCCTCGCCGGCAAACCCTCGAGCCCGGTGAAGGTGTGGTGGTTTCCTACGAGGACTGGAACAATCTCTTTTTCACGGACAATCCCTTTTCCGCCCAGACATACCCGGTGAACGGCAGTACAGACCAACAAGGATTTTTCTGCATCGTTCCGCGCCAGAGCCAATCTACGTACGACGGGCGATTGAGCTATTTCTTTCCCGAGGAAATCATCAGCGCGACCGATGTACGTGTGACCATCAACCAAGCAGCGATTTCCATTCCCACGCTGCTTTTCCCACTTGGGGGCACGCAGTGAGCGCGTATTCTCCCAAGAAATCTACCCAGACCCTGAACCTTACGGGCACGCGCTCCACGGCACCCCGCAAAAAGAAGAAGCGCCGCCCCATCAATATCTTGTACTGGGTTTTGGTGATCTTCCTCACTTCCTGGATGCTGTACCTCAACCTGAACGTTTTCTTCGAGTACCGCGAGGTGCAGAGTAAGTACCAGCAAGTTTCCGAGGAGTACGAGAACCGCAAGCAAATCCTGGAACAAAAATTGAACGAATACCAGCGCTTGAAACAGCGGCTGCAAGAAATGGACGAAAACGATGACCCTACCCCTTGAACATCCCTCCACGGAACGCTTCGTGGTTACCACCGCGAACAAACCCGATTCTGTTCTAACCCAACGCGCACGTCAATTCGCGCACAAAATTGGGGTGCCTTTCGTTTCGCGTCGGCACTTTCCCAGTTTCTTGAAAGAGCATCCCCAAGATTTCTTCTACGTTTTCGAGCGGGAACGCCTGGTGATTCGAAGGGCAAACGAGACTTTCTTTTTCCATCCGGGAAGCGCTGTGATGCGTATGCGAAACTTCAAGCAAGGCCAGGAAGACTACTTGCTGCAGACCATGCAATTGACCGGAACCGAGTCGGTGCTGGATCTCACCCTGGGTTTGGGAAACGAGGCCATCTTGCTGGGGGCTTTTCTCCCGGAAGGGCGCGTGGTGGGGGTGGAAGGATCCCAACACATTTTCCACATCGTGCAAGATGGATGGAAAAACTACACGGGGGGCCCACCTTGGGTTTTGGAAGCCATGAAGCGGGTGTCGCTGGTACACAAGGATTACCGGGATTTGCTCCGTGAACTCCCGGAGGATGCCTACGATATCGTGTACTGTGATCCCATGTTCGAAAACCCGGTGATGAGTTCCTCCGGGCTAAACCCGTTGCGCCCTTTCGCACTGTACGATCCAATGGAACCCGAAGACGTGGAACAGATGAAACGCGTCGCCCGGAAAAAGGTGATCCTCAAAGCGCTGGAAAAGGATTCGCTTTTCTCTCGGATCGCGGTGGATACGATCCAGGGAAGCCGACACAGCGGGGTGATGTACGGGGTGATCGTGCCGTGATTCCCATCGTGTATGCTCCCACTGCGAGTGGAAAGTCCGAGCTTGTGCTGGCGCTGGCCCAAGAGCTTCCGGTAGAGATCGTGTCCATGGATTCCATGCAGGTGTACCGGAAAATGGACATCGGTACCGCAAAACCTTCCCAGGCGGAAAGGCAGGCAGTACCCCACTGGATGATTGATCTCGTGGAACCAGACGAACCCTTCAACGCGTACCTTTTTCGCCAACAATGCTTGCCCCTGCTGGATGACATTCAACGGCGCGAGAAAATCCCGCTGCTCGTTGGGGGAACCGGTTTGTACCTCGATACCCTTCGTTACGGGATCTTCGATGGCTTTTCCAAGAACGAATCGATACGGAGGTACCTTCGCAAGCACGAGGAAAACGACCCCGGGAGCTTGCGGACAATGCTGGAAGAAACAGATCCACAGAGCGCGCGTGCCATTCATCCCAACGATTTGAAGCGGACCATTCGCGCCCTGGAAGTGTTCCTCTCCTCGGGTGTTCCCTTTTCGCAGGCCAAGCAAAAACGCATTCCCGATTCCCGCTTTTCCCTGTTGGTGCTGCAACGTGATCGCCAAGATTTGTACGACCGGATCAACCAACGGGTGGAGCTCATGTTGGAAAAGGGCCTGGTAGACGAAACGCGCGCATTGTTGGAAAGGGGTTTTTCACCCGACCTCCCTGCCTTCAAGGCAATCGGCTACGCGGAATCCATCGCGTGGATCAACGGCAAGTGGGAAGACGAAAAACAGTTTGTGCACGTTCTCAAGAGAAACACGCGACATTTTGCGCGCCGCCAAATGATCTGGGCACGGCGCTACGAAGATGCGCGGGTTGTCGAACTGCAAAATTCTGCTTTCTCGGCGAACTTACGGAATCTCAAAAAAAGTGTGGTAGAAGTCGTAAACATGATATAATGGGTTATCGTCCGGGGAGGGGGATAAAAATGGCCGACAAATTTAACCTGCAAGATCGGTTCCTAAACCATCTTCGCACCCAGCGGGTGGATGCGAAAATTTTCCTGGTAAACGGGTTCCAAATCAAAGGTTCCGTGCGATCTTTTGATAATTTCACCGTTTTGATCGAGGACGGAAAAACCCAAAAATTGATCTACAAGCACGCCATCAGCACGATTTCCCCGGTGAATTACGTCAAGCTTTCCAAGCCGGCCGACGACACTCCCGACGGGGGAGAGGGTCCAGGAGACGGGGAATAGGTTCGTTTTCCATCATCTACAACAAACCGCCCATGATGGGCGGTTTTTTTGTGTGGTAAAATACCTGTGGTGCGAAAAGTAGAGAGGGTTGAATCATGGCCATTTTTTTCCGAAGAAAGCTGGAGGCTTTAAGCGATCTTGAGCTTCTCAAGAATCGAAAAGAAATCGGGGACAAGCGTTTTTGGGAAGAGGTATATCGCCGGTATGGGCATTACCTCTCTTCCGTCATTTCCTACAAGTACCCCGACTTCCGGGAAAGCGCGGAAGACATCGTTCAGGAAACGTTCCTGCGTATGGCCTTTGAAGACATGGATAACATCAAGAATCTCAAGGCCTTCTTGGCTACTACTGCCGCGCACATTTGCATCGACCGCCACCGACACCGAAATGCCAAGAAACGCGCTGATTCCAACATGGTTGCGCTGGATGCTGAGATGGGTCACGATGGTTCGGATGATTCCTTCCTGGAAATCACCGAAAACACCGAATCCCTCAACCCCGAAGAAGAAGCCCTCAAAGAGCTGCAAATCGAAGAATACCGACGAATCCTGTCCCAGTTACCCGAGGAATGCCAAAAAATGCTCATGTTCTCGGCGGAAGGAATGAAATACAAGGAAATCGCCAAGTTGATGGATTTGCCCATCGGAACCGTGGGAACAAAGCTCCTTCGATGCAGGGAAAAACTCAAGACCATCCTTGAGCAAGAAATTGACGAGTCCAGCCTAAACTTGAAGGGGCCCAAGAATGGTACAGAAAGTTGATCCCACCGTTCCAGTCGGTAGCCCGGAGGCAATGCGCCTTCTGGGTTGGAAATGGCTGGATGTGTTGCTTCTGTGCGGAGATGCCTACGTGGACCATCCCTCCTTCGGAATCGCCGTCGTCGCTCGCTGGCTGCAATCTCTGGGGCTACGGGTGGGGGTTCTTTCCCAACCTTCCGGAGACCTGGGCCAAATCGCTGCTTTTGGCATGCCCCGCCTGTTCGTGGGAATCAGCGCCGGGAACCTGGATTCGATGGTTTCCAACTACACCGCGTCGCGAAAACCACGGAGGAGGGACGATTATACCCCGGGAGGGGTGGGGGGGAAACGCCCCAACCGTGCCACGATCGTGTACGCCAACTGGGTGCGTTCCGTTTTCAAAGATGTTCCCCTGGTTTTAGGTGGCATTGAAGCGAGCCTGCGGCGCTTCGCCCACTACGACTGGTGGACCAATCGTATCCGGCATTCGGTGCTCATGGACGCGCGGGCGGATTTCATCTTTACCGGCATGGCCGAGCGAACCTTGGAGCAAGCTGTGCCCTTCTTCCAGGATGGGAGCTGGAAGAAAAACGTCCCGTTGCTACCGGGCGTGGTTTCCCGGGTGGCAAAGGGGGAAGAGATCCCCGGGAACCCGGTGTTCTTGCCTTCTTTTTCCGAAGTTTCCTCCGATCCGGAAGAATACGCGCGCAGTGTCCGCCTGTTGTACCGCGAAAACGACCCCATTCGTGGCAAAAGCCTCGTGCAAGCAGATGGTGCTTCTTACGTGTTGCAAACACCTCCCCCCCATCCCTTGAACACGGCCGAATTGGACCGTGTGTACGCGCTTCCCTTTACGCGAGCGGTGCACCCCGAACTGCAAGATGCGGGAGATGTCAAGGCATTGGAGACGGTACGTTTCTCCATCAACAGCCACCGGGGGTGTTATGGAGGCTGCAGTTTCTGCTCCATTGCCTTGCACCAGGGTCAATGGGTACGTTGGCGCTCGGTCTCTTCGGTTGTGCAAGAAGCCCAAAAGATCCAGGCGCTGCCCGGCTTCCGTGGGTACATCTCCGATGTGGGGGGGCCCACCGCGAACATGTACGGGTTCGAGTGCGAAAAGAAGTTGCGCCTGGGAAGTTGCGTGGACCGCAACTGCCTTTTTCCCACGGTGTGCCCCTCGCTCAAACCCACCCACAAACCCTACCTGCACCTTCTCTCTCGCCTCCTGGAATTGCCGGGAATCCAGGGAGTGTTCGTTTCGTCGGGAATCCGTCACGACCTGGTGCTGGCGGATCCCCAACACGGAGACGCCTTCCTCCAGCAGCTTGCCGCCAAGCACGTCAGTGGGCAACTCAAGCTTGCACCGGAGCACTCCAGTGAAAAGGTAACCAACCTCATGGCCAAGCCACCGGCTTCTCTTTTCCTGGAGTTCCAGAAACGCTTCGAAAAAGCGTCCAAGGCAGCAGGGAAAAAGCAATTCGTAGTTTGCTACTTTATGGTCGGGCATCCCGGAGAGGATGCACGAGAAAACCAGCACTTGCGCCAATGGATACCCGAACACCTGGGCTATTTCCCGCAACAAGTCCAGGTTTTTACACCCACCCCTTCCACGCTATCCACCGCAATGTACCACGCGGGTGTGCACCCGTTTTCCGGGGAAGGGGTTTTTTGCACGCACTCGGACAAGGAACGCCAGCTTTTCAAATCACACATTGTATCACTACGGGAGGATGTAAAACATGAAAACCATGCAAGCCCTGGTCAAAGAAAGGCCAGAAAAGGGTCTGTGGCTAAAGGAGGTGCCCGTTCCAGGAACCATTCGGGAAAATGAAGTATTGGTTCGGGTGCAGTACGCTTCCATATGTGGCACCGACCTGCACATCTACCAGTGGAACCGCTGGGCCCAAAATCGGATCAAGTTGCCACAGGTTGCCGGTCACGAGTTTTCGGGGGTCGTGGTGGCAACCGGCAAAAACGTGCAACGCATTCGGGAAGGAGACTTCGTTTCTGCGGAGACCCACATTCCCTGCAAGATTTGCCCGCAATGCCGAACCGGAAAGATGCACATTTGCCGGAACATGGAGATACTCGGCGTGGACCGAGACGGAATCTTCGCGCCCTACGCGGTGGTTCCGGAGATCGTGTTGTGGAAAAACGACCCTTCGATTGCCCCGCAGTTTGCCTCGGTGCAAGAACCCCTGGGAAACGCGGTGTTCACTGTGAAAGAGGCCGATGTCGCGGGGAAATCGGTTCTGATCACGGGAGCCGGACCAATCGGGGCAATGGCCATTCAAGTCGCCCGGGCAATGGGTGCTGGGCCCATCATCGTTTCGGAGATCAAGCCGTTTCGCCTGGAACTGGCCCAGAAAAACGGCGCGGATTTCGTGATCGACCCCGCCCAACAGGATGCACTCGCCCGGATCCTGGAAATCACGGATGGAAACGGCGTGGAAGCCGTTTTGGAGATGTCCGGAAACCAGAAGGCGATGCAACTGGGCCTCGACGCCCTTACTCCCGGAGGAACGGTTTCCATCTTGGGGGTTTTCGATGACCGCATCCCCTTTGATATCAACCAGGCGGTTTTCAAGAACTTAACCCTGAAGGGCATTACCGGACGGAAGATGTTTGAAACCTGGTTCACCCTTTCGTCGCTGCTGAAGTACGGACGCGTTTCACTGGACAAAATCGTCACGCACGTGTTGCCTTTCGAATCGTGGCAACAGGGATTTGACCTGATGGAAGAGGGAAAGTGCGGAAAAGTCGTTTTACAAGTTTCCAACTAAACCAAACGGAACGCCAGCAGAAGCGTAGGATCTGGTTTTTGGCGTGCATTCTTCTTTTCACCCTGGCAGGGATGATATTTCGTGCAGCCCAGCTGCAGCTCGTTCGCGGGGAAATGTACCGCGAAAACCTCGAGCAAATGCGTTTGTCACGGAGTTTCGTCCCTGCAACCCGGGGTTCGATCTTGGACCGAAACGGGGCCTTCCTGGCAAACTCCACGGTTTCCCGTCAAATCAACATCACCGAAACATTCAAGGGAGTTTTCGGCCAAAAGCGGGCCGAGTTGCTCTTTGAGCTCTCCTTACTCACCGGACTGAGCGAAGTGGAAATCCGGGAAAAAATGGGAAAAGGACAAAACATCCCTCTTGGAAGCGAAACCACGGTATCCAACCCCCTTGTGCTGGTGGAATACGATTTCCTGCGGCACTACCCTTTTTCCGGAAGCATCTCCCACGTCTTGGGGTACACCCGCCAGGGAGTGATCGGGGTTGCCGGCGTGGAAAAATCCTTTGATTCGTGGCTTGCCGGGACACCAGGGCAGTACCGCATCGAAATGGATTCCTCCACCCGCCAACTTTCCACCCACTGGATTCAACGGCCCGTGCCCGGAAAAGACCTGGTGTTGAGCATTGACCTTTCCCTGATGCAGTTCTTGGACCAATTGCTTGCCGAGCAAGGCAAGAACGGCGTCATCCTTGTTTCCAATCCGGCAACGGGTGAAATCTTGGGAATGGCTTCCCACCCCTACGTAGACAGCCAAAAGATGGCGGGGGACTTTTCCGAAGAAGAATGGGAAAACATCACCGCTGACCCCACGCATCCCCTCGTGAACCGTGCCATCCAGACCACCTACCACCCCGGTAGCCTCGTGAAACCCCTGATTTCCCTGTGCGCGCTTTCGCAACCCGCCCCCTTCGTGCAGCAGCTGGTGGTGGGGCGGGAAGAATGCAAGGGCACGCTTCGTATTCCCACGTCCACTGGAATCGATGCCATCTACCGGGATTGGCGGGAAAGCGGGCACGGTGTGCTCTCCTTTTTCGAAGCCATCGAAAAATCTTGCAACGTGTTCTTCTACCGCCTGGGAATGAAAGTAGGCATCGACGCCATGGTGGAATTCGTGCGCAACAGCGCGCTTACACAGGTCTCGGGCATCGAACTCGCGGGGGAAGTGCCCAGCATCTTCCCCTCCGAAGAATGGAAGATGAACCAGCTGGGGGAACGATGGTACCTGGGAGACACGATACTGACCTCCATCGGCCAGGGATTCGTGCAGTTCACACCCATGGGAATGCTCAAAATGTTGGAGCTGATCGCCAACGAGGGGTGGGTGTACGACAGCACCCTTCTTCGCGCAAAGAAGGGAACACCGCGCAAGTCTGTTTTCCTTCCGGACAGTTACTGGAATTACCTGAAAAGCGCGATGGGGGCCGTGGTATCGCGCCCTGGGGGAACAGCCTATTCCGTGTTCCGTGACTGGCAACGGGGCAAAGAGCTCGCGGGAAAAACGGGGACAGCGGAAACGGGGGAAGCAGGGGTATACCACTCCTGGTTTGGTGGCTTTTTCCCCAAGAAAGAACCAAGGATTGCCATCCTCGTACTGGTGGAAAAGGGGGGGTTTGGCAGCGAAACAGCTACTCCCCTTGCCCGAAAAGTACTGGAATGGCTGGAGAAGGAAGGGAAACTACCCGAATGAAGGATTACCGGCTACATTCCGTAGCGAGGAAGTGGTGCGAAAAAAAGGACGCGAGCATGGAGGCGGGCAACGGGGCGAACGAGGGGAAATTCTGGTTGTACTCCTCCTGCGCTTTCTCGTCGCAAACATCCAAGATCACCTTGATGGACTGGAAGCAAACCCCGTTCAATTGGGCAACCCGGGCCACGGCCGCCGAATCCATGTCCAGTGCAATGGCCTGGAACTCGGCCAGCAGCGCATCCCTTCGCGAGGCGGTTTGCACGATCTCGTCGCCGCTGATGATCTTCCCCACCTTGACCTCGGGGAAATCATGGCAGAAGAGTTGCAGAAGCGGAGGGAAACCGGCAACGGGTTCCGGTTGGCACCCGCCGTGCAGCACGCGATCAAACTCTTGGTAGCAGTTTCCGGCCACCACGGTACCAACCTGCAATGCGGGATCCAATGCACCCGCACCGGACACGAGCACCACGGACTGGATGGGGAAATCCCCCAACATCTTTTGGGTGATGCAGGCGGCTTCCACCTTTCCCAAGATGCCCGAAAGGGTGATCACTTCGTTGCGCCCCAGAACACCACGCAAAAAAGGGCGGGAAAAAACTTGCCCGCTTTCAAACGTAACCATATGATGCGCCAGTGGTTCCATTTCCTGCTCGAAAACACTCAAAACCAGAAGCATGAAAACCACCTCCAGGAGGAAAAATGGTGTGCCCGGCGGGATTCGAACCCGCAACCTCTGGATCCGGAGTCCAGTACTCTATCCAGTTGAGCCACGGGCACATCCTGGGTGGGTTCCCCACAAGAAACGATACTCCAGAACATGGGAACCGAAGGTTTGGTCTCTGAGTCTACGAAAAACGAGGGGATTCCTTTCGAAAACCCGCACCGTATCGGGAAGTTCCTCCTCCAAATGGGGAAGCTCCATACCTCCGTCTACGACCAGGCTTATTGTATCATGCCCAGCCGGATTTTTCAACAAGCGGATTTTTTCCCGCAACTGGGCGATGCTCAGGAAACTCTCGTTGTAGCGGTAGGCTCCAGGAGGGTTCCGAACGAATTGCTCCAGGATGAGCGCGGCACTCGAGGAATCGATCGTCGCACGTCCTTTTTTCTGGGAACGCCCCAAGGCCTGGTGCAGTTTCAACGACTGCGCCGTGGTGAGACGTTCGTCCACGAAATACAGCGTGTACGCGTCCGGAAAGTACAACCCGGTTGCAAAATCCACCGCCATATCGGTGGAGGCAGAAAACCCTCCTTCCATGTTTAGCGGAAGGCCTACCACCACGGAATGTACCCCGGATTGCTGCCATCGTTCGCGCAGTCGCCCTTCGATTCCGGGAACATTTTGCAGTGGTTCTTCGGGGAAGACCCACTCCCCTTCGCTGCGGGCTACGCCGATCCGTTTCGTTCCAAAATCCAGCGCATACATCAACGCCATTTCCCTAAAGGGTCTGGAAAAAATGGGAAAGAACGCATTGATCAGATTCCAAGCATTTCAGGGGGTTTATCCCCTTGTTCTGCAACGTCTCAAGAATCGTTTCCAGGTCCTGCTTGCGCACCGCAATTCCCAAGGAATTTGCGGGGAAAAGAGACTTCGGAGCGGGAACCGTTTTCGAGAACAACCTCATGGATTGGATAGACTCTTGAGCGTGTATGGTTTGGAGGTAATCCACAAAGATCAAAAGAACGTTGAGTTCATCCGTTGAATAAAAGCGGGCACACAAAAGAGCGTACACCTCCGGGTTACAGTAAAGGTTTTAATGGATTTTCCATGATTTCCAAGATCTGCCTTCCCCGCGCCTGTAGGAAAAACTGTCCAAAGAGTTGCACCAGTTGGCGATCCATCCTTCCTTCCTGAACACGCAACAGGGAACCAAGCCGCCCCTGGAGTTCCTCCAGGGGAACGTGGTGCACTTTTTCTCCCTCCAGGAAACCAAGCTCCTCGAACGTTTTGGCGAAAATTTTCCACTGGCTGGGCTGCATCAATTTTGCGTCAACCAGGGATCTTTGAATGGAAGTGGGATCTTGGAAACCATTGGAAGAAAGGATTTTCAACATCGAATGGATCTTTTCCTCGTCGGGAAAGAGTTCGGAAAAACTCTGCTGGTACTTGGTGATTTGCTGGTTCCTGAACAAAAGGTGCAAAATCGATTGCGGAGCGTTGCGGTCAAGTGCGTTGTTCAGGGTGTAAATTTCCAAGGGGTTCAGCGGGGCATCCAGGATGCATACATTCGCTCCCTTCGGGAACTGCATGGTTCCTCCAAACTGGGGCGTGGTAAAGAAAAGGCGCACCTTGCCCTCGGAAACCAATTCCTCGATGCGGGTGCGCTGGAAAGGCTTGAGTTTCTGGTTGTAAAACACCACTTCCCCGTTGTGAAAAAACTCGCCCAGCTCTTTGCCAAAGGTGCGCGTGAGTTCCACGGTACCAGAATTGGAGTTGATGACCACGGCAACAAAAGGATTGTTTTGAACCAGTGAAGCGATGTATGCTTTTGGATCCGAGATGTTCCTCTTGTCCACAAGTCCACAACGATGCGGGTGAATATGCTCGATCAAGAAGGAACCCAAGTGCAGGTGTTTCTTCACCAAGTCCTTTTGGCCCGGGGAAAGTTGCGTTCCGAGCACCAGGACATCTCCGCCAAATTCTGCCACCTGTTGTCCCATCTGCTCGAACAAATCCTGGCGGTCCATCTTTGGGCTCAACAGGAACTCCGGATCGAGGAGGATCCACTGGCCGAACTCCTCACGGAACATTTTGGCCTTGCGCAGGAACAGGGGTAGTGTGGCAAACACCACGTCGAATCCCGAGCCATCGCCGTTCAACGAATTCAAGTACGCGCTTTCCAACCAGTCGAAGCGCCGCAAAACCTGGAAACGGTGGGAAAGCAACAGGTTGGAGGGAGAAACCAGCACCACCCGTTGGCCCTTCTCCTTGCCTTGGATCAGCCGAAGGATCAACAGCATCTCCTGCACCTTGAGGTTTGCAAAAATCCCCACGTTTCCCGGGGAATCGATCACGCGGGAAAAGGAGGGGTGGCGGCCTTTGAGCTTGTGCGCAAACTCGGTTTTCAACACCTTCAAATCCTGGAACTTATGCGATTCCACCTGGTTTTTCCAGTTCTTCACCAACCCGAAAACGAAGGTCTTGTCCTCCTCTTCTTCCTTGAAAGAGGGATCGATGGAAAACTGGATGTCCCGCAGAAACAGTTGCACGTGCTTCACACCATAGTGCCAGAGCGTTTTGATGGTGCCCACTACGTCGGCACGAAGCAAGTTTGGGCGGATGTACCGGAAGTCTTCCACGCGTTCCGAAAGGTTGAACCCGATGGCGTCGAGCTGTTTGTCGTCTTGCTTCAAGATCATGCGAAGGTGCTGTGACCGGTTCCCGAGCATTTTCAAGCGATCAATGGACACGTCGCGGATCAAGAACAAAGGTTCATGGTTGCACTGCCCGAAAGGACGAAGAAGGCTGATGGTCTGCATGAGGTTGTCGTCGATGTCTCCCACGCGCAACGTGGCATCCACGAAGATCTTGGAAGTGAATTCCTGGTCCTTGTACATGGAAACGTACGCTTGGGTAATCCCTTCCCGCAACTGATCCACGGCTCCAGAAGGAATCGTGAACCCTGCCGCCATGGGATGCCCCCCGTACTCCTCGAAAACACCGGGAACCCGGTTGAACATCTCCATGATGTTCACGGGTTCAATGCTTCTGGCAGATCCCCTTCCTACCTTTTCCAGCGGATCCAGCGAGATCATCAGCGTGGGTTTGTAATACTTTGCGGCAAGCCGCGAGGAAACGATGCCGATTACCCCCGGATGCCAATCTTCCCGCGCCAAAACGAGTACGGGAAGTTTCTCGAACTCGGGGTGTTCGCGCAGTTGGGCTTCGGCCTCGCGGTAGATCTGGTTCTCGATGGCCTGGCGCCGGGAGTTTTGGGACAGCAAGTAGCGCGCCAACTCCATGGCTTCCTCTTCGTCCTCGGAAAGCAACAAGCGGAGAGCCGCGGTGGCACTTTCCAACCTTCCCACTGCATTTAACTTGGGTGCGATCTTGAACCCGATATCGTGGGTCACGATTTGTTGCAAGTTGATGCCCGATATCTGCATGAGCTTCTTGAGCCCCAAGCGCTTGGTGTTCGCCAAAGAGGCCAACCCCTTGCGCACGATCACCCGGTTTTCGCCGCGAAGCGGAACGATATCCGCAACGGTGCCCAAGGTCACCAAGTCCAAGTACTCCATGATGTCCACGGGGTTTCCCAAGCGGCGCAGCAAGGCGTCCATAACCTTGAAAGCCACACCCACTCCGGCTAATCCCTTATCCGGATAGGTATCGTCCATTCGCTTGGGATTGACAACAGCCACCGCCGGAGGCAAACGATCCTGCACCTCGTGGTGGTCGGTGATGATCACCTTGAACTGCAAGAAATTGGCGTATTCCACTTCGGAAAAGGAAGAAATGCCGCAATCCACCGTCATGATGTTGCGTACACCCTTGTGGAACAACTCCATGATGGCCGCCTTGCTGAGCCCGTATCCTTCCTCCAAGCGCGAGGGGATGTAGTAGTCCACCTTCCAGCCCAAGCGTTTGAGGATGGAGTACACCATGGTGGTCGAAGTCACACCATCCACGTCGTAATCGCCGTACACCACGATTTCTTCGCCGTTTTTCCGGATATCCAGCAAAACCTGCACGAGCTTGTCCATATCCTTTAGCAGAAAGGGGTCGAAGAAATCCACTTCTTCCGGGTGCAAGTATTGCCGGATTTCCTCTTCCGCCACGATCCCGTTATTCACCAAGATCCTTGCCAAAAGGGGATCAATACACTGTTTTGCGGAAATCTCCGCAACCTGTTCCTCCTCAGTCTCCAGTATAACCCATTCGCACTTCATTCACTCCTTGCTCCCTTTTTCTTTTATTTTCCTAATTATACCACTTTTCGGGAAAAGCGCAGAGGAGAGGTGCGTGTGATGTTCCGAGCTGCTGGGCAGAAACCATTCGCGCGGGTTCGAAAGGATGCCAAACTCTCACCGAAAACACATGCGGGGCAACCCCTTGGTTGCCCCGCATGTGTTGCACCCCTTTTCCGTGAGGGGTGTGGTTTTTTATTTTTTTGGGGAGTTACGGTTTATTCCACGGGTTGCACGTACACGTGTACGAACAGGTTCCAGCCTTCCACGGTATCCGCGGGATCCCATGGCCTACGGTATTCGAGCTGGACGGAGGTTACCCCGGGGTCCATTGCCGAAAAAACCAGGTGTTGCCATCCACCCGCGCCCATCAACTGGGAGTTCGGGGGAAAATAGTCGTTGCTTTCCAGTTTCAGGAAACGTTCATCTACCTCGGATACCAGTTCCCACTCGTAACCGGTTGTGGCGTTGGACTCGATCTCGATGCGCAGCACATCACCGGGGTGCAACGTGACCGTGGCCGTCTGCTCTGTGTCCCAAACCGGTACAAGCGGAACGTCATTCACGAACAATTTCACACCAAACTCGGGAAGGTTTTGGCTCGCTGCCAAAACACATCCCCCAACAAGTAGCACCGCCAAGAACAAAAACCACCTGCGGAAACAGACATTCTTCATCCTTTCACCTCCAAAGAAAAAACCCCCGCTCCGGGGGGTTGTTTGGCGGAGAGAGTGGGATTTGAACCCACGGAAGGGGTCGCCTTCACACGCTCTCCAGGCGTGCGCCTTAGACCGCTCGGCCATCTCTCCATGCGCCAGGGATTATATCACATCGCCCCAGAAAGGTCAAGAAAACGCGTGTGCGCGGGAATCGCGCTCACCCATGCCATGGACTTTGACGTAAGTATTCCAGTATATCTTCGAACAGGGGATGGGGGTCGCTTCGTTGGAGCTCTTCCACCAGGCCTCCCAGTTCCTTGGCTCCCAGGAACGCCCCCGGCAGTACTTGGTTGAGCCGGTCCACGCAGTCGGGTTCCAGCGAATCGGAGAAAACCATGGCTTGCTCGATCTTTCCCTTCTTGACGTCCAGGTTGAATTCGATTTCTCCCCAGTCAAAGCGCTTGCCGAAACGAACGTTGCAGTCGGGGGATTTGCCGTATCTCCAGGATTCGCCCGCGTATTTCTCCGTGAGCTTTTGACGGTGTTCCGGTCCGCCAACGGGATCGGCATCTTGCCAGGGAATGGCCCGGAAATTGTACTCCCTGTCAAATTCCGCCATGAGTGCGTGTTGCAGTTCTTCAACGGAGAGAGAGGGTTGGAGTTCCTGCAGGTTCACAACCCGCGACCGAACCGATTGCACACCCTTGGACTGGAGTTTTTGGTTGGAAACGTTCAGGTAACGCTGCACCCGGGTTAGGTCGGTGTGCACCAAAAGGGTACCGTGGTGTAGCGCAACCCCGGGGCGGAAGTAAAACGCGTTTCCGGAAAACTTCTTTCCCTCCACCAAGATATCGTTGCGCCCGCTCCGTTTCGCATCGATGCCCAGGGATTGCACCACGTTGCAGATCAGCGAAAGCTGGCGGTCAAGGTCGTAGAGCTGGCGATCCATGATGAAGCTGAAATTCAGGTTCCCCAAGTCATGGTACACCGCACCTCCCCCCGAAAGCCTTCGTGCCAGCTTGCCCCCCTCGGATTCCAGCCGGTCGATGTGGCATTCCTTCCAAGCGTTTTGGTTTCGGCCAATCACCACGGTGTGCTGGTTCTGCCAGAGGTAAAACAGCACTTCCCCTTTTCCGATGGTGTTGACCATGTACTCTTCCAACGCGAGGTTTTCCCAGGGATCGTTCCCTTGGGCCATGGCTTTGTACGTTCGCGAAAGGTTCATTTCCAATCCCCCTCGCCGTGGAAGATGTGCTCCAGTTTTCGCTTGGGTACATGCATCTTTTTGTTTTTCAGGTAGTAGCGCACCGATTCGTTTTCCTCCATTTCCACCAGCAACGACTGCTGGTCACTCCTTCCAAGGGCCACGACAGAATCGATGCCCAGCTCTTGGGGAATGGAAAAGGCAGCGCGGAGTTCCTCTTTGTCCACGCTGGCCAACCAGCAAGAAGCCAGGTCCATTTCCAGCGCTCCGAGCAAAATGCTTTGTACCGCGGCTCCCACATCGTAGGCAACGTAAGGACTTTCCCAGGAACGTTTCACCAGCACCACAATGTAGGCGGAAGGCTCGTGCCCAGGTCCCGGGTTCCCCCGGGGGTAGATGTACGAAGCCCAACGTAGCAGGGGAAAAACCTTCTTGCACCCTTCCCGCGAACGGATGGCAAGGTATTCCAGGGGTTGCCGGTTTGCAGCCGAAGGGGCCACCCGTGCCAAGTTTACCAGTGCCTCCAGCGACTCGAGGGGCACCTCCACGGGTTGGAAACTCCGAATGCTTCTCCTTTGGCGAATGGCGTGTAGTAGTTCCACAAAGCCACCTCCCTTTACAAGATGGAAAGCAACTGCCGCAAGTCATCGATCACGGGCACCGACCGATCGTCTGGTGGGGCGGTTGCTTCTTTTTTCTGGTACCAGATCACGTCCATGTGGGCGGCGCGCGCACCCAGGACATCTGCCTCGTAGGAATCGCCGACGTATATGGCCTCGGAGGGCTTAACCTTAGCCCGCGCACAGGTTTCGTGGAAGATACGCGGATCGGGTTTGAGCCAACCCGTTTCTTCGGAGGTGACGAACACGGGGAAGAACTGGTGCAAGCCCGAGCGTTCCAGCCGCACGTGTTGCACGCTCTTGATACCGTTGGATAGCAGTGCCAACTTGTATCCCCGCTGCGTGAGAGTTTGCAAAACGTGCAGCGCATGTGGTTCGAATTCCACCGGTTCGGTCACGTGGCGCAAGAACTGTGCGTTGATTTCCGCGGCATCGTGCCCCGTGAGGTTGATTTTTTCCGCGAATTCCTCGAATCTCTTCACAACGGTTTCTTCCTTGGACTGCAACTTTTTTTGCATCCGTCCCCATTGCTTGTCGTTGATCTGGCGGTATAGCTCCAGCTCCATTTCGGAGAGCTCTCTTCCTCGACTGGAAAAGGTCATTTGCAGTGCCACTTCTTCGGCGGCATCGAAGTTGAGTAAGGTGTTGTCCAGGTCAAAAATCACTGCCTTGTATTTTTTCATGGATGGCCCTTCCTTTCTTCGAGCAGGGAAAAGAATCCTTCTTGATCCAAAACAGGCACTCCCAGTTCCTTGGCTTTCTGCAGCTTGGAACCGGCATCTTGCCCCGCAAGGAGGTAGTCGGTTTTCTTGGAAACGCTCGTGGTGACCTTGCCCCCCAGTTCTTCGATCTTCTCGCGCATCTGGTCCCGTGAAAAGGAGGGAAGCGTACCCGTGAGCACGAACGTCAGCCCCTGCAGGGGGGTGGAGGCGGCCAATTTCTTTCCCCCATGCTCCTCGAAGTTCACACCCGCGTTTCGGAGCTTTTCCAAAGTGTCTTTCACCGATGCGGTTTGGAAGAAGGTGCGAATGCTTGCCGCGACTTCGTCACCGATACCTTCGATGGCGGTTAATTGCTCGGCGGAGGCTTCCTGCAGCGCCTCGAGCGAACGGAAGTGCAACGCGAGATCCTTTGCCGTCTTGCTGCCAACTTGGGGGATCCCCAGCGCAACCAGTAAACGGTGCAAGGGTTTTTTCTTGCTTTGCTCGATCTGCACCATCAGGTTGTGGGCGGATTTTTGGGCCATGCGGGGAAGGGCGATGAGCTTTTCCTCTTCCAGGTAGTACAGGTCTGCCACCGTGTGGATCATGCCTTCCTCCACCAAAAGTTCGATGAGCTTCTCTCCCAACCCTTCGATGTCCATCCCCACCCGCGAAGCGAATATGCCCACGCTTCGCTTCACCCGCGCGGGGCACAACGGGTTCAGGCAGCGTATGGCCACCTCGTCGGGGTTCGTCTTTCCCGTTGGGCCTTTGCAAATGGGGCACTTTTCGGGAACCTGGATGGATTGCTCGCTTCCCGAACGTTTTTCGGGTAACGACGCCACGATTTGGGGGATGATGTCTCCGGCCTTTTCCACCAGCACCCGGTCTCCCACGCGGATGTCTTTCTGGCGCAGGTACTCGAAGTTGTGCAGCGTTGCCTTCCGCACCGTGGTCCCCGCCAAGCGAACGGGTTGCACGTGCGCTACGGGGGTGATGGTGCCCGTACGCCCCACCGAAAGCTCGATCTTCTCCAGCGTGCTTTCTTTTTGCTCGGCGGGAAACTTGAAGGCAATCGCCCAGCGCGGGCTGTGGGAGGTGTAGCCCAAGAGGGGGTGGAGGGCAAGTTGGTTGACTTTCACCACCACGCCGTCGATTTCGAAGTCCAACTCGTGCCGACCCCCGATCCACCGTTTCCAAAAATCGATCACACCCGCGATATCCCCCACCTCTTGCCAGTGGGGTTCAACTCTCAGCCCCCAGTTGCGCAGAGCCTGCAAAACCTCGGCCTGTGTTTGCGGAACCTCTTGGTGCATCACCTGTTCCGGATGCAAGAGGTGGTACACGAAAAAATCCAACCCTCTTTTCCGGACATACCCGGTATCCAGTTGCCGGAGCGTCCCGGCCGTAGCGTTCCTGGGGTTGGCGAACGGTTCGAGACCTTCCTCGTCGCGTTGGTTGTTGATGCGGGCAAACATGGCACGGGGCATGTATACTTCGCCCCGCACTTCCAGGGAAAGCGGCTGGGGCAGCGAGAGGGGCAGCGAGGGGATGCGGCGCACATGGGCGGTGATGTCCTCACCGGTTACCCCGTTTCCGCGCGAAATGGCGCGTTGCAACTTGCCCTCGTGGTAGCGAAGCGCGAAGGAAACCCCATCGATCTTCAATTCACAGCTGTAGGAAAAGGGCGCACCCTTGAGGATGCGGCGCACCCTACCGTCGAAATCCCGGATGTCCTGCTCGTTGTACGTGTTGCCCAGGCTCAGCATGGGCTGCGCGTGGTCCACCGTTTCAAAACCGGAAACCACCATGCCCCCGACCTTTTGGGTGGGGGAATCCGGGGTCACCAGTTCCGGGTGCTGCTCTTCCAGGGTCTGCAGTTCTTTGAACAACGCGTCAAACTGGGTATCGGAGATTTCCGGATCCGCCAGCGCGAAATACCGAAAATTGTGGTGCTCGATCTGCTTTCGCAGTTGCTGGATTTGTTGCTGCACGCCTTTCTTGCTTTCTTTTTCTTGCGGCTCCACGGAATTCTCCCCCTCCCTTTATGTGGGGTTTCGACAACGATCCAGGATGTTCCGAACGGCAGCAGCCGGGTCACTCGCGCCAAACACCGCGGAACCCGCCACGAGAACCTGCGCACCCGCTTCCACGAGATCCACGGCCGTGTTTTGGTTAACTCCACCATCCACGCAAATTTCGAAGTCACATCCCAGCGACTGCGCCAGGGAACTTAGCCTGCGAATACGCGCCAACGAGGATCGGATGAATTCTTGGCCACCAAATCCCGGGTTCACGCTCATGATCAGCACGCCGTCCAGTTCCGGCAGGATATCTTGCAGGAATGCAACCGGGGTGTGGGGGTTCAACGCTACCATGGCGCGCACTCCCAGCGCGTGGATTTGCTGGATCACGCGGTGCAAGTGGGGGCAGGTTTCGAAGTGCACGCACAGGATGTCCGCCCCGGCTTGGGCGAAACTCTCCAGGTAGCGTTCGGGATGCACGATCATCAGGTGCACATCGAGGGTCAGCTGCGTTACCTTGCGGATATCACGTACCACGGGGATTCCAATGGAGATATTGGGCACGAAAACCCCGTCCATTACGTCCACGTGCAACCGGGAAACCTCCGGTTCCACCTTGCGGATATCTTGTTCGAGTCGGGCAAAGTTGGCAGAAAGGATGGAAGGGGCAACTTGGATCATCGGCTCACCTCGCAGCAGCGCAACAGCATGGAATGGTAACTTTCGTAGCGGGAAGGCAAGATTTTCCCCTCTTTCACCGCTTGAATCACGGCGCAATCGGGCTCACGATCGTGCAGGCAATCTTCGAAGAAACAGCGTGCGGCGAAGGGGGCAAAATCGGGAAAACCCTTCTGCAGTTCGCCCGGTTGCAACCCTTCAACGGTCAGCAAGCCAATACCCGGGGTGTCCGCCACCAGCCCGCCGCTTTGCACGGGCAACAGGTTGGAAAACGTGGTGGTATGCTTTCCCCGTTCCAGGTTCTCGGAAAGTTCTCCCTCTTTCAAGTTCAACGAGGGGTCTAAGGAATTCAGCAAGGAACTTTTCCCCACTCCCGACATTCCCGCGAAAGAAGAAATCCGGCCGTTCAAAACGCGCCGCAACCCTTCCAATCCTTGCCCACTACGGGCGCTGGTGCGCAAGAAGGTGTAGTACTGGCCGTAGTAGGCTTCGAGTGCATCCAGTTCCACGAGTTGCTCTCCATCCAGCAAATCCACCTTGTTGAACACCACGAATAGCTCCAAGCCCTGTTCTTCTCCCAGAACCAGGAAGCCATCCAGCACCTGCAGCGGAACGGCGGGCGCGCGCATGGTGGTGATCACCACGACCTGGTCGATGTTGGCGATGTTGGGGCGCTTGAGCTCGCTTTTTCGGGGGAGAATGCTTTCGACCCGACCACTTCCATCCGGGAACACGAGGAATTCCACGTGGTCACCCGGGATGGGGCGGATATTCTGCCGCTTGAAACGTCCGCGCAGCACGCACGAAAAGAGGGTGTGGCTTTCCTTGTGCAACACGTCCACGCGGTTGGAATGGAAGCGCGTGACGATACCTTCCCGGGGGGCATTCATGGGGTTTCCTCCAGGGGGCGCGCCACGAACAAACCCATCATGATGAGGTCTTGGAAGGTTCCGTCGTCCATGCGCACCGCTTGCTTGCGGTTGCCTTCCACCTGGAATCCAAAATTCCGGTAGAAGCGGATGGCACCCAGGTTGTCCCCCATCACGAAAAGGGTGATCCTGCCCACCAGCGGGTTGTTTCGCGCCCAAAACAGCAGGGTTTTCATCATGCAGCCCCCGATGCCTTCCCCCGTATGGTCGTAGGCAACCGAAATCCCCATTTCTCCGTCGTGCAAAACCCGTTCCCGGCTTCCTCCCATGAAATTGAGTACACCCAGAAGGTCTCCACCCACATCCCCTTCTTCTTGGGCAACCAGCAGCAAGCAATTCGCACGCAACTGGTGTGCCTTGATCCACTTCTTGCGCCACTTGCTGTCCGTCTCGATCTCATGTACGCGCGAAATCATGTAGGGATAATGGGGCTGGTTACGCTGCAGAAAACGAAGCAGCGCTGCGGCATCCCCCTCTTGCGCCTCCCGTACCTGTATTTTCGTTCCATTCGGGATTTCGAACAGCCAGCCTTCGCGCTCCATTGGGCTTTGAACCATCTTCCCCTCCCACAACAAAGTTTCTTCCTTTCAAGGATTATAGCATACCGCCAAACCGATACGCGGTTTGGGTGTGGGTCAAGCCATGGGGCGCGGCTGCGCAAGCAAACCCTGGAAAGCAAGCGGGTTTACATGCCCAGGTACGCCTTTTGCACGAGGGGATTGGAAAGGAGCGTATGGGAATCACCGGAAAGCGTGATCTCACCTGTTTCGAGGACGTAAGCACGGTTGGAGATTTGAAGCGCACGCGTGGCGTTCTGCTCCACCAGCAAGATGGTGACACCGTCATCCCGGTTGATCTTCTGGATCACCTGGAACACTTCCTTCACCAGTTTGGGGGCCAGTCCCAGCGAGGGTTCGTCCAGCATCATCAGGCGGGGTTTACTCATCAGGCCGCGTCCAATGGCAAGCATCTGTTGCTCTCCGCCGGAAAGTGTTCCACCGGGTTGTTTCTTCCTTTGTTCCAGCACGGGGAACAGTGAAAACACCTCGCGTACATCACTTTGTACCTGCGCTTGGTCCTTCCGATGGTAGGCACCCATGAGAAGGTTTTCCCACACCGTGAGCCCCGAGAAGATCCTTCGTCCTTCGGGGATGTGGATGACACCTTTTTGGGCGATGCGCTCGGGGGAAACCCCGTCGATTCTTTGCCCCTGGTACCAAATCGCGCCCGAAACCAAGCGATGCAGACCGCTGATCGCGGTTAACGTGGACGTTTTCCCCGCTCCATTTGCCCCAATCATTGTCACGATCTCCCCCGGGTGAACCTCCAAGCTGATTTTCTTCAAGGCGCGAACGGGCCCGTAGGCAAGTTCGACGTTTTCCAAGCCAAGCATGGGGTTAACTGACTTCGACATCGTTCCACTCCTCGCCCAGGTACGCCTCAATGACCTTGGGATCGTTTTGCACCATTTCGGGGGTGCCTTCCGAGATTTTCTGGCCGTAATCCATTACCATCACACGCTCGCAGAGGTTCATGACGAACTTCATGTCGTGCTCGATGAGGACCACCGTCACATCGAATTGTTGGCGAATTCGCCGAACCAGTTCCATCAGTTCCTTCGATTCCGAGGGGTTGAGCCCCGCGGCAGGCTCATCCAGCAACAAAACCCGTGGACCCGTTGCCAGCGCGCGCGCGATTTCCAGCTTGCGCTGGATGCCGTAGGGCAAGGAACTTGCCCGTTCGCTTTGCCATTGACGTAAGCCCGTTTTTTCCAAGATCTGGAGGGAATCTTGACGCTGCTTGTTTTCCGCGGAGAAGTAGCCAATCTTGGAAACCGCTCGCCAAAACCAGGTCCCATGACCCGTGGTGAGGCGGTGGTGCATTCCCACCTGCACGTTTTCCAAAACGGAGAGGGTTTGGAAAAGCCGGATATTTTGGAAAGTGCGCGCAATGCCATGGTGCGTAATCACGTGCGCGGGAAAATGGTGGATCGCCTTTCCTTCGAAGAGCACTTTCCCCCGGGTTGGGCGGTACATCCCCGAAACCAGGTTGAAGACGGTGGTCTTTCCCGCACCGTTGGGACCGATGATTCCGAGGATCTCGTGTTCTTTCACCTGCAGGTCCAAGGCTTCCACGGCTTTGAGCCCCCCGAAATGGATGGAAAGGTCTTGCAGTTCAAGTACCGCGTCATGCATTGCGGTTCCCCCTTTTCCCAGATGTTGGTATTTTTTGCCACAACGCGTTCCAGGTCAGTTCTTTGCGTCCCATGATCCCCTGCTGGCGGAAGATCATCACCAGGATAAACAACGCGGAAAAGACCAGCATGCGCATCCCGGAAATCCCCGCGATGCGGAACCCGAAAAGAACGGTATCGGATTCCACGACACGCAGCAGTTCCGAAAGCACCGCAAATAGACCTGCCCCGATCACAGCACCCGAAAGGCTTCCCAAGCCTCCGATCACGATCATGATCAGCGTGTTGAACGTAAGCATCATGCCCAGGGTCGTGGGTTTTGGGTCTATGGAGGTCAACCAATGTGCGTACAGCGACCCCGCAATCCCCGCGAAAAAGCCACCCGCGGTGAACGAAACCAGTTGGTGGCGAAACACGTTGATGCCCATCGTCTTGGCAGCGACCGGATCATCGCGTATTGCGCGCAAGGCCCTTCCAAATGAGCTCTTGGCATAACTGGCGAAGAACAGGAGCGTGACCAGCAACCATCCCCAAGACCACCACACGTTGGTGAACGGGGAAATGCCTTTAAGACCCAGCGACCCGTTGGTGAAACGCGAAGCGTTTAGCAAGACGATGCGGATGATCTCCGCGAACCCCAGCGTGGTAATGGCCAGGTAGTCCCCTGCCAGTCGCATGGAAGGCCATCCCACCACGAAGGCTACTCCTGCTGCAACAATTCCCCCGAGAAGGGTCGCCGGAAGGAACGGCATGTTGGATAGCAACTCGGTGTTCAACGGAAACGCTACCCCGGTGAGTAGGAAGGAGGTTTGCTTCTGCGCAAGGCTCATGGTGAGCAGCGATGAGGTATACGCTCCCACCGCGACGAAACCAGCGTGTCCCAGCGAGAGCATCCCGGAGGCTCCGTTCACGAAAGTTAGGCTCACCGCCATGATGCCAAACACACCCGTCAGCGAAATGATCCGCACCAGGTAGGTATTCAAGTTATCCTCCGCGAGCAGTAGCAACAAGACTGCCAGAACCACCAGGCCAAACGTGAGAATGGTTTGCGTGGTGTTGGAAAGTTTCTTTGGCCTCATCCTATCACACCTTCACCAAGTTCTTTTTCCCCATGATCCCGTTGGGCTTGAACGAAAGCAACAAGATCAGGAGGATAAAGGCAAAAACATCCCGGTACCCCGCGAGCGAAGGCATGATTCCCACTGCGAGGATTTCGATGAAACCCAGCAAGATTCCCCCGATCACAGCCCCGGAAACCGATCCAATCCCTCCGATCACCGCTGCAACGAAGGCCTTAAGCCCCGGCATGAACCCCATGATGGGCCAAACTTGTGGATACTTCCCCACCCAAAGTATGGCTCCCACTGCGGCCATGGCCGAACCCAGTGCAAACGTCAACGCGATGATACGGTTCCCGTTGATTCCCATCAACGACACCGCGCGCGAATCCATGGCGATGGCACGCATGGCCATACCCGTTCGTGTGCGGAAAAGGATGTACCACAGCAGCAAAAGCGCCAATCCCGTGACGGCAAAGGTGATGATGGTCATGGCGGGAATCCGGATTCCATTCACGATGACCTGTCGGCCCCGTTTTTCCACGATCTCTCCACCAATGATGAAGATCTTGTCGAAAAAAGCCGGGTACACTCCGCGGAACGACTTGGGAACCCCGCCAAACACAACGATGGCAAGGCTTTGCAAGAAGATGGAAACCCCCACCGCGGTGATCAAAGCGGAAATTTTCGGAGCTTTGCGTAATGGCCGGTAGGCGATTTGGTCTACCAACAGACCCAGTAAGGCTGCTCCAGCAATACCTGCCAGCATCCCCAGCCACCAGGGAAACCCGAAAAGGGTGATGGAAAAGTAGGTGAAAAACGCCCCCATCATGAAGATCTCGCCGTGGGCGAAGTTGATGAGTTTCAAGATACCGTACACCATGGTGTAGCCAACAGCAAGCAGGGCGTACAGCGCCCCGAGGCTGAGTCCGTTGATCATGTGTTGCACCAGCAATTGCAGCTTCACGCTTTTCCCTCCTGAAAAAAAGCCCGGGCCCTTCCGGGCCCGGGAAAACGAAGAAACCTTACGGGTTGATCATGGAGTCGTACACGAACTGGCCATTTTCGATGCGCACGACCGTCACGGTTTTCTCGGCGTTTCCTTGCTCGTTGATGGTAATGTACCCCGTGGCCCCGGGGAAATCCTTGATCTGGCGAATGGCCTGGGCAACCTTTTCGCGATCAGGCTCTCCCGCCATCTCGATGGCCTTTAGAAGAACCATGTAGGCATCGAACCCCAAGCCCGCGAATGCAGCGGGTTTTTCGCCCGGGTACTTCTTCTCGTAGGCGGCGAGGAACTCCTCCGCGTTCTCGTTGAATGCGGGAGCATCGGGATGGTAATTGGCAGTGAGGAAAAGGCCTTCCACGGCTTCCCCGGCAATCTCGACCGTTTCTGGAGCATCTGCGCCATCCGCAGAAACCAGGTCACCGTAAAACCCGTTCTGGTAGGCTTGCAAGCAGATCAGGGCCACTTCTTGGTAGTACCCGGGCAGGTAGAAGGCTTCCGCACCCTTGGCGATGGCGTCCAAAACTTGCGCGGAAAAATCCTGGTCCCCGGTTTTGAAGTACTCGTAGAGCACTTCTCCCCCTGACTGGGTGAAAGTGTCCTCGAAGAACCTGGCCAGGGCAACCGAGTAGTCTTGTTCCACGTCCATGAAAACAGCGACCTTTTGGTTCCCCAGCTCTTGCATCAACTTTGCCGCCGCTTGCCCCTGGAATGCATCGATGAAGCACACGCGGTTCACGAACTTCTTGCCTTCGGTCACCAAAGGGCTGGTGGAAGTGGGAGAAACCATAGCGGTTTTGAGCTCTTCGGCAACCGCCCCTCCTGCCAAGCTGTTTCCGCTGATGATATTCCCCAGGATCGCCAGCACCCCATCGTTTTCGATTGCCCGGCGCACACCGTTCGCGGCTTCTACCTTGTCCGACTTGGTATCGATCAGGTACACATCGATGGGGATCCCCAGAACCTCAGGGTACATTTCCCAGGCAATTTCCACCCCTTCCCAGGTCATGCGCCCGTACCCGGAAGCACCTCCCGTCATGGAGAAAACCGCCGCCACCTTGATCTCATCCATGTTCTGCGCAACCAGCATGGTTCCAAAGACCACCATCACTACCAGGAAAACTTGTACAAAACGTTTCATGCTCTTCCTCCCTTGCTTTCAAAATGTAGTTATGGAAAACGTTCCGTGCGGGGTAAAAAAAAAGGGAACCCTCCGTTTCTGGGTTCCCCGTTCCTTCGCGAGAAATTTCTACAAGAAATTAGCCGCTCCCCGGAACGGGGCAGCTAATAAGTACGGTGACAAGCAATGATTCGGATGGTTGGAAAGCTGCAATTTTTTTCATCTTTTTTTGCTCCCACGAAATTTTCGGTATTATAGCATAATCAATCGACACTGTCCAGTTTTCCTCGTATAATTTTCGTATTGTTCATAAATGTTAACACTTACGGGCTTTTCAGAATACGGCAGAACACTATGGGTGCAATTTTTTTCCATCACCCCCGTACTTGCACCGCGCAACAACCCCAAACGGGAGTGCTGCGCAACCCGCGTGGGGTGTGGTAAAATGAAAGGGGGAGGTGCTTTTTCCCTCACCCAAGGGGGAGAGAAATGATCCAAGCAAATGGATTGACCAAGAAATTCGGCGATTTCGTCGCCGTGGATGAACTGGAGCTGCTCGTGGAAGCGGGAGAGATTTACGCTTTCCTGGGTCCAAACGGCGCGGGAAAGACCACCACGATTCGCATGCTGACCGGTACGCTACGTCCCACCGCGGGGAAAATCCACGTGCTCGACTTAGCGTTGCCGAAAAACGAGATCCAGGTCAAACAACGTATCGGAGTGGTACCCGATGAACCCCGCATGTACGAAAACCTGCGGGGCCGGGAATTCTTGGATTTCGTGGCGGGCGTGTACCGTATGGAGGAAACGCTGTACACTTCGCGGGTAGAAGAACTGTTCGATGCGTTTTCCATCGATTACGCCAACGACTACATCGGAGACTACTCCCACGGAATGAAGCAGAAGCTGATGCTCGTTTCGGTGTTGATGCGGCGCCCGGAGGTGGTTTTCCTGGACGAGCCCACCGTGGGTTTGGATGCCCGGGCCGCGCGGATCTTGAAGCTGCTCCTGGAGAAAATGAAGTCCGCTGGCACCACGATATTCTTAACCACGCATATCCTGGAAATCGCGGAGAAAATGAGCGACCGCATCGGTATCATCCACAATGGAAAGATGCTTGCGCAGGGCACCATGGAACAGTTGCGGCAACTCTCCCAGGGCCAACATGGTTCGCTGGAGGAAATCTTCCTGGAGCTCACGGATTCCGGGGAGATCCCCGAATGGGCACGGGAAAACACGGAAGAAACCGACCATGCGTGAAGTCCTCCTTCTCGTTCGGCTGTTTTCCAGAAGCAAGGCGCGAAGAAGTGCGAAGAAAAAACGCTTTTCGCTTCCGGGGCCGGTATGGGTTATTCTTGCGTACTTCATGCTTCCCCTGGCGTTTTTCCTTGGTTTTTTCACCCCCGTACTCTTCCCCCTGCTGAAAAGCTTGAATTTCCCACTCGTGGAAAGGGGGATCCTAAGTCCCTTCCTTGCGCTGGATCTGCTGATGGCCCCCATGATCTTCTTTTCCGGGGTGATGCTGCTCATCCAGTTTTCCCAGTCGCTGATCATTGGGCTGTTCGATAACGAGATGATCCCGGTACTGTGCAGCATGCCTTTTCATCGCTCCAGCATTGTGTTCACGGCTTCCCTGGATAGCCTGGTGCAGACGGGGATGTTCATCACCTTCCTGGGGGGTTTTTCCATCTTGTACGCGGTGGCGATCCAAGCGGGGTTTTTCGCTTCGTTGGGCGCGGTGGTTTCCCTGTTCCTCTTCTTGTTGGGGTTGGGAATGCTGATTGCCACTTGGACTTCCCGCTTCGTGGGAAGAACTTCGGCGAAGCGATTCACGCAGGTGTTGTATTTCTTCGGGGCACTGGGGATTTTCGGGGCTCCACAGGTGCTTATCCCACTTTCCCGTCAAAACCCAGACATCGTGGCGTCCAAGCTGCAGAAATGGATCCCGCTTTTCCTGCACCGGTTCTGGCCCCACACGTTTTTCCTCAAAGCCATTCGGGGAGATGTTTCCGCTTTGCTCGTGCTTTCCTCCACGGGTATCGCCCTTTTCCTTCTTGCCATGTGGCGCGCCAACGGCATCGAGCTTTCGCTTTCCCGCAAGAAAACGGCATCCAACCGCACAAGGGTGCAGTGGGGGAAGAAGTTCCCCCTGTTGAAAAAGGAAATCCTGCTGATGTTCCGCGATGGACAAATGATCTGGTACGTAATCTACCCCGTGATTTTCCCGCTGATCATGTTCCGCGCGGCAAAAGAATCCCTTCTCGTCATCACGCTCTTTTTCACCATGGTTGCCTCGTTGTATTCTTCGTTGATCACCACCAGCCTTTTCGCCCAGGAGCGCAAGGTTTGGCCTGTTCCGCTGCTGTTTCCCATTTCTTCTTCCAGGCTGATCGGGGCGATCATCCGGACCTCGGTGGGGCTTTTCTGGCTGGAATACCTGGTAATGGGCATCGTGCTTTTCTTCCTCTTCCAACCTTTCTGGGCGGAACTCTTCCTGTTCGTCCCTGTTTTTTTCTTGCTCCGCTACGGGGCTCTGATCGGGATCCGCATGTACTTGCAAGATGCCGGACGCGACATTTCGCGCAAGGGCATTTTGCTCAAGGGTAAGGAAATCCTGTTCCTGGAAGTGTTAACCATGGGATTCTCCGGGTTGTTCCTGGGCATCTTGTTGGTGTACCGGCAGGTTTTCGCGCCGGGAAGCACCGCTTGGTTTTCCTCTTGGCCACCGTGGCTCGTGCATTCCCTTTTCCCCGGTGCCGCAGTGGGCGTCTTCGTAACCGTGATCCTCCTTTCTTCCTGGGAAAAAAGGAGGATCCAGAAACTGCTGGAGAACCTGGACAATACTTGAGCGCGCTTACGGTGAAGTTGGGGTTTTGACCACCAGTACTTCGAGGGGGCTCTCCCCGGTGTTTTCCACCCCGTGAAGGACCTTTCGGGGGCAAAACAGCGTGTCTCCTCGACGTACCCGGAAACCCTGTTCGCCCACTTCTATCGTTCCACTTCCCGCGATCACGTGGAAAAAAACGTCCATCGGAGTTTCGTGAGGTGCAAGCCGCGCACCCGGGTCAAGGGTGAGGTGCACCAGTTGCGTTCCTGCACCATCACCGACTTTCCGTCCCAGTACACCGTCGCGGTCCCAGGCCACTTGTGCATTGGCAAGCTGTATGATCGTCATTCTTTCCCTCCTTTCGGTGTCATCACGATGGCATTGGTCGGACATACATCCTGGCACCGCGTGCACACCAGGCACTCGTTGGCGGTTACCTGGCGTTTTTCCAGCCCTTGCCCCTTGATGGCCGAGGAAGGGCAAACCTTCTGGCACGCCCCGCAACCCACGCAGGCCTCCGGAAGAACGCGCGCGGAAAAGAAGCCCCTGCGCGAGAACACGCGCAAAAAGGTGCCAAAGGGACAGAATACCCGGTGCCAAAGGTTTTCTCCCAGCAACAGCGAAAAGAGCAGTCCCGCCACGGTGATCCAGCCAAAGGCATTGAAGGGGATCTTCTGCACGCGGATAATCACCAGCAACGCAAGGAAGCCCAACGCCACCAGGGAGCGCACCCATTTCCACCCCTTGGCTCGCGGTGTGGGTTCCCAGCGCAACCCCAACTTTTTTCGAAGCCAACCCGTGAGGGAAAAGCCCGTGTGCATCGGGCACATCCAGCCACAGTAGAAACGGCCGAGAAATGGGGAAGCCACGAGGGCCCCCCCGAAAAGGAACATCCAGAGTTGCAGCTTTCCCTTCCACCACAGGAAAGCGAACAATGCCAAAAAAAACACCTGCAGGGATACTTGTGCCGCTTTCCGACTCCGTGCCGTTTTCCCCTTCATCTTTTCCCCTTGTCAGTTACCAGCCATCATGGCTGCAACGTCGTTTTCCACCGAATCGATGGGTTTGAGGGCAAACTTTTCCACCAACACCTTGAGCACGCCCTCCGAAACGAACGCGGGCAGGACGGGCCCCAGGCGGATTCCTTTCACCCCAAGGTACAGCAGCGCCAACAGAACGGCTACGGCCTTCTGCTCGTACCAGGCGATGTCGTAGGAGATCGGCAGGTCGTTGATGTCCTCCAACCCAAACGCCTCCTTGAGCTTGAGAGCCGTCACGACCAGCGAGTAGGAATCGTTGCACTGCCCCGCATCGAGCACCCGGGGGAAAGGACCGATACTCCCAAGGTCCAGCATGTTGTAGCGGTACTTGGCACAACCCGCCGTGAGGATGATGGTGTCGTTGGGCAACGCTTTGGCAACATCGGTGTAGTACTCCCGGGAATTGGCATGCCCGTCACAGCCAGCCATCACCACGAAACGCTTGACGAGTCCCTTTTTTACCGCGTCCACCACTTGGTCCGCTACCTTGGCCACCTGCTCGTGGGCAAATCCGATGGGGATCGTCTTGCCCTCGGAAAACCCTACGCTCCCGAGTTCCTTGGCCTTCTGGATCACCCCGGAAAAGTCCTTGGGTTTCCTGTCGATGCGGTTCGGGATGTGCTGCACACCGGGCCACCCCACCAGTCCCGTGGTGAAGATACGGTCGAAGTAGGAATCCCTGGGTTTCTGGATGCAGTTCGTGGTCATCACGATGGCGCCGTTGAACGCATCGAACTCTTGCTGTTGGCGGAACCACGACGTCCCGTAGTTTCCCACCAGGTTCGCATACTTCTTGAGCTCCGGATAGGCGTTGGCGGGCAACATCTCCCCGTGGGTGTACACGTTGACACCCGTACCCTGCGTCTGGAGCAACAGTTCTTCCAGGTCGAGCAAGTCATGTCCACTCACGAGGATCCCCGGGCCTTCCACCGTGCCGGTGGATACGTGGGTGATTTCGGGGTGGCCATAGCGTGTGGTGTTGGCCTTGTCAAGTAGCTTCATTGCCTCCACCGCGAAAGCTCCCGCTTTCAAAACCAGCTTGACCAACTCCTCCGCGGACAACGAATCGTCCAGGGTCGCTGCCAGCCCTTCTTCCAAGAAATCCAGGATCTCGTGCTGGAAGTTTTGCAAGATGTATGCGTGATCGGTGTAGGCCGCAATGCCCTTGAGCCCGTACACCAACAACTCCCGCAACGAACGGATATCTTCGTCATGGGTGTTCAACACCCCGGTGTCTGTCCCCTTCTCTTCCAACTCATCCGTGGAGAGGGCTCCGGGCGTGACCCCCAGTTTCCAAGACGCGGGGTGGGGAACGGTGCCGGGAATGTTCCCTGCCTGCAGCACCTTTTCGCGTAACCGATCGCGAAGCATCAGCGCCTTTCGCACGCTTTGGGCAACGCTTTCCGGGTCAAAATTCACGTTGGTGATGGTGGTAAACAGACCCTCGGCAACAAACAAGTCGGCCTCCGGGTCGTGCACGTTCACCTTCTTTCCTTGCACTCCCCAAAAGGAAATTCCTTTGAGTACCCAGATCAACAAGTCCTGCAAGTGGGCCACCTGGGGACTTTTGCCACACACACCCTTTACCGTGCAACCCTTTCCCGCAGCGGTTTCCGAACATTGAAAACAAAACATGCTCATACGAACACCTCCAAATTTTGGGTCTGGTTTCTGGAAAGGAGCCAGGTTCACCTGGCACAATCGCGCCATGGTATTTTCGGGAATGCCCTCCCGGGCCAGCTGGGTTTCCAACTCCTGCACCTGTTGGGGCAAAAGACTCCGCGCCAAATCGGAGAATTCCCGTGCCATGCGGGGAGTTGCGCCCGTGGGATCGCGGAAAAACCGCCGAACCAAATCGATTGCCTTTCGTTTTTTCTGCTGCCACTCCATTCTCCGCGCTCCTTTCCCTTTCCCTTTTCCACTATGAGCATACCGTACTTTCCCGGGAAAATCGGTAACACAGGTTACGTAACCTTGCGTGGACAGCGGAAGCAAAATGGGGTATGATGGAAGGAATGGTAAAAAAGGAGGGGTGAGCCCATGAACCGCTTGATTCTTTTCCTTTCCCAAACCCCATTGTTCCAGGGAATCTCGATCGGGGAACTCGAATCCTTTTTCTCCGGGGCACGGTTGTCCTTGGAAGAGTTTGAAGAGGGCCAGATGGTGCACCAGGCGGGGGATCCCTATGACTCGCTGGTTGTTCTGCTGGAAGGATGCATCCATTCCCAGATGGAAGACGTGGAAGGAAAGGTCATGACCATCGAAGTGTTCGCTGCACCCGCGGTGGTTGCACCCGCTTCGCTGGTGGGTTCCCGAAACGTCTTGCCCGTGTCGCTTCAGGTACGCAGCCCTTCTACCCTGCTCCGCATCCCGCGGGAACATATCCTTGCTTGGAGCGCGAAAAACCCCCGGTTCCTGCGTAACCTCCTCCAGCTACTGGGAGACAAGGTTCTGTTCCTGGCGCAGAAGGTGTGGATGTTGGAATTCCGCGACCTGGAACAGAAAATCGCGGGGTACCTTTTGCGATTGTGGGGAGACGCGGATGGAACCACCCAAGGGGGGGTGGTGGAATTGCCGTTGAACCGCGAGGAATGGGCGGAATTCCTGGGGGTAACACGCCCGTCGCTTTCGCGGAGCTTGGGTCTGATGGTGCAGAAGGGCTGGATCGAGGTGGAGGGAGCAAGGGTTACGATCCGCTCTCTCAAAGCGCTGCAGGGGGTGTTGCAAGAGGAAACGGGTCTGTTCGAGGACTAATCGGAACGTGGTGGCAGCGACTTGCTTTCGCGGGAAAAGAAGAATAGCGCTACCATTCCGCTCAGCCCTAACCAGGCATAGTACGAGCAAATGCGCCAGACCATCATCGTCGCGACCAGTTGTTGCTTTTTCACCAACCCCGAAAGGAACAACCCGAAGAACCCTTCTGCTCCCCCCGAGGTCCCCGGGGTGGGAACAATCGTGGTGGTGCCGTTCATCAAAAGCAGGTTCCAAAGTACCGGGAAAACCGGGATACGCGTGCTGCCGGAAATCACCAGCAACGTGGCAAATGCGTAGAGCACGAACTGGAACAAGTACACCAGGAAAATACCCGTGATGCGAAAGGGGTGGTGGCGGTATTCGCGAGCGGTGCCGTGGAACTGGGCGAGCTTCTGGTGCACTTTTCCTTGGATGCGCTCGGGGTTTTTGACCAGGTGCAGCCGTTGCAGCACATGCACGAAAAACCCCACGAGTTTCCAGGTGAAAGCTGGCTTCCACACGAGGAAAAACAGCAAGAAGATCAAGAAACTGTTCAAGAAAACCGAAAGAATCCCCAATCCCCGCACCCAGGGCGAAAACCCGGACCATCCCATCGCCAAAGCCAAGCACCCCAGAAACGAGAGCATGAGCTGGAACACCATGGATTTGAGCAATATGGCAGCGGCGGAATGCCCAAAATCCACCCCTTCCCTTGACAGGTAATACACCGCAAAGGGCTGGCCCCCGGAGAAAAACGGGGTGAGCATGTTGAAGAAATGGGTAATCAGCGCGATCTTGAAGCCGGAGAAAAAGCGAAGGGGCACCAGGAAGGACACCGAAAGTTGCAGGGCCCAGGTTTCGCTCAACCAGCCAAAAAGAACCAGTGCGAACCCCGCAAGCGCAAACCGCCAATCGTAGGTCTGCAGGCTATCCCGCGTTTCGGAAAAGCCCGCAATTCCGCAGGCAACAACGATGATCGTGCTTCCGAAGAGGAAAGCCAGGAAAAAACCGCGAAGGTACTTTTTCGCCTGTTCCATGCTGCATCACGAAGGGGAATCTACCACGTTCTTCAGCCACTTGCCCGAAATGTACCGTCGGAAAAGGAAGACCAGCTTCAACGTCTCTTCCACCAGGGTCATGGCATACACCACGGGGAAGGGAAATCTCCACACGAGGCCGGCCAGCGCGGTTAATGGAACCCCTGCCAGCCAAAGCGAACCGCTTTCCACAAGGAAGGAGAAACGGGTGTCGCCTCCCGCGCGAAGGGTGCCTACCACGAACATCAGGTTGAGGTTTTTCAACGGCAGGAAGAGCATGGACAAAAGGATGAGCGTTTGGGCAAGGCTTTTGACCTCACCGGGAACGTTGTACAGCGAAAGCAACAGCGGGGACAGCAGGAAAAGCACCACGCCGACGCTCACGGAAAGGATGAAGGAAAGGCGCAACACGCGCGCGGCTTCGCTCTTTGTCTGCTCGAAACGGCTTAAGCCCAGGCTCTGGCCCAGGATAACCGCTGTACCGGAAGCGATGGCGAACAACAGGGAGAACGTGAAACTTTCGATGCTGTTCAGTATGCGCTGCGCGGACAACACGCGCGTGGAGATGTGACCGTACACCACCGAGTACATGGTAATGCCCAGCGACCAGAACAGCTCGTTCCCCATGGTGGGAAGGGTAACCTTCATGTACCTTTTGAAAAAGCCCAGGTGGATCTTGCGGAACGATTCCCATTTCAGGCTTCCGGGAAAGCGCTTTCCAAACACAACGACCAACACCAGCACCATTTCCAGGATGCGCGCCACCAGGGTGGCTATTCCGGCCCCGAATACCCCCAACCGTGGAAAACCCAAGTTTCCAAAGATAAGGAGAAAATTGAGCACCACGTTTGTCAAAATGGCCGTAACGCTTATGAACATGGCCACGAAGGCATGTTCGGTACTGCGCAGCACGCTGTAGAACGTAAGCGAAAAGGCCGAGGCAAAGAAACCGATGGAGATCACCGCAAGGTACTCTTTTCCCACTTGCAAAACCTCAGGGTCGGGAGTGAACAGGCGAAGGGTTTGCGCGGAGAAGAAGAAACCCGGCACGAAAAAGGGCACCGAAAACAACAGGGCCAGGCTGAGCGTCAGCGCGGTCGTGGTGGAAATGTGATCCGTTTCCCGCCTTCCCCAGTACTGCGCCACGAAAACAGCTCCCCCGGAGGTTAATCCGAACAGCAGCAGGTTGTACACGAAGAAAACCTGGTTGGAGAGGCCAACCGCGGCGAGAGCGGTTTCTCCCAGTTGGCCGACCATTAACGTATCCAGGAAGTTCACGCTGGCAAAGATGATCTGTTGAATGGCGATGGGCGTTGCGATGGAAAAGAGCCGTTTATACAGTGTCATGTTGGTGATTGTACCATAAAGGGGGCTTCATCCTTCATCCCGGTGCCGGGCTGGTTGGAAAAGGGGTTTGAGTTCCTCTTCCCCCCTTTGCTGGAAAAGTTCCTTTGCCCACTGGATCATGCGGTGCTGTGAATCGACGGCTTCCTTTCCCCTACCGTCCACGAAACGGTAGGCACCCTGTGCATCCGCCTGCCGGGCGCGCAGAGTGTCCGAAAGCTGCAACTCCAAGAAGCCGAGAAGCTGGTTGCGCAAGGACTCGTCCAGAACGGGAAAAATCGTCTCGATGCGCCGGTCCAGGTTCCGGGGCATCATGTCCGCACTCCCCAGGAAGACTTCCGGGCTTCCGGCGTTTTCGAAGTAGAACACCCGGCTGTGTTCCAGGAAACGTCCCACGATGCTCACCACGCGGATGTTGTCGCTTACACCGGGCAATCCCGGGCGAAGGGAGCAGATGCCGCGCACGATGAGGTCAACCTGCACCCCTTGCTGCGAGGCTTTGTACAGTTCCTGGATGATGGTCTGGTCGAGCAGCGAATTCACCTTGAAAATGAGCCGGGCGCCCATGCCTTCCCGCGCAAACTGTGCTTCGCGCCGGATGAGATCGAGGAAGCGATCCCGCAACCCCAGGGGGGCAACGGAGAAGACCTTCCATTGCGGGGGCAGGGAGTAGCCCGTTAGCACGTTGAACAACGAGGAAGCATCCCCGCCGAACAGCTCGTTGGAGGTAAACAAACCGATATCCGTGTACAACCGGGCAGTGCTGTCATTGTAATTTCCGGTGGACAGGTGCACGTAGCGGGCAATGCCTTCGTCTTCGCGGCGTACCACAAGCAACACCTTGCAGTGCGTTTTGAGCCCCACGAGCCCGTACACCACGTAGCATCCCGCTTTCTCCAGCTTGCGCGCCCATTGGATGTTGTTTTCCTCGTCGAAACGCGCCTTGAGTTCCACGAGCACCGTGACCTGCTTGCCGTTTTGAGCGGCTTCCATGAGCGTTTCCACCACGGGGGAATTTCCGCTCACACGGTACAACGTTTGCTTGATGGCTAGCACGTTCGGGTCTCGGGCCGCTTCCTTCAAGAAATCCAGGACGTGCTCAAAACTCTGGTAGGGATGATGCAGCAGGACGTCCTTGTCGCGCACCACGTCGAAAACAGAGGGCTGGTCGTACAACGCCGGCACCGGCCGGGGGGCAACGTGTTCGAACAGGAGTGCCTCTTTTCCGGGAAGGGCGGTCAGTTTCATCCATGCCGACAGGTCGATGGGGCCGGGGACTTCGTACACGTCTCCCGACTCGATTTCCAGCATGTGCAGCAGCGCATCCCGCAAACGGGGTTTGGCCTTGTGCGCGATTTCCAGGCGAACGGGAAATCCACTTCGTCTCTGCTGCAACGATTTCTCGATTTCCACAAGCAGATCCTGCGCATCATCCTCGTCGATGCTCAGGTCGGCGTTGCGGGTGAGGCGAAACGGTACCATGCCTTCCACGTGGTATCCCTTGAACAGAAGGCTGGCAAAGTGGGCAATCACGTTCTCCATCAAGATGTACCCCTGCCCCTCCTCCAGGGAGACTGGAACGAAACGCGGTAACACCGACGGCACCTGCACCACGGCCAGGAGCTCTTCTTTCTCCGGGCCTTTGAGGTACACCGCCTGATTCAGGCTCTTGTTGGGAAGCTGTGGAAAGGGGCGACCCTGGTCCACCGCCATGGGGGTAATCACGGGGAACACCGTGGAACGGAAGTAGTGGTCGAGAGATTCCACTTGGTCGGGGTCAAGATCCTTGATGCCCAGGAAAAAGACCTTCTCTTTCTTGAGTGCAGGAAGAATCGAACGCACGAGGCAGTTGTACTGGTTCTTCACCATGAGATGCACTTTTTGGGAGATCTCTTCGAGCTGCTGCCGGGAAGTTCTGCCGGAAAGGTCACGCCCGGTGTATCCCGCCTCCACCTGCTCCATCAAACCGGCTACCCGGATCATGAAAAACTCGTCCAGGTTGGAGCCGGTGATTGCCAGGAATTTGATCCGTTCCAGCAAGGGGTTGCGGGTATCCATCGCCTCCTCCAGCACGCGGAAATTGAAGTCCAGCCAGCTGAGTTCCCGGTTGAAGAACAGGTTTTGCTCCTTATCCTTCCGGGGTTCGTTGGGGTTTTTCATCCGGTTTCCCCCTTTTCAAACGCAACTTATACCCAAAGACCTCTTCGAAGAAATCCACCTTTTTCTCCACGGCCCAGGTTTCCAGCGAAATGTCCCGCGCGGTGTGTACCACCACGCGTATCTCCTCGGGCTTGGCTTTCACCCCAATCCGATCGATTTTCTCGGAGTGGGAGCGATCCAGAGCGTCTGCGATGCGCAGGATGGCCAACAACTTCGCAGTGAGGATACTCTCTTCCACGGTTAACGGTCCCAGTTCCATGTTGTCCACATCCAAGAACTCCTGGCTGTGTAACCGGGCCACGTGGGCCACCACCTGCAACTCCCGCGATGTCAGCCCGGGTAGTTCGGAATCCTTGATGATGTTGAACGAATGCAGCGCGTGCTTTTTCAGGTGGATGTACTTGCCAGCATCGTGCAAAATGGCCGCCACGCGCAGCATCAGGCGGGGTCGCTGTCCCAGGCGATGGATCTTCTTCATGCCATCGAACAGTTCCAGGCAGTAGGTTTCCACCCTTTGTGCGTGTCCGGTATCGTAGAAAAAACGTTCCCCGAGGTTGCGCGCGGACAACAAGCTGGTTTTCTCCAGGTCGGCCTTTTTCTTCTTGGCCTCCTCCTTGAACAGCATTTCGCGGAGCAGTGCATCGGTTAACCGCGCGGGGATAACCAGGATGGAATCGGTTTCGATGATGTCGAGCAGCATGCGGTAGATGCCGAAAAAGGGGAGCAAGATCTGCGCCTTGGTCTCGGGGATCTTGTACTTCTCCGCGACTTGCCGCGGAGTTTGGTCCTTGATCTGTTCAAAGGCATCGAAAAAAGCCTTTTGCGAAATCGAGAGGAAATCGTCCTTTTCCTTGGCATTGCATAACCGCGCGATCATCTGGATCTCCTTGCCACACGAAACCAACCGCTTGACCTTTTTCAACGGGAGCAACGAGTGAATGGGGTGCTTGAAGGAGCTCAGGTACTCGTTGACGATCATGGAAAAGCGGTCGTAGGAATCTTGCAAGTCACCCAGGATCTCGAAAAGCTTGAGCGTACCGATGCGGATGTTCTGCGAGAAAAGGATGGAGCCTCCCGAAAACTCCGCGATGCCCAGGCTTCCCGTTCCGATGTACGCCATCAGAAGGTCTTCCTTGCTGTACCTGGGGCTTCGGTTGATCACATCCAGCATTTGGCCGTAGATGTACGATTTTTCCTTGGCATCTTCCAGAACCTCCACGTTCAAATGGGTCTTGGCATTGATCTGGTCGATGATGAACCGTGCGTTGCTGGCCTCGCGTAGTGCAGTGGTTGCGGTGGTCCGCACCCGGCTCACCCGGTATTCCTGGATGATCTTCTTGAAACCGTTGAGCACCTCGCAGGTCTTTTCCACCTTGTCGTACCGAATCTTCCCGGTGGAAAAGGTATCCTGCGCGAAGTTGAAGGGATGCTCTAACCGTTCGAGGATCTTGAGGGAATCATCCTTGCGTGCTTCCGCCACCTCGCAGTACAACCCATCCGAGGAAATCTGGATAACCGCGGCAGTTCTCGCCGAGGAGCTATCGGACTTGGGGGCCGGGTTCATATGGACTCTCTTCCTTTCCTACGCCTCCCTGTTCGATTCCTTTTCCTGTACCATGGAAAGGGCACCGAACAGGCAGGCATCGTCACCCAGGCTGGCAAGCGTGAAACGCGCGGCCTGGAAATTCTGCAGGATGGCGTACTGCCGGGCGTGTTCCACGATGGAGGGTAGCAATAGGTCTCCGAGGCTTTGCATCACGCCACCTCCCAGCACGACGAGCTCGGGGTTCAAAAGGTTGATCATCGAGGCACAAGAAACGCCGATGAAGCGCCCGGTATCGTCCAGGATCTCCCGTGCAAGGCCATCCCCCGCTTCCACCGCTTCCTTGAAGTGGGAACTCTTCAAGATGTAGTCTTCTTCCTTCACCCACTGGGCAAACAACGTCTCGCGCCCCCTCTCCACCTGGCTGCGGATTTCCTTGAGGATACCCGTCTTGGATGCCACGCTTTCCAGGCAACCCCGGGCGCCACAACCGCAAAAGGGTCCGTCCGGAAGCAGGATCATGTGGCCAATTTCGCCAGCGGCCCCAATGGAGCCTGTGTACAGCTTTCCGTTACAAATGAGGCCGCCCCCGATTCCCGTACCGATGAAGTACCCCACCACGTCCGTGAAACCCTTCGCCGCGCCGTACTTCCACTCCCCCAGCAACGAAACGTTGGCATCGTTTCCCACGCTGGTGGGGAGGCCATACTTCTCTTCCAGCTTGGCTTTCAGGTCAAATCCACTCCAGGGAAGGTTTGGGGTAAAGTGGATGAAGCCGTCGCGAATGACCCCTGGACATCCCGCCCCGATGGCAACCGCCTCGGTTCTTTCACCGTTCTGTTCATGCTCCAGCAGCCCGTCGATGACCTTACACAACTGGTCAAAAACCCCTTGCTCCCCCTTGTACGCCTTGGTGGCTTTCTTCTTCCTCTGGACAATGGTGCCTTCCTCGTCGAAAAGGGCTCCCAGGATCTTGGTCCCCCCGATGTCTACCGCAATTTTGGCCTTCGTAGCACACACCTCCCCAGAAATGGTAAGAAATATTAAGAAATGTTGGTTTTGTCGGTAACATTCTTTCTTGATTATATCATGGAAAGGGGTTCTGCACTCCAGAAGAACGCGGGACACCCCTTTGTGGTAAAATGGATTACCTGTGGGGAGGTGAGGGCATGTTGGATTCCATCGTAACGCGCCGGCAGGTTTCAAAGAAGGAGCGGAAAAGCACGAAAGAACTTCTTGAGCCCTTGATGCAGCAGCTGCAAAGAACGATCGTGGAGAAACAAACCCGGATCTTGCTGCTTTTCGAGGGGTGGGAAGCAGCGGGAAAAGGGAAGCTCCTTTCTCGGCTTTTGCAGCCTTGGGATCCCAGGGGTTTCGAGGTGGCCCCTTTTCCCAAGGTACTTCCAGGGTGTTCCTACCCTCCTTCCTTCTGGATGCACTGGCGCGAGCTTCCGCCCGCGGGAAAAATCGGCATCTTCGACGAGAGCTGGTACCACGATTTGTTCTCTCGCCTCCTTGCGGGCAAGGAAACCACGCACGCCTCTTCCCTTCTGGAGGAACTCTACGCTTTGGAAAAAATGCTCGTGGACGATGGCATGCAGCTTTTCAAGGTTTTCGTGCACACAGGCGAGAAGAAGCAGCAAAAGCGCTTGGAAAAACGCTGGAACGACCCGGACCGGCGCTGGCAGGTTTCCCCTACCGCAAGGTACCAGAATTCCCACCACAAACGGATTTCCAAAACCCTTTCCCGCTTGCTCCAAGAGAGTTCCTTTCCCTTTGCCCCTTGGATCGTTGTGCCAAACGATTCTCCCTCGCTGGGCGTTCAACTCGTGCAAAGGGAACTGCTGGGCCGCCTGGGCGTGCACTGGCAGGATAAGGCGTTGGAAAGCTTCTACCACGATTTCCCGGGGGAACTGCGGGTCAGTCCGGATTCCTCCGTTCCCACCAAGACGAAAGCCTGGCAGGGAAACCCGGGGTTTTCACTGGATTCCATGGACCTTTCGCCGAGCTTGGACCGCGAACAGTACAAGAACCAACTGGATACGCAACGGAAAAGAATGCGCGAGCTCTCCTTCGAACTCTCGGCGCAAAAAAAGTCTCTTGTCGTGGTGTTCGAGGGGTGGGACGCAGCGGGAAAGGGTGGGGCCATCAAGCGATTGACCTCTTGCCTTGACCCCCGCCACGTGCGCGTGAACCCGGTGGGTGTTCCTACAGCCGAAGAGAAAAAACGTCATTACCTCTGGAGGTTCTGGTCCCATTTTCCACGGGCTGGGAACATCGCCATCTTCGATCGCAGCTGGTATGGCCGGGTACTGGTGGAACGGGTGGAAGGCTTTGCCGCGGGACACGAATGGAAGAGGGCTTTCTCGGAAATCTGTGCCATGGAGCATTCACTGAGCCTGCACGGAAGCCTGGTGGTGAAGTTCTGGTTGCAAATCGACAAGCAAACCCAGCTGCAACGCTTCGAGGAACGGGAGAACAACCCCCTGAAGAAATGGAAAATCACCCCGGATGACTGGAGAAACCGCGAGAAATGGGATATCTACCAACCCTGCGTGGAAGAGATGATTCAAAGAACGGACTTGCCTTTTGCCCCTTGGATCGTTGTGGAAGCAAACGATCCGTACTTTTCCCGGGTTAAGGTGCTCTCTTCGCTTGTACGCATCCTGGAAAAGAACCTTTAATCCGCTGACAGGAGGAAAAAAATGGCTTTCATCTCCGTGCAAAACCTCAAGAAAGTATACAGCTCTGGGCGAAGCGCCTTCGAAGCATTGAAGGGGTTGGATTTTGACATTCACAAGGGAGAAATCCTCTCCATCCTTGGCCCCTCTGGGTGCGGGAAAAGCACGCTGCTCAATTGCCTTTCGGGGATCGACGATCCCACCGAGGGAAAAGTGTTGATCGATGGTGTGGACCTGCACGCGCTGGCAGACGATAAGAAAACGCTGTTCCGCGCGGAGAAAATGGGCTTCGTTTTCCAGTTTTACAACCTCATTCCCGTGCTATCCGCGGTGGAAAACGTAGAAATGCCGGTTTTTGCGCTTTCCCCCGGAGAAAAGAAAGCCAGAACACAGGCCCTGGATGTGTTGAAGCGGCTGGGCATGGAAGACCGCTGTTCCTATTTTCCCTCCCAGCTTAGCGGTGGGGAACGCCAAAGGGTTTCCATCGCCCGAGCCTTGGTGCACCGCCCGCAAATCATCTGGGCGGATGAACCCACGGGTGCGCTGGATACGCAAACCGGGGAGATGATCATGGACTTGCTACTCGATCTCAACCGCTCCGATGGACTCACCTTCGTCATCGTGACCCACGACGAACGCATCGCACGCTACTCCGACCGTATCCTTCGCATGGACAGCGGAACCATCCTCGGCATCGAACAGAACGCCCGCGCCCGTCAAGGTGAATTGCCATGATCATCCCGCTTGTCATTGCTGCATGGTTCTGTTTCATCGGGTGGAGCATGCTCCGCTACCGCTTGTTCACCCGGATTTCGTTCCGCAACATCTTCCGCCGCAAGATCGATACTTTCCTCATCGTTTTCGGGGCACTCATCGGTACTGCCATGATTTCCGGTTCTTTCGCCATGAACGATTCTTTCAAGTCCTTTCTGTATTCGCAAGTGGAGCAAAACCTGGGTCCCGTGGACGAGGTTCTGGTGAAGGAGATTTCCCGCGACAGGACACAGGGCAGCCCGTTTTCGCTTTCGGAGATCCAACCCTTCTTGGATCGCATCCAAGACGCCCGGCAAGTGGATGGTATCCTGCCGTTGGCAAAGAAAGAAATCACGCTCGGGGGCTTGGGAGAAACACGGAAGTTGCTGGGGAACACTTCCCAAACGGTGATGCTGCTGGGGATGGAGGGATGGGAGTCTTTCTTCTTCGCGGACGCGCCCCCAGCAAGTTGCCCCGAGGAGCGGGACGGATTGCACGCCGTGGTGCTCAGCCAGGGTATGGCTGATGCACTGCAACTCGAAGTGGGCGATCGCGTGGAACTCCTGGTGAACCCGGCGGACCGCCTTCTCATCTGGAAGGCTCTTCCACAGGCCGTGGTGGGGTGCATCCTTCCCGACGATAGCATGCCCGGTTACTCGGGGGTGAACCAGAATCGCCCCTACTCCGCGGTATGGGTGTCGGCAAGGGGATTCGGTGAACTGACCAGTTTTCCCGCGGACACGTACCACGAGCTGCTGGTTTCCAACCGTGGGGGGCTTCGGGACGGCGTCCGTTACTCGGGCTGGGTGATTGACCAGTTCAACGAAAGCAATCTCCCTTCGGCTTTCCAACTGGAAAATGTCAAGCAGGAACGTCTGCTTTCCGCGGATAGCGCCAATTTCGGCCTTCTTTTCCTTGGATTGAGCGCCTTCTCCATCCTGGCGGGCATGCTTCTGATCGGCAACACGTTCTACATGTTGGCCGAAGAACGCCAGCAAGAGCTGGGAACGTTGCGCGCACTTGGGTATTCGCGCAGGAACGTGGGGCGCCTGTTGTTGTTCGAAGGGTTCTTCTACTCGCTCATCGCTTCCGGCTTTGGGGTAGTTGCAGGATTGCTGATCATGCGGTTCATTCTGGGCCAGTTCACGGGGTTCTTCGACGACATCACCAGCCTGGTGCAAACTTCCTTCGCCTTCGGCGACACACAGATGCCCGGGGCCCAAGGATTTGCCTTCGAGTTCTCGGTGACCCCGCAATCCATTCTCTACAGCTTCTTGATCGGCATCGCGCTTCCCATGGTGGTGGTGTTCTTCACCAGCCGCAGGATTTCGCGGATGAACATCGTGAGCGCCATTCGCGGCATTCCGGAACCCATCGCGGGGAAATGGAAGAAACGTTTGGGAGTGTTCTGGGTCTTTGTTTTTGTTCTTGGCTTGGTTTTCCTTGTTATTGGCCTTTGGAAGGGCATCCCAGCGCTGCTTTTCACCGGTGTGGTGCAAACCAGTTACGGCTTTTGCTTTGGCTTCCCGTTCAAGCGCCGCCGGATCATCCTTACCCTCGTTTGCCTTGGGGTAATCTCCTTTGCCATGGGGTGCACGCTTTTTTCCCCCTACCAGGGCATGGAAAACTCGGTGTGGCTGATCTTGCTGCGTACCGGTGCGGTGCTCTCGTCGTCCATGCTGCTGGTGATCTACAACCTCAAGGTGTTGGAGCACCTGGTGTCCTTGCTCTTCCGGTTGTTCAAGATTTCCCCGGGGGTCACCAAGATCGCCATCGCCTTCCCTGCACGCAACGTGAATCGTACCGGGCTCACCATCATGATGTTCACCCTCGTGGTGTTTATTATCATCAACATCTCCATCATTCCCTTTTCCCAGGAAGAAGGCATACGCAGGAGCGAGAAGACCCTTTTCATGGGGTTTGACGCGCAAATCCCGGTGATCCCCTTCGGGTTGCAACCAGATCGCGACGCGCTTCTCTCCGAGATCAAGGAGCAACCAGGGGTGCGGTCGGTTGTTCCCTCCTGGTCGTTTGGCGGCAGTGAATTCTCCCCGGGGCAAGAGCGGCAAAGGGAATCCCTGCTGGTTTTCCCCCAAGACTTCTCGTTGCCGGAGGAAATCTACCGGGCAAGGGCGGTCGCACCCACGGGGCAAACTTCTCCATCTACCCAGCAGAAGTTGCTGGAACAATTGCGCCAACCACAGTCCGACGATTCCATTCCCGTGCTCTGGCTGGGAGAAGAACCGCCTCCTGGGGGCCCAGAGGTGGTGGACCATACCATCCAGTTGGGAAACGGTGGGCCAACCCTTTCGTTGCGCATCGTGGGCAAGCTCGAATCGGACTTGCTCTCTTTCTTCTCCGGCTACGTGCTGTTGGAAAATGCCCAAACCGCGGCTCTGCAGGCAAGCAACGATCCCACGCTGTTGATCCGCTACGATGCGCATGATTCCCAGAGCAAGGAAGAGGTGGGGCAAGACCTCACCGAAACGGTTCGTTCCAGCGGGCTGTTTTTGTTGAAATCCCAGGATATCGTGAAACTTTCTTCCGCCCTCATCCAAGGGTTCGTGAACATTTTGAACTCTTTCTTGTACTTCGGCATGCTGGTGGGCATCACGGGCATTGCCATCATCATGTTCCGAGCGCTGCACGAACGCAAGCGTATCATCGGCATGCTCAAGGCCATCGGGTTCACCCGCCGCAAGATCTTCCAGAGCTTTTTCCTGGAGACTTCTTTTGTCGTCGTGGTGGGTATCCTTTTGGGAATGGTCGCTGGTGTGCTTACGAGTATCCAATTCGTGAACGTCTTGGCCATGAACGGCGCCCCGGGGAGCACGGTAGCCATTCCCTGGGGAAACCTGGTCATCATGGCGGTGATTTTCTACGGTGTCTCGGTTGTCGCAACGCTTTTCCCCGCGCTTTTGGCCTCTCGGCTTCCTCCCGCAGAGGCTCTTCGATACTTCGAGTAAGTGATGTAAGGAGTGAGAAAATGGACGTTCGAATCCGTGGAGCAGAAATCGACGACCTGAACGCTTTATGGGAGATCCGCAACCAGTTCTCGGTGGCACACCAGACCATGGGCATCCCCTGTACCTCCCGGGCCTTGCTTAAGGAGAGGTGGGAAAAGAGTTTCCAGGACCCAAATAACCGGGAGTTGGTGGCAGAGGTGGACGGGAAGGTGGTTGGTTTTTCGGGTTTCCAACTGATGGTGGGAAAGCGCCGCCACGTGATGGGAATTGGGATGATGGTGCACGAAGAGTACCAGGGAAAGGGCATCGGAACGCTTTTGTTGCAAAAAATTGTGGAGCTCGCGGATCGCTGGTACCAGGTTCACCGCATCGAGCTACAGGTTTTTTCCGACAACACCCGTGCCATTCGGTTGTACGAGAAATTCGGCTTCGAGGTCGAAGGTACGCAGCGGAAATTTGCCTTCTCGGACGGTGCGTACCGGGACGTTTTGATGATGGCACGGCTGCGCTTTCCTCCCGACGAAACATGTTCCTGCTGATCCTTGCCGCCTTCGCGGTGGGCTTGCTGCTGGGCATGCGCGGACACCTGCAAAAGATCAAGCGAATGAAACTGGTTCTGCCCATCACGCTGTTCTTGCTCTTCGTCATGGGTTTCGAGCTGGGCACCAACGAGGAGCTTGTGCGGCAGTTGCCAAAAATCGGGTGGATGTCGCTGTCCATCGCCCTTCTTGCTTCGCTGGGAAGTTTCCTGGCCGCTTTTTTCCTCGAGCGTTTGCTTCGAAAAGTGCGGAAGGGCTGGTTCGAATGATCTTGATGCTGTCTGCCGTAGTGGCTGGAATCGTTTGCGGTAGGTTCCTGGGTTTCCATCTCCCCTCGGAGCTGGTAACGGGGCTGCTCATGGTGCTGGTTTTCGTCGTGGGACTCGACGTGGGGGGAGAAGAGAAGATCCTGTCTTCCATCAAGGCAAACATCCCGTTGATCCTGGTGCAATCGTCGGTGACCATTGGGGGCACATTGCTCTTCGCCGCCCTTGGGGTTCTCTTCCTTCCGCTATCCCTCAAGGAAGCCATGGGTGTTTCCGCGGGCTTCGGTTGGTACAGCCTTTCAGGGGTGATGATCAGCGAAATGGCCTCTCCGTTTCTTGGGGCGGTTTCCTTTGCCGCCAACATCTTCCGCGAAATGATTGCCATCGTGTGTATTCCCTTGCTTTCACGCTTTTCACCGCTGGGGAGTATTTCCCTGGGGGGCGCTGCTTCCATGGACGTACTCGTGGGCTTGATCGCCCGGCACAACAGCAAAAAAAACACCCTGGTGGCTTTCGGCCAGGGTGTGTTGGTGACGTTAAGCGTTCCGGTCGTGATTTCGCTATTTTTTCGAGCCGGATAAATCGGAAAAGGTCTTGAGCAACAGGTAAAGGCCAACCAGGATCAACCCGGCGGGAAGAAGGAAACGGAAGAAAGAAACACGGGAGAGATTCCCCGTAAGGAAGATCAAGCTGATCACGCTTAGGATTCCGACAGGGATCAACAGTCCCTTTTCCCTTTTCCCAAACCAGTACAGCTGGAACAACCCCACAGCCGGAGCAGCGATGAAAAGGGGCCAGAGGAATTCCATGACCTGCCACCCGGAAAACACATTCACGTACATGATGATCCCGACCGTGAGCAATATCCCTCCGGGAACGAGCACCCCGGGGTCTTTCTCTTTCCCGGAGAAAAAGGAGATCTCAAACAGGATACCGGGACCCAGGACGAAAATGGGCCAGATGAAATCCCAGGATAGGTTGAAATCCGTGAAAACAGCCAAAAGCGCGAGCACACCAATCGTGATGAACAGGATGCCAAAAATGATGGAAGAAGCCTTTTGCATGGTACTCTCCTTTCTTTCCACGACCATCAGAGGTTGCCGGTGTCATCGGTAACCTGGATTGGAACCAGCGGGTTCTCCTACCAGGACTGGGTCGGAGCCGTCTACCCCGAATCCACCCCCAAGTCCCGGTGGTTCGAGTTCTATTGTACCATGTTTACCGCCCTGGAGTGGAACATGACCTATTACCAGATTCCTTCCTCCCAGGTGGTACAATCGTTCGCCCGGCGTGCTCCGCGCCCTTTCTTGCTGAGCATCAAGGCACACCGGAGTATCACGCATCAAGGGAAACTTGACCTTTTGGCGCCCCTACAGGATCTATACCATTGCGCCCAGCAGAATGGCCTCACGCCCCAGTTGCTCTTCCAGTTTCCCTTTTCGTTCCAAAACGACGCGGACGCCCGAGGTTACCTCGGGAAAATGGTGGAACAAGTACCTGCCCGTTGTTCGTTCGAGTTCCGCCATGCATCCTGGGCGGTTCCCGAAGTACTGGGTTGGCTGCAGCAGCGAGGCTTTTCCATGGTCAGCGTCGACCAGCCTCCGCTACCCCACCTCATGCCACGCATTCTTTTTCGCTGTGAACCCATCTACCTTCGCTTCCACGGGCGAAACGCGCAGAAGTGGTGGACCCACGAGCAAGCGCACGAGCGCTACGATTACCAGTACTCTTCCGCGGAACTCCTCCCCTGGGTCAAGCGCCTGATCGAGGCACGGGCCCAGGAAAGGATCGTCTTTTTCAACAACCACTTCCGGGGAAAGGCCGCCAAAAACGCCAAGCAGTTCTCCTTGTTGCTGGAAGAAAAGGCTTCGCGGCAAAGCTAACTCCGTTTCTTCTCGATGTCCACCAGCTTTTCGTCTCCGTCCAGGGACTTGAGGCGGATGGTTTTGCGCGAGAGGTCGTGCGTGGTGATGATCTTGCGTACGGTGGCACTCGAGCTGCGCATGGCAAGCGACTCGGTCACTGCCTTTCCCTTCACGAATTTCACACCTTTCAAGAAATCTCCGTCGGTGATCCCGGTAGCCGCAAACACCACGTGATCCCCACCCACCAGTTCCTGCGTACGGAACACGCGCTCGAGGTCCCATCCTCCTTCCACACACTTTTGCTTTTCCTTCTCGTCGAGCGGCCACAGCTTGAGTTGCATCTCTCCCCCAAGTGTCCGCAATGCCGCTGCGGCCAAGATGGCTTCCGGCGATCCTCCCACACCAAAACAAATGTCCACCCCGCTTCCCGGTGTTGCAGTGGCGATAGCGCCTGCAATGTCCCCATCGCTGATCAACCGGGTACGTGCACCGATTTTTCGAATCTCCTCGATCATGGCACGGTGTCGTTCCCTTTGCAAGATCACCACCGTGATCTCCCCAACGGGCACACCAAGCGCGGCAGCCGCAACACGAATGTTTTCGCGCAACGGGGCATTCACGTCCAGCTTGCCCTTCAAATCCGGGCCCACGGCCATTTTCAACGCGTAAAACGTGGGAAGCGGGGCGATGGTTCCCGGTTGGGCCGCTACCATCACCGCAATAGCGTTTGCCAACCCGTAGGCCACCAATCGGGTTCCATCCACCGGATCCACGGCAATATCCACCTGCGGCATTCCCTGCTGCCAACTTCCCACCTTTTCCCCGGTAAACAGCATGGGGGCTTCGTCCTTTTCTCCCTCACCGATCACGACCGTGCCACAAATATCGATGTAGTCCAGCATCCCCCGCATGGCGTCCACGGCGGCACCATCCACGGCTTCCTTGTCCCCGTAGCCCAGGTACATGCTGCTCATGAGCGCAGCAGACTCGGTCACACGCACCAGGTCCAGCGAAAGCTCGGGGTACGATTCCTTGATCATGGTCTCCTCCCTTCAAGTTCCTTGCATGAAAAAAGCAGGGGCAAAGCCCCTGCTCGGAAACAACGGTGCTAAACGCGAATGTCCAAAAGCGAACCAAGACCCGGCTGGGCAGGAACTTTGGGCATGGATTCCAGGAGTTGGCGGTTTTGGTCAACCGCCTGGTCCATCACCTTTTTTAAGACGGCCGTATCCACTTGCATGGACATCTGCGCGTTCTGCATGCGCATTGCATCCATCGAGATTCCATCCATCTTCCCACCTCCTTCGTTCCGGAAAATGTGAGTCGATCTTTCAGAGGACTCCAAACCGGGGTCGTGAATCGTTCTTCAAAGGAAAAAACAAACGATCCCCGCCCCCCAGCAATAGTACGCAAACCAACGTAATTTTCGATGCACGGTAACCCAGCGCAAAAGCCACAGTGCGCCAATTCCGGTAAACATGGCCACGACAAAACCCGGCCAACCCTGCGCCAACTCCAAACCATGACGGGCTTCCAACAACGAACCCCCCAAGATTACGGGAATGGAAAGCAAAAAGGAAAAGCGAAACGCGTCTTCCCGTTGCAAACCCATGAGCAAAGCACCTGCAAGGGTGATTCCACTGCGGGAAATGCCCGGCACCAGCGCCGCAGCCTGGAAGAGGCCTACCACCAGGGCAACGCGTATCCCAACGTCCGCCAACCGCTTGGTTCCCGTTTCTTTGCGATCCACGAGAAACAGGATGAGCCCGGTGAGCAGAAGCGAAACGCCGATGGTCAAGTACCCGGTGAGGTGGGTATCCAAGAAATCTTGCATCCATACCCCCACGACCCCCGCAGGAATCGTACCGACCAACAGGGCAAAAAAGAGCTTCCAGCTCACGAAATCACGTTTCCAAAGACCCTTCAGAATGTGCAAGAGGTCTTTCCCGAGAAAAAGGCAAACCGCAACCAGCGTTCCAAGGTGCAACAGCACCACGTACGATACGGAGAAATCCAGGGAAAGCAGGTTCCGCAACAGGAACAGGTGCCCCGAACTGGAAACCGGCAAAAACTCCGTGATACCCTGGAAAAAACCCGTGAATAGGGATTGTGAAAGATCAACCATGTGTTGCCTACAATTGCTCGCACACGGCGATCAAGATCTGCCCAATCTTTTTGCCCGTCTTCTCCGCAATTTCCAAAACTTCTTCGGCGGTGAGGGGTTGCAAATCATCTGCCACCGCTCGATCAGTTATCGCGGAAAAAGCCAAAACCTTTAATCCGCCGTGAACCGCAACGATCACTTCCGGAATGGTTGACATCCCCACGGCATCCGCTCCCATGTGCCGCAGCATCCGGAGCTCGGCGGGAGTTTCAAAATTGGGGCCTGCCACTCCCACGTACACACCCGATTGGATGGGGATGCCCAACTGGTGCGCCGCTTCCCGAGCCAATTCTTGCAAACCAGGGTCGTACGCATGCGACATGTCCGGGAAGCGCGGACCCAATTCATCCAGGTTCATCCCCGTCAAGGGATTGTCACCCATCATGTTGATATGATCCTGTATCAGCATCGGGGTCCCCACTTCAAAGTCGGGGTTTAGCCCTCCCGCTGCATTGGTAAGCATCAGGGTTTCCACACCCAACAACTGCATCACCCGGATGGGGAAGGTGATGGTTTTCATGTCGTAGCCTTCGTAAAAATGGGTTCTTCCGTTCATGAGCATCACCGGCTGTTTGCCCAAGCGCCCGAACACCAATTCTCCCTTGTGCCCCGGGGCAGTGGAAGTGGGGAAACCCGGGATTTGGGCATAGGAATACCCCCGGGAGTCTTCCAGCTGATCGGCAATATCCCCCAAACCCGAACCCAAAACGATGGCCACCTTGGGAATGGAGGGAACCTGCTTTTTCAGGTATTGCACAGCCTTTTGAATCTGTTCCATCATCTCGGAATGCACCATGTTGAAACCTCCTCCGAAGCCGGGTTTACTTGATCTTGTACACGTTGGACCAAAGGCTGGAAATTTGCATCTGGTAGATGTTCGTGCACACCGCTTTCACGCGCACGAAAAGGGGTTCTCCCGGCTTGGAATAATACTCGGGAACCTCCAGGTACACGTTACCCTGGTAGTACACCTCGTGTTCGTAGGTGTAGGCTCCCGGGAAAGATGCGTACTTGCTGAACTGCAACACGTACTTCGTGGATATGGTGGACACGTTCAGGTACGGGTTGGGGAAGGTAAAGTTCACGGTGGTCTCCCACTTGTACTTGCTGGGGTTGTAGCGGTAACTGGCGGAATTCACGGTGGGAGAACCGATGGGTTCGATCGAGAAGCTGTATACATCTCCGATGGTTTGGGTATATTCGTCGAAGCTATCCACGCGAATGTAGTACGTCTTTCCCGACATGAAGGGATAATTCAACAGAACCGACTTGTTGTAGGAGGTCCCGACCAAGGCAAAGGAGGAACTTTCCTTGATGTACACCTTGTACCCGACTTCGTCTCCCAGGTCCGGGTCTTCTCCACCCGTCCAGTAGGCGACGAAATTGGCAAGATCCACGTTGTACAGGGCGCCAACCGGGTAACTCACGCGTACCTTGGTGGGGGGTCTGTTGGCCACGTTGATGGGGAAAAGCCCTTCGGAACTGCTTCCCGCACCATCCACCGCAACCACTTTATAGGATACGGCTCCCTTCATGGGATGGCGATCGTAGAATTCCACGTTGGCGGTTCCGTTCAAAAAGGCGTTCCCGATGAATTCGTAAACCCCGGATCCCACTTGTGCCTCGCGGTACACGCTGTAGTAGTAAGCATCCGCAGAATAGGAGAAAAGCAAGCGGTAGCTGCTCAAGTCGTTGCTCCAACCATGCTCGATCAACGTGGGAACGGTGGGAATCGCGGTTTGCACGTCGAAAGTTTGCACGGAGGGGAAGGTATAGACCAAGTTAAAGATGTCTTTCACCATCACCTGCAACTCGTACAAACCCTTGTCTGGGAACACGAAGGAGAAATCGGTGCCCTCATCCAGCTTCTGGTAATCCTGCGAACCCACCAAGGTTCGGCCACGATTTGCGCTGTCCGGAGTGACCTCGTACATTTCCCAGCGCACGTAGTACTGCCCGATCGAAGTTCCCGGAACATCGTCGTCTTCCAAGCTGAGCACTTCGAAAAGCACGTGCTGGTTTTTTCGCACGGAGCTGTTGTCGGTAATGGGTTGCTCTTGCTCCGTGAAAACCCCCGTGGTGATGCGTGGCGTTGCCTTTAATACATCGAAAGACTTGTTCTCGGTGGTTTTCGAAACGATGGTATCTTCCTTGTTGGTGGTGATTTTCACCGAAGCGATGTACTCACCGGGATAGGTGAAAGAAACCTGGCAGGTATCCGTACTTACGGTTTTCTTGAAGGTTTGCGCGGAATTGGACAGGTTGGAAAACGTCCATTCCGCGGACGCGATCGTGGGGGGTTTGCTGAAAAAGCCTCCCAGACCTCCCGCCGTTGTTCCCGTGATCTCGGCCTTGAATTGCACCGAGGTATTCAAGTTGGTGGAATCGGGACCAGAAATGGAAATTCCTTCCGTAGAAGGTGGTTTGAAGCACCCAGAAAAGAAAAACAACACGGCCACGGAAATGACCAAAAAGATGAGCGTTTTTTTCACGTTCACCACTCCCCCTTATCGTTGATTGAAATTGAACTCACAAGAAAACTGCAACACCGGCCAGGACGAAAACCCTGTCTCACTGCTGTACCACTCCTTCACACGGAAAGACAACTGGTACCCCCCTTGTTGGTACATCACACCGCCCACGAGGAAGAGCCCGTGCGTTTCCAAGAAAAAACCTGTGCCTGTTTCCAATCCCCAGGCCATTCCCAAACCCAAGAAAGGGGAAATCGGAAAATCCAACTTGCCATAGGCATCCAAAAAACCGACCCATCCCGGGGTAGTCAGGAAAAAAGCGGAGTGATCCACTCCAAAGTACTTCGTGCGAAAAGATTGCACCCATCCCGGAACCAACGTTTCCTCGTGCTGGAAAACCCCAAAACCCGCCGCAAAATCCGCCGAAAAAAGGGAGATGCCTGCAAAAAGGGCAAATCCCAACAAGAACAACCGGATGCACCGCGGCAAAGGCATCTGGATTCCCCTTTAGGATTCGTTCAATTCTTCCATGAGGGTTTCCCGTTCCAGGTTCCTTTCCCCGTTCTGCTTCTTCTTGCCTTCCTCCAGCAACTGGCGAAGGTAATCACCGTCGATGACTTCTTTCTCCAACAGGATCTCGGTAAGGGAATCGAGTGTTTCCCGGTACTTCACAATGAGTTTCTTTGCCCGGGAATACGCCTTGCTCACGAGTTCCTTCACTTCCCGGTCAATGTGGCTGGCCGTTTCTTCGCTGTAATTTTTCATGCGCGAAATTTCCCGTCCGAGGAAGACCTCTTGCTCTTCCTTCCCCCAGGAAATGGGACCCAGATCATCACTCATTCCCAGCTGGCAGATCATGGTCTTCGCAAGGTGGGTGGCTTTCTCGATATCGTTTGCGGCCCCGGAGGTTACCTCGTTGAACACCACTTCCTCGGCGGCTCTTCCCCCAAGGATACCGGTCATCTCATCGAAGAGCTCTCCCTTACTGATCAAGTACTTGTCTTCCGCGGGGAGCTGCAGCGTATACCCCAGTGCCTGGGAGCCGCGAGGAATGATGGAAACACGGTGCACGGGATTGGCCTTTTCCAGAACCGAGGAAACCAGCGCATGCCCCAACTCGTGGTAAGCGATGATGCGTTTCTCCTTGGGTCCAATTAATCGGCTTTTCCGTTCCGGCCCGGCAATCACGCGATCTATGGCTTCTTCAATTTCATCCATGCTGATTTTTTCCTTGTTCGAGCGGATGGCAAGGAGTGCGGCTTCGTTCACGAGGTTTTCCAAGTCGGCCCCCACGAAACCGGGGGTACGCCGTGCCAAGACTTGCACGTCCAGCTGGTCTTCCAACGGCCGCCGCGCCAGGTAAATATTCAGGATCTCTTCGCGCCCTTTCACATCCGGCGGATCGACAACGACCTTGCGGTCGAATCGCCCGGGACGAAGCAACGCATGGTCGAGAATATCCGGACGGTTGGTGGCCGCCATCACGATAATGCCCTCGTTCACTTCGAAGCCATCCATTTCCACCAGGATTTGGTTGAGGGTCTGTTCGCGTTCGTCGTGGCCCCCACCAAGCCCTGCGCCCCGATGGCGACCCACGGCATCGATTTCGTCGATGAAAATCACCGCGGGTGCGGAACCCTTTGCCTGGTTGAACAGGTCGCGCACACGTGCTGCCCCAACCCCCACGAACAGTTCCACGAAATCCGAACCGCTCATATGGAAAAATGGGACATTGGCCTCCCCCGCCACGGCTTTTGCCAGCAAGGTTTTCCCCGTGCCAGGAGGCCCCACCAGGAGTACTCCCTTGGGCATGCGTGCACGAAGCCTTTCGAAACGCTTGGGATTCTTCAAGTACAGCACCAGCTCTTGCAAATCTTCCACCGCTTCGTCCACACCGGCAACATCCTTGAAGGTCACTTTTTTCTTTCCACCCACCATTTTCTTGGCGGGACTCTTCGTGAAACTAAAGGCTTGGTTGTTGCGTCCACCGGAGAACGTGCGCATCATGGTAAAGAAAAGGAAGATCAGAAGCACGAACGGAAGCACGTTGAGTAAAATCGCCCAGATGAAATCGCCGGACGATTTCTTTCCCCGCACCACGATATTTTTCTGCAAAAGTTCGTCCATGATTTTTTCGTTGGACATGAGCCAGGGAGCATACACCTCGTACACATCTTCCTGGAACCCACTCAACTTGGTGGAAAAGATCACGGTACCCGTGTCTTCGATCACCACTTCGCTCACTTTACCCTCTTGCACCATGTTCCAAAAAGCCGTGAAATCCACGGTTTGCACCGTTTCGAACATGGGACCGCGATAGGCCAGTGCAATCAAAATCACCAGCACCACCATGAAAACAAGGAATAACAGCTGACCGGAAGGCCGTGGGGGCTTCCGGTTATTGTTGAAGACAAATCGTGGTTCCTTTTTTTCGCCGTTGTCTGACTCTTTGTCGGGATCCTCCTCCGAAGCAAACATGCGCATCCGGAGATCCAACAAACGCTTGCTGTGTGTGAACAAATCCGTGCGGAAACTCACCGCTTTCCAGCGGTTCCGCTCCCTCCTTTCAATCCGATAGGGTTGACTCCGTCGAAATCCGCAAAACCCGTCGCGTTCCAGGTGTCACCTGGAAACCTTCCGCGATACGAAAAGGGACACACCAAATTATAACATGTTTTGCGGTGCTCACGACAAAAACCCCTGCTCTTTGGTCACGTGGCACTTTCTGATCCGAAAGAAATCGCGCCACCGTTTTGGTTCCCGTCATTCCCAGTGGCCGGAAGCGATCACCCACCTTCCAGGGGCGTACTTCCAGCGGAAAATCCAACTGGTCCGCATCGACGAAAACTTGTTTCCCGGGATGGAGAAAAGTTCTTGGAAGCTGTTCGCGCGGTATCAATGAGAAGTACAGCCCTTTCCCCACTACGGGGAAATCCTCCATTCGGAAAGGCAGAGTGTGCACCTTACGTGCCATGGCCTGGGGGCCACGTGAAACGTCTGTGGAAAAAAAACCCACGCTTTGGCGGGTTCGCCGGAAAAAAATCCCTTTCGCCAATTGGTACTGGAATTCATACCCATGGGAAGAGTCGAGCCGGGCACGGATGGATTGCATTTTTTGGGCATCCAGGCCCTCCGGATCCCCCTTCCATCGTTGGTAAAGGCGAAGCAACGCTTCATCCTGCACTTCCCCAGGGTAGCATTCCCACTTCTCTATGGGAATCCAACATCCCTGTTCGGAAAACACGGCAGCGCGCAAAACGTACTCTTGTAGGAAGAACTCCAACGCTACTTTTCCCCGGTGCACGAGTGCAAAATCCCTGGCAAGCGTTCTGGTTACTCCCTTTCCAAAATGGTTTCTCAGGAAAGGCAAAAGAAGGTTCCGCACACGATTCCGCAAAAAACGATTGTCCGCGTTGCTGTGATCTTCGAAGAAATGCAGCCCGTTCTCGCGAGCGTATGCGCGCAATTCCGCTTTTTCCAAGGGCACAAAGGGACGTAACAGCTCCCCTTCACGGGCAGAAAAGCCCGAAAAACCGTTGAGGCCGCATCCCCGGAAGAGCCGCAAGAACACCGTTTCCACGCGATCATCCCCGTGGTGCGCTGTCACCAGCAAAGCTCCCTTTTCGCTTTGTTGGACTTGACGGAAAAAGGCGTACCGCTCTTTCCGAAATACGGCTTCGAGGTTGGCGCCGTTTTGGGGGAGCGAAACGGGATCCAGCTTCTTCCCCACGAAGGCAATACCGTCCCGGGCACATAGCTGCTCCAAGAAACGGTATTCCTCGTCGGATTGCGGGCGCATACCGTGGTGAACGTGTGCTACAACCAGGCGGTGCAACTCATGTTGGAAGAGAGACCGCATACCATGCAGGAGTACCATGGAATCCACCCCGCCCGAAATGGCGAGAACAAAACGATGGGAAGTGTCTTGAAAGGGTTGGAAAAAGGAAGAAAGAAGGCAGGATATTTTCCCGGAAACGCTTTTTGGGAAATCCAAGGCAGAGCCTCCAAAAAAAAATGGAGCCAGCGATAGGATTCGAACCCACGACCTGCTCATTACGAGTGAGCCGCTCTACCGACTGAGCTACGCTGGCCCGGGCATGGGTATTGTACCAGAAAAAAAAGGGGAATTCAAGCAACCCCCGTGGTTTCTGGCCGAGTATACTTCTGGGAAGGGTAGCGAAGGCAGCAACAGGTTTTTTTCCCGGCGCGTCGAGAAGATCAGCGCGGTAATTTCTCCGGACGGGATGCCACGTGCCTATGAATATTCCAAATTCAAGAGAGGTTCTTTTTCCTTCGACGTACGGAGAAACTGGGAGAGTGGAGGACCATACCCCTCGTAGATTACCCGGGGTTTCGAGATCTTGTACACCCCCGGTTGCGTGGACTTGGTCTTGGTCTTGCGGTCGAACTTGGTGTACATGCCTACCGTGGCATCGAATCGAAACTTTGACCCTTGGCATGGGTCGATTTCGAGCACCTTGTCATTGATGGAGGTCCATATGTGGTCAAGGAACACCACGGTATTCTGGTGTGTCACCCGGACATCTTGCAGAAGGATCGTCACCTCGCAGGCTCCCCGTCGATTCTGTTTGATCCCGAATCGTTCCAGGTACCCGGAAACATGGACCTTTTTGTGTAGAAGTCGTAGGAGTTGCTCTCTGTCTTCTGTCAAGGAACGGCACCACCTTTCTCACTGTTAGAGGTAGATGATACGGGATGCGTTTCGCTCCATGACTCCCTCCCGATACGCGATTTGAAGGTCGCCTTGATGGGTTTCTTCTTTGTGGTTCTTTGGGGTATCGGGGGGTTTCCATGGAAAAGCAGCCGATTCCATAGCAGGATCTCCCCAGGTGGGGAACAACGATGGCGTTGGGGGTATGCCCCAGTACGATGTTGTGGAAATCATCCTCGTACTGGAGGAAGAGTTCTCCGGCCGTCTCTGCGGTTCTTCCTTTACGGGAACTGTAGTAATCGGGGTGGTCAAAGATGACATCTCCATACTGGAGAGACCGTATTGAAAAAAAGTATACCTAATCCGCGGATAAATTTCCAACTTTTTCCGATTTTGGAACAGAAGCGCTTGCAACAGAGGCACGGAGTACTGGGGAGGCATAGGAAGAACGTGTGGGAGAAAAACGTCGTATGTGCCAAATCCCTTCGGAACTGGACACGCGCCTTTGGTTGCAATCCAAAAGAGCTTCTGGTATAATAACACGCATGGCAACGTAGCCAAGGGGTCAAAGGCGGAGGTCTGCAAAATCTCTATTCGTCGGTTCAAATCCGACCGTTGCCTCCATATTTTTCTGTGAGAAAAAGGGGTTGAATGCAACCCCTGTTTTTTTGGGAACAGGAACGTGCTCTTTTTCCCTCGCTGCACCGGAAAATGCTATAATTATGCAAATGCATAAAAATGATGAAGAAAGAAAAAAATAGAGGAGGTACCTGGCTTGAAAAGTGAAACGATCGGGCACGAAAAGAACCTGGAAACCATCCAAGTTTCCTTTGATCCAGGCGATATTCAACCCCTGGTACAAAAGGAGATCCAGCAAGCCCAAAAAAACTACTCCTTTCCCGGATTCCGAAAGGGAAAAGTCCCCCTTCCCATTATCAAGAAAATGCTCAACGAGGAATCGCTGAAAGCTTCTGCGGTGGAGGAGCTGCTCTACCAGTTCATGGAAGGCGAGTTGAAGAACAAGGACCTTTTGTTGCTTCCAGAAGTGGTTTCCATCGACATGGAGTCGGAGAATCCCCTTGCCAAAGTGAACCTGCACCACCGCCCCCAAGTACACCTTCCGGATTTTGCGGCGCTCGAAGTTGAGCGAATCGTTCCGGACGAAAAAACCATCGAAGGAGTCATCCAGGAGCAACTGCAGTACTACCGCGAAGCGAACGCCATACTGGAGCCAAAGGATGGGCCCATTGCATACGGGGATACCGCCCGGCTGCGCTACGAGGTGTTCAACGAGCAAGGCCGCGAGCTCTACAAAAGCGATAGCCTGGAATATATCATCAGCGAGGAGGACAAGCGCCCCATCATTGAAGCGGTCGTAAACCGAAAAGCCGGTGAAGAAGTCGAATTCGAGCGCACCTTCCCCAAAAGCCAAGAAAGCGAATCCTCCAATGACACCCCGGAAATGGCTTCCTTCACCTACCACGTACACGTGGAAGAGGTGTATTCCCGCACGCTTCCCGAGGTAAACGATGCTTTTGCTTCCCAGGTGGACGAGAAGCTCGAAACGGTGGAGCAACTCAAGAAAAAAATCGAGGACGACGCTCGAGCGGTTTTCGCCGAAAGTGCTGACGAAGCACTGGTTTCCCGTATTGCCCACGAGCTGGGGGAAAACACACAAATCGATATCAGCCCGGAGACCATTGACGTTTTCGTGCGGAAGAACGTGCAAAAGCTAAAAGAGGAGGATAAGTACCAGAAAGAAGTAGAGAAATCCGGCTCCGAGGAGTCTTTCCTGGAAAAATTGCACGAACAAATGCTTTTTGACCTTCGCGAATACCAAGCCATTGAAAAGATCATGAAAGAGGAAGGGTTGGAAGTTTCCGAGGAGGAAATCAAGGAGCATATCGAAAAAATGGCTTCCCGCTACTACATGGAGCCGGAGAAGCTCCGTGCGCTGTACCAGAAGGATCCGGATTTGAAATCCGAAATCCTCTTTGAACTTCGCAAGCAGACCGTGGGAACTTTCTTGAAAGACAAGGTCCAGGTGGTGGAACGCGAAGTAGGACGGGAAACCGAAAACCCCGAACCGCAAGAAGTTTCTGAGGAGTGATTGCATGTATCCTTACGAAAGCGAAAAGCAAGAACTGGAGAAAACGTTGAACCAGGTCATTCCCATTGTCATCGAAACCACCGGCCGGTACGAGCGCTCGTACGATATCTATTCCCGCCTTCTGAAGGATCGCATCGTTTTCCTCGGTAGCGAAGTCAACGATCACGTTTCCAACCTTGTCGTCGCGCAGCTTCTGTTCTTGGAAGCCCAGGACCCCGAAAAAGACATCAGCCTGTACATCAACAGCCCTGGTGGTTCGGTTTCCGCGGGACTCGCCATCTACGACACGCTGCAGTACATCAAACCAGCCGTTACCACCATTTGCGTCGGGATGGCCGCTTCCATGGGTGCGGTGCTGCTCATGGCGGGAGAAGAGGGGAAACGTTTTGCCCTCCCCAATTCCAAGATCATGATTCACCAACCCTGGGGAGGAGCCCGTGGTACCGCGGCTGATGTGGAGATCCAGGTGAAGGAACTCCTGAAAACGAAGGAACAGCTCAACCACATTATCAGCAAGCACACGGGGCGAAACCCGGAAGAGATCGAAAAAGATACCGATCGCGACCGCTACATGACCCCTGCAGAAGCGGTGGAATACCACATCATCGACCAGGTCATCGAGAAGAACCGCTGACCCCGCCCAGAAAGGTTGTGTTGAGATGAAAATGGACAAGAAATGCTCTTTTTGTGGTCGAAGTGCGACACAGGTGAAGCGGTTGATAGCTGGCCCCAACGTGTACATATGCAACGAGTGCGTGGAACTGTTCAACGACACGCTCAAAGAAGACCAAACGCTTCATTTCCGCGATTTGAGCGAGGGATTGCCCACCCCGCTGGATATCAAGAAAGAATTGGACCACTACGTGATCGGGCAGGAACGAACCAAGAAGGTCGTCTCCGTGGCCGTGTACAACCACTACAAGCGCATTATGCTGGGAACGCCTGGCCGGGATGAGATCGAAAAATCCAACATCATGTTGATTGGTCCCACTGGCTGTGGAAAGACCCTTGTTGCGCGCACGCTTGCCCGTTTCTTGGATGTTCCCTTTGCCATCGTAGACGCCACGCCCATCACCGAAGCGGGGTACGTGGGAGAAGACGTGGAAAACGTTTTGCTCAAGTTGATCCAAGCAGCCAACTTCGATATTGAGCGTGCGGAAAAGGGCATCATCTACATCGATGAAATCGATAAAATTGGCAAGAAGGGACCCAACGTTTCCATTACGCGGGATGTTTCCGGGGAAGGCGTGCAACAAGCATTGCTCAAGATCCTCGAGGGCACTGTAGCAAACGTTCCCCCGCAGGGGGGGCGAAAGCATCCCTACCAGGAGTTCATCAAGATCGATACCACCAACATCCTCTTTATTGCGGGCGGGGCTTTCGATGGCCTGGAAGAAATCATCCAACACCGCACCGAAGCCTCCACGATGGGGTTTGGCTCGGAAATCCAGTCCCGTTTCTCCCGGCGTGTGGGAGAAATCTTATCCCATGTCCGGCCCAACGATTTGGTGCAGTACGGGCTGATCCCCGAGTTTATCGGACGGTTCCCGGTGTTTTCCACGCTGGATGACCTGGACGAAAGCTCCCTGGTTCGTATCCTCACCGAACCCAAGAACTCCATCGTCAAGCAATACCAAAAGTTGCTGGAACTGGAGAACATCGAGTTGCGCTTCGAGGACGAAGCCCTTTTTTCCATCGCGCGAAAAGCCCTGGAGCACGAAACGGGTGCGCGTGCCTTGAAAAGCGTGGTTGAATTCGTGATGCTCGACCTCATGTTTGACCTTCCCTCGATGCAAAACGTCAAGGAAGTCGTGATTACGAACGATAGCGTGGTGGGGACCGACAAACCCTACATCGGGCTCAAGGAATCTGCCTGATTCCGATCCTTCCAAGAAAAAGACGCCCGCTGGGCGTCTTTTTTTATCCGCTTTTGGGACTCCTTACGCTTTTTTGTGCCCGTGCACGATCGCCGAAAGCTGGGTGATCATTTCTTTCAAGGCTTCCGACTGGGCTTGGAGCTCCTCGGAAGCAGATGCACTTTCCTCCGCGGTGGCAGCGTTCTGGCTTGTGGTCTGTTCGATTTGGGAGATGGCCTGGTTGATTTGGCCAATTCCCTCAGACTCCTCGTGGGCGGCCGCCTGGATTTCATCCACGAGTGCGGTGACCTGTTCCACCTTCTGGTTGATTTCCGAGAGGAAGGCGTTCACCTTTCCGGCAACCCGCGCACCGGTCTCCGACAGCGCGATGTTCGTGTCCACGATTCCGGCAGAATCTTTCGCTGCTTGCGCACTTCTCTGTGCGAGGCTTCGTACTTCCTCCGCAACCACGGCGAATCCCGCTCCCATTTCACCCGCTCTCGCGGCTTCCACGGCAGCATTCAACGACAGGATATTGGTTTGGAAGGCGATATCGTCGATCACGCTCATGATTTTGGAAATCTCCGTACTGGATTTGCGGATCTTTTCCATGGAAAGCATCATCTCTTCCATTTCTTCTTTTCCCGATGTGGAAGCCTTTGCCGTTTCCCGGGTGGCACGCGATGCTTTTTCGGTGTTTTGTGCGGTTTGGCGCACCATGGAACTGGATTGGTTCAACGTGGCGGCGGTTTGCGCAATGCTGGAAGCTTGCTCGCTGCTGGATTCGGCGAGTTGCTGACTCGAAGCAGAAAGCTGGTCCGCAGCAGCGGAAACCTGCTCCGATCCATCGTCCAACCCGCGAATGATTTTCAGGATCGGCCCCACGATGCCCCTGGAAACCCAAACCCCAAGGGAAAGGCCGAAAACAACCGTGAACCCAAGCACCCAGATCATCACGTTCCGCAGCAAGTTCGCCGTGGAAAAGGCTTCCGCCGCATCGATTTCGATGATCAATCCCACCATTTGCGTTCCCATGGCTACCACGCCAAGGCTTCCAAGAACCTTGTTCCCGACGTAATCCACGTATTCCTCCACCTGCTGGAAGGCTTCATCCTTACGCTGCAGGGGGTCTTGCAAGAGTTCCATGGCCTTGGTTTGGAGACGTTTTTGGAGGATGGCGCCGGACGAAAACTCCCCGAAGCGGGCATTGGTGAGGAGGTAGCCATCCGGGTTTACCAGGTAGGAATCGGCGGATTCTCCCAGTGTTTCCAACCCATCCTTGACCAGCCCGGAAATTTCTTCGGCGAAAACTCCTACCGAAATGCTTCCCAGGATTCGGTTCGAAGAAGCCGAATTATCCCGCACCGGTGCAGATACCATCACAACGTGCCGTTTTTCCAAGTCGGAATATGCCATCGGGGAAAATGTGATGGCACCGGAAAGCGCACGCAAGATATGGTTTTGCCGGGAGAGGTTTTGGCCTACCCGCTGATGCGCACCGTCGTACAGGACGATCCCGGAGGCATCGGAAATCAACAACATCTCGAATCCGAAAACCTGGGAAACCTCGGCGAAAAAAAGGTCGAGCACATCTTCCGTTGCCTGCCAGCCGACCGGGTCGCTTTCGCGTTTGCCAGAAGCCTTTATGGCATTGATCACGCGGTTGATGGTCGATAGGTAGGTGATCTTCTGCGAAACGTCCCCAAAATACTGGTTCAGTAGCCCCTCGGTCTGTTCCAGGTAGATTTGGTTCGCCTTGTTCACTTCCGCCCGAAGGTTCCTTTCCGAAAGCACAAGGAAGAGAATCCCGATGGTGACAAGGGGAATCACACCGACTACGATGACGAGAAAAAGCAACCGGTTTGAAAGTTTCCATCTGTTCACGTTCCGCACTTCCCTTCGATTGTGAAAAAAATCTCGATGCTTCCTTGCATATTGTAACACGTTTCCCAAGAAAAAAGAAGGAAAAAAGAGAAATGCATGCGTCAAAAAATGGATTTCCGTTGTTTTCCTCGCGTCTCCCCCAAAAACAAGCACTTCCCTGCTGGAAGGGAAGTGCAGACTCTTGGGTGTGAATCGATGTTACAAGTGAAATTGTTCGATTTGTTTCTTGAGGGTTTCGGAGATTTCGCGCAACTTGGTGGATGCCTCGTCCACGCTTTGCACCGAACGTCCCTGCGAAGCCATTTCCTGGACCATGGAGCGGACTTGATCGGACACTTCCACCATGGAACGGGCGGAAACGTCCGCAGCGGACGCCATCTCTTCGGAAGCAGCACTCTGCTCCTGCGCAGAACCAGCAAGGTTTTCCACCATGGTGGAGATCGCCTCCACCTTCTGGAGGATGCGGCCAAATTGGGTCTGCACCTTCGCCGCGTCCACGTTGACTCCGTTCACAAGTTCCACGGTCTGTTCCGTGGCGTTGTTGGCCTGTTCAATGCCCGTACCAATTTCTTTCAGGATTCGTGCGATGTTTCCCGCCGCGTTCTTACTTTCTTCCGCCAGTTTTCGAATTTCATCGGCCACCACGGCGAAGCCCTTTCCGGCTTCGCCAGCCCGAGCAGCCTCTATGGCCGCGTTCAGCGCCAGTAGATTGGTTTGCTCCGCGATGGAAGAAACGGTCCCTACGATTTCGGCCACCTGCCTGGCCCGCTGGGAAAGCTGGGAAACGATCTGAGAAGTCGTGGCGGTTTGCTCCACGGTTTCGCCCACTCGAAGAACCACGCCGTCGATGGCTTTGCCCCCGTCCTGCGCCTCGCTGGACGTTTCATCCGCGCGGGAAGCCAGCTCTTGCGAGATCCGCGATACGTTCTGTGCGCTGGAAGCCACTTCCTCGATACCCGAGGTCAGTTCTTGGATGGAAGCAGACGTGTTTTCCGCGTTCTCTTCCACCTGTTGCCCCCCTTGCGCAACGGTTTGCATCGTGCGTTTCTGGTCTCCCGAGACGGCGGAAAGGCTTTCGGAGGCTTCTCCCAACTGTTCCACGGAATGGAAAAGGTCCTGCAGGATTTCGCGCCACGTGGTACGCAGCGAATCTAAGCCACGCGAAAGGTCCCCGAATTCGTCCTTGAGTGCAAGCGATCGCTCGGAAACGGGTTGGGAAAAATCCCCTTTCGCAAGGACCTGAGAAATGAAGGAAGAGGAATCCTTGATGTTTCGAATCAGTGGAACGAGGAAGAACCACACAAGCAGGAACATTCCAATGAGTCCTGCTGCAGCAAAAATCCATCCGTTTCGGAAAACCCGGTTCGATTGGGCCATCATCTCTTTCTCCCGGATAACCATGCCGTAGGACCAGGGAGTTTTCGCCCCTCCCACCCAAACCGGGAAGAAGGTTTTAAAGGTGTTTTGCTTCAGGGAGATGGACCAGGACAGCCCACTGAATTCTTTCCCCTGCTGGATGATGTCCCGGTAGAACTCCCCGTCCTCTTGCTGGATCTCGCCCGTGATGTCCCCCACTCGCGCTTCGTCCGGGTGCGCCACCACGATGCCGCCGTAGGACATCAGTCGCCCAAAACCTGTCTCGAACAACTTGATCTGGTTGTTCAGCTCTTGGAGGCCTTGGAGCGAAACATCGACACCGCAAACCCCCACGACCTTGCCGTCTTTCTTGATGGGAACTGCCAGGGAGGTCATCCATACGCTTTCGCCCGCGATCTGGTAATCGTAGGGTTCCGTTATTACCTCGTTCCCGGAATTCCGTGCAAGCAGGTAGTATTCCCCCTCCACGGGGTCTTCGTACCCCTCCAGGGGCTGCAGAATGATGTTGTTGCCGTCCCGACTCCAGTAGGGTACAAAGCGTCCCGTCTGGTCATGACCCGGTTTGTTCACCCAACTGGAATCGTTGTTGTCGAATGCATCCGGTTCCCAGGCCGTCCAAACACCCACGAATTCCGGATTGGATTCCAGGGTTTGCTTCAAGATGGAATTGGCACAATCCCGGTTCAAAAATCCACCTTCCTGCAACCCTTCGAAGGTGGTGGAGAGTGTCCTTGCCGTATCGATCCCCCGCTCCAGGAACGCCTTGATTTCGTTGGCCTGTTGCCCAGCGAGGTACGTGGCCATGGCCTGGGCTTGCTTCTTGCTAAGTGACTGGGTTTGAATCATCACGATGCCCAAAACGCCGGCAAAGACGAGCAACACCGGTAAAAGAATGGTGACAAGCAACTTGGCACGAATTTTCATTTTTTTCCCTCCCCGTGGTGTCTTCCCGGAAAACCGGGGGAAATCGGACTACATCGAAAACAAGATGCACGTGGGCTCCTGGGGGAGCTCAGCGGCAGAAATGTCGAGTTCGTGAACCGTGCGGGTTTTCCAGCCGAGGTGCTGCAAAAAGGAACGGGTATCTGCAATGGGGAAATCCAGGTAGCTGGTCTTGTAGTGCATGGGGCAGACGATGGAAGGTGCAATATCCCGCGTGAGCTTCGCCGCAGTTTTGCCATCCAGGGTGTAGGTTCCTCCCACGGGAACGAGCAGGATGTCGATTTTGCCGATTTGCGTACGGAGATTTGCCTCCAGGGCATGCCCGAGGTCACCGCAATGCAAAAGCTGGATGCCAGAGGGGAAACGCACCTGGAAAAGCAGGTTTTCTCCACGCTTTTTCCCCCCTTCCTCGTCGTGGAAGCTGGGAAAGGTACAGATGCGCAACCCGTTTTCCTCGAAGGGATGCGAAGGGGGAATGGGGTGGGAAAACACATGGGCGGGCTTCGCTTCCAAGCGGTCATGGGCATTGTGGTCGTGGTGTTGGTGGCTTTCCAGAACGATGTCGGCTTGTACCCTTGGAAAGGGGTAGCGCACGCTTTGGTCAAAGGGGTCTGTTAGGATGGAATGCTCTGCCTCTTGCATCCAGAAGCAGGCGTGACCATACCATTTGAGTTTCACGGTTTCACCTCCTTTTACGAAAGGGGTTTTCTCGCCGCAACTCCCGCACGTCGGGGAAAGCCCGGGGGGGTGGGCGCGGTTTTTTGCAACACCAGCAGGTTCCTTTGGAAAGGGGTTTCCTCCCAGCGTACCTCCTGGAAAAACATATCCATCTGTTGGAAGTGCAACAGATCCATAGCCCGGTTGGCTTGCTGCAACTCTTGTTGCCATGCTGGCCCCTTAAAGAGGAGAAGTTTTCCACCCACCCGTAAATACGGAGCGGCGTATTCCAGGCAAACCCGAACCGGAGCAAGGGCGCGCGCGGTTGCAAAATCCATTGCCTGCTGCAAGGCGGTGGGAACGCTTTCCATCCTTTGGGGATGTACCGTCACGTTTTCCATACCAAGTAAAAGGGCGGCTCTTTCCAAGAAGGAAGCCTTGCGGAGCTCGCTTTCGAAAAGGGAAAAGTGGGAGCCGGGAAAGAGGAGCGCCAGCACTATCCCCGGGATCCCTCCCCCGGAACCCATATCCACTCCATTCCCCTTGACCAGGGACGAAAGTTGCCTTTCGAAACCCAAAACGTCTTGGAAATGTTTTTGGAACAATTCCTCGGCAGAATCCACCCGCACCAGGTTTTGCCGGGCATTTTCCTGCAAAAGCAACTCGGCGAAGCGTTCCAGTTGCTGTTTCAGCATTCCTCCACGATCTGCACCATGTCCCCGGTTTTGAGGTTTACCGCATTCGCTTCATCCGTGTCCACGTGGAATTCCAACGCGTACGAATCGCTCACGCGCACCAGCACGTCCATCAGCACAGCTTTCCGATCCTGCGTATCACAAAACACGGAAACCAGCTGCTTGTCTTTCACACCCAGTTTTCCTGCGTCCTCGGTGGTCATATGAATGTGGCGCTTTGCGATGATGACACCCTGGGAAAGGTCCACTTCGCCTTTGGGACCCACCAACTTTGCACCGGGCGAACCGGCAACGTCACCGGAATCGCGTACCGGGGGGTTAATCCCGAGCTTGAACGCGTCGGTGCGGCTGACTTCTACCTGCGTGGACTTTCGCGTGGGCCCCAGGATGCGCACTCCCTCGAAGCTTCCCTTGGGCCCCACCACGCTCACCTTTTCCGCGCAGGCATACTGCCCGGGTTGCCCAAGGTCTTTCACGGGTGTCAAGCGAGCGTCTTCCCCGAACAGGATCTTCAAGTCGTTTTCGCTCACGTGCAAGTGCCGTGCGGAAACCCCCGCCATGATCTTGCCTTCTCTCGATTTCATTCCTTCGTTTCCTCCTTGTCTTGGTATTGAATTTGGACCGTGTTGTTCACGATGCGCAACACCTTACGGAATTCCTCCACCAAGAACGGGTCGATGGTGCTGAAAAGTTTCCGGATGAACTGAACCCGCCTTTCCAGAACGTCGCGAATCAACCCCAACCCCTTTGGCGTCATTTCCAGCTTCCGCACCCGGTGGTCTTCTTCACATACGCTGTAGGAAACGTATCCATGTTCCTTGATCTTGCCGACCAACCCGGTAATGGTGCTCTTGGCAACCCCCAGGCGCAGCGCCAGGTTCGTCATGCTGGTCTCACCGAAGTAAATGCGTTGCAGTACATCGAACTGGGAGGGAGTAATGTCGTAGTTTCCCTCTTTGATCACCTTCCTGCCTTCTGCCTTCACCCAAACGGAAAGTTGGCGAAGCAGGAGTTCAAGCTCCGCGTACGTTTCTTGTTTTTCAATGCTCAACACTTTTCGCCCCTTCCAGCACCAAGGTAAGTTCCCCTTTCACCGGTTCCACGAAAACCTCCAAGGCCTGTTGAACGGTCCCCCGGAACCACTGCTGGTGCACTTTGGTCATTTCCCTGGCGATAAAAACTTCCCGGTTTCCAAGGATTTGCCCGATCTGCTCCAAGGTGCTCCGCAACCGAAAGGGGGATTCAAAGCACACCAATACCCTGCTATCGGTTGCCCAAGCCCGTAAAAAACGCCTCAGGTTCTTTTGCCGCGGCAAGAAACCCTCGAAAACGAACGCTCCCCGGAAGCCCGAAGCCGCGAAGGCAGCGGTCACCGCGCTGGCCCCCGGAATCACTTCCACACGAATACCTTCCCGGTGACATTGCTCCACGACCAACGCCCCCGGATCGGCGATCCCGGGCATCCCTGCGTCCGTGAGAAGGGCAACATCTTGTCCCTCTTTCAAGATGTGCAACACCTGGGATACCCTTCCCCTCTCTTTTGCCGCCGCCAGAGAAACGAGCTTTTTTTGCCCCAACGCGTAATGGTTCAGCAAGTTCAGGGAGCGCCGCGTATCCTCTGCAACAACCACGTCTACCTTTTTCAGGGTCTCGATGGCACGAAAGGAAATGTCCTGGAGGTTGCCGATGGGCGTTCCGGTCACATAAAGCGTTCCACTCATTCCGCGCCCTCAAAATCCTCCAGCAGGGTTCTCATCTTTTGGAAGTGCACGATCGCCTCTTGGTGCTTTTGGCGCGTCTCTTCCACCACCGTGGGATCCGCATTTTCCAAGAACTTGCGGTTCGCGAGTTTCTTCTCGAAGTGTTTCACGTCCACGTCGGCTTTCTGCACTTCCTTCTTGATCCTCTCCTTCTCGCACTCCCAGTCCACCAGTTCCCCGGCACGCACAAAAACCTGGCAACCGGCATCCACGAAAGCGGTGGCACTGCGTGGAGGCTTCTGTGCGACGAACTCCACTTTGCCCACGCGGGCCAGCGATTGCACCAGTACAACGCTCTCCGGGCAGAAGAAACCGTCGTCTTGCAGCTTCACCACCGCCAGGTCCAATTCCAGTGACGGGCTCATCTGCAGTTCTGCACGAACGTTCCGCACACCCCGGATCACCTGGACCAGGCGTTCAAACGAACCATGTTCCTGCTCGTAGCGCGGCACTTGCTCGCTCTGGGGCCATCGGGCCACGATGAGCGCTTCTTCTGGGGAGTCGAGGGGGAGCTTTTCCCAGATCTCCTCCGTGATGAAGGGCATGAACGGGTGCATAAGGCGCAAGCTGGTGTCCAAAACGTTCAGAAGCACCTGCAGCGTATTTTGCACCAGAGCGGGGTTGGACGAGTCGTACAAGATCGGCTTGATGGATTCGAGGTACCAATCGCAGAACTGATTCCAGAAGAAATCGTACAGTGCGCGTGCGGCCTGGTTGTAATCGTACGCTTCGAGTGCGCGGGTGACCGTTTCCACCGTGTGCGCCAAACCCGTGAGGATCCATTGGTCTTGCAGCGTGAGAAGGTCTTTGTCAAGCGATCGATCCGTTTCGCGTTTTTCCAGGTGCATCAGCGAAAAACGCGCGGCGTTCCAGATCTTGTTTGCGAAATGCTGGAACGATTCCATAGCCTTCACATCCAGGTTGATGTCCCTACCCTGGGCTGCGAGCATGGCAAGCGTGAAACGCATGGCATCCGCGCCGTAGCTTTCCACCACTTCGATCGGGTCGATGCCGTTTCCCAGCGATTTGCTCATCTTGCGCCCTTTCTTGTCACGGATCAACTGTGTGATGTACACGTCCCGGAATGGCACATCGTCCATGAACTTCAGACCCATGATGATCATGCGCGAAACCCAGAAAAAGATGATATCAAACCCCGTCACCAACAGGCTCGTGGGGTAGTATTTTTCCAAATCCTCCGTTTGCTCTGGCCAACCCAGCGTGGAGAACGGCCAAAGCGCAGAGCTGAACCAGGTATCCAGCACGTCGGGATCTTGCTGCAGGTTGGCCGAACCACAGTGCGCACACACGTGCGGGGTTTCCTCCTGCACGTTCACGTGGCCGCAATCCTGGCAATACCAAACGGGGATGCGGTGACCCCACCACAGCTGGCGCGAAATGCACCAATCACGGATTTCGGTGAGCCAGTTGCTGTAAACCTTCTCCCAGCGCGCGGGGTGGAACACCACTTGCTTGCTCTCCACGACCTCCATGGCTCGCTTCGCCAACGGTTTCATGGACACGAACCACTGGTCGGAGAGCCGGGGATCGATCATGGAGTCACAACGGTAGCAATGCCCCACCGAGTGGGAGTAGGGCTTGATTTCCACGAGCAATCCCTGTTGTTGGAGGTCCTGGACCACCTGCTCCCGTGCATCCTTCCACGAAAGGCCCTCGTACTTGCCCGCCTCGGAACCCATGAACCCCTTGGAGTCGATCACTTCGATCATTGCAAGCTCATGGCGCACGCCCATCTGGTAATCGTTGGGATCGTGTGCGGGGGTTACCTTCACCGCACCGGTACCAAATTCCTTGTCCACGAAATGATCCGCGATCACGGGGATTTCGCGGTGCATCAGCGGTAGCACGAGTGTCTTTCCCACGAGGTGTGCATAGCGTTCATCGGAAGGGTTCACCGCCACGGCGGTATCGCCCAGCATGGTTTCCGGGCGCGTGGTAGCCACCAGTACCCTTTCCTCCGATCCCTTCACGGGGTAGGCGATGGTCCACAGCGAAGAGGGCACATCCTGGTACTCCACCTCTTCATCGGAAAGAACGGTATGGCATCGCGGGCACCAGTTCACGAGGTACTTGCCCTTGTAGATAAGCCCTTCCTTGTATAGCTCCACGAAAACTTTGCGCACCGCACGGTTCAAGCCTTCATCCAACGTGAAGCGATCGCGCGACCAGTCCACGGAACAACCGATGGACTCGATCTGTGTGCGAATCTTCTCGCGGTACTCGTTTGCCCATTCCCACGTGCGCTGCACAAAGGCATCGCGCCCCAGGCTTTCCCGCGACTGGCCCTGGGCGTGCAGCATTTTTTCCACCACGTTTTGCGTGGCAATGCCTGCATGATCCTCACCGGGTAGCCAAAGCACATCTTTCCCCCGCATCCTTTGGAAACGCGTGGAAAAATCTTGCAAGGAGAGGTTCAACCCGTGGCCCATGTGGATCTTGCCGGTAATGTTGGGCGGGGGAATGACAATGACGAAGGGTTCACCGGAACCTTTTGGGGAGAAGAAGCCTTTTTCTTTCCAGTAACGGTACCATTTGCCTTCCACTTCCTTGGGTTCATACCCTTTTTTGAGCGTAAACATGAAAAACCTCCCGTTTTCGTGGAATTTCAGGCAATTATAGCACAACTCGGGGGATTCGAAGGGAGAAAGGTTGGAACTGTCTACTTCTTCTGCCCGTAAAAAACATCGGCGAGGTACTCGTTGAGTTGGATGATCAAACGGCGTTCCATTTCTTCCCCCACCTTTTCCAGCTTTTGGATGCGGGCTTGCTGTTCCTCGAGCGTTTGCTTCAGGCTTTGCATGTCCGCACCCTGGGAGTTGAGCTGTTGCAACTCCCGGGCGATGATGCGAAACGACCGGGTGTTTTGATCGAACAACTCACGGATTTTTTCCAGGAAATGGTCGAGGCTTTGGGGGTAAGCAGGGTTCGTGTCTTTTTCGGGAAGGATTTCCAGCGTTTTATCGTGGGAATGGCTCAAGGTATCGTGGATCTCGGTGGTCTTTTTGCCCTCGCGGTACAGCTGGGAGATTTCTTGCACGAGGGAACGGGAAGAGGGAGGGAAAAACTGCGTGCGGTCGATGCGCTTGAAGGGGAAGTACTCGGGAAATAGCTTGATGTACCGCCGAATGGTATTTTCTGGAATGGATGTTACCTGCACCAGGTCGCTCACTTTCAACCAACCTTCCATTTTCTTCCCCCTTTCCTCGTAGTAGTATAGCACAATTTGCCGGGGGAAACAGCGTAGTTGCCGGAAAATCAGCGCTGGGAAAAATGGGGGGGGTGGTCTTGCAAAACGTTTTCATCCCCGTTCGCGAGGGCATATTGCAACTGCGCGGAGCGGAGGCTTTCAAACTTGGTGCGCGCAATCCCCCGCAAGGATTGTTCGATCCACCTCTTCTTTTCCGCCAGCAGCTTTGCATCCTGCATCTTCCGCGCGGAAAAAGGGGTTTGGGGCTTGGGAATCAGCGGGTTGAAGCTCATGCTTACCTTCTGGATGCCAAGCTCCTGCGCCTGCTGGCCAATTTGGGCAAACCCGGCAAGGTCTTCTTCGTTTTCCTCGTCCAAACCGTAGATGAAGTACATCTTAACCGCCTGGAAACCATGATCCGCGATTGCCTGCAGCGCACGGTGGATGTCGGACGTTTCGATTCCCTTGTGGAACACGTCTCGCATCTTTTGGCTTCCTCCCTCCGGGGCGATGGTGATGCTGTTTTGCCCACTCCGGCGAAGACCTGCGAGCAGGGTGGGCGTCAAGCGGTCCAAGCGCAGCGAAGAAAGCGAAAAGGGGATATCCTGCTCTTGCATTTTGCCCAGCAGGCTTTCCATTTCGGGATGATCGGTGGGAGTCGCGGCAATCAGGCCAACCCCACGAACCCCCTTCTCCCGGAAAAGTGCGATCCGCTCCCACAGTTTTTCTACCTTTGGGAAGCGTGCTGGATTCCGCGTGTGCCCCGCCACGCAAAACGCACAACGGTGCAAGCATCCCCTGCCGATTTCCAGCAATCCCTTGTTTCCAAATTCTCCGCGCGGGCTCACGAAATGGGAATACGAAGGGTTTTGGAGCATTTGCAGGTCCACTGCCAATTGTTGGAATCGATGGGAAAGAGGGGGAATGCTCAAGGCAGGAATGGATGCCCATCGCTCCAACAGGCGTTCCCTGCTCCCGGAAGTGCGGAACTCCTCCAAGGCAATACGCAGCATGGAAGCAAGGTGCACCTCGGCATCACCGTGGTATACCACGTCCATGTACGGCTCCAGCGGGAGCGCGTTGAAGTAGGTAACCGCTCCTCCCAGCAGCAACAGCGGATGCCGAAATGTCCGCTGGTTGGCCAACCGGGGAATACCCTTGGCATCCAGCAGCGCAAGGATGTTGTACGCATCGAGCTCGAAGGAAAGCGAGAAGGCCCAGATTTCAAACTCGTCCAAGGGGCGGAAGGAATCCAACGAAAAGTAGCGTGAGAAAGACGGGTGGTAGAAGAAGCGCTCGCAGCGCACACCTTCCACCGCGTTGCAGAGTTCGAAGAGCCGGTGGAATGCCAGGCTCGCAATCGCGACGGGGTACTCTCCGGGAAAGAGCAAGGCCACCCCCAAATCACCCTGGGGGTGGCCTTGCGCAATCGCTCTTTCCGATCGGGCCAGTTGCTCCACCACGCGGAATTCGCGGAATTGCTCGGTGTTTCGCGGACGGCGCATGCTATTTCTTCGCGGCCATCTTCCGGGAGAGAAACTCGTTGGACACCAAAACCCGTTCGCAACTTCCGGAGGCAATTTGCTCGAATTCGTCGAAGGCTTCCAGCGCAAAAAACAGGTGATTCCCCTGCCTTTCCACCAGCTGGATTTTCAGCGTCACCACGCTACCTGCCGGCGTAACTGCCACGTGGCGAATCTGGAAATTGCAAATGGCGGGCATCACCCCCATGGGAAGGAGGCCACGAAAGAAAACGAGGGTCATTTCCATCCACTTTTCGATCAGAACATGCGTGGCAAGCACGCGAATCTCGTGGGATACTCCTTCTTCTTCCCATAGAAAAGGTTCCTCCACGTGAAACTGGCTAATGCTTTCTCTTCCCAGAACATGGTCCAGCTCGTTCGAGATATCCATGGAATCTCCCCCCTTACCGGCGCGAAATCACGAGCATACGCAGTAGGTTCAAAATGGCCATCAAGGTGGCAGCCACGTAGGTCATGGCTGCTGCGGTCAGTACTTTCTTGGCCATTTTCTGCTCTTCGGGCGCCAGCATCAACTGACTACCCAGCATGGAAAGGGCGCGACTGCTCGCGTTAAACTCCACGGGTAGCGTGACCACGGAGAACACAACGACAGCTACGAATAGCCATATCCCGAAATTGATCAAAAGGGGTGTGGAAAAAAGCAATCCCATGAAGAAAACGATCCACGCGAAAGAGGAGCCAAACTGTGCCACGGGAACAAAGAAGTTTCGAAGCAGCAAGGGGAAATAGCCTTGCTGGTGCTGCATCACGTGCCCAATTTCATGGGCGACTACTCCGATTGCCGCCACGGAGTTGCTGTTATACGTGGCTTGGGACAATCGAACCACTTTTTTTCGGGGATCGTAATGATCGGTGAGTTCCCCCTGGATGTTTTCCACGGGAACCTGGAAAAGACCAGCTGCATCCAAGAGGGTGCGAGCCGCCTTGGAGCCCGTGTATCCACTCGTGGAAGCCACACGGGAAAAGCGCGAAAAGGTTGACTTCACGTAGGATTGTGCCCACAACGCGAACAATATGCCTGGAATCAGGAAAACCATGGACCAGTAATAGGCAAACATTCCTTCACTTCCTTTCCTTGGTACAGAAATGGACGAAAAGCAGGGGGGTTTCTTTCCGTTTCCAAAGCACTTTACTTGTTCAGGTAGTTCATCAAGGTCTTCAAGTGCTTGGAGCGGGTGGGATGCCGGAGTTTGCGCAGTGCCTTGACCTCGATTTGGCGCACGCGCTCACGGGTGACGTTCAAGTATTTCCCCACTTCTTCCAGTGTTTTTTGCCGTCCATCGATCAAACCGTAGCGCATCTTCAAAACGGTGGCTTCCCGAGGGCCAAGCGTATTCAGCACTTCGTTGATTTCGTCCCGCAAAAGCATCAACATCGCAGATTCTTCCGGGTTGATCGTTTCGCTATCCGCCACGAAATCGCCCACCGAGGAATCCTCGTCTCCCCCCACAGGTGATTCGAGCGAGACCGTTTCCTTGTCGGCTTGCAGGATCTCCTCGATCTTCTCCGGTGTCTTTCCGGTCATTTGCGCCAGTTCCACCGTGGTGGGGTAGCTACCGTATTCTTGCAAGAATTCCCTTCGAATCTTGTTGATCTTGTTGATCGTTTCCACCATGTGCACGGGCACGCGGATGGTACGCGCTTGGTCCGCGATCGCCCTTGTGATGGCCTGGCGAATCCACCACGTAGCGTAGGTGCTGAACTTGTATCCCTTCTTCCAGTCAAACTTTTCCACGGCCTTGAGCAAACCGATATTGCCTTCTTGGATGAGGTCGAGGAAGGACAACCCCCGACCGATGTACCGCTTGGCGATGGAAACCACCAGGCGAAGGTTGGCGACGACCAACCGCTGCTTGGCTTTTTCGTCCCCTTTTTGTGCCTTGCGTGCCAACGTGCGTTCTTGCGTGGGTGTTAACAAGGGGATGCGCCCGATTTCCTTCAGGTACATCTTCACCCCGTCCTTGTTGAAGGAGCTGTTATCAAAGATGGCGGGCCCGGATTCACTGATGATTTTCTCCATGATATCATCTTCCGCCTTTTCCGGCTCCGCATCATCCTCTCCACTGCTTTCCTTTTCGGAAATTTGGATCTTGTTCTTCTCCAAGGTTTCGTAAATCATTTCCAGCAAATTGGAGTCGAACCCTTCGAACTCGGGGGGGAGCAAATTGTCGATATCCTCGTAGGTGATATACCCCTTCTTTTTCCCCATGTTCACGAGTTGGTTCATCCGCTTTTTCACTTCGGCCTCGGTTAGCTTGGTGGGTTCCTTTGGGGAACGTCGCGGGGATTTGGTGCTCCGTTTCTTGCCGGAAGATCCTTTTGCCGGTCCGCTGGAGACTTCCTTCTCCATTTAGTGGCCTCCCTTCGAAATGAAGTCGGGAACCTGGAAGACTTCCCGGTTCAAATCGTTCCGTTTCTGTATGAATGCGTCCCTTTGCTTTCCTTCCTTTTCCATCTGTATCTTGTGATCCAGTTCTTCTTTTCTCACCTTCAAGCTCTGCGCCCAGAGCTTACGCGCGTAGTCCACGAAGAGCCACTCGGCGTTTTCGTAGTACCCCTCCTCGGATAGCTCCAGCTGGCGGAAAATCCGATCCTGTATCTCTTTCTCCAACCATTTTCCCATCGCGGCGACGACGTTTTGCTCGGGGTTGCTCTCCATGATACCTTTAAAGAAGGGAACGTAAAGGGGAGAAAACCCTTCCGGCCAGAGCGAAAAAAGTTGCCGGATCCGTGGCTTGAGCGAAGGTTTCACCAGCAGAAAGATGATCAAACCATCTTCGGCAACGTAGATCTCTTTTTGGGGGGGTTTCTTCTGGGGATGCGGAGGTATTCGTTCCGGTACCGCCTCTTTTTTCTCCCCCTGGAGGGCCCACCACTCTTCACATTTTTCCTTGGAAATGCCGATTTTGCCCGCTATAAAGGCGAAAAGAGCATCCAGGCGCACCACGCTACCCAGTTTTTGCAGTGTGCGCAGTATGGTTTTTTCCTTTTGCAAAAAGGCTTCCTTGCCGGAAACCGAGGAAATGTCAAAACCTTTCAGGATTTGCTCCGACAAGAATATCTCAATCGGGAGAGCAGCCCGTAATTTCTCCCGGAATACAACTGCCCCCTGGGTAGACAAGAATTCGTCGGGATCTTTTGCACCGGGAAGTTGCACCACCTTGACGTTGATCCCGGGCATCATATTTTGAAAGGAGTGAAACACCGCTTCCCGGCCGGCGCGATCCGAATCGAAGAGAAGCACGATTTTCTCGGAATACCGTTTTAGCCGCCGGAAATGCCCCGCATTCAATGCGGTTCCCATCACGGCTACCGTGTTTCCAAAACCGTTCTGGTGGAGGCGAATGGCATCCATGTACCCTTCCACCACCACGGAAAAGCCCACTTCCTCGATCACCGGGCCCGCCAGGTGTTCGAGATAGAGCAAGTTTTTCTTGTTGAAAAAGGGGCCTTGTGGGCTGTTCACGTACTTGGCCACCCCTTCGTTTTCTTCGACCAAGCGTCCGGCTACCCCCAGCGGGCGCCCAAACCGATCATGGATGGGAAAAATCAGCCGGCGAAAAAACTTTTGGGTACCGTCTGCCTGGAGGATCCCCAATTTCCGCCAATCCTCCGGTGCGCACTTCTTTTGCAAGTCGGAGGGTAATCGGGGTTGGTCCACGAAGCCCAACGAAAACTTCTTGGCATCCTCCTGGCTGATCTTGCGTCGTTGCAGGTAACGCCTCCCGTCCGCACTTCCCTCCAACCGTTGCGCGTAGTAGTCAATGAGGGCGGAAAGAAGTTGCACGTGCCGGCGCAACGCAGGATCTTCCTCGCGGAAAGGAGGTGGGGGTAAGTGGGCATCCTTGGCGAGAAGGCGCAATGCGTCCATGAACCCCAGGTTCTCGTACTTGGAAACGAACTCGATCACGTCGCCGGAAGCGCCACACCCAAAGCAATGGAAGCGTTGGTTTTCCGGGTACACGTAGAAAGAAGGGGTTTTCTCGGCATGGAAGGGACAAAGGGCCCGGTATGTATGACCCGATTTTTGCAATAGGATGGAAGAACCAATGATTGTCACAATATCCAGGGAGGACTTGAGGGTTTGAATGTATTCCTTAAGGTCCAAAGTGCCCACCTGACTTGTTGTGGATTACACCACGAAAGGGATACGAAATCCCAGCCTTCGGGACTTCGTATCCTCGTTCCTCTTGGGAAAAAAACAATGCCAGGGATACTTCAGCGCTTGGAGAATTGGGGCGCCCGGCGCGCTTTTTTCAAACCATATTTCTTTCGTTCTACCATGCGGGGATCGCGTCGCAGCAATCCTGCGGATTTGAGGGTGGGGCGCAAATCGGGGTTGAATTCCAGTAAAGCGCGGGCGATTCCCATGCGCAATGCTCCCGCTTGCCCGGTCAAGCCACCTCCGGCAACCTTCATCACCATATCAAAGCGGTCCTTCGTCCCCGTCAGCATCAGGGGTTCCAGCGCATGGCGCACCAGCGTATCGCGCATCAAGTATTCCTTCATATCCGCGAAAACCCTACCGTTGATCTTGATCTTTCCATCACCGGGGCGAAGGTGCACCCGGGCAACAGAAGTCTTGCGCCGCCCGGTTCCGTAGTAATCGATAAATTCGGACATTCAGCTTACCTCCTCAAAGTTCCATTTCTCGGGGGTTTTGTGCTTGGTGGGGATGCTCCGGCGAAGCGTACACCTTGAGCTTCTTAAACATCTTGCGACCCAGGCGGTTCTTGGGAAGCATCCTTTTCACCGCGAGCTCCACGATCTTCTCGGGCTTTTTCTCATGCATCTCCCGGGCGTAGATTTCCTTCATGTGGCCCGGGTAGCGGGAAAACCTGCGATACACTTTCTTGTTCATCTTATCTCCCGTCAGAACGACTTTATCGGCGTTGATCACCACCACGTAAGCTCCCGAGTCCACGTTGGGGGTGTACCGGGGATTGTCTTTGCCCATCAAGGTACGGGCGATTCGGGTTGCCATCCTTCCCAAGACTTGGCCGGATGCATCCACCACGTACCAGGGTTTTTCCCAGTCGGCTTCGTTCAGACGCGTGCTTTTTTGCTGGTACAGCATGTGGTTCCTCCTTTCAGCGGGCCTTTTTTATTCGGCATCTGGAAGTACGTGCACGTACTTCTTGTTTTTCCGGGTTCCAAAGTGAACGCGACCTTCGGCCAGCGCGAAAAGGGTAAAATCCCGGCCCATTCCAACGTTCTGCCCGGCGAAAATCTTCGTGCCCCTCTGGCGAACGATGATGTTGCCGGGAATGACCTTCTGGCCGTCTCCCTTTTTCAAACCCAGGTACTTGGGTTGGCTGTCCCGTCCATTCTTTCCACCGCCGCTTTTGCGGTGGGCAAACAGTTGAAGATCTATTTGGAATGCCATACTTTCACCTCAACTTTCAAATTTTTCGGATGTTGCTTTGCAATCGTTCTCAGCGTTTCTTCGAGCCTTCCCACGACCCTGTCGCTTTCCAAGCTGGGCGACTCGATCCGACATTCAAAAAAACCCGCATCCACTTTCCCGTGTAAGGGAACATGGAGATCTTCCTCCAGGTGGTTCGCGACGAACAGCACCAACACGCTCACGGCAGAACAGATAATGTCCTTTCCATAGCTGTTTTGGTACGCATGTCCTTTCACCTGGTAACCGGAATAATGGGAAAGTTGTTTTTCAAAGAGCGCTCGAATCATGCGATTCGGCAAAGACTACTCTTCGCGGGTGATCTGTTCGATCTTCAGGGCAGTTTGCCACTGGCGATGCCCTTTCGTGCGGCGATACATTTTGCGGGATCCGAACTTCACGACCCGCACCTTCTTCTCGCGTACGTGCTCCACAACGGTTGCTTTCACGCTGGCCCCTTCTACGAAAGGCTTACCCACAAAAACCCCGTCATCGCTCCGCACGAAAACCACCTTGTCAAAAACCAGCACGTCTCCGGCATCGGCGTTTTGCTTTTCCGTGTACAAAACGTTGCCTTCTTCCACGCGATACTGGCGACCAGACGTTTCAATGATGGCGTACATCCTCTTCCCTCCTTTTCCTTGGCAACAGGCACTGAAAAAGGGAACCCACTGGGGGTTTTTGCAGCCCTTTTTCACGTGCGATTTTCCGACAAAGATGAAACCCATTGAAAATGCGCGTTATTATAGCACACCGCCCCAGCACCGGCGGGCGGATGCGATGTAAATTTTCGTTGAACGGATGCAGCCTCCGTGTGTCTTTCTCACGTGTCCTCCACGGAAAAGGACACTTGGGATTGCGAAATATTCGCCTTCTGGCGTAAACTGGTCAAACCTTCGATAATGGCTTTCGAACGCTTTTCCCCGATTCCTTCCACGGCCCGCAACTGTTCCGGCGACGCCTGATCGATTCCGTTCAAATCGCGAAAAGTCCGAACCAGGTTGAAGATGATGGAGCGCGGGATCTTGGGAATGCTTTTCATGAGCCGGAAACCCTTGGGAACAACCATGAGCTCCGTGATCGGGCCGTCCACGTTGTACCCCAACGTTTGCGCAATGCGGTTGTAATCCCGCAATTCCCGTTCGCCGATTTGGGAGAGGCGTGTCAAGATATCGTCCGTGTCTTCTCCGGAAAGGCGTTCCGAAACGTTCAAGTAGTCCAGAACCAGCAACTCCAACTCCTCGGGGATATCGCTGAGCATTTCCTCTTGCTGCATCTTGGCCAGGTACCCGTTTTCCCCGGCTTCCATGATACTGGGATCCACTACCTTCCCGATCATGAGCGATTTGATGCCCTTTTCCAAGCACTTGCACACGTCAAACAGCGTCACCCGGTTTTGGATTTCCAGGATATCCAGGATATTCACCGCCTTGTGGTAGCTGTCACTGTACTTCTCCAACGCCTTGAGCGCCTGGTTCACCTTGGTGAACAGGAAATTCAAGTCGTTCAACGTGTACCGGAAAGCCCCCCAGAAAATGCTCACCACGGCGCGCCGGCGGGAAATGGCCAGCGTGGGTTTCCCCGTTTGCTTGGCCATGCGTTCCGCGGTGCGGTGCCGCATGCCGGTTTCGCTGGTGGGGATCGAGGCATCCGGGGTGAATTGCACGTTGGCGTAGAAGATGCGTTCCACTTGTTCGTCCAAGATCACCGCACCGTCCATCTTGGCCAACTCGTACAGGCGTTGCGGGGTATACGCGCAATTCACGAAGAAACCGGGTTGAAGGATCGAACCCCAGCGCTTGATATCGTCCTCGTTCATTAGCAAAATGAGCGCACCGCTGTTGGCACTTAAGATATTATCGATTCCCGCCCGGAGCGAAGTGCCCGGAGCAATTAACTGGATGATCTCGCGAAAAAAATCCCCTTTTGCCATTCTTCCACTCCCCGTGGTGCGCATGCACGATTTCCAATGAAGTATATCACGAAATCCCTCCACTTGGCCAAGCACTACAGCCATCCCGAGAAGCCTGCCCAAAACTTGGTTCAAACCGGAGAAGGTTTTGGAAAGCACATGATGTATAATAAGGAAGCAACTTCACACGAGAAGGTGATGCATCTTGGCGGAGCGAAACATCTCCGGGGTTCGAAAAGCTTCCATCCTATTGCTTACCCTTGGTTCGGAAAAGGCGGCAAAGGTTCTCAAGCACCTTGCCGACGAAGACATCGAGCTACTGACACTGGAATTGGCGAAGCTAGATCGAATTCCCGACGCGGAGAAGAAAAAGGTGTTGGAAGAATTTTCCACCAACTTCCAGGCCCGTGAGTTCCTCATGGCGGGTGGGATTGAGTATGCCCGCGACATGTTGGAAAAAGCAGTGGGAGCCGAACGGGCCTTGGAAATCCTGGAGAAGCTCACGTCCAACTTGCAGGTCAAACCCTTCGACTTCCTCAAGAAATCCGATCCCATGCAACTGGTGAACGTGCTGCAAAACGAGCATCCGCAAACCATCGCCCTCATCTTGTGCTACCTCACCCCCAAGCAGGCTGCGCAGGTGATTTCCTCGCTTCCCGAAGCGTTGAAAGCGGAAGTGGTCAAACGCATTGCGATGCTGGACAAGGCGAATCCGGAAGTCGTGCGCGAAGTGGAGAGGGTGTTGGAGCGAAAAGTGTCCACCTTCGTCACCCAGGACTTCGCACAGGTGGGTGGTCTGGACACCGTCGTGGAATTCATGAACAGCCTCGACCGCACCACGGAGAAGGAAATCCTCGACAAGCTGTCGGAGACCGAACCCGAGCTCGCCGAGGAAATCCGCAGCCACATGTTCGTGTTCGAGGACATCACCAAGCTGGACGATCGCTCCATCCAACTTGTTTTGCGCGAGGTGGATACCAAGGACCTCGCGAAAGCCTTGAAGGGTGCGGACGAAGAAATCTTGAACAAGATCACCAACAACTTGTCCAAGCGTGCGGGGCAATTGCTCAAGGAAGAGATCGAGTTCATGGGACCCATTCGCGTAGTGGACGTGGAAGAGGCCCAGCAGAAGATCGTGAATACCATACGGCGGCTGGAAGAAAGCGGAGAGATCTTCATCGCCCGGGGTGGAGGGGAGGAACTCATTGTATAACCTCATCAAACGCGCGCTGGTAACCTTGGAGGAAAAGGATACCTATCGTTTGGTTCCCGGAAAAAAGGAAAACCCCAAAACGACCGCAACACCCCCGAAAATGGGAGAGGAAACCGCCAAAGGAACCCCACCCACGCCGGAAAAAGCGCCACAGCAAGATCCCCCGGAAGTGACCCTTGCCCGGGAGAAAGCCCGGGCGATCGTGCAAGAGGCCAGCAACGAGGCAAAACGCCAAATGGCCGAGTTGCAGAAAGCCCAGCAGGAGTTCGAAGCCCAGATGAAGAAGGAGAAGGCGCAGCTGGAAAAGCAAATGGCCCAAAAAGAAGCCAAGATCCAGGAGCAGTGGAAGCAAAAGATGCAGTCCGCCGTGCAAGCCCTGGAGAAAACTTCATCCCAACTGGTGCACCACGAGGAGGAATACGTGCAGATCGCCTCGGATTTGCTCGGAAAACTGGTTCGCGAAACACTGCGAAAGATCCTGTTTCTCCAGTGGCAAGAAAAAGAAGAGGAGCTGTTCCAGGCAAAGGTGCAATCGCTGGTGAAGAAAGTCGCCCGGTTCAAGCAACCGGTTTTCAAGTTTCACCCGCAAGACCTGGAGGCGTTTTCCGACATGTTATCCAACTCGTTCCAAAAAGTGTTGCCCGACGCGGAAATCCGCCCGGATCCGAACATCCCCCGTGGTGGAATCCGCATCGACACGCACTTTGGCGCGCTGGATGCGGACGGTGCCACCCAAATGGAAATCCTGAACAAGCTACTCGACGAAGTGTTTGGAGGAAACGCCAGTGACCTACAAGTCCCTTCAGCTGATTGAACATCTGAGCCAGCGCGTGGCTTCCACCGACTTCTTTTCGTTGAATGGAAGGGTGGAAAAAATCATCGGCTTGACCATCGAGTCCGCTGGACCCGAGGTTTTCCTGGGAGAAACGTGCACCATAAAAACCCCTTCTGGTGGAATGATTGCATGCGAGGTCGTGGGATTCAAAGACAACCACATCGTTCTGATGCCCTTGGAAGATTTTTCCGGGGTTTCGCTCGGCTGCGAGGTCTTTGGGAGTGGTCAAACCCTCGGTGTGGGGGTGGGAGAAAACATGCTGGGACGCGTGCTGGACGGTATCGGAAGACCCATGGACGGCAAACTCCTTTTGCCTTCCGGAAGAAGCTCGCTGAACAATCCGCCACCGAATCCCTTGGAGCGCAACCGCATTTCCCAACCTCTCTCGGTGGGCGTTCGCGCAATCGACGGCTTCTGCACGCTGGGAAAAGGCCAGCGAATCGGCATTTTCGCGGGAAGCGGCGTGGGAAAATCGACGTTGCTGGGTATGGTCGCACGCAATACCAGCGCCCAAATCAACGTGATCGCACTGATCGGGGAACGGGGAAGAGAGGTCCGCGAATTCATCGAGAGAGACCTGGGAGAAGAAGGGATTGCAAAGAGCGTCGTAGTGGTCTCCACCTCCGACAAACCCGCGTTGATGCGCGTTAAAGCGCTTTTCACCGCAACCTCCATTGCGGAGTTCTTCCGCGAAAAGGGGATGGACGTGATGTTGATGGTTGATTCCCTCACGCGCTGGTCCATGGCCCAACGGGAACTGGGCCTTGCCATCGGCGAACCTCCCACCACGAGGGGATATCCACCCAGTGTGTTCGCGGGTTTACCCCAGGTGTTGGAGCGCGCGGGGAACTCGAAAAGGGGAAGTATCACGGGGATTTACACCGTGCTGGTAGAGGGAGATGACTTCAACGAACCCATCAGCGATACGGTGCGCGGGGTAGTCGACGGTCACATCTTGTTGTCGCGCAAGCTCGCGGAAAACAACCACTTCCCCGCCATCGACGTTTTGGCCAGCATTAGCCGGCTGATGCCCGAAATCACAACCCCGGAACACTTGCAGGCATCACGCCGGTTGCGGGACCTGATTGCCACGTTTCAATCTGCAAAAGACCTGATCGATATCGGCGCGTACAAGGAGGGCTCGGATCCCAAGATCGATCGCGCGCGCAAGCACATCGAGAACATCAACCGCTACCTGAGACAAGACGTGTTCGATCGCCCCAACTACGACGAAATCGTCTCCACCTTGGTCACCATGGACCAAAACGCCCAGAAATAAAAAAACCCGGAAACCCGGGTTTTACTCTGCGCCTTCTTCAAACTCAATGACTTGCTTTCCGCTATAATAGCCACAGTGCAAGCAAACCCTGTGAGGAAGTTTGGGCTCACCGCAGTTGGGGCACTTGGAAGAAGTGCTTCGAACCGCGCGGTAAATTTTGGCTCTCCGATGGCCGGTTCGGCAACGAGAGCTTTTTTTCGTCGGGACTGCCATTTCCTCTCCTCCTGTCTTTTCTTGTATGATGTTTATTCGCTTTCGTTCGAATTTCCCTCTCTCTGTTGTTCTGCAAGCATGCGCAACTGGGAAAATGGATGGGGCTTTTCTTCCTCCCCCGGGATATTCGTGCATACATGCTCGGGGTGCTCGTTGAGGTTCTCCCCACAGTAGGGGCACAACCCCTGGCAATCTTCGGCGCAAAGCACCTTGAACGGGATTTCCACCATCAACGATTCGATCACGCGGTCCGCCATATCCAGCTGGTGTTCCGTGTAGTACAGCACGTTTTCGTAATCCTCCACGTTCTCCTCGCTGACTTCTCCCATGCTGGAAGCAGGCTTGTATACGGCCTGGATCTCCCCTTCCAATTCGAGCAAGACGGGTTCCAGGCAGCGGTGGCACACCCCCTCCACCTTGCCGCTGGATTGGCCAGAAACGACCACCTCGTCCTCCACCAGGATGACTTGGAAGGAATAGCGAACCGGTTCGGCGCACGACGAGAACATCTCGGGCAAAAGAACGTCCGGGATATGCAGCGTTCCAGAAAAAAACTTCGGTTCTCCCTGGTTGAGGGACGTGATATCCACCAAGACTTGCGGTACACGTTCGTCGGAATTTTTCATGCGCGGGATTATACCACAATCTCTATTCTTTGTAAATCAAAAGTGCGGTTGGTCGAAATAGCCAAGTTGTGGTAAAATAAAGGGAGTGTGTGAAGGGGGGAGCTGGTTACATTGAAACGAAAAATCATGGTGGAGCTGGGGGGCATGGAATTCTCTTTCGTATCCGATGAACCCAGGGAAAAGATCGAAAGAATCAAGAAAGTGCTATTCGATGACTTCGAGAAGTACCAAAGCCATTTTGAGGAGGACGAGAAAGACGGATTCGAGCGAATCCTCGTGTTGTTGGTTTTGAACCACATTTCGCGCGAAATGGACCTGAAAGACCAGCTCAAAAACGTGGAAGAAAAGTACGAAAGGGTCCTGGTGGAAGGCGGCGAAAAGAAGCGTTCCTTCGGTGAAATGGCAGGGTAGGGTCCCCTTGGCGAATCGCTGGGATCGTTTTTTTTGCCAACAAATATTTAGTTTTTTCAAGTTTTTTCGTGGATGGCCAATTTCCATCCAACTTCTAAAAGGAGGGATTTTCGTGAAGAAAGCATTGGTTGTTCTTCTGCTGGTCGGTTTGGTGGTGACCCTTGGGTTGTCCAAGACCACCGTTCAATTCTGGCATGCCATGGGCGGATGGCGCATCGACTTGCTTAACGACATGGCAAGCCAATTCATGGAACTGTACCCTGACATCGAGGTAGAAGTACAGTACACCGGAAGTTACCAGGAGACGTTGAACAAGTTGATCACTTCCGTTCAGTCTGGCACGGCGCCTCACGTGATCCAGGTTTTTGAAATTGGAACCCAGAAGCTCATCGACGGGCAGGTGGCTCTTCCCATCCAAGACCTGATCGACGAGGACACCGAATTCGATATCGGAAACTTCTTGCCCCAGGTTTTGAATTACTACCGCGTTGACGGCAAACTCTACTCCATGCCTTTCAATTCCTCGAACCCCGTTCTGTATTACAACAAGACCATGTTCGCCGAAGCCGGCCTGGACCCCAACAAGCCACCACGCACTTTCCAGGAACTGATCGAGATGTCCCGCGCGCTTTCGAAGAAAGATAGCAACGGCAACATCGTGCAAGCGGGCATCACCTGGAACCTCCACTCCTGGTTCTTGGAGGAATACAACGCGCTGCAGAGTGCCCTGATGGTGAACAACAACAACGGGCGAACGGGCCGCGCCACGGAGGCCATTTTCAACAACGAGGCCTCGCTCCGCTTCCTGAAACTGTGGAACGACATGTCCAAAGAGGGCTTGATGCTCAACACCAAGAGAGAAGACTGGACCGCTGCTCGCCAGATGTTCATGTCCCAGAAGGTCGCCATGCTGATTTCCTCCACCTCCGACGTGGCCATCATGGTGGATGCCCAGACAAACGGCTTTGAAGCCAGCACCGCATTCCTTCCCCGACCCGAGGGCGCGCCCGCAGGTGGAGTCGCCATCGGTGGCGGGAGCCTCTGGCTGATCGACGGCCATTCCAAGGCCGAAACCAATGCAGCATGGACGTTCATGAAGTGGATGGCGGACACCGACCAACAAGTGCGCTGGCACTTCGAAACCGGCTACTTCCCCGTGCGTAAGGATTCACTGGAAGTGCTGATGAACAGCGGGATGTACGCCGAAGAACCCGCACTGCTTGGGTCCATCTTCCAACTGTTGCTTTCCGAGCAGAACTACGCCTCCAACGGCGCGGTCATTGGTGCCTACCCCGAGATGCGCAACATCATCGAGACGGCGATCGAGCGCATGCTCAACGGCGAAATGACACCGGAACAGGCACTGGCTTGGGCGGAAAAGGAATCCACCATCGCCATCCAAGAGTACAACGAACTGTACCAGTAAACACATTTCGCGGGGGCGCTTTTTGCGCCCCCTTTTCTTTGGGGGAGGATCGCGTTGCGGAAATTTCTGCCATACCTTCTGTTAATTCCCACTTTCCTGGTTATCATCCTTTTCATCTACTGGCCTGCCGCGGATTCTTTCCGCATGAGCCTGTACAAGGTTTCGCCTTTTGGCAACCGCATGATCTACACCGGCCTGGGAAACTTCCAAAAGGTGTTTTCCAGCGCGGAATACCGCAAGGCCGTGCTTTTCACCACGCTCTACGTTCCGGTAACGGTGTTGCTCACCATTTTCATCTCGTTCTTCCTGGCGCTTCTGCTCAACCAAAACGTCCCTGGCACGCGCTTCTACCGCACGTTCATTTTCGCCCCCTACGCGGTATCTCCCGCCATCGCGGGGACGCTTTGGACATTCCTGCTGAATCCCGTGGTGGGGCACGTGAATTACTTCTTCATGGCTGTTTTTGGCACGCAAGTGGAATGGCTCACCACCAAGCCCTACGCGCTGATCGCGCTTTTCTTCGCCTCGGTATGGAAGATGATGCCCTTCGATATCATCTTTTACATAGCCGGGCTGCAGAGTGTTCCGGACGAGTTGATGGAGTCTGCCACCCTGGACGGCGCCGGGGTGCTAAAAAAAATGTGGCGTATCCAGTTCCCCATGGTTTCCCCCATCACGTTCTACCTGGTGATCATGAACATCATCGTGGCCATGTTCTCCTCTTTCGCCATCATCGACGTGATGACAAAGGGTGGCCCCGGGGGGTACACCACGACCATGATGTACCGTTTGTACTTGGACGCTTTTGCCTTCCAAAAAACCGGACCGGCCTCGGCGCAGAGCGTGATCATGTTTGGACTGATGGCCATCATCACCGTCATCTACTTCGTATTCGGCGAACGCCGGGTACACTATCGCTGAGGTGGTTGCTGTGAAACGATCGACACGCATCCGAGTGAACACCATTCTGATCGAAATCACCCTGGTGATCGTATCCTTCATCGTTTTCCTTCCCATCATCCTGGCCATCACCATGAGCCTCCAACCCCCGGAACACGTGTTCTCGTTCCCGCCCAAGCTCTTTCCCAGGGGTTTCGAGATCCAAAACTTCGTGCAGGCTTTCCATACCGTACCCTTCGCCCGGCTGCTGTTCAACAGCATGTTGATCGCGGTGTGCACCACGGCAGGGAAAATCGTCACCGGGATCCTGGCAGGGTATGCCTTTGCCAGTTTCAAGTTTTTTGGCAAATCGCTTGCTTTCGCCTTCTTGTTCGCCACCCTGTTCCTACCTGCGGAAACCATCATGATCGTTCCGTTGTTTTCCATCATGCGCAAGTTCGGCTGGGTCAACACCTACTGGGCCATGATCATCCCTTTCATGGCCAGCGCGACCAACACCTTCCTGTTTCGCCAGCATTTCCGCACCATTCCCTCGGAACTGGAGGACGCCGCCAAAATCGACGGGGCGGGACCCTTGCGCTACTTCTGGAGCATTCTTGTCCCCCTTTCCAAGGCCATGATCGGCGGAGCTGCCATCATTAACTTCGTGTACGCTTGGAACATGTACCTTTGGCCCCTGATCGTATCCATGGAAGACCAAATGAAAACCGTGCAAATCGGTGTGAAGATGATGATCGACGCGGAATCCGCAAACAATTGGGGCATCATCATGGCGGGAACCCTCGTGGCGCTCTTCCCCACATTGCTGGTTTTCATCTTGCTGCAGGGGGTGTTCGTGAAGAGCCTCGTGCGCTCGGGCGTGAAGGGGTGAGTGTTGGTCATCCAATTTCGCGTTTTTCATGTATAATAGGGCTAGTTTTCCGGGAATCCAGGGGATTCCTTTTTTGTGTTGAATCGACCAGGTAGGTGAAGCGATGAAAGTGTGCGCCATCGGTGGCGGTACGGGTTTGTCGACGCTCTTAAGGGGATTGAAACGCTTTTCCGAACTGCGTGTGACCGCCGTGGTCACCATCACGGATGAGGGAGGAAGTTCGGGGGTTTTCCGCGAAGAAATGAACATCCCACCCCCCGGGGATATCCGCAACAATATCGTGGCACTTGCGGAAGACGAAAACCTCCTCACGAAAACCATCCGTTTCCGCTTCGAAGACGGGAACACGTTCCGGAACCATTCGGTGGGCAACATCGTGCTCGCCGCGCTCACGCGTATCCTCGGTTCCTTCCCCGAAGCGGTGAAGAATCTCTCCGACGTGTTGGCCATCCAGGGAAGGGTGTTGCCCGTGAGTGGTGAGCTGGTGCGACTGGTGGCGCAAACCGAGGAGGGTGGCACGCTGGTCGGAGAAAATGCGTTTGCCTCCAATTCCAGCAGGATCGTCTCCCTGCAAACCCGCCCCGTTTTTTCCCCGCTTCCGGAGGTGCTGCAAGCCCTGGAAGAGGCAGATGGTATCGTACTGGGCCCCGGAAGCCTGTACACGAGCGTGCTCCCCAACCTGCTGGCAAGGGACGTGTGCCGGGTCATCAATGCCAATCCCGCCCCCAAGGTCTACATCGCGAACATCATGACCCAGCCCGGGGAAACCAACGGTTTCACGTTATCCGACCATGTCCGGGAGATTTGTCGCTACCTACAAGGTACGTTGCAGTTCGTGGTGGCCAATTCCCGCAAAATCCCTCCCGAGCTCGTGACGCGGTACGCGCAAAAGGGTGCAATCCCCGTGGAACTGGACATGGACAAGGTGGAAGTACCGGTTTTCGCAGAACCCTGCCTGGCATTCGAGGTAGATGAGCGGGATCACCTGAAAAAAATCCGCCACGATTCCCAGCGCTTAGGAGAACTCGTGTACCGGTTGCTCAAGTGGAGGGAAAAGCCTTGAGCTTTTCCGCGCGTGTCAAAGAAGAGCTTGTCAACCTGCCCATACTCGATCCCCTCGCGGCATCGGTGGAAATCATCGGGATGCTCAAGTTTCGCGGGGAAATCCAGATCACGCGCAAAACGGGAATCCCCCAGCGGCTGGTTAGCCTGGAACTCTCCAACGCGGGCGTGGCTCGAAGAGCCTACAGCTTGTTCCGTTTCCTGCAGCTTTCGCCGTTGGAAACCAGTTACCGCATCAGCCCGTACTTCGAGAAAAACAAGCGCTACCGCCTGCGCCTGGAGTTGGGAAGCGTACGCCAAAACGTGCTGTACTTTGATCAAATTGAACCCGATTTTTCCCAGCAGTTCGAAACGTTCCTCTCCACGGACCCTGGGTTCTTCGGGGATTTCGTGCGCGGAACCTTCCTCATGGGTGGATACACGGTGAACCCAAAGAACCATTACCACATGGAATGGATCGAAAAAGTGGGAGATTCCACCGTGTCGCTGATGCAGCGCATTTTCGATCGGGGATTCCACCTGCACAACGGTATCGCGGAAACCAACAAGGGGACAAAGCTATACCTGAAAAGCTCCATCGACATCATCGAGGTACTCGAGCTCATGGGTGCATCCCGCCAAGCGGACTGGTTAGAACGCATCGTGGACCAGAGAAAGGTCAAGTCCGACGTGAACCGCTCCATAAACTTCACGTTGGCCAACGCTAAGAAGATCGGGAAGAGTAGTTTCGAGCAGATCAAGGCCATTCGCGACGTGGAGCAGCGAATCGGCCTTGCAAACCTGGAACCCGAGCTGCAACAGATCGCGCGGATTCGCCTGAACAACGAGGACATGAGTCTGGGAGAGATCGGGCAGCAACTTCCCCTACCACTGGGAAAATCCGCGGTGTACAACCGCATGCGTAAGATCATCCGCTTGGCCCATTCCCTTTTGGAAGAAGAGGGGGAAGAAAACCGAAATGAATGAAGGAGGACATAGAAAAATGCCAAAAAAAGACGTCATTTTGCTCACCGAAGAGGGGTACAACTCCCTCACCAACGAACTGAAAGCCCTGAAGGAAAAACTGATGTACGAAATTGCCGCGCGCATCAAGGAAGCCCGGGAATTCGGCGACTTGAGCGAGAACAGCGAGTACGAGGAAGCCAAGAACGAACAAGGCAGAATCAACGGCCGCATCCTGGAAATCGAAACCACCCTTTCTCGTGCCGAAATCATCGACCCCCACGACGTGCAAACCGACGTGATCAGCTTGGGCCTGTGGATCATCCTCAAAGACCTGAACAGCAAGAAAGAGCAAAAGATCAAGTTGGTGAATTCCCAGGAATCCGACATTTTCGACCGCAAGATCAGCGTGGATTCTCCCCTGGGAATGGCACTCAGCGGTCGCCGAGTGGGAGAGAAAATCCGGATAAAGACCCCGGGCGGTATGCAGAAATTTGAGATCATGGGTATTGAATTGTAACCCCGGAAAGAAGGAGACAAATGAGCGAGAACATTCGTGAAACGCGCATCCAGGAACTGCAGGCAATCCGTGAAAAGGGGGTCAACCCTTTTCCGTACCGTTTCGACCGTACGCATACCACACAGCAAATCGGGCAAACTTTTTCCTCTCTCGAACCCGGGCAGACCAAGGAAGAGGAGCAGATCCGTACCGCTGGCCGCATCATGGCGATCCGCGATCATGGGAAATCTGCCTTTTTCGTGCTCAAGGATTTTTTCGGAACCATTCAGGCCTATATCCGGAAGAACGAAGTGGGTGAAGAGGCTTTCGCCTTTTTCAAGGAGCATGTACACACCGGCGATTTCCTCGGCATCGAGGGCTTTCCTTTCAAGTCGAAGACGGGAGAACTGTCGGTGTACGTCAAGCAATACCAATTCCTTTCCAAGGCGTTGCGCACCATGCCGGAAAAATGGCACGGGCTGAAGGATCGCGAGGTCATTTACCGCCAACGCTACGTGGACATGATTGCCAATCCCGAAAGCATGGAACGTTTCCGAACCCGTTTCCGGGTACTGCAACTTTTCCGCCAGTACATGAGCGCACAAGGATACGTGGAAGTGGATACCCCCCTTCTGCACTACGTAACCGGTGGGGCTTCGGCGAAACCCTTCGTCACGCACATCAACGCTTTCGATGCGGACCTGTACCTTCGCATCGCGCCGGAGTTGTACCTCAAGCGGTTGATCGTGGGCGGATTCGATGGGGTGTTTGAAATCAACCGCTGTTTCCGTAACGAGGGGGTGAGCTACAAGCACAGCCCCGAATTTACCACCATGGAATCCTACAAGGCGTTTGCAGACTACCATGACATCATGCACCTCACGGAGAACCTTATGGCATTCGTGGTGAAAGAACTCACCGGAGGTTATTGCATCACGTACCAGGGTGTGGAACTGAACTTTGAAACACCTTGGAAGCGCATCTCCATGGAAGAGTTCATCCAGCAGCACCTGGGTGTGAACATCGTGACAGATTCCGAGCAAACCTTGCTGGGGGTTTTGAAAAACCACGGAGTAGACCCTTTGCTCAAGGAGAGGGGCCACCTCGTGGAGGAACTCTGGGATCTCGTGGAAGACAAGGTAGTGCAGCCCACCTTCATCATCGACCACCCCGTGGAAATCTCGCCGCTGGCCAAGAAACACCGTTCCAAGCCAGGGGTCACGGAACGCTTCGAGGTGATCATCCTGGGAAGGGAGATGGCAAACGCCTTCAGCGAACTCAACGATCCCTTGGACCAACGTGAACGCTTCGAGCACCAGGTCGCGCTGCGCGAAAGTGGTGACGAAGAAGCCCAGATGATGGACCTGGACTTTTTGCGCGCGCTGGAATACGGGCTTCCCCCCACGGGTGGGCTGGGCATCGGCATCGATCGCTTCGTGATGCTTCTCACCGACGCTCCCTCCATCCGGGACGTGATTCCCTTTCCACTCGTGAAGCCGGAAAACTTCGAAAACGGCGAGGAAGGCTTCGAAACCGAGGAACCGGAACCAACGGAAGCATGACGAACCAAGGGAGGTGAGGGCGTGCAAAAACGTGTGACAATCGTAGTGTGGGTTTTGGCCGCGGTGCTTTGTTTTTCCGCGTGGCACACTCCACTTCGTGTTTCGTTCCAGCAAGGAGTGACGTACGCGCTGGTCGATACCTCCCGGGAAAACCGTGTGACTTTGCTGGTACGCCCCGCTGGAAAAGTGTTTTGGAAGATGACAACCTCCGAGGCCACGCGTCACCATCGTTTCACGGTGGAATTGACCGAGCCCGCCACGCTGGTGGAATACATGTTGCTTTCCTCGGAATTTATCGAAGAGGGCACTTTCCGGCTGCTCCCCCAGCAAACCCCTTTCACGGTGGGAGTATACGGGGATTCTCGAAACGATCACAACATGCACCGGCGGATCGTGGAAGGCATTTTGCGACATGACCCCGCGTTCGTGATCAACACGGGAGACATCGTGAACAGCGGAGACCGCGAAAACGAGTGGTTGCAGTTTTTTGCCGACATTACCCCGCTTTCCGACCGCCCGTACTTCGTGGTGGTGGGCAACCACGAATACCCCCTGGAACTCTTTTCGGCTTTCTTCCATGTTTCCGAGGAGCAAACCGTGCAGCACTTCGATACCGGATCCGTGCGGTGGATTCAACTCAACTCGTACCTGGACCTTTCCACGGGTTCGCCCTCCTGGAATTTCCTGGAAGAAAGGCTCCGAAGCGCCAAAGAAGAGGGAAAGATGGCCATCGTGCTGCTGCATCACCCCGTGCTTTCCGCGGGGCCCCATCACAGCGATTCCATCGTGAAAGAATTGCAAGGTTCGCTCCTTCCCCTGTTCGAAACCTACGACGTGCCGCTGGTAATCAGTGGCCACGACCATGCCTACCAACACCTGGTGCGGGGGAACACCCATTTCATCGTTACCGGAGGGGGAGGAGCCGCACTGTATCCCAAGGCTGCCAACCCAGAGGGCCTGGTCGTGTACGAGAAGGAGAACCACTACGTGGTGCTGGATTTCGAAGCGGAACGCATCCAAGCCAGGGCATTCGATACGGAGGGCAACATCCTGGATTTCTTTTCCATACCACTCCGCTAATCCAAGAAGGGAAGGGGAAAAACGTGAGATTCGACGATTGCACCGTTGGCACCATTTTTCGACAGGAGTTCGAAGTCAGCGACGCAAAAATCCGCGCATTCGCTGACATGACAGGGGACAACAACCCCGTACACCTCGATGACGCCTTTGCCGCGGGCACCAGGTTCCAGAAAAGGATCGCCCACGGCATGCTCGTGGCTTCCTTCATCTCCAAGGTACTTGGCCGGGATTTTCCGGGTGATGGAACCATCTACCTCTCGCAGCAAGTGCGCTTCCGTCGCCCTGTTTTTCCCGGTCAGACGGTTACCGTGGAGGTAGAAGTGCTGGAAAGGAAGGAAGAAAAAAGGCGGTTGCTCTTGCGCACCGACGTTATTAACCCGGATGGAGAAACGGTCATCGTGGGGCAGGCAGAAGTGATGAAGGAAGATTGACGTGGGCTAAAGCCAACGTTTTGCCATTCTGTAACCCGGATTGCCATTCGCCCTCCTCTTGACATCGCCCAATCCCTCCCTGGTATGCTGTTGCATTCCGGGGAGTTTTTTTTCGAGGAGGGCAACATGAAACACGACTTGACGCAAGGGAATGTGTTTGGGCACCTGCTGCGCATGAGCGTACCCACGATGCTGGGGTTCAGCGCGCAGATGGCTTACGATCTGGTGGACATTTTCTGGATCGGTCGAATTTCCCCGGAAGCGGTGGCGGGTGTCACCATCTTTTCCACCATTTTCGCGCTCATCACCACGCTCAACGCCATCATCGGGGAAAGCTCCATTTCCCTGATTTCCCAGAACTTCGGGCGAAAAGACATGGAAAAGACCCACCTTGCGATCGAGCAAACCATCACGTTCAAGTGCTTCGTGGCATTGCTCACCATCGCGGGTACGGTTTTCTTCCTCAAACCCTTGCTCTCTCTCTTTTCCACCGACCCCGTGGTGCTGAAAAGTGCTCTGGACTACGGCTTCCTTCGCCTTTTTTTCCTTCCCATCATGTTCTCCTCCTACTCGGTGAACACCGCACTGCGTTGCATTGGGGATGCCAAGACACCCATGAAAATCATGTTCACGGTGAGTTTTCTGAACATCGTTCTCGACCCCCTCTTCATGTTCTCCACCATTCCGGGCACCTCGATCCCGGGCCTTGGGATGGGGTTGTTCGGAGCGGCACTGGCCACGGTGGTATCCCAAACCCTGGCTTTCTTGATCGGCTTCCTCTACCTGTTCAGCGGAAAGGCGGGGGTGCACCCTCGATTCAAACGCCTTTTCCGCCTGCATTGGGGAATTGACAAGAAACTCCTCACCATCGGATTGCCCAACGGCATCGAACAGTTCCAGCGTACGCTTGCGGGAGCCATCGTGCTCATCTTCGTCTCGGTTTTTGGAACCCAGGTGATCGCCGCAACGGGTGTCGCAGGGAGGATCTTCGGGCTGGCTTTCATGCCCTTGGTGGGACTTTCCATGGGTGGAGCAACCATCGTGGGGCAAAACCTGGGTGCCGAAAACGTCGACAGGGCGCACCACGTGGCAAAGAACGCCGGATTGCTCGGGATGGGTTCCATGCTCCTTTTTACGGTAGTGTGCTGGACCATGGGCGGAGCTATCATGCGCCTGTTCAACCCGGATCCGGAAATCGTGCGCACCGGTGCCGAATTCTTGCGCTTTGGCTCCATTGGCCTCACGATCCTTGCGTATGGTTTCGGAATGGCCGTTGTCTTCTCGGGATCCGGATTCAACATCCCCTACGTGGTGGGAGGGGCTGCCGCGCGCTGGTTGGTGCAAATTCCCCTGCTGCTGTTGGCCATCTGGGTTTTACGGCTCCCCGTGATCTGGGTGTGGCTGTCGTACGTCTTCTCCGACTTCGCAGAATCTGCGATCTACCTCCTTTTCTTCCGCCAGGGACGTTGGAGAACCCGAAGGGT
>ERZ795053.88-NODE-88-length-106182-cov-22.592573_pt1 | contig 106182 bp, 84 predicted proteins | sample MGYA00375137_ERZ795053 | MGnify/ENA primary metagenome ERZ795053 (study PRJEB30182, sample SAMN05720284) | activated sludge metagenome | isolation source: Anaerobic digester | place: Hong Kong | collected 2014-12-17 ... | reverse complement strand
CATGAAAATCGCCAGCTGGAACGTCAATTCCCTCAATGTCCGCCTGCCGCACCTGCTGGAGTGGCTGAAACAGCAGCAGCCGGACATTGTCGGCCTGCAGGAAACCAAGCTCGACGACCCGCGCTTTCCCGACGATGCCTTGGCCGCGGCCGGTTATCGCAGCGTGTTCACCGGGCAGAAGACCTACAACGGCGTGGCCCTGGTATCCAAGGAAGCGGCCAGCGACGTGGTCACCGCCATTCCCGGCTTCGACGACGAGCAGAAGCGCGTGATCGCCGCCAGCTATGGCGACCTGCGCGTGGTCAATCTGTATGTGGTCAACGGCAAGGCGGTGGGCGACGAGAAGTACGACTACAAGCTGCGCTGGCTGGAGGCGGTGCACGACTGGATCGCCGACGAACTCACCCGCCATCCGAAGCTGATCGTAATGGGCGATTTCAACATCGCCCCGGACGATCGTGACGTGCACGACCCGGCAGTGTGGAACGACGACAGCATCCTGACCTCCACCGCCGAACGCGCGGCGCTGAAGCGGCTGATGGACCTCGGCCTGCACGACAGCTTCCGCCTGCATCACGACGAGGCCGGCGTGTTCAGCTGGTGGGACTATCGCGCCGCCGGTTTTCGCCGCAACCTTGGCCTGCGCATCGACCTGCTGCTGGTCAGCGATGCGCTGCGCAGCCAGTGCATCGATGCGGAGGTCGATCGCGAGCCGCGAACCTGGGACCGCCCCAGCGACCATACGCCGGCGGTGCTGACGCTGTCCGATCCGGACTGATCAGACTGGCGGCGGCGTCACCGAGTCCAGCAGCGAGCTCTCCTCCGCATTGGTGCGGTTGCGACCTGCGCGCTTGGCGCCGTAGAGCGCGGCATCGGCGCGGGCCAGCAGGCGCGAGGCGGTTTCGCCCTGCCAGCGGCTGACGCCCACGCTGAGCGTCGCCTTCAGTTCCGGATCGATGTCACCCCAGTCAAGGTCGGCAAAGGCCTGGCGCAGGCGCTCGCAGCGCTGCACCGCGTCCGGCAGCTCGCAGTCCGGCAGCAGCAGTCCGAACTCCTCGCCACCGATGCGCGCCACCACGTCGCCTGTGCGGAAGTGTTCGGCGAACAGCCTGGCGGTTCGCACCAGCACCTTGTCACCGCTGCTGTGGCCAAAACGGTCGTTGATGCGCTTGAAGTAGTCGAGGTCCACCAGCGCCAAGCACAGGGCGCGGCCATGGCGCCCGGCGGTGGCCAGTTCGCGGTTCAGGGCATAGTCGAATTCGCGCCGGTTGGCGAGGCCGGTCAGTGGGTCTTCGCGGCTGAGACGATCCAACTGGCGGTTCTTTTCCTGCAGTTCGCGCAGCAGGGTTTCGCGCTCATCCACCAGTTGGCGAAGCTCGGTGGTGCGCTCATGCACGCGCTTTTCGAGATCGGCACGATAGTCGTCCAGCTCCTCGAAGGCGCGCGCATCGGCCACCCGGCGGGCGAGGCGATCGGCGACATCCTGGAGCAGGGTCAGGTCATCCTCGCGATACTGGTTGGGCGACAGGTGCTGCACGCTGATGATGCCGATCACCTCGTCGTCGTAGTGCATGGGAACGATCAGCATGCTGCCCGGCTCTGGGCCCACGATCTTGGTCCGCTGGCGGATGTCCTCGGGCGCGCGCGCGAAATCGGCCACCAGGAGCGCCTGGTCGTTCTCGACCACCCAGCCGAACAGGCCCTGCTCGCGTCGCCGCACCACCCGCGGCATGCGATTGCCCTGCATCAGGTGCAGGCGGACGTCGAGGTTTTCCTGAGCGCGATCAAGGATGCCAAACATGAACTCATCGAGCACGAAGGCGCGGCGGACCTCGTCGTAGATCTGGCTGGCAAGCTGGTCCAGTCGCTGCGCACCCGACAGCCGGCTTTCGCCGAGCCGCTGGCTGATCGCCAGGCGGTCGCCGGCCGCGCTGTTGCGGAAGCTGATCAGGAACAGGGACACGAAGATGCCGAACAGCAACAGCGCGACCGGTCCCAGATAGAGCCAGACCAGTGCGGCCAGCACACCCACCGGCACGAACAGCAGGTCGGTGAAATTGACCAGGTCACCCGGCGAGCGCGCCACCGGGCGCCCCGCCGCGGCGTGGTACGCGATCAGCATCAGCAAGTTCACCACCTGCATGGCCAGCGCCATGCCGGTCAACGGCAACAGGTGCGGCAGGCGCAGTGGCGGCAACGGATATTCGCCGCCCAGCGCGCGGTAAGCCAGCGCGCCGGCCACCAGCATGGCGAGCAGCATCGCACTGTTGCTGAGGGCTCGCAGCACGGCAACCCGCCAGGAATTCTGCCGGTACGCAGCATGGGTGAAGGGAAAGATCACCGCGGCGATGACGTTCTGCGCAATCGCCGGCACCGGCCCGCCGATCAGCAGCATCGCCACCTGCGGCACGCGCTCCATCGAACGCACCCCGCCCACCACGCCGGGCACACCGAAATGCCAGACGAACAGCAGGCCGGCCACGCCCAGCAGCATCGCCTCGGGCGCCGGCCACTTGGCGTACTCATCGAGGACCAGCCACAGCAGCGGCACCATCGAGAGAGGGAGAGCCACACAATAAAGCGCGAGTCGGCCCTGCGCGGTCATGCTGGATGCCCCGCGTGCTGCTGGCTTGCGACAACGGTCAGCTCTGCCGCCATTCGCCCCCTATGCCGGGCACCGGCGCCGGTACACGCCGATTCGGACCCGCTGGCCCATCATAGCCCCAACCACGCGGCCTGGCAGCGACGACCGCCACCGGGCTGATCCGGGAAAGCTCAGTCGCCCAGGCAGCGGTCGAAGAACGCCACCGTCGTGCGTAGCTCGTGCAGTTTCACCTTGCCGGACAGGCGGTGCTTGGAACCGGGATAGGTCATCAGTTCGAAGCGTGTTCCCTGTTCCTGAAGGGCGGCCATCAACTTGGTCGAATTCAAAAACAGGACGTTGTCGTCGGCCATGCCGTGGACCAGCAGCAACTCACCGTCGCGGATGCCAGCGACATGGGTCAGCACCGAAGCCTCGCGATAGCCATCGGGGTTGTCCTGCGGGCGATCCATGTAGTGCTCGGTGTAGTGCGTGTCGTACATCGCCCAGTCGACCACCGGCGCACCGGCCACGCCGCAGCGATAGGTATCCGGCGCCTTGGCCAGCAGCATCAGCGTCATGTAGCCGCCGTTGGACCAGCCGTAGACGCCAATCCGCGCAGGGTCAACGAACGGCAGCGTCTTCAGGAAGTCGATGCCACGCAGCTGGTCGGCGACTTCCACCGTGCCCTGCTTGCGGAACAGCGCCGTGCCGAACTTGATGCCACGTCGCGGTGTACCGCGGTTGTCGATCGAGAACACCAGGTAGCCATGCTGCGCCAGGTACTGGTTGAGGTCCGGTGACCAGGCTTGCTTGACGGTCTGCGACGCCGGACCGCCATAGACATGCACCACCACCGGATAACGCTTGTCGGGATCGAAATCGACTGGCTTGATCAGGCTGTAGTGCAGGGTCTGGCCGTCCTCGGCCTTCAATTCACCGAACTCGATGGGTCGGTGCGAGGACAGGAAGCGCGCATAGGGATGCGACTCATCGGACAGGTCGTTGTCGACCAGCTTCGCGATCAGCTCGCCGCTGGCGTGATGCAATTCGGTCTGCGGCGGCATGGCCGGATTCGACCAGCTGTCGACATAGACGCTGGCGTTGTCGCTGAAATTGATGTCGTGCATGCCTTCGTTCTGGCTGACGCGCCGGATCTCGCCGCCGGCCAGCGGCACCATGTACAGCTGCTTCTGCAGCGGCGACGCCTGTGTCGCCGTGAAATAGACACGCCCGGCCTCCTGATCCACGGCCTCGATCGCATCCACCTGCCAGTCGCCATCGGTCAGCTGCTTCTGCAGCTTGCCATCGGCATCGAGCAGATAGATGTGGCGGAAGCCGCTGCGCTCGGAGGTCCACAGGATGCGACCGTCGCCGAGGAAGTTGATGCCGTCGTTGAAGCTGTCGTCGAGGTTGATCCAGCTGCCGGCGGTTTCCTGCAGCAGCGTGCGCTGCTTGCCGGTCTTCAGGTTGGCTTCGACGAAATCGAGCGTCCGCTGACTGCGCGCTTCACGCTGGAAGGTCAGCCGCTGCGGATCGCGCCAGCCGACGCGGGCGAGGTAGATGTCCTTCTCCTTGCCGAGATCAATCCACCGCGGCTTCGCACCGGCCTTCGGCGCAATCACGCCCAGCTGGATCAGCACGTTCGGATCGCCCGCGGCCGGATAGCGCTGTTCGATCACGTCGGTGCGGTCGGCGTAGACCTCGAACCGCTGCTGGATCGGCACCTGGCCCTCGTCAATGCGGGTGAAGGCGATGGCGGAATCGTCCGGCGCCCACCAGTAACCGGTATGGCGATCCATTTCCTCGTCGGCGACGAACTCCGCCACGCCATTGGCAATGGTGTCGCTGGCGTCATGGGTCAGGCGGATCTCCTTGCCGCTGGCGAGATCGATCACCCACAGGTCGCGGTCGCGCACGAAACTGACGAAGCCGCCCTTGGGCGAGAGCTTTGGATCGGTGGCGAAACCGCCACCGTTGGTGAGCTTGCGCACCGCTTCCTTGCCCGATTTCGACAGGTCGTACAGATACAGTTCGCCACCCATCGGGAACAGCAGGCGCTGGCCGTCCGGCGAAAAGGCGTAATCGATGATTCCGGAGATGTCGGAAATGCGCTGGCGCTCGCGACGCGCCTTCTCGGCATCGGACAGCACCTCGCTGCCCGGCGGCAGGATCCAGTCGGCATCCACCAGCAGCCGCGTCTCGCCGCTGGCGATGTGGTATTCCCAGAGATCGAGACGAAAACGGTTGTCGTCCTTGCCGCGCAGGAAGGTCACCCGCGAACCGTCCGGCGACACCTTGGACGCACGCAATGACGGACCGGACAGCGGCTCGTTGCCGGCCAGCGCTTCCAGCGTGAGCTTTTCAGCCGAAGCCATGGTGGCAGCGAGGGCCATTGCACTGCCCAGCAGCAGCACACCGAGGGGGCGAATCGAAAACATGGGAAAACCTCATCAGGATTTGAAGCAAGAGGCGGCTCAACAGAGCAGGCCGCCATCGACGGTGAAACTGGCGCCGGTGATGTAGCTGGCGGCGTCGCTCAGGAGGAAGGCAACCATCGGCGCCATCTCGGCCGGCTGCGCGGCACGGCCCAGCGGGATCATGCGCAGCAGCGGCTTCAGGATGGCTTCGTTTTGCGTGAGCGCGCTGGCGAACTTGGTGTCGGTCAGACCCGGCAGCACGGCATTGACGCGGATGCCTCGCGGCGCCAGTTCGCGGGCGAAACCTTCGGTCAGGCTCAGGATCGCCGCCTTGGTCGCCGAGTAAACGCCCTGCCCCATGCCGACGCGACGCGCATTGACCGAGGCGATGTTGACGATGGACGCGCCCGGCTGCATGCGCTTGGCCGCCTGCACCGTGGCCCAGAAATAGCCGCGGATGTTCACTTCAACGGTCTTGTCGAAAGCCTCCAGCGGCATGTCGATCATCGGACCGAAGTAAGGATTGGCCGCCGCGTTGTTGACCAGCAGCTGTGGCGCGCGGCCGGCATCCTCCAGTCGCTGGAACGCGGCGCTCATCGCGTCGGCGTCGCCGATATGCAGGCCCATGGCCTCGGCCTTGCCGCCAGATTCACGAATTGATGCCGCCACCGCCTCGCAGGATTCGGCCTTTCGACTGCTGATGATGACATCGGCACCGCGCTCGGCCAGCAACCGTGCGATGGCCTCGCCGATGCCTCGCGAGGCCCCAGTGACCAGCGCGACGCGGCCATCCAGCCGCTCGGAGCTTGAAAACTGTGATGCATTCGATGTTTCGCTGCTTGCGCCCATGCGAATTCCTGTCCCTGCATTGCTATCCTCGCAGGCTACCACGCAGTGCGGGAGCGGCCTGTGACGGTTCGACAAGTTCTCATCAGCGGCGCCGGCAGCGGTTTCGGCCGCGCGCTGGCACAGCGTTTTGCCGCGGCCGGCTGCCGCGTCGGCTGTGCGGACATCAATGCCGACAGCGCCCGCGAGACTGCCGCGATGCTGCCCGGCGACGGCCATCGCGTCTATCAGGTGGACATCGGCGACGATGCCTCGGTGGCGCGCTGGCAGTCCGAAGTGGCCGCCACCGGCGAGCCGGTGGACATCCTGATCAACAACGCCGGCATCGCCAGCGGCGGCACCCTGCTCGAGGCCGACATGGCCGAATGGCAGCGCGTGCTGAACATCAATCTGCTCGGCATCGTGCGCGCCTGCCGCGCCTTCCTGCCCGCCATGCAAAAGACCGGAAGCGGGCATATCGTCAATGTCGCGTCCTTCGCGGCGCTGGCCGGCGGACCCGGAATCATGAGCTACGGCGTGGCAAAAGCCGGCGCCTACACGCTCTCCGACCAGCTGCGCGCGGAACTGCACGGCAGCGGCATCAAGGTGTCGGTAGTCTGCCCGGCCTTCTTCCAGACCAACCTGCTCAGCAACTGGGAAGGCAGCGAGCGCATGCGCGGCGTCGCTGAAAAGCTGATGCGCGACTCGCCGGACACGCTGGACTCGGTGTCCAAGGCGACCTTCGAGGCCATCGAGCGCGGCGATTTCCTGATCCTCCCGACCAAGCGCGAACCGATGCGCTGGCGGATCAAGCGCTGGTTTCCCAATCTCTATTTCCGCCAGCTGATGAAGCTGGTCGCATCACGATCCCGGGGGGGATGAGGCGAATGGACTGGATGATTTATGGCGCGACCGGCTACACCGGTCGTCTGATCGCGAAGGAAGCCGTGCGACGCGGCCTGAAGCCGGTACTCGGTGGCCGCAACGCCGATGCGCTGGAGGAAATGGGCGCCGAACTCAAGCTGCCCTATCGCGTGCTGTCGCTGGACAACCCGGACACACTGCACCACGGCCTGCATGCGCTGGGCCTGGTGCTGCACTGCGCTGGTCCGTTCTCGCAGACCTGCAAGCCTATGCTGGAGGCCTGCCTCGACGTGGGCTGCCACTACCTCGACATCACTGGCGAGATCGACGTGTTTGCCCATTGCCACGCACAGCATGATCGCGCGATGAAGCGCGGCATCGTGGTGCTGCCCGGCAGCGGATTCGACGTCGTACCCACCGATTGCCTCGCCGCACAGCTGAAGGCGCGGATGCCGGATGCACGGCGTCTGGTGCTTGCCTTCGAGGCCGGTGGCGGACCCAGTCGCGGCACCGCGCTGACCAGCGTCGAAGGCCTGGGCAAGGGCGGTCGCATCCGCCGCAACGGCCAGCTGCAGACCGTACCACTGGGCTGGCGCTCACGCAGTTTCGAGCGCGATGGCGAGCAGCGCACGGCGGTGACCATCCCCTGGGGTGATGTCTACACCGCCTACGTCAGCACCGGCATTCCCGACATCGAGGTGTACATGGCGGTGCCGCCATCCACGGTCAAGCGCCTGCGCTGGCTGCGCTGGTTCCGACCGTTCCTTGGGCTCGGACCCATCCAAAGCTGGCTCAAGGCCAAGGTCCGCAAGCAGGGCGCCGGACCCAGCGAGAAGAAGCGCGAAAAAACACGAACGCATGTGTGGGGTGAGGTTTATGGCAGCGATGACGAAATGATCAGGCAGCGCCTGGAGACACCCAACGGCTACGAACTGACCGTCACCGCGTCACTGGGACTGGTCGAACACCTGCTCGCCAACCGCGTCGCCGGCGGCTACTACACGCCATCGCAGCTGATGGGCAGCGACTACATCAATCGCCTGCCCGGCGTGACTGCCTTCGACGGCTGATCACCCGTCAGGCTTCGGGACATGAAAAGGGAGCGGCATGCCGCTCCCTTTTCTTTGCTGCGAGTTTCGTTGCAGCTTGAGCCGGCCGGGATCAGTCCTCGAAGTCGCCGCGGAAAATCACCGGACCACCGGACAGGACCTCGACCGGCACGCTGGTCTCGACCAGGTTGTCGGCGATGGACTCCGGCGCCTCCTGCACCACCACCAGACGCATGGCCCAGAGTGACGGTGCCGGCTGGTTGATCGGCACCTGGAACCCGAAAGTGAACTCATACGTGGTAGGACCGGCCTGACTCGCCGAACAGGTGATCGCCGAGGTGCCGTTGCCCATGTCGACCGCATCCGTACAGCTCCACGCCGTCGACGGCTTGTTGACCACGCTGACGTTCTGCACCGTGTCCGGGAAGAACAGGCGGATCTTCGGCTGCGGCGATACGTCGGGACCGAGATTCTCCAGTTCCACGATGACCTGCGAGGTCTCCCCCGGCTCCAGCATCGACGGCACGCTGACGAAGCGGGTGGCAAGGTCCGAGTCGGTGGCGATCGAGGTGATCTCGCTGGCGCTGTTGTTGGCGGTCACCGGATCCACCAGCGTGGCCGGCCCCAATGCTTCCACGGTGGATGTCACGATGGCCGGCGACGACGGCGAGGTGAACTGCACGGCCACTTCCAGCGGTTCGGCACCGGGAAGCAGCGTGCCGCTGTACTGGCATTCACCGACGTGGCCGACATTGCTGCAGCTCCAACCATTGGCGAACGGCAGCAGGGTCATCGCATTCTGCAGGGAACTGTCGAGCGTGACGCGGAAGCCGGCGTTGGCGACCGGCTGCGGGCCGTTGTTGCGCAAGGTGATCAGGTAGCCCATCGAGCTGTTGAGGCCAATGTTGAAGCCGCCATCGTCGATGGTGACCGCCAGATCACCGACGATGCTGTCGAGACCGCTCTGGTTTTCATAGGCACCGGCATCCCAAGCGTGGTCCGGATCGGGCGTGTTGATGCGCGGCCGCATGTTGCCGTCCATGTCCTCCAACACATAGTTGATGAACCCGTCACCGGCCACGTCGTCGGCCGCGCATAAGTCGACCGCAGGCGAATTGTTCTGCAGTCGAAAATCGTCGTTGTTGCCGTCGACAAAACCGGCACTACCCGCCTGCACGCTGTCGCGAAGATCGCTGTTCGGCGCATCGTCGAGCGTGCCGAGGTTGTTGGTCAGCACGCAGACCGAGGTCAGGCGGGCCTGATCGGCATGATCATTCTTGTAGATCGCGGCCGATTCCATGACGATGCTGTTGTAAAGTTCCACCCCCGGCGTGACGTTGGTGAAATCCGCGTAGCCGCCGGTGCGGATCACGGCGTCGTCCACATTCGAGTTGCCCGCGATGGTGGTGTTGTACGCGCGGTAGAGGCTGCCGCTGGCGTAGACGTGGATGATGTCATCGGCACTGTCGTTGCCGTTGTTGTGGATCACGCTGTTGATGGTCTCGAGACGGCCACCGCCCTCGACCAGAAGCGCGGCGCCGTGCGGGTAACGCTGGGTGAGCTGGACGGCGCAACCATCTGTCTCGACAGCGCGATTGCGGGTGATCCACACGCCATTGAGCCGGGCGTAGCCCTGGTTCAGGGCCAGCGCTCCGCCCTGACCCGCAAAGCTGTGCCCGTTGCCGAGGCAGCCGTCATAACCATCGTCGTAGCCCTGCGCCGTATTGTTGTCGAGACTGGAGCAGCCCGGGTGCTCGGCGCTGGCAATGCAACCATTCGGGTCGCGGCGCATGTCGAGGGAACCGCCATCGGCCAGATGGACCGCGCCGCCCGCATTGGCCACGTTGCCGGCCATGTGGGTATTGATCAGATAGGCCTTGGCGTCTGTGCCAATGTAAAAGCCGCCGCCGTCACCGTGGTCTTCCTCGTAGTGGAACCCAAAGCCGTTGTAGACCTCATGTCGAACGTTGTTGTCTTCGACCAGCGTTTCGGAGTTGGCGCTGCCGAGGTAGATGCGCGTGCCGTTGTAGGCATACAGGCCACCACCGGATGCGCGGCCGTTCAGATCGAGGGTCTCGTCGTCAAAGGCTTCGCGATCCGTGAAATTGTCGGCGATGCGGCGAAGGCCATCAGTGGCGCCTGTCACCATGCAGTTGTCGAGGAACAGTCCGGCACCATAGGCACCGGCGACGTTGTCACGGATCTCGCCACGACGGAAGTCGATCAAACCGTTGTTGGCCGCGCTGGCGTTGATGCAGTAGATGCCGCCGCCCTTCTGGTGCGCGCTGTTCTGGTAGATCTGGCTGTCATAGTCGATCAGCAGCTCGGCGCCCTTGCTGCCGTCGATATAGACGCCGCCGCCATTCACGCTGGCCACGTTGCCGTAGACCTTCACGTTGGAGAGCGTAACGCGGTTGTCCGCGGTGATCCGGATGCCGGCGCCGTTGGGCGCTTCGCCGCCCACGATGTTCACGTTGGTCAGCGAGACATTCACGGCCAGGGGATTGGCAAAGCCGCTGAGGTGAACCACCGGCTGGTTGTTGCCGATACCGTAGATCACCGACGGCGTCAGGTGGTTGCTGGAACCGTCGCTGCAGCTGTCGTAGCCGCCGGTGATGTTGACATTGCGGTCAATCGACAGCAGCGGGTCGTGCACGAGGTTGTTGGACAGGCGGATGCTCACGGTGCCACCACGCGGGACGGAATTGATGGCGTCGTTGAGGGTATGGAAATCACAGGCGGCTTCGCTGCCCACGGTGACGGCAGCGGCCTGCTGCGCAACACCCAGCAAGGCGGAAGCAAGTATGGCGTGTCGAATGCGGAACATGGTTTCTCTCCAGGTGTTTGCGTTTCGTCGGGCAAGCCGTGCCCGGCGCCCGACCGAAGCGGGCGCGTCTACAGGGAATTGGGGTGGCGCGGGCGGCGCCGGCCGCTCGGGGAAGACAGCGCGGCGCCGCCGTTGCCTAAAGGGTTGGCTACGCGTCGGCGAGCCGGCGCAGCCTGAGGACCGCGCGTTCAGGACAGAGCAGTGCCAGCACGGCGTGCCCGAAACGTTCCATCGGGGTCATGGCGTCGATCAGGGCGTTCATGCGTTCACCTCGGACGGCAGGCGCGTGGTCTTCGGCGGACGCGGGATGATCATCGACACCTCATCCCGATAAGCCGCGTATTCCGGCAGGTGGTCCTGCAGGTCACGCTCTTCGAGCTGGATGCCGATCAGGATGTAGGCGGTGCACATCACTGCGTAAACCAGATGCGCCACGGTCATTACCGGCGTCGCCCAGAAGGCCAGCAGGAAGCCGAAATAGATGGGATGACGGACCCAACGGTACGGGCCGTTCGACTTGAACGGGACCTCGGTGTAGGGGCGACCACGGAAGGCCAGCCACACCTGGCGCAGGCCGAACAGGTCGAAATGGTTGATCAGGAAGGTGCTGAGCAGGACGATCAACCAGCCGAGCCCGAAGATGGCATAGAGCACGGCCTGCGCCAGCGGCGACTCCACCGTCCACACCACGCCACCCATCGGCTGCCAGAAGGCAAACAGGGCAATCAGGGCCAGGCTGGTGAACAGCACATAGGTGCTGCGCTCAATGACCGGCGAGACGATGCGCGTCCAGACGCGCTTGAAGGCCGGCCGCGCCATCACGCTGTGCTGCAAGGCGAAGACGGCGAGCAGGCCGAGGTTGATCATCAGGGCCACGCCGAAGGGCGCGGTGGGTGCGGAGTCAATCGACTTCGGCACCCAGATGTTGCCGACGAAGCCGATGGCGTACAGGAAGCTGACGAAAAAGACGGCGTAACAGACCAGGCCGTAGCCGAGAAAGGCGAAGCGTTTCATGGTGGTTCCTCCACTGATTGGGCCGGCATGAGCGCCGGTGCCGTTGCAGTGTCGGGATCCCGCCAAAAATGTACTCGACCATCGCCTGACCCTTGATGACCATGCGGTGATCGCTGAATATTTTGTTTTTTATCAGCTAGTTATGGGTGATCAAAAAGGCCGCGCCGCCCGTAGACGATCCGCGAAACGGACCCGTCGACGGCGTCCACCGGGAAACATTGCCGACTATTCCGCCTGTTTCAGGGCCTGCTCGGCCTGTTCCAGGCCCGGTGCCGAGGACATCCGGCGGCGGACAGCCGCGATCCACTCGGCAGCCACGTCCTCGCGCCCGCCCGCCTGCAGGCTGTTCGCCGCATCCAGTTGCCAGCGAACGCAGGAGTAGGGTTTGCCGGGAAGCTTTTGCGGGCAGGTCCGATGGAATTCGGACCAGGCAGCGATCACGGCGTCGGTCGGGCCTTCGGCCGAGAAACGGGCGCGAATGGCGGCGTCGGCCGCATCGGTGCGGGCTTCGTCGGAGCCGCTGACCTCGGCGGTGAGGCTCGCCTGCGAAGCCAGATCAACGGCCGCCGCCGAATCACCGGTTGCGGCATGCAGTCGCGACAGCATGGCCTGGGTCAACGCTTCGCCATAGGGCAAGCGGCCTTCCCGGTAATGTTCGAGCGCGGCATTGAGATCGACGGCAGCGTCGTCGAAATCACCCTGTCGCAGCCGGTGTCCGGCACGCCGCAGTTCCAGTGCCGCCAGCGGGATGCGCTCGCGCAGGGGTTCGAGCAACGTCTGTGCCTCGGCGAAGGCCGCTTCGGCGCCTTCCGCATCGCCGCGCAGGCTGTTCACCACCCCAAGCTCGCCGAAGGTCGTGCCGATGGCGCGCTCCTGATCCTGCGCCCGACGCAGCATCTCGATGGTCTGCGCGAGCAGCGCGGCCGATTCGTCGAGGCGACCCTGGTCCTGCCGGATATGCGCCAGGTTGCCAACCGACAGCGCCTCGGCATTGAGGATGCCCAGCGTGCGATAGCCGTGGATGGCCTGCTCGACATAGTGCTCGGCGGTATCGAGCTGGCCATCGACGTGATGCTGGTCGCCGATCTTCATCGCCAGCTGTGGTGGCAGCACCTCGAAACCGGCCCGGGTGAAGGCGTCACTGGCCTTCTGGATGTAGTCCCGGGCCGCCTTCTGGTCGCGCTGGATGTTCGCCGCGATGGACAGGTTGTGATACGCCTTGGCCATCCAGTACGGCTCGTCCTGCCGCTCGGCCAGCGCCAGGGCTTCCTGCCAGCGCTCGGCGGCCTGTTCGATGCGTTCGGACATCAGATACAGGTTGCCCAGCGAGTTCACGGCGCTGAATTCCACCGCCGCGTTGCCGGCCCGGCGTGCGTCCTTGATGAGCCCCGTGAACTGCGCTTCCGCTTCGTCGAACTGGCGCCGATTGCGCGCGATCATGGCCAGTTCCAGCCGCGGCCACAGCGCATCGGGCGACTGCGACATCGCCGACTCGAACAGGGTGACGGCAGCATCGTAGTCACCCGACAGTGCCGCCGACTTGCCGCGCAGATAGGCCTCGTTGGCGAACTCGTCGCCGGGCACCTCGCGATGCTCGCCGCCGGCATCGAACTGGGCGGCGAGGTCGGCACCAAGGCCGGTCATCAGTCGCGTCGGCGTGTCACCCACCAGTGTCCGCTGCCGCACGTTGCCCGCGGCATCTGCCAACCGGTAGCGAAGGCGCAGGCTGCCGGCGCCTTCCTCGATGCTCGCCGCCACCACATGGGTGGCGCCATCGGTCACGGCGAAACGGCGCACCAGCTCAGTGAGGTCGGCATCGCTGGCTGTCGGTGGCCGTTGCCGGTCCATCAGACGGGTGATATTGCGGATCGGCACGATTTCGGCCGCGCGAGTGGTTTCAAGGTAGTCGCCCACGCCCGCGACCAGGCCCAGTCGTGCCCAGTCGAAGCGACTGTCGCCACTGTCGTTCTCCACCGGCAGGATCGCCAGCCGTGCAATCTCGCCGGCGGCCAGCAGCGGCGGCTCGGCAGCCTCGCGGCGCCAGAGCCAGAGCACCGCGATCGCTCCCAGCAGGATCACCAGCGAAATCGGCAGCCACGGCCATTCGCGGCGCAGCGTGGCCGGGGCCGATGCGGCGGAAGCCCCGTCATTCGAAGCAGACGGGGAATCGGACGCTGGTCGTGCTTCCACCACCACCGGCGCGATGAAGTGGTAGCCGTGCGTCTGCAGCGTGGCGATCATCCGCGGCTGGTTGGCATCATCGTCCAGCGCCTTGCGCGCCTTCATCACCGCGCGGGTCATCGCCGTCTCGGTGATCACCTGGCGCGGCCATACCGCGTCCTGCAGCTCGTCCTTGCTGACCGCGCGATCACGGCATTCAACCAGATGCACGATCAGGTCGAAGACCTTGGGCTGCAGCTCGACGCGCTCGCCATTCCGGTACAGGGCGCGCGTGGCCGGATCGAGCAGGAACTCGCCAAAGCGATACTGCACGGCATCGTCTGCGCTAGGCTCGTCCATCAGCAACCCCCATTACTGGGCGGAACGTTAACCGCTGGCGCCATGAATGGCGACCCCGGGCCACCGTTCGGCCATCGAATCATGGAGGCTTCAATGAGCGATCACCCGCTCGACATCCGTGCTGCCGGCAGCAGCGACGTGCCGATCCTGGCGGCTTTTGCCGCCGCCATGGCGCTGGAAACCGAGAACAAGCAGCTTGACCTGCCCACGGTGACACGCGGTATCGAGCGCGTACTGGCCGAACCGGCGCGCGGCCGCTACCTGGTCGCCGAACGCGACGGCAAGGTCGTCGGCACGCTGATGCTGACCTACGAATGGAGCGACTGGCGCTGCGCCGACTGGTGGTGGATCCAGAGCGTCTTCGTCGCCGAGGATGCGCGCCGGCAGGGCGTTTTCGCCGCGCTTTACCACCACGTGCTGGCCGAAATCGACGGCCGCCGCGATGTCTGCGGCCTGCGCCTCTACGTCGAAACCGAGAACCATCGCGCGCAGGCAACCTACGAAGGGCTCGGCATGGAACGATCGCATTATCACCAGTATGAATACGCTCAACCGTGGTTGAGTGAGGTGATCAATACGCGTTGATCGAGCGCGTGTTTTCTTGAATCAAGAGCAAGAGCTTTCGACATCGCCTTCGGCGCGTTCGAGTTCATTTTCTTTGCTTGTCCAAAGAAAAAGTAGCTCGGTAGCCTAACGGGCGAACGAAAGCTCTTGATGTACCAGAAGCGGCAAGTCGTCCGCCAACAACCCCACGTCAAGCCAAAGAGATCGCATCCAGCGATTGCCCCACATCCAACGGCATCCGCTGCGGATTCAATCCGTGCGCGGCCAGCACGGCCTCGACCTGCGCCACCCGCGCCGGCCATCGTCTCAGCGCCGCTTCCAGCATCGATGCATCATCAAACACCCGGGCAAGTCGCGGTCGAAGATCAGCGTCGTCAAGCTCACCCAGCCACAGCACGCCACCCATTCGACGCAATGGCGGCAGGTCGTCGGCATCAAGGCTGTCGTCACCAGCCGGTTCATACAACGCCGACTCGATCAACCGCCACAGCGCGCCAATGCCGGCGTGTTCATACTGCATGGCGGTCATGGCGCAGAGATCGTGACGTGTCAGATAGCGGGCGTGTTCCAGCTCGATCCCGAAAGCTTCCTGCACCAGCAGCGCCGTCGCGGCACCGGCCATGCCGTGGTCGAACAACCGGGCTTCCAGTGCCGACGAAAACGTGGCCACGTCATCGGCATTGCCGCTGATCCGCAGCGGGAGCAGCAGAAGCGCGCCCTGACCGAGCGCTGGGTCTGGCGTCAACGCCGACGCCGGGTAGTTGTCGGCATCACCGCCAAAGGCCAGCAGGCGACCGCCGTCCTCGGCGGTTGAACCCGGGGCGCGCGCCACCAGTTCGGTCAGCATGGCGTCCGCCGGCCAGCCCGGCCGCAGCAGCTGTGCCGGGTCGAACAGGATGGTGGCCGCCGCCAGATCGAGTCGGTCAATTCCCGGAAAGAGGCGAACCAAGTCATCGGCGATCTTCTGCACCAGGGCAGCAGCCTTTTCGGGCGACAGCACGTCGCGGGTGGGCGAAGGACTCTGTGGGCGGCGCTCCAGCGCCATCACCAGCGGGATCGAGGTGGTATGCATCATCCGCGCATTTTGACACGCCGCCGGCAACGCTCGTTGCACCCTTGAGCCACTTCACGCATTGTTCCCGGTTACCTGCACTGCATGACCGCAATGGCTCGACTGCGCCGAGAAATCCGTGATCTGATCCAGATCGTACTGGCCCCGGGGCTGCCGGCACTGTTGCCATGGCCAGCGGCTTTCTGGGTCTATCGCCAGCTGAGCCGCTCACGCTGGCTGTTCGGTGCGCAGACCGAAGCATCCATTCGTGCCGCGATGGATGCGCTGCCAACCCAGGACGAAAAGGCACTCCGGCGTCGCCTGCGCCTGGTTCGCCTGCTGGATGCCGCCGACCTCTATCTGGCCCGCCGCACGCCCGTTGGCAGACCACCAACAGCGCATTTCCGTCGCAAGGGCGAATGGCCGAAGGAAGGTCCGTTCATCGCGCTCAGCTTCCATTATGGCAACGGCATGTGGATGCTCCGCGATGCCAACCATGCCGGCTTCGGCACCGTAATGACCTTCGCACCGTTCGACGAATCCATGTTTTCGGGGCGGCGGGTCGAGCTGTTTTATGCAAAACAGCGTTGGAGGGAAACCAATCGCTCGGCTGGCGTCGCATCCGTCTTTCGGCCGCGAATCCGTGAAAAGCTGACCACGGCACTGGCTGAAAACAAGGTGGTGGTCGGGTTACTCGATGTGCCACCGCAACTGGTCTCCGCCCGCCAGCTACCCGTTACGTTGCTCGGCCAGCCAGCGACCCTTCCCTGTGGACTGCTTGATCTCGCCAAATCACTGGATGTGCCGGTCGTGCCCTGTTGGGTGACGCTGGACGAAAAAGGCTACCGCACGCTGCATATCGAGTCAGCACGGCACATCACCGATCCTGCAGCCGAACTCGACTGGTTCGCCGCACAACTGGATCGCCTGATCCGCGACGACCCCGGCGCCTGGCATTTCTGGCCCCAATGGCCGCAATGGCTGGTGGATGCGGCGTCAATTCGTGCGGCACATGGCGATGACAACCCAGTGGGCCAACCGGGACCGGATGATGACCCGGATACAGCGCTGATCGACCAGCCCGGCCCGGGCGATGCGGTAGGATAACGGCCTCACCCGACGCCCGAGTATGGATCGCGCCCAGCAATGAAGACCAAGCTCCCCGCCCGCAAGCCTGTCGCCATCCTCGGCGGCGTCCGCATTCCGTTCTGCCGCAACAACACGGCCTATTCGGACGTCGGCAACCTGGGCATGTCGATCCGCACGCTGGGCGCGCTGGTGGAGAAGTTCGGCCTGCATGGCGAGAAACTGGGCGAAGTCGCCATGGGCGCGGTGATCAAGCACAGCTCGGACTGGAACCTTGCCCGCGAGGCCACGCTGTCGTCCGGCCTGTCGCCGGAAACGCCGGGCATCACCCTGCAGCGCGCCTGCGGCACCAGCCTCGACAGCGTCATCACCGTCGGCAACAAGATCGCGCTGGGGCAGATCGAGGCCGGTATCGGTGGCGGCTCGGACACGACGTCCGACGTCCCCATCGTCTACGGCAAGTCGCTGCGCCGACGCATCCTGAAGATGGCCGCCGCTCGCAGCCTCGGGCAGCGGCTGGCGGCATGGAAAGGCTTCCGTCCGCGTGAGCTGAAGCCGGAATTCCCCGGCGTGGCCGAGCCGCGTACCGGCAAGTCCATGGGCGATCACTGTGAAATGATGGCCAAGGAATGGGACATCAGCCGCGAGGATCAGGACGCGCTGGCCTATGCCAGCCACCAGCATGCCGCGGCAGCCTATGAATCCGGCTTCTTCCGTGACCTGGTCGTACCGTTCCGTGGCCTGGACCGCGACAACATCCTGCGCGCGGACACCACGCTGGAAAAGCTGGCCACGCTGAAGCCGGCCTTCGACAAAATTTCTGGCAAGGGCACGCTGACCGCCGGCAACTCCACGCCGCTCACCGACGGTGCGTCCGCCGCGCTGCTGGCCAGCGACGATTGGGCCCGTGCGCACGGCCACGAGCCGATGGCCTATCTGGTCGATTCACAGGTTGCCGCCGTCGATTTCGTGCACGGCGAAGGCCTGCTGATGGCGCCGGCCTGGGCGGTCGCCCAGCTGCTGGCGCGCAACGGCCTCACCCTTCAGGACTTCGACTTCTACGAAATCCACGAAGCCTTCGCCGCACAGGTGCTGTGCACGCTGAAAGCCTGGGAGTCGGAAGACTTCTGCCGCGACAAACTCGGCCTCGATGCGCCGCTGGGTTCGATCGACCGCGACAAACTCAACGTCAACGGCAGCTCGCTGGCACTGGGCCATCCCTTCGCCGCCACCGGCGCCCGCATCGTCGCCACCGCCGCCAAGCTTCTGAAGGAGAAAGGCAAGGGCCGCGCCCTGATCTCCATCTGCACTGCTGGTGGTATGGGCGTGACGGCGATTGTCGAACGCTGATTTCCTGAGACTTCCAGGGGTCACCTGCCCATCGCCCCGGGACGATGGGCAGATCAACTCCAGCCGGATCAATCGGCCGCCGGCGCCTGGTACACGCTCAGGACGTGACTATCCGGATCGAGGAAGTCCGCCGTCATGCCGCCATCCGGCGCGTGCTGAAGCGGTGCCACGATCTCCACACCGCGGGCGCTCAAGGCGTCGACGATGCCTTCGATGTCGTCGCTACCGACATTGAACACGGGGATCGGGGATCGACCACGCGGCTCGTCACCACGAAAGAAGACCAGTGACATCGGCCCCAGTTCGGCCAGCAGCATCTCTTCGTCATCGTTGCCCATCCGCTGGACGGGAAGACCCAGCACGTCGCGATAGAAAGTCTCGCTCCGCGCGAGATCGGTGACGAAGAACACGATGGCGCCCAGTTTCGGATCAGAAAACATGGACTGCACTCCTCAAGTTTGAGTTGACCGGGAACATTCCCACTCCGTAGTTGCCGTGCCATCCCATCTTGTGAGCATGCCAGCGGGAGGCCACGCTTTGGCGAAGGCAGCTCAGCGTCTGGGTCGTCGCGGCGCGCCCAGGCCCAGCAGATGACCATCTGGATCGCTAACGCCCAACCGGAACTCCGTGATGCGAGCCGGCCCCCGAGCCAGCGCGGCACGGCGCAGTCCAGCGTCGTCGCCACCCTGCTTGCCCAGCCATTGCTGGAATGGCTCGCAGAACGTACGCAGCGTTGAATCGACGAGACGCTTGCGGATGGCGACAAGGCGCTGGCGCAGCGCCGTATCCGGGAGATCCAACACGCAGCGGATCTCCTCACGATCAAGACCATGCAATGCCAGCAGCAGCACGCTGCGCTGAGATGTCGGCCAGTCGGCAAGCAAACTGATCACGGGAGCTAGCGCATCGAAATGGTCTGGCGTATCGGTCAGCTCTTGCGTCTGTGGTTGCGCGCTCGCAAAGTCAGCCTCCCGCTGCCGGGATCGGACGGCGCCACGGGCGCGGAAAGCGGCCTGCCGCTCCAGCACGGTGCGAAACCAGGGTGCATCGCCATCCCCCTGCAGCGGCTTACGGCCAGCTTCGAAGGCAATGATCAAGGCGTCCTGGAGGAGGTCTTCGGCCTCGGACTCCCGTCGCGAAGCGCGTCGGGCAGCTTTGAGCCACTTTGCATAGGCGGCAGGGTCATTCACGGCACTACCCTCATTCGGCCGGCTTGCCCAGCACCACCACGGCCAAAGCCAGCAATGCGCCCAGGCTGTACCAGGCGCGGCGCGAATGGCGGCCTTCGGCCAGCCAGGCGGCGAGGCCACACTGGATGGCGTAGTAGGCAGCGAAGGCGCGGCTGGCGAAGGCGATGATGCTGAAGATGTCCACGGTCCAGGTCAGCACCAGCACCACGGCGGTGATCGCCACATAGGCCATGCGCGCGGACACGCGACCACCACTCACCTCAGTCAGCAGGCCGCCCGAGCCGCCCATGTCGGCCACCGCTGCGGACAGCTGCGAAGCGATTGCAGCCAGCACCAGCATCGGCCCCAGCACCATGGCGACGGTGGCGACGATGTCGACGATCTCGGTTTCCGAGCCGACATCGATGCCACCCGGCGGCACCAGCGGCAGCACCAGGAAGATGAAGGCGACGTAGATCCCGGTGGACAGCAGCTGGGCACGACGCATGCTGCGCGCGCGGGTCCGGGCATCGTACTCATGGCCAAGGAAACGTGAGGTTTCGAAACCCTGCACCAGCAGCACGCAGCCCAGCAGTACGCGCATCGCCGTCCAGCCGTCGCTTTCGTCGGAAATCGGCACCGAACCCGGATCGAAGCCGCCGAATCGATGCTGCAGCAGCGCCAGCAGCAGGCCACCAATCACCGCCAGCTTGAAGCTCACGGCGATCACCTCGACCCGCTCGATGCCCTTGAAGCCGTGCAGGAAACCAAGGCCACCAAGCCCCACCACCAGCAGGCTGGTCGCCGTGCGCGCCAGGACCGGATCGACCACGCCGAAACCCTTCAGCAGGTAGGCGCCGAGCAGGTTCAGGTAGTAGGCGACGGAAACGAAATAGGCCAGGGCCAGCAGCAGCTGCGACATGCGGTCCCAGTGGGCGAAACGGTCGCTGGCCGCCTTCATCGCATGCGGGGTTCCCGGTTCCCGGTCCAGCCCGGCGATGTTGAAACGGATTGCCGAGCCAAACAGCCAGGCCAGCGCGCACAGGCCGAGCATCGCCTCCACCGCCCAGCGCCCGGCCACATGCGCCAGCACCGGTCCGATCACCAGGAAGCCGGAACCGATAATCGACGCCAGCGGCGTGATCGCCGCGCGCCAGCCGGGCTTGGCGCGCAGCTTCGGCAGCATCAGCACCACCAGCAGCGCCAGGGTGGCGGCGATGACGAGGAGATCGATCAGACCGAACGACATGCGGGCATTTCCCGAAGCGGGCTAGCGGCCATGCCGGATCATTTCGTACCCAGCTCCAGCTGCGGCTGCTGCAGCTCGATGCGGCCTTCGCCGCGGGTGATCTTCTTGAACTCGGGGCGACTGACCGACACGTAGCGCTCGTTGCCACCGATCTCGACCTGCGGGCCTTCGGTGATGGCGCGACCGTGTTCATCCACGCGCACCACCATGGTCGCTTTCTTGCCGCTGTGGCAGATGGTCTTGATCTCGTCGATGCTGTCGGCCCAGGCCAGCAGATACTGGCTGCCCTCGAACAACTCGCCGCGGAAATCGGTGCGCAGCCCATAGGCCAGCACCGGGACGTTGAGGCGATCCACGACTTCGCTCAGCTGCCAGACCTGACGCTTGGTCAGGAACTGCGATTCGTCCACCAGCACGCAGCCGAGCTCGCCGTTGTGCTCGATGTCATGAGCCACGATGGCTTCCAGATCGTCCTCGCGGTCGAAGATGCGGCCATCGGCCTTGAGTCCGATACGCGAAGCCACCACGCCCTGGCCGTAGCGGTCATCCAGCTGCGGCGTCAGGATCAGTGTCCGCATGCCACGTTCGGCGTAGTTATAGGCAGATTGCAGCAGGTTCGTGGTTTTTCCGGCATTCATCGCCGAATAATAGAAATACAGTTTGGCCATCGGAGCGACGTTTCTGGGCGTTCGGGACAGCGGATTCGTCGACGGTTCGGCGCGAATCCGGGTCGTGAGTGTGGCACAGTGCGCGCCCGTCGTCGGAGCATGATTCCGGCCACCCTCGCCTCGTATCCGGATTCCACCCGTACATGCTCAACCCGCAACAACGCGCTGCCGTCGATACCACTGAAGGACCGGTGCTGGTGCTGGCCGGCGCGGGCTCCGGCAAGACCCGCGTCATCACCGAGAAGATCGCGCACCTGATCGCTACCGGGCGGGTGGCGGCGAAACACATCGCGGCGATCACCTTCACCAACAAGGCGGCGAAGGAAATGCGCGAGCGCGTGGCGAAGCGCATCAAGGGCGACGCCGCCGAAGGCCTGACGGTCTGCACCTTCCACTCGATGGGCCTGAAGATCCTGCAGATCGAGCACGAGGCGGCCGGCCTGCGTCGCGGCTTTTCCGTGTTCGACGCCGACGACAGCGCCGCCCAGATCCGCGACCTGCTGCCAAAAGGCGCGGACCGCGACACGCTGGAATCGGTGAAGGCGCTGATCTCCCGCGCCAAGAACGAAGGCCTCGATCCCGAAGGCGCAGCGGCCGCCGCACAAAGCCCGCGCGAACGCGAGGCCGCCGACATCTACGGCCACTACCAGCGGAGGCTGTCCGCTTTCAATGCCGTGGATTTCGACGACCTGATCCGCCTGCCGCTGAAGCTGCTGGAGGAAAACGCCGACCTCGCCGGTGGCTGGCGCGAGCGACTGCGCTACCTGCTGGTCGACGAATACCAGGACACCAACGGCGCCCAGTACCGCCTGCTGAAGGCGCTGGCCGGGCCGAAGGCCAACTTCACCTGCGTGGGCGACGACGACCAGTCGATCTACGCCTGGCGCGGCGCCGATCCGGAAAACATCATGCGCCTGGGTCGCGATTTCCCCCAGCTCAGGGTCATCACGCTGGAGCAGAACTACCGCTGCGCGCGGCGCATCCTGCGCGCGGCCAACGCGGTGATCGCCAACAACCCGCACGAGCATCCCAAGCAGCTGTGGAGCGAGCACGACGACGGCCCGCCGATCCGCGTGGTCGAATGCGACAACAACGAGCAGGAAGCCGAGCGCGTCGCTGCCGAAATCGCCTTCCAGCAGGAGCGCGACAAGCGCCCATGGCACGACTTCGCCATCCTGTTCCGCGGCAACCACCAGTCCAAGCCGCTGGAAAAGGCGCTGCAGATGCTGCGCGTGCCCTACCACCTGTCCGGCGGCACGGCGTTCCTCGATCGCGGCGAGGTCAAGGACGCGATGGCCTGGCTGCGACTGATCGCCAATCCCGATGATGACGCCGCCTTCCTGCGCGCGGTCGGCGCGCCCAAACGCGAGATCGGGCAGACCACGCTGGCCAAGTTGAGCGAACTCGCTGGACAGCTGCATCTGAGCCTCGGTCGTGCCGCCGAGCGCACCGATGTGGTCAGTCGTCTCGCTTCTCGACCGGGCGCGGCACTCGACGGTTTCACCCGGCTGGTTCATGAGCTGCGTTCTCAGGCCGGGCGTTTAACCGCCGCCGATCTGTATCGGCAGGTGATCGAACATTCCGGCCTGCTGCCGGCACTGCGTGCCGAACACGGCGAAGGCCCGGCCTACCAGCGTCGTCGCGAGAACCTGGAAGAACTGGCCAACTGGCTGGACGGGGAGCGCGCCAGTCCCGGCGATCTGGTCGCCCAGCTGAGCCTGCTGAGCCATTCGGATCGCGACAATCCCGGCAACACGGTGCGGCTGATGAGCCTGCATGCGGCAAAGGGCCTGGAATTCCATGCCGTGTTCATGATCGGCGCAGAGGACGGCCTGCTGCCGCACCAGGCCAGCCTCGACGAAGGCCGGCTGGAGGAGGAACGCCGGCTGATGTACGTCGGCATGACCCGCGCCAAGCGCCTGCTGCAGATCAGCCACAGCCGCCGTGCACGCCGCTACGGCGAACTGGTGAAGCTGGAGCCCAGCCGCTTTCTCGCCGAGCTGCCGGATGCCGAAGTGCATCGCATTGGCGACAACAGCGAGCAGGACCAGTCGGAGAAGCAGGTTCGTGCCGAGACCCACATGGCGCGCATCGCCGCCCTGCTGGGTGGCGACGCCGGCTGACGACCCTGGGCAGGCAACAACCGGGCGGTCATCCACAGCGGTTACACTGCGGCGACCTCAAGAAACGGAAGCCGACATGTCCCCTATTCGCTGCGTGCGACCCGCCGCCATCGGTCTCGCCTGCGCCCTGCTCGCCGCCTGCCATGGCGGTCATGCCGTTCGCGAAGCCCCTGCTCCGATTGCCGACAGCACACCGGCAAGCACACAGCCGGCACCGAACGACACGTTCAACGCCGTAGCCTGGATGCAGACCAGCGCCGAATACGCGGCGCTGACCACGCAGGCCTACCGCAACGTCTGCGAAATGCTGCCGACCGCCATCGCCGACCCGTCCTGGACCGCGCTGATCGACGGCGAGCAGGGCGGTGGCTTCGAGTCGCTGCCGCCAGCGATCATTTCGGACATCGACGAAACCCTGCTCGACAACTCGGCCTATGCCGCGCGCCGCATCGCCAGCGGCGGCCCCTTCGACCCGGTGGCCTGGAAGGCCTGGATCAACGAGGCCGACGCCAAGCCCATGCCGGGCGTGCAGATCCTGCTCGACTGTCTGGCCGAACATGGCGTGACACTGGTCTACATCAGCAACCGCAAGCACGACGGCGAGCGCGCCGCCACCGTCGAGAACCTGCGCAAGGATGGTTTTCCGCTGCCGGCCGACAACGACGATCTCGTCCTGTTGCGCGGTGATCCGCGTGGAATCAACGACGATCTCAACGACAAGAGCGCCCGCCGGCGCTGGGCGGCCAACCGCTATCGTGTCGTCGCCCTGCTCGGCGACAACCTCGGCGACTTCATGGATGGCGTCGCCACCAGCATTTCCAAGCGCGCGGCCCTGGCCGACGCCCACGCCGACTGGTGGGGCGCACGCTGGTTCGCCTTCCCGAATCCGTCCTACGGCTCCTGGGAGAAGGCGCTGGCCTTCGACTGTGGCGAAAATCGCACACCCGAGCAGTGCCGCCACAGCCAACTTCGCAGCAAATAGACATATAAATCAGATATTTATCTGATAAATATTGAAGTGTTGCATGAATAGTTGTCGCTAAGTTACTATCGGTAGCAACCGGACACCGTGTCGGTTACTGGAACAGGCGCAACAACAACGACAATATCGCTCCAAGGATGGAGCCGGGAACGGGAGGCCTCGCCTCCCGTTTTTCGTTTCCGGCCCCGGCGCGCGGTCTCGTCCGCTTGTAAGCCACCCAGCGCCCACCTAAAGTGTGCTCCCCGTAGCGTTTTACCGTCCAAATCCACCGACACCGGAGCACCACCGTGAAAAGCCTGACCACCGTTTCCCTCGCCGCGCTTCTGGCGCTGGGCCTGTCGGCCTGCGGCAGCGACAAATCCAGTCCCGATGCCACCCAGCCCGCGCAGGCGCCTGCCAAGGCCGCGCAGACCGAAAGCCCGACCGCCGTGGTCGATGGCGTCGCCAAGGAACTGGCCAACGGCAACCTGCTGGCGGTGATGCAGCTGAGCATGCCGGCCGCCAAGTTCGACGAGGCCAAGGCCAAGTGGGTCGAAGAGCGCGACCAGGATCCGCCGAGCGAGGAGGACAAGGCCAAGTTCGCCGAGATGATGACCAAGCTCACCGCGGCTGATGCCGAAGAGCAGATGATGACCGAGCTGGAGCCGATGCTGGTCAAGTACGACACCGAGGTGGCCGCGCAGAAGCCGATGTACGTCGGCATGGGCCAGGGCTTTGCCGCGCAGTCGATCCAGGAGAACGAAGAACTGAGCGACGAAGAGAAGCAGCAGGCCAACAATGCACTGACCGGCGCTGCCAACTGGATCAACCAGACCAACTTCGGCGACCGCGAGCTGGCACGCAAGGCCGTGCGCGAGGCGATCACCACCGCCAAGGCGCTGGACATGAAGTCGCTGGACGAAGTGCAGGCTATGGACTTCGAGACCATGCTGGGCAAGGCCGGCACCGCCTTCCAGGGCGTCAAGCGCATCCTGGCCGTCTACGGCCTGGACGTGAACAAGACCCTGCAGAGCGTGAAGTCCGAGCTGGTCAGCCAGGACGGCGACAAGGCCACGGTCAAGGTCAACTTCTCGCTGTTCGACCAGCCGCTGAGCTTCAACACCGAGATGGTGCAGGTCGACGGCCGCTGGTATGGCAAGAAGGCCATGGAAGAAGCCAGCAAGACGGCCGATGCCGCTGACGACGACGTCATGATCGAGGAAAGCGAAGAGGTCATCGAAGAAGCCAACTGATCGGCATCGATTTCTCTTGCAACCTGCAGGGCCCGGTCATCGCTGATGGCTGGGCCCTGCGCTTTCCGGAATCCGGTACTGCGTCGCAGCTGCGCACCCGGAGTGCGGCAAATAGCGGCGAATTAACGTCCGAACGGCGATAATGGCGCCATGACAGACGTTTCCAGCGCCCTCAATGGCGCCAACAACCAACGCATTTCCTGGCCGTATCGGTTCCTCGGCTGGCTGATGCGGCCTTGGGTCGAAGTTCGCCGTGAGCCGCCGGTCGGCATTGACGAGCTGGTCCGCCCGGACCTGCCGGTCTGCTACGTGACCGAGCGCTACGGCCTGTCGGCCAACCTGATCCTGGAGCAGGCCTGCGCCGAAGCCGGCCTGCCGTCGCCGCTGCTGCCGATCAACACCAGTGGTCATGCTGACCTGCTGGGCAAGGGCCGCGCGCTGTTCGCGCTGTCACGCCGCCAGGGCTACCTGTTCGGTCGCCCGCGTTCGCTGACCCACCCGGAAAGCCTGGCGCGACTGGTCCAGCAGCTTCGCGCGGATCCCGAACTCGACGTGCAGCTGGTGCCGGTATCGCTGTTTGTCGGCCGTGCGCCGGACCGCGAGGAAGGCTGGTTCAGCGTGCTGTTCTCGGAGAACTGGGGCGTGGTCGGCCGCTTCCGCCGGCTGCTGGCGATCCTGCTCAATGGCCGCAACACGCTGGTGCGTTTCTCCACGCCGGTCAGCTTGCGCGAGGTGCTGGCCGAGGGCCTGCCGCCGGAGCGCTCGGTGCGCAAGATCGCCCGCGTGCTGCGCGCCCATTTCCGACGCATCCGCACGGCCGTCATCGGTCCCGACCTCTCGCATCGGCGCACGCTGGTCGACGGCCTGCTCGACAACGAGGCCGTCCGCCGCAGCATTGCCGACCAGGCGCGCAAGGAAGGCGCCGACGAAGCCAAGGTCCGCGGCCGGGCGCGCAAGATGGCGCGCGAGATCGCCGCCGACTACTCGCATCCGGTGGTGCGCTCGCTGTCGTTCCTGCTGAAGCCGCTGTGGAACAAGCTCTACGACGGCATCGAGATGCACCATTTCGACACGCTGCGCGACGTCGCCCCGGGCCACGAAATTATCTACGTGCCCTGTCACCGCAGCCACATCGACTACCTGCTGCTGAGCTACCTGCTCTACCAGCACAACATCGTGCCGCCGCATATCGCCGCGGGCGACAACCTCAACCTGCCGGTGGTCGGGCCGATCCTGCGTCGCGGTGGCGCCTTCTTCCTGCGCCGCAGTTTCAAGTCGAACGCGCTGTACTCGACCATATTCAGCGAGTACGTCGCCATGCTGATCGACCGCGGCGTCTCCATCGAATACTTCATCGAAGGCGGGCGTTCGCGCACCGGTCGCCTGCTGCCTCCCAAGGGCGGCATGCTGGCGATGACCGTGCGTGGCTTCCTGCGGCGACCGCGTCGCCCGGTGGTTTTCCAGCCCGTATACATCGGCTACGAAAAGCTGATGGAAGCCGGCAGCTACCAGGCGGAGTTGTCCGGCAAGCCGAAGAAGAAGGAAAGCCTGCTCGGCCTGCTGGGCGCCTTCAGCGTGCTGCGCCATCGCTACGGCAAGGTGGCCGTCAACTTCGGCCAGCCGATCTTCCTCAGCGACGTCCTCGATGAGCGCGCACCGGAGTGGCGCGACCATCCGCTCGGCAGCGACGAGAAGCCCACCTGGCTCAATCCGATGGTGGACTCGCTGGGCGAGCGCATCCTGGTCGAGATCAACCGCGCCGCCGACGTGAACCCGGTCGGCCTGCTGGCGCAGGCGCTGCTGGCCACGCCGCGCAACGCGATGTCGGAGCCGGACCTGCTGCAACAGCTGTCGATTTCCAAGGCCTTGCTGGCCAGCAGCCCCTATTCCGAGCGTGTCACCATCACGCCGCTGTCACCGCAGGAGATCATCGCCTACGGCGAGAAGATGGACGTGCTGGTGCGCACGCCGCATCCGCTCGGCGACGTGATCGGCCTTGCTGCCGACAGCGCCGTGGTGCAGCGCTACTTCCGCAACAACCTGCTGCACCTGTTTGCTGCCGCGTCCTGGGTCGCCTGCTGCTTCCAGAACAACCGCCGCATGAGTCGCGCCGGCGTGGTGCGGCTTGGACGCCTGCTGTATCCGTTCATCCGGAACGAACTGTTCCTGCCGTGGAGCGAGGAGCAGTTCGGCGAGCGCCTGCAGGCCACCATCGGCACGTTCTGCGACCTCGGGCTGCTGGAATTCGACGCCGAATCCGGTCAGTTGAGTCGCGGTCCAGGGCAGACCGACGCGGTGTTCCAGCTGCGTGTGATCGCGCACAGCCTGCAGCCGGCCTTCGAACGCTACTACCTCGCCATCGCCATCCTCGTGCGCAATGGCAGCGGCTCACTGAGCGTCGGCGAGCTGGAGAAACTGTGCCAGCTCACCGCGCAGCGCCTGACCCTGCTGCACGCCACCAGCGCTCCGGAATATTTCGACAAGCCGCTGTTCCGCGCCTTCCTCGCCCAGCTGCGCGAAGCGAAGGTGCTGTGGACCACCGAGGACGGCAAGCTGGCCTTCGATGAACGCATGGACGGCTGGTCACGCGACGCCAAGGTCATCCTCGGCCGCGAACTGCGCCACACCATCCAGAAGATGGCGCCGGCGACATCGCAGCCGGAGCCGGAACAGCCCGTTGAGGCGCACGCGAAAGCCAGCGAACCGGTGAACTGAACCCCAAACGCCTGGACAGGGCATAATCCGCGACCGTTCAAGCTAGGCAGCATCATCATGGCCGCTGAAAAGACCTATGTCTTTCGTCCACACCACACCCTGAGCTGCTGGCTTCTTGGCCTGTTGGCTATCAGTGGTCTCTTGATCGTGGTGATGATCTTCACCAGCCTGAATGAACGCCGCATGCTGTACAGCATTCAGGAAGGCGCATTTTCTTCTACCGAGGAAATGATGGCTGCGGCCGAGTTCAGCGACCTCCTGCAGGGCGGCATGGCGATCCTGTTCCTGCTGGCGTGGTTGCCTGCCATGGTCGTATCGCTCGTCTGGATCTATCGTTCAGCCTGCAACGCCCATGCTTTGAGCCGGGCCCGCGTTCACCCCACGCCTGGCTGGTCCGTCGGCTGGTACTTCGTTCCCCTTGCGAACCTTTTCAAGCCTTATTCGGCGATGAAGGAAATCTGGGCAGCCAGCAGCAATCCCCAAGATTGGAAGCGTCTGCCAACCCCAACGATTCTTCAGCTCTGGTGGTTCTTCTGGGTTACGGGAGCCATCCTTGGCCGGGTTTCCTTCAAGATGAGCATGAAGGCGGAGGATGTCGGCTCACTGCTGCAGGCCAATCTGGTCGGCCTGGTCGACAGCCTCTGGTCACTGCCCTTGCTGGTCGTGTTCGGCGTGATGGTCCAGCGCCTGACGGCGATGCAGCTTGCCGCTACTCCAGCCTCGGAGAGTGACGAACCTTTCATCGATACAGCGGAGATGCTCGGCGAATCCAACGCCTGATTTCAGCTACCCGGAGGGTTCAGCCGCCAGCCACCGCCGGCTGCAATACCTGTCCGCTGACCGCGACGAAGTGGCAGACGCTGCCGGCGATCACGAACAGGTGCCAGACCGCGTGTGAGTAGCGCAGCGATTCGCGGTGATAGAAGAAGGTGCCGGCGGTGTAGAACAGGCCGCCGATCAGCAGCCACAGCAAGGTGACGCCCGGAATCGACGCCAGCATCGGCGCCACCGCGATCACCACCAGCCAGCCCATCATCAGGTAGATCGCCGTCGACAGGCGCTTGAAGCGACCGGTGAAGAACAGCTTGAACACCACGCCGGCCAGCGCCAGCGTCCAGATCGCAGCGAACAGTCCCCAGCCCCACGGCCCACGCAGGCCGATCAGGGTAAACGGCGTGTAGGTGCCGGCAATCAGCAGGTAGATCGCGCAGTGGTCAAACACCTTGAGCCGCGCCTTGGCCTTGGGATGCGGGATGGCGTGATACAGCGTCGAAGCGATGTAGAGCAGCAGCAGGGCCACCGAGAAGACGATGGCGCTGCCCAGCTGCCAGCCGTCTCCCCACAGCGCGGCCAGCGTGATCAACACCGCGCCAGCACCCAGACTCACCACGGCGCCCAGGCCATGGGTCAGAGCACTGGCGACTTCCTCGCGCAGGCTGTGGCGGGGGCTGGACAGTGCAGGCTTCGGAATGGCGTTGCTGGCTGGCATGTGGATACCTTAGATCGGGCCGCGAGCAGAGGCAAACGCTCGATTGAATAATGGCTTGCTATTAAATAGCGCGCTATCTAATATGGCGGCATGACATCTGTTGCCAACCTGCCCGGAAACGCCGCTCTCCAGCTGGACAACCAGCTGTGCTTTGCGCTGTACGCGGCCAACCACGCCATGCACCGCCTGTATCGCCAGCGCCTGAAGTCTCTTGGCCTCACCTATCCGCAATACCTGGTGATGCTGGTGCTGTGGGAGCAGGACGACCTCACCGTGTCAGCCATCGGCGAGCGCCTGTTCCTCGACTCAGCCACGCTGACGCCGCTGCTGAAGCGACTGGAGCAGGCTGGACTTCTGCATCGCCAGCGCGACCGCCAGGACGAACGTCAGGTCCGCATCCAGCTCAGCCCGGCCGGCCGCGACCTTCGTGAACAGGCCCGGGACGTGCCCACCAGCGTACGCTCGGCCGTCGCCTGCTCACCGGCTGAACTCCAGTCCCTGCGGGCACAACTGCATGACCTGCGTCGACAGCTCGACGCGGCGGCCTGATCCGGCTGCCTTTCCGCATTCCGACACATCAACCAAGGAAATCGACATGTCCCTCGACAACGTGCTCTACACCGCCCATGCCACCGCCACCGGCGGCCGCGACGGCGGCGCCAAATCCGACGACGGTCGCCTCGACGTCAAACTCAGCGTGCCGAAATCCATGGGTGGTGATGACGGCCCGGGCACCAACCCCGAGCAGATGTTCGCCGCCGGCTATTCGGCATGCTTCCTCGGCGCCATGAAGTTCATCGCCGGTACGCAGAAGCTGGCCCTGCCACGCGACACCCGCATCGATGGCAGCGTCGGCATCGGGCCGATCCCGGCCGGTTTCGGCATCGAAGTCGAACTCGCCGTGCACCTGCCCGGCATGGAGCAGGCCGCCGCCGAAGCGCTGGTCGCCAGGGCGCATGAAGTCTGCCCGTATTCCAATGCCACTCGCGGCAATATCGACGTGAACTTCAAGGTCACCGTCTGATCTGCGAGGCCTGACCGCTGTGTCCCGGCGCCGCACGACGGCGCCGGGATCGTCCACCCGAACGAGCCAGCCGAACAAGGAACCACGCCATGCCCATCGCACTGACCGTGATCGTCACCATCATCGCCCTGCTGCACGGGTACTTCCTGGTGCTGGAAATGTTCCTGTGGACCAAGCCCTACGGCCGCCGCGTGTTCCGCATGAGCGCCGAACAGGCCGAAGCCACCCGCACGCTGGCCGCCAACCAGGGCCTCTACAACGGCTTCCTCGCCGCCGGCCTGGTCTGGGGTCTGATAGTGGCGTCAACCGCCGTGCTCTGGTTTTTCCTGATCTGCGTGCTGATCGCCGGCCTCTACGGCGCCGCCACCGCCAACCGCAAGATCCTCTTCGTTCAGGCACTGCCGGCGGCGATAGCAATCGCCCTGCTGACCCTGGCCTGATCGCAGGCCTGCATCAGCCCGATGCGCCGTCCTCGAAACGCACCGCCGTACCGTAGGCGAGGATTTCCGACGCACCAGCCATGATCGCGCTGGTGGTGAAGCGCAGGCCGACCACAGCGTCCGCCTTCAGCACCTGCGCCTTGCCCTTGAGTCGGTCCAGCGCCTGCGCGCGCGCCTCGGCCATCATGCGGCTGTACTCCTCGATCTCGCCGCCGAGGATGGACTTGAAGCCGGCAACGATGTCGCGGCCCACGTGCTTGGTGCGTACCGTATTGCCCATGACGGGCGCGATGACCTTGCAGCGGCGGCCGTCGATGTGATTCTGCGTCGTGATGATCATGGTTCCACCTGGTCGTCGTACTTGCGGTCTTCCGTGTTGCCGGCCTTGTCCTTCACCGCCTTGGCGAAGAACAGGCCAGCCGCGATCAGCGCCAGCAGCGGGATGATGCCGAAGGGCAGCGCGGCGATGGAGAACACCAGCATGGCCAGCGCATAGAACCCCGCCAGCGCGACCACAATGATCAGTCCTGCCTTTTCCATGTCTGCTGCCTCGTATCGATTCCGGTTTGCCTAGAGTTATTCGGCGACATTCGCGATGTTGGCCAAACAGGACGGCGATGCGCCGTGCTTGTGACAGCCAGCTGAGGTCAGGTCGCGTCGATATTTGCTCGCGGGTCCATCAATCAAGAATCACCGGGTGGAACTTGAGGACAAGAAGGTCATCGCGAAACAATGCGAAGTAGTACGGATCTCGATACCCTCTGCCCGACCTTACATTGGGACAGCTGACCTCTCTCAACTGATCCCCAGGCTGTAGTGCAGCGAGCATTGCAGCCCACTCACCATCTTCTTCTGGGTTCGGATTGCCACTCCTTAACGATTGATCAATGACTTGGGACGAGGTGAGCGGAACTGATACTCGACAGTCTGAAAGCCCTAAGCGACTTGCAACCGGAACGGGTTCACGCTTGAGGCGAGCAGAGTCAGACGAGCAGCCCGCTAGCGCAGCGACTGCCAAGCAAATTGCAGCTCGCAGAAGTGGCCAGATTCGGGCACGCTTTCCATGAGATTGCATCGGTAGCCTCCTGGACTCCTGCCAGCTCCAGAGAGCTGAACTTGTGGAAACACCGTCTCGGTTCACACCGTTTTCAAATAGATGCCTCAACAGAAAGAGAACATTCTGCATTTGAAATGCAAATGCCATGTGCTTTTCTTTCTGGCCACTTATGACTGGCGATCCGACGACCGATAGCTACGTGATGCCAGAAGGAACAGCTCGCCAAGCACCCGATGAGAAGTTTCGAGCGAATTGACCTGAAAGCCTAGCAATTGACTTGCGTGCCTCGCGAAAGACCGAGGCAGTCTCTTTTCCAGCGGCCAGTGGCTCGAAACGTACTCGCCGAGAGCACGATGTGGCTCCGGCAGATAGTCAATGTGGTCAATGAGGAATCTCGCTTATTCGTCTCGCTGATCCATTGTCCTAACCCAAGGCTCGGGGGAGAAATCACCTTTTTGGCATTCAAGCATGTGGATGGCCCTGCAATTGTGCGCGCTGCGGGATCGTCTTGCATCGAATTGATACGTGGCTCCAGATAGCATGACGGGATCCGCGGGCTCGCATCGTATCCTCAGGAAAAGGGGGACACGATGCTCAACTCGCTGCGTTTGATCTGTATCGCCGGCCTTGCGCTGTTCGCCACTGCTTTCGCGCTGACCTTCTTGTCGCCGATCCACTACGAGCGGGCGGCGAAGTCCTACATCCAGTCGAAGATCGAGTCGGAGCTGCGCGAGCGGATGCCATCGTTCGAGGGACACCCGCGACTGGCCGGCGCTGCCAAACTGTTGAGCGACCGCTATGGCGAGGAAGCTGCGGCACTCACCAAGACGGCAGGATCAGCGCTCAGCCGCAAGATCGCCGACATCATCGGCGACCTGCAGAACGCTGACTGCACCTGCCGATCGGTACTGCGGCAACGGGTGGACGCCACGCTGCTGGCCAGCGCCAGCACGCTGAAGGCCTTGCAGGAAAAACTGGTGCCCATCGTGCAGGGCCAATACGCGCGCATCGTTGGCGAGCTGATCCACGAGCTGCGCCTGTTCACTGGGATGAACCTTCTGCTGTTCCTGCTGCTGTCCGTAGCGCTGTTCGTCAAACCTGCAGCACGTCGCCACCTCGTGCTGCCGGTGGCACTGATGCTGCTGGCCACGGCGATCTGCCTGTACTTCTATCTGTTCCAGCAGAACTGGTTTTTCAACATCCTGTTCATGGACTACGTCGGCTGGAGCTACGGCATCTACCTGCTGGTGGTGTTCGCCTTCCTCTGCGATATCGGCCTCAACCGTGGACGCGTGACCGGCGAGATTGTCAATGCCATTGGCAATGCGATTCCCAACTTCGTCCCGCTGTCGCCCTGCTGAGCGTCATATCCACACATCATTCGGCGCGGTGTAGTCGCCACCGGCCTCGCCGGTATTCACCACGCCACGGGGTTCCACCAGCATCACGCTGCATTCCGTGGCCGCCACCGGGCGATGCTCAACGCCCTTGGGGACGACGAACATCTCACCGCGTTTCAGCGGCACGGCACGGTCGCGAAATTCCAGAACGAATTCGCCATCGATGACGATGAATACTTCGTCGGTGTCGGCATGGCTATGCCAGACGAATTCGCCCTGCAGCTTCGCCAGCTTGAACTGGTAGTCGTTCATCTCGGCGATCACGCGCGGCGACCAGTGCTCGTGGAACAACGCCAGCTTGTCGCTCAGATTGATGGCTTTATCGTTCATGACACGCCCTTCGAGTTGCAAGGTTCGACTCAAGTTCGGTCCTGCCTCATGCCGTTCGCATCAGCTGGCCGGCTTCGGATGCAGCACGAAATAGCCGGCGAGCTTCCACACGCCGTCTTCCCATGCCAGCACGATCTTTTCGCGTACGGCCTTGTTGGCGAACCGCGACCTGAAGGTCAACACGCCGTAGCGGCCCGGTGGCACCTTGGGCAGGCCATCGCTGAAACCGATGGTGTCGGGTTCGCGTGACTGGATGGCGCCGAGCCCGCCGCGCAATGTCGCCACGGCCTTCGGCCAGGCCGCTCGATCCACCAGCGTGCGCAGGTAGTCACCAACCAGATCCCAGCTGGCATCCCATTGTTCGTTGTCGAACTGCTGCAGGGCGCGTTCGGCGACGCGCAGGGTGGCCGCCTGCTCGGCGTCGCTGCCCGCGTCGGTCAGGGTCTGGGCGTTAACTGTCGCCATCAACAGCCATGACAGCAGAATGGCGACGGCAGCTCGATGCAGGAGTGGCATCGTGAATCCCTCGATGATGACCAGCGCTACCCTGCGCGCGCTCCACGGGTACGTCAACCGCGCTATGGTTGGTTCCAGTACGAAGAAGCGGGATCACGGACACGTCCCATGAGCAACCATGCCCAAGCGCTCCGCCTGAGCGCGATCCAGGCCGACATCACCACGCTCGACGTCGACGCCATCGTCAACGCGGCGAACAACTCGCTGCTCGGCGGCGGTGGCGTGGACGGTGCCATCCATCGCGCGGCGGGGCCCGAACTGCTGCATGCGTGCCGGATCATCGGCGGCTGCAAGACAGGGCAGGCGGTGATCACGCCGGGATTCAAACTGCCGGCGCGCTACGTGATCCACACGGTCGGTCCAGTCTGGCAGGGCGGCAACCATGACGAACCCGAACTGCTGGCCGCCTGCTATCGCAATAGCCTGGCCATCGCCGAGGCGCAAGGATTGTCCAGCATCGCCTTCCCGTGCATCAGCTGCGGTGTCTACGGCTATCCCGCCAATGCCGCGATAGACGTCGCGTTGGCCGCTGTGCGGGGCGTGGCACCGAGCCTGAAGTCTGTTCACGACGTGATCTTCTGCTGTTTTTCCGAGGCGCTGCTGGCTGGCTATCTCGCACGACTTGAAGGCAAAACCTGATGCTGGTCACCATCGCCCGCACCGAGATGGCACCCGAGGCGCATATCCTGCGCGGCCGGCTTGAAGCCGAAGGCATTCCCGCCTTCATCCAGCACGAGCATCACGTCACCATGGATTGGTTGGTTTCCAACGCGCTTGGTGGCGTCCGGCTGCAGGTGCCTGTCGAGTACGCGCAGGAAGCAGTCGCCATCCTGCGAGCCATTCGCGATGGCGAGCTGAAGCTTGCTGGCGGCGCGAACGTCGCAACCGGCGATGCGTCCTTTGCTGATGACTCGCCTAACTGCGGAGCTGCACCGTATAAAGATTCCAATCCGGCCTGCCCAGACTGCGGCAAGCCTGGTGAAGTTCGGTGGACTTCCGGGCGCGGACTGGTTCTGGCCCTGTTGTTCTTTCAAGCCTTACCCTGGCCATGGCGCCGCGCGCACTGGCAATGCAGTCACTGCGCTAGAACCTGGAGCACGACGGAACAGCAGCCATTCCAGTGGACAACCGTTCTGCTATGGATACTGGTTGGCTCCTTGGCGGTTACGGCAGGCTTGCTGCTTTTTCAGCTCGCGGATGAGCTGGTCGGTATCTAGCGTCCCGCCGGCCATGACCACTCAATACACATCGCGCCGGTAGCGGCCATCGGCCAGCATGGCTTCGATCGTATCGTCGCCTAGCATTCCGCACAGAACGACATACATCACACGCCTCAACGTGCGGTGTAACCGCCATCGATCGCCAGTTCGGCGCCGGTGACGAACTTGGATTCGTCCGAGGCGAGGTAGACCACGCCCCAGGCGATGTCGTCCACGTCGCCCATGTGTCCCAGCGGGTGCAGTTCGCCAACCTCGCGGCGCGCCGCTTCGATGTCCGTGGCGCCACTGGCCTTCAGGTGATGCTCCACCATCGGCGTCCAGATGAAGCCCGGGTGCACCGAGTTCACGCGGATGCGGTCGGCGGCGTAGCACAGCGCATCGGTCTTGCTCATCAGGCGCACCGCACCCTTTGAGGCGTGGTAGGCCGGCACGTCGGGCGCACCAACCAGGCCGTAGATCGAGGACAGGTTGATGATGCTGCCGGCGCCGGCGCGCTTCATGTAGGGAATCGCGTGCTTGCTGCAGAACAGCACGCCCTTCACGTTCACCGACTGCACCTGGTCCCACTCGGCTTCGGTGATCTCGTGGGTGAGCTTGGTCGAGCCGGAAATGCCGGCATTGTTGACCAGCACGTCGACGCCACCGAAACGCTCGGCCGCGGCATCGATTGCAGCCTTCACCGAAGCCTCGCTGCTGACATCGACATGCCAGTAGGCGGCAGGGAGTCCGCGTGCGACCAGTGCGGCGACCAGTGCCTCGCCTTCGTCGTCATGCAGGTCGAAGATGGCGACTCTGGCGCCTTCCTCGGCCAGCCGCTCCACGCAGGCGCGACCGATGCCCTGTGCGCCGCCCGTCACGATGCAGGTCTTGCCATTCACACGATCCATGCCGCACCTCCCGATGCCTTGCCGAAGTCGATGACGCCCGCGCACGGCATTCCGCCGTGACGAGCGTTTCCATTACACGCCTTTTCGCGATCTCCGGCTTGACCGCCGTCAAGCCGGCTTGCGACTCGCCAACGGGAAGCCATCGACGAACCGGATCAAAAGGGCCAGCAACAGTGGCAGACCCAGCGCGGCCAGCCAGGGCCACAGCGGCGGTGGCACGAAACCGAATACCTGCGCCGCGGCCGGCAGCTGCGTGGCCAGCACCAGCGCCAGCGTCGCCACGCCGGCGATGATCCAGAACGAACGATTGCGCGGCGACAGCGCCCGGCGCAGGCCGCGGCCGCTGCGGAACACTGCCATCAGGCCGATGTTGCCGGCCACCAGCGCGGTGAAGGCCAGCGCACTGACCACCGCTGGCTCGTAGCCCTGCTCGCCCGCGAGGAAGTACACCGCGGCCACGGCGGCGAACATCAGCGCGCCCTTGGACAGGCTGGCCAGCATCGGCAGCCAGCCGAGCATGGCCTCGTCGGCGGGCCGTGGTCGGCGCCGCATGATGTCGTCCTCCAGCGGCTCGCGCTCGAACACGATGGAGCAGGTCGGATCGATGATCAGCTCGAGGAACACCACATGCAGCGGCATCAGCACCCAGCCACCGCCAAGCAGCGCCGGCAGCAGGGCGAGGCCGGTGATCGGCACGTGCACGGCGAGGATGTAATGCAGGGCGCGGCGGATGTTGTCGTAGATGCCGCGGCCCATGCGAATGGCGTCGACGATGGTGATGAAGTTGTCATCGAGCAGCACGATGGAGGCCGCTTCGCGCGCCACGTCGGTGCCGCGGCCGCCCATGGCCACGCCGACATGCGCGGCCATCAGTGCCGGCGCATCGTTGACGCCATCGCCGGTCATCGCCACGCGCTGGCCGCGCCGTTTCAGCGCCTCGACCAGGCGCAGCTTGTGTTCCGGCCGCACGCGGGCGAACACGGCGGTCTTCGCCAGCGCGCGGTCCAGTGCGGCATCGTCGAGCTGATCGAGCTCGGCGCCGAGCATGGCGCCGCTACCATTGTTGTGGATGCCGAGCTGCCCGGCGATGGCGCTGGCGGTGCGCAGGTGATCGCCGGTCAGCATCAGCACCTGCACGCCGGCGGCCTGCACGTCGGCGACGGCCTCAACCACGCCCTCGCGCAGCGGATCGGCAAAGCCAACCAGCCCACGCCACTGCAGCGGCAGGTCGACGAGCGTTTCCGGCAATGGCGCATCCGGCGCAAGCTGCGCTTCGGCCACGCCAAGCAGGCGCAGGCCCTGCCCGGCCAGTGCATCCAGGGTTTCGTGCAACCGCGAAAGGCGTGCGTCATCGAGCCGGCACAGCGCCGCCACGGTTTCCGGCGCGCCCTTGCAGGCGACGCGCAGCTGGTCGCCTTCACGCCAGACATGCGCCATGGCCGGACGATCCGGGGCGATCGGGTATTCGCGCAGATGGCCGTTGCCGTGCTCGCGGGCGGCCGCGCTATCCGCGCCCGCCGCCGTGCGCAGCGCCTGCTCCATGGCATCGAAGGACTGCGGCGGACTGGCCGCAAGCGCCGTCAGCAGCAGCGAATCACGCGACGCTTCGTCGGCCACGTCATCGCCCAGGCCGGGCCAGAGGCCGGCCACCGCCATGCGGTTCTCGGTGAGCGTGCCGGTCTTGTCGGTGCACAACACCTGCACCGCGCCCAGCGCCTCGATGGCCGGCGCGCGACGAACCAGCGCTCGGCGACGCGCCATGCGCCAGCCGCCGAAGGCGAGGAACACGGTCAGCACCACCGGGAATTCTTCCGGGATGGTGGCGATGGCAAGCGTGATGCCGGCGAGGATGGCGTCCATCCAGGCCGCGCCACCCAGGGCATAGAGCAGTGTGACCAGCAGCGAGCTTGTGAAGGCCAGCGCGGTGAACAGCAGCACCACGCCGCGAATCTGCACCTGCATCGGGCTGCGTTCGCGCTGGATGCCGTGCAGCGCCTGACCGATGCGACCAACCTCGGTGGCGATGCCGGTGGCAATCACCTCGGCGCTGCCGTGCCCACGCACCACCAGAGTGCTGGCGTGTGCGGTCGCGGAGTCGCTTCGCGGATCAAGCACCACCGGCAGCGACTCACCGGTGAGCAGCGATTCATCGACCTCGAAATCCACGACCTCGAGCAGCCGCGCATCGGCCGGCACGCGATCACCCTCGGCCAGCTCGATGCGATCACCAACCACCAGCTCGCGCGCTGGCACGATGCGGATGTCGCCGTCGCGCCAGACCCGCGCACGCGGACTGCTGAGGTCACGCAACGCCTGCAGCGCGGTTTCCGCGCGCTGCTCCTGGTACACCGTCATGCCGATGACCAGCAGCACCGACACGCCGAGCAGAGCGGCCTCCTGCGCATCGCCGAGCAGCAGGTAGATGGTCGCCGCACCGAGCAGCAGGAGCAGCATGGGCTCGGCCAGCACGCTGAGCACGATGCGCAGCGGCGAACGCCGCTCACCCTGCGGGAGCAGGTTGGGTCCGTCGCGCTTCAGGCGCGCCCGGGCCTCGGCTTCGGAAAGCCCGGCAACCGGCTCAGGCATCGGCGCCAGCACCACGGTCGGTCCGCCGCGGCGGCATGCCGGAAACCTGCTTCAGGCCGGCGCCAGCCGCCACTCAGTCCTCGTCCGGCTCGGTGCCATCGGCCAGCGCCTTCGCATGCAGGTCCACCGATTCCAGGTAGTCGGGGACGTGGGCACTCCAGCCCAGGCGGCGCTTGATCGCCACGCGCAGCGCATCGGCCGCATCCGGCTCGCCATGGGTGATGAACACGCCGCGCGGCGGCTTCGGAGCCGTCGCCAGCCAGTCGAGGATTTCCCCGCTGTCGGCATGCGCGGAGGCGTTCTCCAGCTGCTTCACTTCGGCGCGGATCTCGACGTCCTGTCCGTAGATGCGCAGGTACCGGCTGCCGCTGGCAAGGCTCGCTCCGCGGGTGCCGCCGGCCTGGTAGCCGCAGAGGATGATGGCGTTGCGCGGATCGCTGGCAAAGGCGCGCAGGTGGTGCAGCACGCGACCGCCGGTAAGCATGCCGCTGGCCGAGACGATCACCATCGGCCCATGGCGCCGGTTCAGCGCCTTGGATTCCTCCACGCTGTTGACGATGTGCGTGTGTGAGCGCATCGCATCCAGCTGCTCGTCGTTCATGCGATGCAGGTCGGCGAAGTCGCGGTAAAGGCCGGTGACATCCGCCGCCATCGGACTATTGAGGTAGACCGGCGCCGACGGCAGTCGGCCATCCACCTGCAGCTGGGCAATGAGGTGCAGCAGCAGCTGTGCGCGACCCACGGCGAAGGACGGGATGATCGCCACGCCACCACGGGCCAGCACCGGCTTGATCACGTCGCAAAGTTCGTCGGAGAGGTCGACATGCGGGTGGACCCGGTTGCCATAGGTCGATTCGGTGACGATCCAGTCGGCCACCTCCAGCGGCGCGGGCGGGTACATCACCGGATCATCCGGTCGCCCGATGTCGCCACTGAACACGATGCGCACGCCATCGGCCTCGACCGACGCCGACGCCGCACCGAGGATGTGACCCTGCAGTCGCAGGTGCACCTGGAATCCCGGTACCGGCTCGAACGGCTGCTCGAAGCCGACGGACTGGAACTGCTGCAGGCTGTGCCGCGCATCGGATTCGGTGTAGAGCGGCTGCGCCGGGCGATGCCGCGAGGAGCGCGAGTGCTCGGCATAGCCGGCCTGTTCCTCCTGCAGGCGTCCGGAGTCCGGCAGCATGATCTCGCACAGACTCTGGGTGGCCGCGGTGCACCAGATCTTGCCGCGGAACCCCTCGCGCACCAGCCGCGGCAGGTAACCGCAGTGATCGAGATGCGCATGGGTCAGCACCACCGCGTCGATGGACGCGGGATCGACCGGAAATTCCTTCCAGTTGCGCAGGCGCAGCGTCTTGTAACCCTGGAACAGGCCACAGTCGATCAGCAGTCGTCGCTCACCCAGCTCCAGCAGATGTCGCGATCCGGTGACCGTCGCGTTCGCACCGAGGAACCGCAGCCGCAAACCACCTTCCTGTGCCGGGATGCCCATGCTCTCTCTCTGATCAGCCTGTCGACAAAAGACAGCTTACCGCCTGCGCGAAAGCCGGGCTTGATCGAGGTCGAATTGGTCTGGTCGGATTGGCCTCTTCGGTTCCGTGTGTTCGGATCAGAACAGCGCCGGCCCCAGGATCACCACGGTGACCAGCGTCGACACACCGACCACGCTCAGCACCAGCGTGCGCGGTCGGCGACCGCGCGCCCACATCCACAGGCCGGTGATACCGAGCAGGGTCATGGCGATGGCGAAGCTGTCCGACAACAGGATCCACGCCGTGCCGCCGATGCTCTTGTGAAGACGGTTGGCACTGGCCAGCCAGCTGGCCTGGCTCTGGCTGAACTCGATGGTGGCCGCACCCGGCGTGTAGTTGGCGCTCCAGGTATTTCGCGCATTGCCACCGCGCAGCAACCAGTCATCGCTGCCGCCACGACCCGGACCGCGACCGGGCGGACCCTGACGCACCGAGCCATCGCGAAGGTCATGCGTGGCGGCCAGCCAGGTCAGCAGGCCGTCGGGATCGGTACGCAGTTCCTCCGGCACGGCAATGGTCAGACGGGCAACTTCGACGTTGTCTCCCTGCGGCAACACCATGTCGAAGCGGTGGTTCATCACGAAGCCGGTGATGCCGTAGAGCACGGCGGCCAGCGCGCCCCAGGCACCGATCCACAGATGGATCTGGCGCATCCAGCGATAGGTGGTGAGGCCACGATTGGCAGCACGGCGATTGGCCGTTGCCCGGCTCGTGGTGTTCGTTGTCTGGGTATTTCCGTCCATCAAGATTTTCCGAATGCGTCGTTACTCAGGGCTCCGCCCAGCGGCGCAGCAGGTTGTGATAGATGCCGGTCAGCTTTACTGCAACGGGGTGGTCGGGATTTTCCGTCGCCAGCTGGCGGGTGGATTCATCCAGCTCCAGCAGCAGGCGGCGCTGGCCATCATCGCGAACCAGACTTTGCAGCCAGAAGAAGGCCGAAATGCGCGCGCCGCGGGTGACCGGCTCGACTCGGTGCAGGCTGGTCGACGGGTACAGCACCATCTGTCCGGCCGGCAGCTTGATGCGCTGCTCGCCGTAGGTGTCCTCGATCACCAGCTCGCCGCCGTCGTAGCTGCCCGGCTCGCTGAAAAACAGCGTGGCCGAGAGATCGGTACGGATGCGCCGGCCGCTGGCCACGTGCTGGCGAAGCGCGTTGTCGACATGCGTGCCGAAACGGCCACCGCCTTCGTAGCGATTGAACAGCGGTGGGAACACCGCCTGCGGCAAGGCTTTCGCGTGAAACTCGGCGTTGCCGCCCAACGCCTGCATCACCATTTCGCCAAGCTCGCGGGCGACCGGATCGGCCTCGTCCAGCTGAAGATTGTGCTTGCTACGTGCAGACTGATGGCCTGCGGTGACCTTGCCATCCACCCAGCTCGCCTGCTCCAGTCGCTGGCGGATGGCCGTCGCGCTTGCGCTATCGAAGACGGGAATCACGTTGAGCATGACGGCTTCCGGTGTGGCACTTACAGGTCGAACGTCAGTGTAGCGAGGACCTGCCGCGCGGCGCCCGGCGAGAAGTGTCCGCCATAGCCACGCTCGACGTAACGTTCGTCGCTGGCGTTGTTGAGGTTGATCTGCACGGTTGCGCGATCATTGATGCGGTAGCCGGCCATGGCGTTGAGCAGCGTGTAGCGCGTGTACTTCTCCACATCCAGCACCGGCGCGTCGACGGCGGGATCGGTGCTGCTGAAGAAATGGCCATCGCTGTGCTGCGCGCCCATGCCGAACTGCCAGCGATCCGACGCCTGCCAGGTCAGCCACAGCGTGCCGCTCTGCTCGGGAATGTACGGCAGCGCGTGGCCGGTCTCGCCATCAACGCCGGACTCGGTGATCTCGCTGTCCATCCACGCCCAACCGCCCGTCAGCGACAGACTGTCGGTGAGCTGACCGCTGACACCGATTTCGATCCCATCGACTTCCTGATTGCCGCTGAGCACCAGGTTGCCGGACTCATCGGTGGTGCGTGCATTGATCTTCTCGTTGCGGAACAGCGCAGCGCTCAGCAGCAGACCCTCGTTGGCGCCGACTTCCCACTTGGTGCCGACTTCCATGCTGCGGGTTTCCTCGGGCCCGAGGCGCGGATCGTTCTGCGCCGGGCCGCGTCGTCCCGGCGTGGTGCTGAAGGTCAGGCCCTGGCTGCCGTCGGCCGTCGGCGTGAAGGCGTTGCCCGCCGCCGCGTAGAAGGTGCCGCGCTCCACCGGCTTGTAGACGAGGCCGGCACGCCAGCTGAACATGCTGTCGGCGCGGCTGAAGTCCTCGATCAGCAGACCGTCGTCGTCCTGCACGCTGATCGCGCGGTAGTCGACATCGAAGCGCTCCCAGCGCGCGCCGAGTCCCAGCTGCCATTGTTCATTGAAGTGCAGCGTGTCGAAGGCATACAGCGCGGCCGAGTTCGCCTCGGCATGGCCCTCGTCGCCGGTGCGGCGCAGGAAAATCTCGCCCGGATACGTGTCGTTCGGGTTCGGGTTGTAGAAGTCGGCGAAGAGCGGCAGCGTGTCCGAGGCGTCTTCGCGGGTATAGCTCGATGATTCCTCGCGCGACAGCTCCACGCCCACGCCCAGCGCATGACGCACGCCACCGGTTTCGGTGTCGATGCCGAGGTGCGTCTGGTTGGAGAGGATGCGGTCGCTGCGATCCTGGAACTTGGTGTCGTTGCGGCGGATCAGCGGGATGTCAGCGTTCCAGCCGCTGCCTTGCGTCTCCGCCGTGGCTGCACGTGGTGGCGTCACCACGGCATCACGAGTATTGCGGCCCCAGCGCGTGAGGTTGCGCAGCTGCATGTCCTCGCTGACTTCGTGGTTGACGATCACCGTGGCCTGGTCGCTGTTCACGTGCTCGTAATCGCGCTGCTTCAGGCCATAGAAGTTGCTCCAGTCGAGGTCGCCGATGTCGAAACCGTCCGGCACGCCGGCCGGCAGCGTCACCGGCAGGCCGTAGTCGGGCAGGTTGTCGAATTCGAGATGCGACAGGTTGACCTGCAGCTCGGTTGGCGTGCCGATACCCAGCGCCAGCGATGGGGCGATACCCAGCGCACTGTTGTTGGCGGCATCACGTCCCGGCACGCCGCTGTCCTGCCACATGGCATTCAGGCGCAATGCCGCGTGATCGCCGATCTGGCGGTTGTCGTCGAAACTGGCGCGATAGCTGTCGGCACTGCCGGCACGCAGCTGCAGGCGGGTGAAGTCGTCGTCGCGGGCCTGCTTGGTCACCAGGTTGATGGAACCACCGGCACTGCCGCGGCCGCTGACTGCCGAGGCCGGACCCTTGGCGATCTCCACGGCTTCAAGATTGAAGGCATCGCGGCTCAGCACGCCCGGATCGCGCACGCCGTCGACATAGACATCGTTACGCGCCGAGAAGCCGCGCAGGAACACGTTGTCACCCGGCGCGCCGCCGCCTTCACCGGCCTGCAGGGTGATGCCCGGCGTGTTGCGCAGCACGTCGCGCAGCGTGGTCTGCGCCTGCTGCTCGGCGATCTCGATGGGGATGATGGTCAGGCTCTGCGGCGTGTCGCGCACCGGCTCGCTGTACTTGGGCGAGGCCGGGCGCTGCTCGGCCTTGCCGGTGACGGTCATCGATTCCAGCTTCTGCGCCTTGTCCGGGCCGGGATACTCCAGCGCCCAGGCGGACGATGACAGCCCAAGGCCCACGACAATGGCAGTGGAAAGCAGCTGATGGGCGGGCTTGCGGGAGATGGCGGCAGGCATGGGGCTTCCTTGAACGTCCGTGTATTGGGTGTACTGTTGTCGCAAATGAGAATGAATCGTATTACGGTTAACAAATCCGATCAAGTCGTTGTATCGGGCTGATCAACGATTTCGATCACACGGGTCGTCCCGGCAAGGCGACGCGCTGACGGCCCCAGCGCCATTGGCAAGCCGGCCCTCAGCCGCCAGACTCGACCCGCCAGCAAGCCGATGGCAGAACCGCAGCCTGGAGCAGCAGCAATGCCCTACGCCCACATCGCCATGTGCCTGATCGGCATGTCGCTGTACTTCAACGCGGGGAAACTGGAGGCGCGCGGCGGCGCCAGCGATCACTCGATCCTGTGGGCTTCACTGTCGCTGCTGACGTCGATCCTGGCGATCTGGCTGGGCGCTGGTTGGGGCGGCTGGCTGTTTGCCCAGATTGCCCTGCTGCTGATCATCACCGTGGCGCGGGTCCTGCTCGACAAGGACGAAGCCTGATGGCGCAGCAAGTCATCACGGGATGGATGGCTAGTTGACGAGAATGCCGGTCCGCTCGGCGATGCCGACCTCGGCCTCCATGCCGGAGTTGAAGGCGAGGAAGTCGCGCTCCACACCGTCGCTGAAGATCACGCCGTAGTCAGGCATCTGCGAGGTCAGGCGCAATGTCTGCCCTTCCTGAATGCGGCCAAAGACCAGCTCGGCCTGCGAACTGCGACTCGGGAACGGCTCACGCACCGTGAAGTACAGGAACCGTGACTCCCAGGGGAAACCTTCGTGCTGCAGCGCCTGCAGTTCTTCGGCGCTGCTGGGCCCGGCCATACCGATGGCGCCGGTCAGCAGGCTGCGGAACCAGCCGGTCGATCCCAGCCCGGTCGACACGATGATGCCGCTGGATGAGTGGGTTTCCGCCTGATCGCCGGACTCGATCCGGTAACGCGCCGATACATGGGTACGCGGTCCGATGAACAGGTCGTTGACTGCGTGCAGCTCCTGCCCGTCGGACAGTTTCACCCGCGCCATGCTCACCGAACGGGTTGGCCGTCGCTCGGCCTGTGCGTCGGGGACGATGGCGGCGAGGTCGTCCACCGAGAACGGCAGCAGGACGCCATCCCAGCGACCCGGATCCGGGTTGACGCCGATCACCGGCTGGCCGTCGAGGTACTTGAGGGTGTTGGCGACCAGGCCGTCCTGCCCAACCACCACCACCAGGCAATCCGGCGGAAACAGGAAGTTCGGCACCAGGTCACGCTCCAGCGCCTGCACGCGGGCGAATCGCGACAGCTGCGATTCCGCCGTGGCTAATGCCTGCCGGTAGTTGGCGTGTTCGCGCTCGTAGTCGGAAAAGTCGGCACCCATGTGCTCGACGTAGAAGCGGGCCTGCTCGACGGTGTTGAGCCGCGCCACCAGATCCTCCAGCCGCGTGCGCCGCGTCACCAGGATGATGCGCTGCTGCAGGGAATCCATGAATCAGTCGCTCGCCCCTTGCGCCAGCTGCTTCAGCAGGTCGGGAGAGATGTTCAGCTCGCCGATCTTGCCGGCGTTCTGCGCCAGGTCCTGGAAGGCAGCGGCGATGATCGTCCCGGAGTCCGCGCTGCCCAGCGCCAGCGCCTGCAACACCTTGGGATCGACGCCACTGACCGTCCGCACCAGCGCCGCCATGCCATAGGCGCGCGCATCCGCCTCGCGTTGCGCGTTGCCGGCACGCAGGGCCGTCAGCGTTTCGTTTTCCTTCTCCTGGCTGATCCGACCCTGCATCTCCTGCGCCTGGATCTGCTGGCGTTTCTCCAGCACGGCGCGCTCGGCCTCCATCTGGGTTTCGCGGATCTGCCGCTTCTTGGTCTCGACCGCGATCTCCGTGTTGAGCTCGTTCTCCTTGATCGCGCGCTCCTGCTCGATGGCGCTGTTGCGACGCTGGTAGAGCGCATCGTCGGCACGCTTCAGGATCTGCTCGCGCACGGTCGCTTCGAGCGCGCGCGCGGTGTCCGGCGTCGGCTTGATGGCGAGGATGGCCAGACTGACCAGCTCGAGACCGAGGCTGGGCAGGCCGTCCGGCTGCCGCAGACCCTCCCTGACGGACTGGACCAGTCCTTCGGATTGACTCAACAGCCCCTGCAAGGCCTGGCCCTGCAGCGCCGCACGCAGCTGCACCTGCACCGCATTCACCACGCGCTGCGGCAGCTTGTTCGGGTCCTCGGACACGTAGTCCGCGCCGTTGGGCTGCAGGGTGAAGTTCATCAGCGAGGCCAGCAGCTTGGGATCGGCCACGCGATAGGTCACCTGTCCCTGCACGGTGACCTCCTGGAAGTCCGCGCTGACCTCGTTGAACATGAAGGGCGCGTCCACGCTCTCCATCGGGATCGACACCAGCGACGCACTGGGCGCGAAGTAGAAGAACGCAAGACCAGCGCCCTCGCGAACCGGCTGCCCGCCGCGATACTGGATCAGGTAGGTAGTGGGGCTGGATTTGGCGTAGCGGATGCCCAGCATCGTGTTCTCCTCGGAAAGCCGTGCGGCGTGGTGGCGGGAACGTGGTGACCGTTGACGCCAGTGATAGCACGACCCGGTGACCAGCGTCGCGCAGGCCGACGGCAAAGCCGGCTGCCGGCAGGTCCGACACGGCGACGCCGCTCTTTGCCTGACGGTCCCCACACACGGCGCATCCACTGGAGTGTGGTTTCTGAATCCGGGATGGACGCGGACCGGTCCGAGCGCCTGTCCGGGCACCAGCCATCGCACGACACCGGTATGCTTGCCGCCATGCCTTTTGTTCCAGCCGGACGTCGTCGCCAACGCGAACGACGCGACCATGCCCCGACACCGCGCACGCCGATGGCCTCCGCCATGGGTGCCGGCGTGCTCATGCTGGCCAGCCTGTGGGCAACGCCCGCCGCCGCGCTGAAGCTGGGCTCGACCAACGTGGCCGGCATCGGTGGCGAAGCGCGGACCAACGTGATGTCGCGACTCAGCCTCAGCCACCATCCGGCCGAGCAGGAGCTGACCGAAGCACGCCTTGCCTACCTGCTTCGGCGCGCACCCGGCGAAGTGCTGACCGCACTGGAGCCGTTCGGCTTCTACGACGCACAGGTCGAGATCGAAAGCCCGCGTGACGGCGACACGGTGAATGTGCGGATCCTGGTTCGCCCGGGGCGGCCGGTGCAGGTGAACCAGCGCGACATCGTGGTGGAAGGCCCGGCCGCCGATGACAAGGTCGTGCAGGGCGACGTCAAGGCATTCCGCCCGGGGCCACGCGAGATCCTCGACCATCGCACCTACGAGGCCAGCAAGGCGGCGCTGGAGCGACGCCTCAACGGTCGCGGCTATTTCGACGCCGAGCCGCTGCGTCACCGCATCACCGTGGAGCGTGCCAGCTACAACGCCGACATCGACGTGGCCTGGCAGAGCGGCCAGCGCTACAACTTCGGCGAAACCCGGTTCAGCGGCAGCCAGGTCCACGATGACCTTCTGCAGCCGCGCATTCCCTATCGTGAAGGCCAGCCCTACAGCCAGCAGGACCTTGCCGAACTGCACCGGAGTCTGGTCGACCTCGACTACTTCGGCTTCATCGACATCCAGCCGCTGACCGACGAAAAGGCGGACGGACAGGTACCGATCGCGGTGTCGCTGACGCCGGCCAAGCGCAGCCGCTACACGGCTGGCATCGGCTATGGCACCGACAGCGGACCGAGCATCCGCGCCGGGCTGGAGCGTCGCTACGTCAACGCGAGTGGGCACAAGTTCGCCACGCAGCTGGCGCTGGGCGCGCGCGACAGTAGCCTGGGCGCGCAATACCGCATCCCGACGACGAGTCCGGGCTGGCCGGGCTGGTGGAGCATCAGCCCGTCGATCCGCCGCCAGCAGTTCGGCGATGTGGACAGCGAGATTTTCGAAATGGTCGGCGCGCGCAACGGTCGCTGGCGTGAGTACGACCTGTCGCTGGAAGCGCACCTGCGTCGCGAGCGCTACGGCGAAGAGCAGACCACGCTGATCTATCCGCTGGCGCGCATCGGCCATACCGAAGCCGACCAGCCGCTCTATCCAACCCACGGCTATGCCTGGGATGTCAGCCTGGCGCATGGCGATCCGGCCTTCGGTTCGGATCTGCGCTTCACCCAGCTTTTTGCCGAGGGCCGCTACATCCACGGACTGGGTGATCGGCGACGGCTGCTGCTGCGAGGCCAACTCGGCCACACGCTGGTCGACAACAACGAACGCTTCCCGCCGTCGATGCGCTTCTACGCCGGCGGCGACCGCAGCGTGCGCGGCTATGGCTACCAGGAAATCGGTCCGTACTTTGAGGACACCAACCTCGGCGGCCTGAAGCTGGCGGTGGCCAGCGTCGAGGTCGAGCAGATGTTCAACGATCGCTGGGGCGTGGCCGCCTTTGTCGATGCCGGCGACGCCTGGTCCAGCGACCGACCCAACCCGCGCCTCGGCGCCGGCCTCGGCATGCGCTGGCGGTCACCGGTTGGACCGGTGCGCCTGGATATCGGCGTTGGCCTCGATGATCCCGAGCATCGTTTCCAGCTGCACCTCAACATCGGCCCGGACTTCACGCCATGAGCCGCGACGAGACCGCCGCCCGCAAGTCGCCGCGCAGGCGACGCTGGCTGATCGCACTGCTGGCGCTGTTGCTGCTGGCGATACTGCTGGTCGTCGCCGGCTGGCTGTGGCTTTTCCACAGCAGCAGTGGACGCGACTTCGTCCTCGCCCAGATCTCCGCGGCGCTGCCGACGCTGGAGGACGACCGGCCGGCACTGGCCTTTGATCGCGCCGATGGCGTGCTGGCGGACACCCTGCACCTGTACGACCTTCGCTACGACCTGGGCGATGGCCTGCAGCTGAACGTGGACGATGTCGAACTGCGGCTGAGCCCCGGCGCATTGCTGGCGCGGCGGCTGGAGGTGAGCCGCCTGTTGCTGACGCATCCGGTGCTTCGCCTTGGCGAGGCGCCAACCGACACCAAGGTCGAATCGCCGGAACTGGTCTGGCCGGATCTCAAGCTGCCGCTGTCGGTGTCGATCGCTGATTTCCAGCTGCGCGATGGCACCGTCACCAGTGCCGGCGACGAAACCCTGCTGCATGTCGACAGCCTGTCGCTGCGCGCGGAGCTCGACCGCGTCGGTCACTTCGCCCTCGGCCAGTTCGAGATGAACAGTGACTACGGCCGTTTCGACAGCCGCGGCGAGGCGGATTTCGACGGCATCGCCAACGGCCAGCTGAGCATGGACTGGCGCGGCCCCGACGAGGCGCCGCCGCTGAAGCTGCTGGCCCGCGCCAACCGTGGCGTGCTCAGCCTCGACCTCAGCACCACGACCTCCGCGGAGCAGCGCCTGCAGCTGCGCATCGACGGCGACCAATGGCAGCTGCAATCGGCGCTGGATCATCTGGATCCCCGGCCGTGGTGGCCCGAGGCGCCGGTCGCCTGGCTCACGGCGAAACTGGAGGTGGACGGTCACGGTCGCCAGGCCAGCCTTTCCGGCGACCTGGCCAGCGACGTGTACGCGCTGCATGTCGCCGAATCGCAGCTCGCCCTGAGCGACGACGGCAACGCACTCGAGCTCTCGCCACTGCGGGTCGAGCCCGCCGACGGCGGCCAGCTGGAAGCATGCGGGGTAATCGCCCTTGCCGAAGGCGCCGCGCATCAACTCACCCTGCACGTGGCGCAACTGGTGCTGCCAGGAACCGCCGGGGAAATCGACGACCAGGCACCCACCAAGATCAGCGGCGACGCGCGCGTTTCCGGCGCCATCGACGCCTGGACCCTGGCCTTCGACGGCAGCGCCATGCGTGGCGAGCTGCTGCTGCCGCTGGCGGTCGAGGCCGAAGGTGATCTGTCGATGGCGACGCTGAAAACGCTGCGTGCCGGTGACGAAGGCGGACGGGCGAGCGGCTCGGGCCTGGTGCGCTGGGATCCCGCCGTGGCGGTGAACCTCGACCTCGCGCTGGATGGTTTCGATCCGTCGCGCCTGCATCCCGAGGTCGACGGTCGTCTTGATGGCGATGTGCAGTTGGCCATCGCGCAGATCGGGGACGATTGGCGCATCGACGTCGGGCTTGAACGCCTGCGCGGCGAACTGCTGGGGCGACGGGTCAGTGGCGACGGCGACGCGCACCTGGGTCCGGACGCTGCACCCAGCCAGCTGAACCTGCGCGTCGGCGAAAGCGAACTGCGCCTGCAGGGTCGAGGCGGCGATGCGCCGGACCTGCGCCTCAGCCTCGCGCCGCTGCGCCTGCAGGACCTGCTGCCCGAGGTTTCCGGCGAGTTGCGCGGCGACGTCCGCCTGACCGGGAGCTTCGACCAGCCCGAGTTGCAGGCCTCGCTGGAGGGCGATTCGCTGCGCCAGGACGAACTGCGCATCGGCCGGCTGTCGCTGGAAGCCAGCGGCTCGTTCGACAGCGGATCGGCGGACGCTGACATGCCGCTGGATCTGCGCCTCAGCCTGCGCGACCTGGCGCAGGGCGAGGCGCGTTTCGACACCGCCACGCTGGCGCTGAGCGGCAGCGCCGCGCAACACCGCATCGAATTCTCGGCCGACGGCGAAACGCTGGGCCTGGCGCTGAAGGCCCACGGCAGCTGGCGGCAACCGCTGTGGCAGGGCGTGGTCGAAGAAGCCAGCGTGGCGCCGGCCGACCGGCCGGTGTGGCGCCTGCAGCAGCCTGCCGACCTGCGCATCGACGATGGCCAGGTCAGCCTGTCGCGCAGTTGCCTGAAGGGCCAGGTGGTGTCGCTGTGCGGCGAAGCCAGCGGCAACCGGCAGCAGCAAACCGCGGCGATCGAACTCGGCTCGCTGCCGCTGGCCCTGGTCGGTCCATGGCTGCCGCGCCAGGCCGGCGAAGCCATCGACATCGGTGGCGAACTGAGCGGCAGCGCGCGGATTGAACGGCTGGGCGAGAACCTGCGCGCCGAGCTGGCGCTGGACAGCCGGGACGGTCACATCAACTACGCGGTGAGTGAAAACGAGCGCCTGCTCGAATGGCAGTCGCTGGCCCTGCGCGCCACGCTCGCCGATGGCCAGCTCAAGGCGAATCTGCAGGGCCACGTCGAAGGCGATGGCACGCTCGACGCGCGCATCGACGGCGGCTCGCCGCTGGACAATCCCGATGCGGCCATCAACGGCCGGTTGCACATGGCGTTGCCCCGGCTGCGTGCGCTGTCGCTGGTCGAGCCGGAGCTGTCCGACGCCAGCGCGAAGCTCGACGGCGACCTCAGCGTGAGCGGTACCTGGCAGGCGCCACAGTTCAGCGGCCGGCTGCTGGTGGACGCGCTGCAGGCGGAAATCCCGGCGCTGGGCCTCAAGCTCAGCGACTCGCGGCTGCGGCTCGATTCCGACGACGGCAGCCGCTTCCGCCTCAGCGGCGAGGTGAATAGTGGCGAAGGCGTGCTCAGCGTCGATGGCAGCGTCGACCCGTTTGCCGAAGGCGACCGCGCCGACCTGCAGATCCGCGGCGAGCGCGTGCTCGCATCCGATACCTCGCTGCTGCACGTGCTGGTGTCGCCGGACCTGCACCTGAACTGGCACGCCGAACAGGGCGTCAGGCTCGACGGCAAGATCGGCGTACCCGAGGGCCGACTCGACCTGGAACGCATCGAGAACAGCGTCGCGCCGTCGCCGGACGTGGTGGTCAGCGATCCCCGGCCAGGCCGCGGCGAAGCTGGCGCCCTGCCCATCCATGCCGAAGTGACCGTCGAGATCGGCGATGCCCTGCGCCTGCGAGGCTTTGGCTTCGACGGCCGCGTGGAAGGCTCGCTTGCCATCCGCGAACGTCCCGGGCGCAGCCCTACCGGCCGCGGCACGGTGTCGGTCAGCGGCAAGTACCAGGCCTACGGTCAGAACCTCGACATCCAGCGCGGCCGCCTGCTGTTCGCCAACAGCGCGCTCGACAACCCCAGCCTCGACGTCCGCGCCGAGCGCGAGTTCGAGCAGCAGACCGTCGGCCTTGAAGTCCGTGGCACGGCGCTGCTGCCGATCCTCGACGTGTACTCCGACCCGCCGCTGGACCAGGCCGAAGCCCTCAGCTACCTGGTACTCGGTCGCCCGTTGCGCTCGGCCAGCGGCGCGGATGGTGCGCAGCTGGGACAGGCCGCCGCGGCCATTGGCGGCAACCTGCTGGCCGGCCAGCTCGGTGACCGCATCGGTCTCGACATCGGCGTCGCCGACTCCAAGGCGCTGGGCGGCGCGGCGGTCAGCGTTGGCAAGTACCTGTCGCCGCGCCTGTACCTCGGCTATGGCGTGTCGCTGTTCGGCAGCGGCCAGGTGGTCACCTTCAAATACATCATCAACCGCCTGTGGGAAGCCGAAGTGGAATCCGGGCGCGAAAACCGCGTCGGCCTGAACTACACGCTGGAGCGCTGAACCCGGCAAACCCGCCTGCCGGTAACGCCAGCAGGCAGATCCTGCGCATTGCACGACAGACGACCCACCCGGCCAGCCGTTCAGCGTAGGGTTCCGGTAGGCACCATACGGTAGCGACTGGCAGGCCCGTGACCGGTTTCACGTCAGAATAACGGCTTCCTGTTAACATGCGCGGCTCGATTCGGCAGCGCCCGCCCATTCGGGGCCATCTGACTGTCGATCCATCGACCCGTTTTTCATCTAACGACTTTGAAGGACACGCCATGCGAGTTCTGCTTCTCTCCTTGACCGCCGTGCTGCTGTTGGCCGGCTGCAACAAACAGGCGGCACCGGCACCGGACGCTGCTGACATCGCCCGTGACGAGGCTGCTGCCCATATGGCCTCGATGGCCAACCTGCCGGGCATCACCGGCCAGATCAACTTGGCTGGCGTCAACCAGCTGCCCAAGGCCGAGGTCAACCTCGAGCTGCGCCTGCTCGACGTCACCGACCCGAGCCAGAAGCCGGTCACCGTCGAGGAGCTGGTCGCTCCGGCGCCGCGCCGCCTGCCGATGGACTACCGTCTGCCCTACCACGCCGAGAAGATCGACCAGGCCAAGCGCTACGTGATCGAAGCGGCGCTGAGCATCAGCGGCATGCGCCTGTACAGCACCGCGCTGCCGGTGCCGGTGCTGACCGACGGCCATCCCGCCACTGCCACGCTGGACCTGGTTTCCGGCGGCATGACCGCGACCACCATGTCGCAGTCCGAGCTGACCAAGCGCGAATTCGCCGACCTCGAAAGCCAGCTGGGCGGCATGCGTCGCGTCACCGGCAAGCGCGTCGACGGCGACGTCAGCGTCGGCTGGGATGCGTTCAAGGAAGACAACGTCCTGCGCATGGCCCGCGAGCAGGTCAACCTCGACAACGAGAGCCGCGTTTCCTATCGCTATGCCTACAAGGCCGGCCAGCCCTGGTACGTGGTCCGCGAGAAGGACAACGGCCTCACCTCGCAGGTCGCCTGGGACAACACCCAGCGCGTCATCCTGAACGAGCAGAGCGACGGCACCCAGGTGGGCGACGATGACATCGCAGCCTTGCACGCCCGCGCCGCCGCCCTGGCCGAGGCGATCGGCAGCAACTGATCGCAGCCAATCGATGCAATGCAAAACGCCCGGCTGGTCCGGGCGTTTTCGTGTCGGGCGTTGTTGTGTCTGGTGGCAGCCGCAGCCAACTCAGTCCGGCTCGCGCATCACGCCACGCCGGCCACCACGCTTCGCTTCGTACAAGGCCATGTCGGCGCGATGGGAAAGCATGGCGAAGGTCTCATCGGGCGCCGCCAGTGCCGCGATGCCGATGCTGACGCTGGGCCGGCTGCCATCCGGCAGCCGAAGCTCGCTGCGCGCCATCGCGGCCAGCACCGCCTGTGCGCGCTGCTCGGCCTGGTCGATATCGGTTTCCGGCAGCACGGCGCAGAACTCGTCGCCGCCAATGCGTCCCAGCAGGTCGCTCTTGCGCAGCGCCTGCCGGCATTCGCGGACGATGCCGGCAAGGATGCGATCACCAACAGCATGGCCGAAGTCATCGTTGATGCGCTTCAGGTAGTCGAGGTCGATCATCATCATCGACAGCGGCTCGTCGCGCTCCACCGCGGTGCGCATCGCCTCACTGCCGAGCTCGACGAAGAAATGCCGGCTATAGGCTCCGGTCAGCGAATCATGGATGAGCAACCGGCGCAGGTGGGCGTTGTCCGCATACAGCACCGGCACCGCCATCCCGAAATAGGTGGCGGCGGCCAGGATGATCACGATGAACTGCAGCGTCAGCGCCAGATGGCCCAGGCCCAGCAGCGCCACCAGCGCGGCCAGCGTGGTGCTGAACAGGGTGATGGACAGCATGGATTCCATCGCGCCCTGGGTGTGCACGATCCACAGCTGCAGCAGGATGGCGGCGAATACCAGGAACAGCAGCGGCTCGTTGTCCGGCATCAGCGACATCGCGTAGAGGCCACCACCAGTGCTGAGCAGCATCACCGCCAGCTTGGCCAGCCAGCGTTGACGGTCGGGTTCCGGCTGCGGCAGGCCATCGAACAGGCGCAGATCCTCGCCGGCGTCGATACCCAGCCGCCGCGCCAATGCGCGCAGCGGCACCACCATCAACGGCCCCAGGGCCAGCAGGCCGGCGTAGTCACCCATCGCCCAGGGCATCACCAGGCCGCCGAGTTCCTCGGGCTGGATCAGCCCACCAATCAGCGTCACCACCGAACCCAAAAAACCGGCCAGGAACGCCGCCAGCAAACCACCCAGCAGGAAGGCCACCACCGCACGCAGAACCGCCTCGCTACCGGCATGGCGGATTGAGCGCGCGACGATGCCGGCCGCCAGCGCATAGGCCGCGCAATGCACCGCGGCGAACAGGGTCGCGTTCAGCAGCCAGGCGGACCAGTCCAGCTGCATGCCGGTTTCCAGCGCCGTCGGCAGCAGGCTGATGCAGGAGGCGGCGACGATTCCCGGGAGCGCGCGCAGGCGAAACACCAGGAAGCCTGCGAAAGCCACGGCCGTTGGCGGAAACCACAGACTGGCATGCGGCTCGTATTCCAGAAGCTGGGCGCTGAAGAACGCGCCCGTCCACAGCAGGGCCAGCGACACCTGCACCAGCAGCCACGCCAGAACGCCGCCCTGCAGGCGTGCTGTCGAACTGGCGTCGTACTGATCGCTCATGCGGCGGCTGTTTCCTTCGAAGGACCAAGGCTGGCCGCATGATAGCCGGTCATTCCGGTCGCCGTGGTTTGCCCGCGATGGCGGTGCCGCGCGACAATGGCGGACTGTTCAGACCGCACCCGCCAGGGTGCCGGCATCGATCACTCGCCGCCGGCCCTACGCCGCCGAGGCCGACGAACCGACCACCTTCTGCCACCGAGACCCGATATGTCCGACACATCCCGCTCCGACCAGCTGACGATCATCTACACCCTGACCGACGAAGCGCCGCTCCTGGCCACGCAGTCATTGCTGCCGATCATCGAAGCATTCACGGCGACGGCAGGCGTGGCTGTTGAGACGCGGGACATCTCGCTGTCCGGGCGCATCCTGGCGCAGTTCCCGGAGCGTCTCGGCGACCGTGCCATCAACGATGATCTCGCCGAGCTCGGCGAGCTGGCCAAAACGCCCGACGCCAACATCATCAAGCTGCCCAACATCAGTGCCTCGGTGCCGCAGCTGAAGGCGGCGATCAAGGAGCTGCAGGCTCAGGGTTACGACGTTCCCGACTACCCGGAAGAGCCGAAAAGCGAGGCCGAAGCGGACATCAAGGGTCGCTACGACCGGGTCAAGGGCAGTGCCGTGAACCCGGTACTGCGCGAAGGCAATTCCGACCGCCGTGCACCGAAGTCGGTGAAGGACTACGCGAAGAAACACCCGCACCGCATGGGCAAGTGGTCGGCCGACTCGAAGTCGCATGTCGCACACATGGACGCCGGTGATTTCTATGGCAGCGAACAGTCCGCCGAAATCCCCAACGATGGCAGCGTGAACATCCGCTTCATCGGCACCGACGGTCGCAGCAGCATGCTGAAAACCGGCGTGAAGGTCAGCGCCGGCGAACTGATCGACGCCACCGCCATGAGCAAGAAGGCACTGGCTGCCTTCATCCGCGAACAGATCGAGGATGCCCGCGAGAAGGGGGTGCTCTTCTCGCTGCACCTGAAGGCAACGATGATGAAGGTCAGCGACCCGATCATGTTCGGCGTGGCGGTCACCGAGTTCTATGGCCCGGTGCTGGAAAAGCATGCGCAGGCGCTGGACGCTGCCGGCTTTGATCCCAACAACGGCATCGGCGACCTGTACGCGCGCTTGCCGTCCATGCCGGAAGCCGAGCAGGCCTCGATCATCGCCGACATCGACGCGCTGTACGCCGAGCGTCCGCGCATGGCGATGGTCAACTCGGATAAGGGCATCACCAACCTGCACGTGCCCAGCGACATCATCGTCGACGCATCCATGCCGGCGATGATCCGCGACAGCGGCCGCATGTGGAACGCCGATGGCGAGCTGCAGGACACCAAGGCAGTGATCCCGGACCGCAACTACGCCGGCATCTACCAGGCCGTGATCGAGGACTGCAAGGCGCACGGCGCCTTCGATCCGGCGACCATGGGCAGCGTCCCCAACGTCGGCCTGATGGCGCAGAAGGCCGAGGAATACGGCAGCCACGACAAGACCTTCCAGATTCCCGCCGACGGCCGCGTGCAGGTACTGAACGACAGCGGCACCGTGCTGATGGAGCACAACGTCGAAGCCGGCGACATCTGGCGCATGTGCCAGACCAAGGACGCACCGGTGCGCGACTGGGTGAAGCTGGCCGTGTCGCGCGCGCGCCTGTCGAACACGCCGGCGGTGTTCTGGCTGGATCCGCACCGCGACCACGACCGCAACCTGACCACCAAGGTCGAGCGCTATCTGAGCGAACTCGATACCGAGGGCCTGGACATCCGCATCCTGTCGCCTGTCGAAGCGATGAAGCATTCGCTGAGGCGCATCCGCGAGGGCGAGGACACGATTTCGGTTACCGGCAACGTGCTGCGCGATTACCTCACCGACCTGTTCCCGATCATGGAACTGGGCACCAGCGCCAAGATGCTGTCGATCGTGCCGCTGATGGCCGGCGGTGGCCTGTTCGAGACCGGCGCCGGCGGCAGTGCGCCCAAGCACGTGCAGCAGTTCGAGACCGAGGACTACCTGCGCTGGGATTCGCTGGGCGAATTCCTGGCACTGGCCGCCTCGCTGGAACACCTTGCCAATACCGGCGGCAATGCGCGGGCGCAGGTGCTGGCTGACGCGCTGGACGTCGCCAATGCCGCCTTCCTCGACAACGACAAGTCGCCAACCCGCAAGCTCGGCGGCATCGACAACCGCGGCAGCCACTTCTACCTCGCCATGTACTGGGCCGAGGCGCTGGCCGCGCAGACCACCGATGCCGAACTCGCCGCGAAGTTCGCCCCGCTGGCGAAGGCGCTGCGCGACAACGAGGAAAAGATCGTGGCCGAACTGATCGCCGTCCAGGGCCATCGCGTCGACATGGGCGGCTACTACCGCCCGGACTTCGCCAAACTGGGCCCGGCCATGCGCCCCAGCACCACCTTCAATGCCGCGCTCGCGGCGCTGTAGGCAATCGATACGGGGAACCGCATCGGCCACGCCGGGTCCGAGCTTTTCCGATGAGCCAGTCCGGGATGACCTCCGGGCTGGCCGGCAATCACGTTGATCCAGGAGAACACCATGCGCCTTCAGACGACACTGCTCGCCGCCTTGCTGGCCTCACCGCTCGCCTTTGCCGGCGACACTAACAGCACCGCAGCCGACGCCAAGCCCGCCAGCGAGTCGGCGCCGACCGGTATCGAAATGGTCCTGGCGGGTGACTGGCGTAGCGACGAGGACCGTCAGCGTGACCAGTACCGCCACCCGGTGCAGACCCTGTCGTTCTTCGGTATCAAGGCCGACGACACGGTGGTCGAAATCACCCCGGGCGGCGGCTGGTATGCCGAGATCCTCGCGCCGCTGCTGCGCGATCACGGTCACTATGTCGCTGCGGTCTGGGATGACCGCATCGAAGGCCAGCCAGCCTATCGCTACAAGCTCAATGCCGCACTTCGCGAGCGCTTTGCCAGCGACGAGGCTGTCTATGGAAAGCCCGACGTGCGCGTGTTCGATCCCAAGGCGCCCGACTTTGGTCCTTCGGATTCCGCCGACGCCGTGCTGACCTTCCGCAATGCCCACAACTGGGTCGCTGACGATACCGGCGCGGCCTACTTCAAGGCCTTTTTCAACGTGCTGAAGCCCGGCGGGACTCTGGGTGTCGTCGACCACCGCGCCAAGTCCGGCACCGACCTCGAAACCATGAAGAAGTCCGGCTACCTGACTGAAGCCCTGGTGATCGGCCTGGCTACCGAAGCCGGCTTCGAACTGGTCTCCCGTAGTGAAGCCAATGCGAACCCGAAGGACGATACCGATCACCCCAACGGGGTGTGGACGCTTCCCCCGTCGATGCGCCATGACGAAGCGGATCACGAGAAATACCGCGCCATCGGTGAGTCCGACCGCATGACGCTGCGCTTCGTTAAGCCCAAAAAGGCGGTTCCTGCACACTGACCCAACCCCGGCAGGCAACCTCGCGAAATGACAGACCCCGGCCACCGAGCCGGGGTTTTCCTTGCCGGCTGCAACAAAGGCACCACCCACGCCTGCAGCGCGGGTCGTCCACATCGCCAAAAGGCACGTTCCACAGGGTCAGCGGGCTAGGCAATCATGGTTCCTTGCGGCTACATTCCGGGACATCGTTCGGTTTGGGGGAATCCGATGAGCCTGTTTCGTGCGTCCCGTTGGATGGCGTCGGTTGGAGCCGTTGCCTTGCTTGCAGGAGCTGCATCGGGGATATCTCTGGCCGCCGGGCCCAGCGTGAACGGCCCCAACAATCCGCCGCCGCCGCCCAACTTTGCTCCGGGAACGCTGCCGACACCGAGCGTGGAGTCGCCGAAGATCATTTCCTCGGAGCTGCTGCGCGATCGCATCAACCGCCGCGTCCAGACCACAACCAAGAGCAAGACCCCGGTGCGTTCCACGGCCAAACTGCTACCGGCGCCCGGCCTGGACCTGCTGGGCGAGGTGGACGGTGAATGGGATGTGGTCGATGGCTACATCGTCTTCACCTATGACTTCACGCCGCTGTCCGCCGCCTTTGGCCAGCTGCAGGTGCTGGTCCGTGGCTTCGAGACCGTGCGCGAGGGCATGACCAACCGCTATCGCGTCGACGGTTGGGACCGCACCGCCTACTGGATCGATTTCGATGGGGTCGGTCCGTCGATTCCGCACCTGCTGCCGGCGCTGACCGTCCTGTCTGGCTATCAGGCCAGCGATCCCGATTTTCCGGAATTCAATGCCTCACTTGCAGTCCAGGCGGCCTGCACGGCCATCAGTCCCTGCACCATCAACTGGTCGCCCTACCTGCTCTACAAGGAGCAGGGCGTGGACTACACAAGTTGGCCAGACGAGGCAGCCGAAGCAGACCTGTTATTCGTTGCCGACAGCAATGGCAATGCCGTGGACAGCCTGCTGGACGTCTACGACATCGACGGCAACTACGACTATTCCGACGTCCTGTATGACGGCGACGAACTGTTGCTGTCGACCATGGGTTACAAGCTCAGCGAGCCGGGCTACATCTACCTGATTGGCTACATGGACTTCGAAACGATCACCTCGAACCTGCTGATCCAGCCACACAACTACGTGCCGGGCGTCGACTTCAACGATCCCAACCTGAATGCAGACCTGGACGCCGGCAACCGTAGCATCAAGTTCCTGCTGGACGCGCAGGCGGGGACCGCTGGCACGGCACAATATGCCTTTGGCGGCCCCTTCGACCAGGGTTTCGTCTGGGCCAATGCCCGGGCTTTCGTGTCACGCGGGAACTTCGAGGAACTTGCGGCCGACGGCGTCAGCAAGCGCGTGCTGGCGCATCCGGCGGCTTCGAGGCACGGTACGAGAAAGCCTGCGTCAGCAACGACGTCGCCAGCCGACAAACAGCCATAGCAGCAGCGACAATCCTGCCGGAAGCCAGTCCGCGACCGGCATCAGCCACGCGTACGGCGTCGGCCCGGCATTCGGGCCGCGCAGGTCGATGCATGGATTGCCTCGACCCAGTCGAGCGCCGTCATCGTGGACCGCACCATTGGCATCGATCCAGCCCACCGGGCCACGGTTGGCGGAACGCAACACCGGCAGGCGGAACTCCACCGCCCTAAGCTGTGCCATGGCCGTGTCCAGGCGGTCAATCCGCTGCCGCGAGAACGGTGCGAAGCTGGCCATGTGGACGATCACGTTGCCGCCACCGAAGACGCTACGACGAATGTGTTCGCGGGCATGCAACTCGTAGCAGATGGCCGGTATCAGCTGGCGCCGCCCGTCGAGCCCAAACACCGCGCCAGCGTCGCCGGTGTCGATCGATCCCGCCCCCCACAGCGGACGCTCGTAGCCGGGGATCAGCCCGGACTTGGCATGTGCGGCCAGCAACGCGCCATCGGCGGCATGCAGTTCGGCACGGGCCTCGATGCGATCGACGGCGCCTTCTGGCTGGCGTGCACAAACCCGCACCCACGGCACTGGCATCCGCATCGCGACGTCCTGGTCCAGACTCTCGCACAGTCGCATCTGTTCGGGATAAGGCACCGGCAGCTCGGGCCACACCAGCAGTTCGCAGCGTGGCGCGGCAGCCAGTCCGTCACGAGCCAGCGCCAGCGCCGATCCGCTGCCGCGCAGCAGGTTGCGTGCCGAGGCGTTCACCGGCAGGTCCAGCTGCTGTGGCAGGGCGGAAAGACTCACGCCATCCGGCGATGCCGCCGCGGCGTCGATCGACGGCATGCGCAGCAGGCCATAGCCGGCACTCAAGGCCATGCACAGCAAGGGCGGCAGCAGGACGCCACGCCACTTTTCCGGTGCGATCCAGGCCTGCGCCAGCGCCGCGCTGGGCCACAGCATCAACCACAACACCAACGCTTCGCCACCCAGCTCGGCGAGCTGGATCATCGGCAGTTGCGGGGTCAGCAGCAGGGCCGGCGTGAAGGGGAACACTGCGGGCATCGCGCAGATCAACGTGGACAGCAGACCGGACTGCAGCAGTGGCCGCAGAACCACGGGCATCGCTCGCCCTCGCAGCCAGCGCGCATCCAGCCAACCGAACAGCAGCCATGGCGCGGCATGTGGCGTGAACACCGCGAGGGTCAGCGCGCGCTGGCGCCAACCTTCGCCATACTGGTTGATCAGCGCCGCCGCGAACACGTCCCACAAAGCCGGCGCCACGCAGGCCAGTCCGAACAGGCCACCGAGGACGGCAGCCAGCCACGGCGAAAGGCGTCGCTGCAGCAGAAACCAGGGTGCGAAAGCGATCCAGGCTAGCAGCGACCAGGCACCGCCCCACTGCAGTGCGGCAACGAATGCGGCGACCGACAGCAACAGCGCGACGGCGACCAGCAACGTTTCCTGCCACCAGGCGCGGCCAGGCATCGGATTGGGGATCGGAACTGCCACGAAGCGCCGCCTTCCGGCTCAGGCCGTTGACGGTTCCAGTGCCAGTTCGCCTGTCTGCAGCCGCCACAGCGCAGCATAGGCGCCATCGCGACTCAGCAGTTCATCGTGGCTGCCAGATTCAACGATGCGTCCGGCATCCATCACGTGGATGACATCGGCATGGCGGACTGTGGACAGTCGATGCGCAACCACCAGTGTGGTGCGGCCCTGGCTGACCCGCGCCAGTGATCGCTGGATTGCGGCCTCGGTTTCGTTGTCCACGGCGGAGGTGGCCTCGTCGAGTATCAGCAGCGCCGGATCGCGGTACAGCGCGCGCGCCAGGGCAATGCGCTGACGCTGTCCACCGGACAGCAGGCTTCCGCGTTCGCCCACCGGGCTGTCGTAGGCAGTCGGCATGGCGCGGATGAAGGCATCGGCCTCGGCGGCGACCGCGGCGCTTTCGATGCGTGCACGATCCGGCGAGGCCACGCCATAGGCGATGTTGTCAGCCACGCTGCCGTCGGTCAGGAACGGCTCCTGCGCGACGTAGCCGATCGCCTGCCGCAGCAGCATCGGATCGATGCCGGCGATGTCGTCACCATCGAAACGGATACACCCACTGTCCGGGTCGTTGAATCGCAGCAGCAGCTTCAGCAGCGTGCTCTTGCCGCTGCCGGTGCCGCCGACCAGGGCGATGGTGCGCCCGGCGGGAATATCGAGGCTGACCTCGCGCACCGCGGGTCGGCCGTCGTAGGCGAAACTGACCGCATCGAAACGCACCGCGCCACGCGCAGGCGTCGGCAGCGCGCCGCTGGCGCGCGCGGGCAGCGGCGACTCCAGCAGATCCATCAGCCGACGCACCGAGGCCATCGAGCGGTTGTAGAGGTCGGTGATGTCGGCCAGCCGGGTCAGCGGCCACAACAGGCGTTGTGTGAGATACACCAGCGCCGAATAGGTGCCGACGCCCAGTTCGCCACGCAGGGTCAGCCAGCCGCCGTAAAGCAAGGTGGCGATGAAGCCCAGCAGCACGGCGATGCGGATCACCGGCGTGATCGCGGCGGAGAAGCGGATCGCCTCGGCGTTGTTGGCGCGGAAGTCGTCGGATGCCGCTTTGAGGTGTGCCGATTCGGTGGCTTCGGCGGTGTAGGCCTGGATGGTAGCCATGCCGCCGAGGTTGTTGGAAAGCCTCGCCGACAGGGCGCCCGCCGATTCACGAACCGCCGCATAGCGCGGCGCCAGCCGGCGCTGGAACCAGAACGCGCCGTAGAGAATCAGCGGCACCGGCAGCAGCGCCAGCAGCGCCAGTTCCGGCGCCATGAAAAAAAAGATGCCGGACACCAGAATCGACGACATGAACACCTGGATCAGGTCGTTGGCGCCGGTGTTGAGGAAGCGCTCTACCTGGTTCACGTCCTCGTTGAGCAGCGCCATCAGGCGACCGCTGCGGTGGCGCTCGATGAACTGCGGTGGCATCCGCTGCACATGTTCATAGGCCGCCTGACGCAGCTCATGCTGCACGTCCTGGGCAAGGTTGCGCCAGCGCAGCTCGTAGAGGAACTGGAACCACGACTCCAGCGCCCAGACCGCCACCGTGATCGCGGTCAGCCACAGCAGCTGGGTCAGCGGATCGGCGATGCCAACCTTGGCCAGGAAGGAATCGCGCTGGTTGACCACGATATCCACGGCCACGCCGATCAGCAGTTCGGGCAACACGTCGAACAGCTTGTTCAGCACCGACCAGACCGACGCCAGCACGGCGCTGGCACGATAGGGGCGCGCATAGGTGAACAGGCGACGCAGCGGATGCACGGGCTTCGACATGGGCTAGTCGGCAACGGAGAAGGAGCGCGCAGTATGCCGCGTCGTACACTGGCGCGATGCTGATCGTGCTCAACAAGCCGTTCCAGGTGCTGTGCCAGTTCACCGACCGCGACGGCCGGTCAACGCTGGCGGACTACGTAGATATCCCTGGCGTCTATGCCGCCGGACGACTGGACTACGACAGTGAAGGCCTGCTGCTGCTCACCGACGATGGCCCGCTGGCGCACCGGCTGACCGATCCGCGCCACAAGGAACCGAAGACCTACCTGGCACAGGTCGAAGGCCGGCCCGACGACGGCATGCTGGAAGCCCTGCGCCGTGGCGTCACCCTCAACGACGGCCCCTGCCTGCCGGTCGAAGTGGAAGCGCTGGAAGGCGAACCCGAAAACCTGTGGCCACGCGACCCACCCGTGCGCTTCCGCAAATCGATCCCGACGACCTGGCTGCGCCTGACCCTGCGCGAAGGCCGCAACCGCCAGGTGCGACGCATGACCGCCGCCGTCGGCCTGCCCACGCTGCGCCTGATCCGCGTCGCCATCGGGGACATCGCGCTGGACGGACTTGAGCCCGGCAACTACCGGGTCATCGACGCCACGCCGGCAGCCGGCCCATCCCGCGCTGCCGACCAGCCAGCGATTTCGACACGTGGCCGACGCAGCAACCCGCACCCACGTCCTCCGCGTGTGCGCGGGCGACGCTGATCCGGACTCCGGCAGCGCGCCCTGGGCTGTGCGATCTGGCCACGGGACAGGACAGGCCTCGCTTCCGCTTCGGAAAGCCATCCACCGCTGTGGATCGGGGCGCCGCCGGGAGCGGCGGAATCAGGAAAGCGCTGAGCGCCAAGTTGCTGATATATGGAAAAATAATTCTCCGGCAATGAAGCCGTAAGGCTTTCGCTGGATGGCCACTGCAGTCTGCGCGCAGTCCAACCACGGATTTCGCCATGACCACGTCTTCGCCTTACCGCTCCACCCGCACGGCTGCCATCCTGCTCGCCCTGGGCGCCATCCATCCGTCGATGGCAGCCACCTTCAGCGTAACCAGCAACGCCGACAGCGGTGCCGGCTCACTGCGCGAGGCGATCACGCTGGCCAACGCCAACCCGGACGTCGACGTGATCAGCTTCGCCATTGGCAGCGGCAGTGCCACGATCCAGCCCGCCACCATGCTGCCCACCGTGTCGCAGCCGCTGCGCATCCAGGGTCTGAGCCAGCCACCGGGCGGCAGCGGCCCGCGCATCGTGCTGGACGGCTCGCTGCTGTCAGGCTCGACGCCGGGCCTGAACCTCGTCGCCTCCGGCTGCTTCGGCGGCAACTGCTACGTGGAAGGCCTCGACATCATCAATTTCCCGGGCGATGGCATCCGCGTGCAGAGCGGCGTGTGGTCGCTGCGCAGCAACTGGATCGGCCTGACCGCTGCCGGCGCGGCCGCCAACGGTGGCGGCATCCGCGTGTTCACCGAACAGTGCATCATCGGCGGCGACAGCGCCGGCGAGGGCAACGTGATTTCCGGCAACGTGAATCACGGCGTGACCCTGGACGGCAACAACAACCTGCTGATGCGCAACTGGATCGGCCTGTCGGTCGATGGCACCACCGCGATACCAAACGGCTGGGACGGCGTGCGAGTCTTCGGCGACGGCAACTGGGTTGGCAGTTTCAGCAGCGCCGATGGCAACGTGATTTCCGGCAACGCGTTCAGTGGCGTGGCCATCGACACCGGCGCGAGCAACACGCTGGTCCTGAACAACCGCATCGGCACCAGCGCCAACGGCATGAGCAGCATCGGCAACGACCGCTTCGGCGTGGATGCCGACGGTGGTCCGAGTTATATCGGCCTCAGCGACGCCGGCAACCTCATTTCCGGCAACGGCTATGGCGGCATCGGCCTTCAGTTTGGCGCGGATGGTGTCGCCATCGCCGGAAACTGGATTGGCCTGAACGCGGCCGGCACCGGAACACTCGGCAATGCCAGCGATGGCATCCGCCTGTACAGCTCCAGCAATACGCTGATCGGTGGCCCGAACGCTGGCGATGGAAACGTGATCTCTGGCAACTACACGGGTGTTTCGGTTGATGCGGGTACTTCCGCCACGACCATCCTGGGCAACCGCATCGGCACCAACCCAACCGGCACGACGGCGCTGGGCAACAGTGGTTCCGGCATTAGCGTGAATGGTTCCGGCGTCGTGATCGGCGGTGACCAGCCCGGTGACGGCAATCTGATTTCCGGAAACGGATCCGACGGCGTCAGCATCAGCGGTGAGGACGCCGGTGACACCACGATCCGCGGCAACCGGATCGGCACGACCGCGGACGGACTTTTCGCCCTGCCGAATGGCGGCTACGGCATCCGCGCGCTGCAGGGCAACAACGCGCTGATAGGTGGGGACACGCCTGCCGACGGCAATCTGGTGTCCGGCAATGGTCGCGGCATCGCCATCGAAAAATGGATGAGCAGCGTCGTGCTGAAGAACAACATCGTTGGCCTGAACGCCAACGAGACCGCGAAACTGCCCAACGGCAGCTCAAGTGGCATCGACGTTTCCGCGCCCGACACCATGGTCGGCGCTCCCGGCGCCGGCAACGTGGTGGCTGGCTCGGAGAGCGCCGGCATCGTGCTCTCGGGCGAAACCGCCATGGGCACGACCATCCAGGGCAACTGGATCGGCACCAACCGCAACGGCGATGCCGGTCTCGGCAATCGCATTGGCGGCATTTTCATCGCGCGCGGCCTGCTGGCGCAGATCGGTGGACTCGGCGCCGGCGAAGGCAACGTGATCGCCAACAATGACTATGCCGGCATCTTCCTCGATACCGGCCACAGCATCAGCTTCCTCGGCAACTCGATGTACGGCAACGATCCCATCGGCATCGAGCTTGCCGGCCTCGGCCCGGAGGCCAACGACGCGCAGGACCCGGACACCGGTCCCAACCACTTCCAGAACTTCCCGGTCATCACGTCGGCGCTGGCCAGCGGCGGCATGGTGGGCGTCGACGGCAACCTGGATTCCCTGCCGTCCAGCGACTTCATCGTGGAGATCTTCCACAGCCCCGCCTGCCACGCTTCCGGTCTTGGCGAGGGCAGGACGCCGATCGGCCATTTCGTGGTCAGCACCGATGCCAGCGGGCATGGTGTGTTCTCGCAATCGCTGCCGCTGGTGACCAACAACGGCGTGGTTACGGCACTGGCCACCGCGCCGGATGGCTCCACCTCGGCGTTTTCACCCTGCCATGCGCTGAGCGGCCCCAACGCCGGCACGCTGCAGGTCTGGCGCTCGCCGCTGCTGTCCTGGGAAGGCGCGCCACCGCTGGCGGTCACCGTTGTCCGCAGCATGGGCAATGCCGGCGCGGTGTCGGTGACGCTCAGCACCAGTGACGACACTGCCACGGCGCCGGACGACTATCTCGGCACCACGCAGCAGATCGACTTCGCCGATGGCGAAGTGATGAAGACGGTGCTGGTTCCGATCATCGCCGACAACGTGACCGAAGCACAGGAGCAGTTCCACGTCAGCCTGAGCAACCCCACCGGCGGTGCATCGCTCGGCGCACAGGCCAATGTCGATGCCATCATCATCGACGTTGGCGCCGATTTCCCGATGTACTACCTGGACGCACCGTCCATCGATGAACCCGCGACAGGCCAGGCCAACCTGGTGTTCTCGGTGACGCTGACACCCAGCGACATTGAACGCATCATCAAATACCACACCGAGGACGGTTCGGCGATCGCAGGGCTCGACTACGAGGCGGTCAGTGGTCAGCTGGTGTTTCCCGCATCCAACATGGTGCAGACGCAGACCGTCAGCGTGCCTGTGCTGGCCGACCAGCTGGCCGAAGACGCCGAAACCTTCTATCTCAATACCCACAGCGAGGGCCAGATCGCCGTATTCGCCTCACCCGGCATTGGCACCATCCATGCCTCCAGCGCGCCGCCCATGATCTTCAAGAACGGCCTGGAAGACTGAAGCCAGGACCTGTTTCGCCGGCATCCCGGATCTCGCCCCGTCAGGACGCCTTGTGACATGGGGCGCGCCATCGACCTCGAGGCGCGCCCCGCAAGGGTTCCTCTCTCCACCTTCAGGGAACCGCCTCCAGTCCATCCGCGAAGATGGTGGCGCGGATGAAGTACAGGCTGTCGCTGTAGTTTTCGGGGAGGTAGTTGCTGTTGCCCGGCTGGTCGATGCTGAAGTCGCAATAGCCTTCGTCAAGCATGGTCAGCACGCTGCCATCAAGGCTGCACACGCCATCCTGCGGGTTGTCGAGGTAGTAGGTCAGCGGCAGGCCAGTGTCCACCGTGGCGTGGGGCGCGAGATCGAAGGTATCGCCCGGATCGAGATAGACATCCCAATCGCCGGGATCGAAATCAATGTTCTGTGAAGCCTTGTGAATGGTGATTTCGTAGCTTTCGGTGAGCTGCACGGAGGCGGCATCGGTGAAGCTGACCACGAAGCTGTAGGTGCCTGACATCGTCGGCGTGCCGGAGAGTTTTCCTTGCGTGTCGAGGGTCAGGCCGGGTGGCAGTGTCCCCGTCAACACGCCGTAGGTGATGGGTGCGACACCGCCCACGACGCTGAACTGCTGGGTGGGATAAACCTCGTCATACGTGCCGTCGGGCATCCCCGTGTTCGGCAGAATCAGCCACGGCGCAAAATTGGCGGTCACGTTGATGTCGGCGCGGATGGCGGTATCGGTGCGCGGGTTGTCAGTCACGCCATCGCTCCAATCCAGGAAGCGGTATCCGGCAAAGGGAACGGCCAGAATCGTGGAACCGTCCTCGCCGAAGTCGTGATTCTCGCTCCACATGCCGACCAGGCTGCCGCCCACGTCAAGACTGCCGGCACCGTTGGTCTGGTAGGTCAGGTTGTATTTGACGTACTCGTAGGCACCGATGTCGCACTGGCTGCCGAAGGGTCGCGTGGCGCCGCGCTGGTCTTTCGGCACATTGGTGAGGTCGCAGGCGGCGGCATCGGTGGCCGGCGTGAAGGCCGAGGAGAAGGTGAGCGTCGGGCCACCATTGTCCTGCAGTGGTCCCAGGCCGCTCATGTTGGCGTTGTTGATCGATCCGGACGCGCCGAAGCCGCAGCTACTGCCGTCATCGAGGTTGTAGTTGCCATCGCTGATCAGTCCGGACGCTCCACTGATGTAGCAGTTGGCGGCGCCGGTATTGGCAGCGATCAGGCTCTGGTAGAGGTTGATCGCGCCTGCCGCATGCAATGCACTGCCGTTGGTCCCGGCACTGTTACCAACGAAGGTACTGAAACGCAGGTAGATCCGGTTCGCCGTGTTGCCGTTGCTGTAGGTGAGGCCACCGCCGGTCTGCGTGGCCTGGTTGTAGGCCAGCGTGGCGTTGAAGGTGTAGGCACCCACATTCACGTAAACGCCACCGCCAACGCGAGCGCGGTTGTTGCTGATGGTGGTGTCGGTGAGCCGCACCTGTCCGTTGTTGCCAAAGACGCCGCCGCCCGCGCCCGCCGTTGGCGCCGCCGGATTGGCCTCGTTGTCGTCGACGGTGGAGCGCACCAGCAGGGCAGTGCTGGTGGTCGCGAGTGCGCCGCCATTCAGTGCGGCGTAGCACTGGCTCAGGGTGACTTCGGTCAGGTTGAGGATCGAACTGTTGAGGATGCAGCCGCCATTGCCGACCGAGTAGCCACGCTCCAGGCGGATACGCTGCAGGATGTTGCCGCTGCCAAAGGCCGGCGTGGCGATGACGATCTGCGTGCTGCCCTGCCCGTCCAGGGTTACATGACCGCCACCGTTGATGGTGACACTGCCGGTCATCAACAGCGGCGCATTTAGGGCGATGGTGCCGATGCTGTCGTCGAACTCGATCAGATCCGGCGCGCTGCCCACTGGGCAATCCGGATGTGGCGTGTTGCTGGCAAGAAAACCGTTGTCGGTGTTCTCCACCGCCTCGCGGATGGAGCAGCCGTTGCCCGGCGTGGTTTCGTCGTTCGGATTGGTGACCAGGAACTGGGTGGCCTGGGCCTGGCCGGCGACTAGGACAAACAGTAGGGTCAGTAACAGGCGACGCGCGCTCATGGCGATGTTCCTCGACATTTCAGTAGCAGGGATCAGGCGGACAGGCGCGGGCGCGCCAGGAACAACCCGGCGACACCCAGCACGCCTAGCAGCAACAGAAGCCGTGCCGGGAGGGATGACGCGGGTATCACCTCCGGCGCCCGGAATGCCGGCGGCACCGAGGCCGCCATCGCGGCGATACGGACAACAACATCGGCACTGCTGCTGGCGCTGCCGTCGCTGACGGTCAGGCGGAACACCAGCTGCTGTTCGACCGTGCTTGCGGCGGGCGCGGCGAACTGCGGCTGCGAGACGGCGGGGTTGTCGAGCGTTACCGCAGGCCCGGCGATCTGCGTCCAGCTGAAGCTCAGCGCATCGTTGTCCGGATCGCTCGACCCGCTGCCGTTCAGCTGCACGGTCGCACTGCCGGAAACCAGCTGCTCGGCACCGGCGTCAGCCTGCGGCGGCTGGTTCGGCAGCAGGCTCTGGCACTGTTGCGGGCCTGAACGGATCAAGGCCTCCGGGACGGCGATGTCGATCAGGTAGGACGATACCGGGCTACCGCCTGCATCGATGTCGACCAGCACCAGATGCACCGGACCGGTCGGCGCCGGTGAGAACGCTGATGGCAACTGCACCGTCGCATCCTGATTCGGGGAGAATGCCTGCTGCACCTGCTGGAAGCTGTCGCTGAGCTGACGACCGTCAGCACTGTCCACGAGGGCATAGCGGTAGTAATCGATGTTGTTGATGGTCTGATCGTTGCTGCCGTGATTGACCGTCAGCGGCGGATTCAGCGTCAGCACACAGAACGGCGTGCCGCCATCACCGTTGGTACCGGCGAGCGCGCTGATCGTCGTGGTTCCGGTGACGGTGACTGCAGCGGCCGGCCATGGCAGCAGAAAGGCCAGCAGGCAGGCGGCGAACAGAAGTTGCGGAACAGCGCCGGCAATCCGGACAGGGTGTGACGTTTGCATGGTGACGGCTCGTCAGGAATCTGACTGCCATTGCAACAATCACCACTCCACCCAACCATGCCACGCATGCGCTGCCATGTTCATGGCAGGTGCGCATTCGAGGGAATCAGACCTTGAGTTCGCCGCTCTGGATCGCCGCGTAGACCGCTTCGCCTCGCGAGTGCACGGCGAGCTTGCGGTAGATCGACTTGACGTGGTTGCCGACGGTCAACGGCGAAATGTCCAGCTCACGGGCGGCCTGCTTGTAGCTGATGCCGCGGGCGAACAAGGTCAGCAGTTCGGCTTCACGCGGGGTCAGCCGTGTGCTGGCGGGCAAAGAAGGATCGTCGTCCGGGGTTTCGTTTTCCGGAGGCAACGATCCGCCGCCACGCAGGCGCTCCATCAGATAGACCGCCGCCGCCGGGCTTACCGGCGAGCCGCCGTCGAGCGTGGCTTCGATGCCATCACGAATGAAGTCGGCGCTGCTGTCTTTCAGCAGATAACCGTCGGCGCCGGCATCCACCGCCATCAGCACGGTGCGGCGGTCGCCGAAGCTGGTGAGGATCAGCACGCGACAGTCGAGCTGCTGCTTGATCTCACGGGCCAGATCCAGGCCGTTTCCATCAGGCAGGCCGATATCGAGCAGGAACAGGTCCGGACACTGGGCTATCAGCGCGCGCCCACGCTCCACCGAAGGTGCCACGCCGGCGAGATCGAGGCGCGGAGCCGCGCTGATGATGTCGATCAGGTGCTCTCGCACCACCGGGTCGTCCTCGACGATCGCCACGCGACCACGGGATTCCTCGCTGTTGTCCATGCCTGCTCCTGCCGTCATTTGCCCGTCGCATCGCGCTTCGTGAATCGCACTGACGGTTGGTGTCCCGGCTTTATCGCCCTGCGCCCGTCCCGCTGTCCATGACCGGTTCGTGGTGGACGCCACCGTCGGGCGGCAGGCTCAGGGTGACGCGCGTGCCCGGCGCGGCATCGTCGATGTGCAGTTCGCCGCCGATCGACTGCGCACGCGAGCGCATGTTGAGCAGGCCGCGACCCCTTCCCTGGCCCGCCACATCCATGCCGCGACCATCGTCGCTGACCGCGATCACCACCGCGTCATCGGCGCCACCCGCCCAGTGCACGGTCACCGCGATCCGCTTCGCATCGGCATGCTTGAGGGCATTGGTCACCGCCTCCTGCAGGATACGGAACACCTGCAGCACTTCCCGGGGACCACGTGCCGGCAGCGCGGCGGCCAGGCTCTCCTGCCATTCCAGCGCGACACCCGCGGCCTGCAGGCGCGTCGCGGTGCGCTCGCGAAACACCGCCAGCGCGCTCTGCAACGACTCGCCCACGGAATCCATGGAGTCGATCATCAGACGCATTTCGTCGATGGCGGACTGGATGCCATCCGCTACCTGCTGCGGCTCGGCAATGCCGCGCCGCGCCGCCACCAGCATCGACATCAGGTTGCTGCCGAGGCCATCGTGCATGTCGCGCATGATGCGCTGGCGCTCTTCGTCCAGCGCCTGCGCGCGCACGTGCTCGCGCTCCCGTGCGTGGGCCCGCTCGAGATCAGCTGTGCGCGCCCTGAGCTGCGTTTCGAGCTGGTCCGAAAGCTGCCGCTGCGAGCGAAACAGGCGGATGTTGCGGGCAACAAAGGCCGACATCAGTGCCACCAGCAGGAACGGCAGCACCAGGTCCGTGGCGATTCCCCAGTTCGGCAGGCGTGTCACCGAGCCCACGGCGTCACGCAGGAGGATGGTGGCGCAGAGCAGGAAGATGGCGTATTCCCACATGCGCTCGCGACCCACACGCGGGAACTCGCGCAGCAGCAGCCACAGCAGCAGCAGCGCGGCCACACCGTTGAACACGAAGACGATGCGGTCGATCGAGCCCCAGTCGTCAAACAGCCCACTGGCGAACACGACAAAGCCGCCCAGCCACATCAGCGCTGACAGCGGCATTACCCAGTGCCATGGGCGTCCGCCCCAGACATTGACCAGGTTCAGCCAGGCAACCGGCAGCAGCAGCGTCAGCGCGCCTCCCAGCAGCACCAGCGCGCGACCACGCAGCCAGGGATCGATCCACTGGCCCTGGAACAGGCTGGTCGCCCAGGCACCTGCAAGCAGCGCCAGCCAGAACAGGTATTGCTGACGACCACCACGCAGCCAGGCAACGCCTGCCAGCAATGCCGTGAGATAGCCGATGACGATGCTGAGCCACAGGTAGTCGTTGAGCAGGAAGCGGGTGAAGCCAAAGTGGCTCACCAGCGCCGGATAACTACCCAGCGTCGGGCGTGCGGCGAAGAACCCGCTGCCGCCATCGCCGCGGACCAGGGTGTAGATGATCTCGTTCTCACCGATCCGCAGCGCCGATCCCGGAATCCGGTTGATGCCGCGATAGGCACGTCCCTGGTAGCTGGGGTCGGGCAAGCGCATGCGCCCCTCGCCGAACACCAGCGTGCCGTTGACCCGCGTCTCGTAATTGTCGGCACCGATTACCGGCACTTCGCCCAGGCCGTCGTCGGGAATCGCGGCAAGATCGAAGCGGATGCGCACGGCGCGATAGCCGGGTTCGCAGCAATCCTCCCAGGGGTAAGACACCTCGCGGAACGTGGCGGCGGAAACGTCAGCCCAGCCCGGCGACGGCACTTCGGCAACGGCGAAACTGGTCTGCGGAAGTCGGTCCAGTGGCCTTCGGGTCGGCTGGAACACCGGCGACAGCAGCAGCCAATAGGCTACCTGCACCAACAGCACGGCCACGGCCAGTCGCCAGCGGATCGGGTCCTGCTCTGCAGATCGAGCCATCAGCTGGCGTTCTCCTCTGGATTTCCGCGACGTTGCGGAACAACCTGCCCTTTATAAGGCAGGATGGCCGCTGCCGGATGCACCATGAACATGGCAGGCCGGTATCCGGCCATCACGAACCGCCAACGGCTTGCGGAGAACAGGATGAGTGGATTCAAGGATCACTTCTCGCGACAGTCCGACACCTATGCCAGCGCCCGCCCACGCTACCCGGCGGCGCTGTTCGACTGGCTGGCGGCACAGGGTCCGGGGCGGGAGCTGGCCTGGGACGTTGGCTGCGGAAACGGCCAGGCCAGCGTCGGCCTGGCCAGTCATTTCAAGCGTGTGGTGGCCTGCGACCCCAGCGAGTCGCAGATCCGCAACGCCATGCCGCATCCGCGCATCGACTACCGCGTACAGGCGGCGGAAACCGCTTCGCTACCAGCGGAAAGCGTCGATCTGATGATTGTCGCGCAAGCGCTGCACTGGTTCGATCTCGACGCCTTCTACGCCAGCGCCATGCCGGCATTGAAGCCGGGCGCGCTGTTCGCTACCTGGTGCTACGGCATCTCCACCGTCTCGCCCGAGGTCGACGCCGTCTTCGAACGCCTGTACCGCGGACCGCTGGATGCATTCTGGCCACCGGAACGCGCACATATCGAAAACGACTACATCAACTTGCCCTTGCCGTTCAGCCAGACGCTCTCGACGCCCGCGTTCTCGCTGACCGTCGACTGGAACGCCGACCAGTACCTGGCCTACCTGCGCTCGTGGTCGGCCAGCCAGCGCCACCTCGATGCCACTGGCGTGGATGCCGTCAGCGAGATCGAAAGCGACCTGCGCGAGGCCTTCGGCGAACCGTCACTCAACGTGAGCTGGCCGCTGACCATCAAGGCCTGCCGCAAACCCTAGGCTGCTTGCGGCAGGCCAAAAAACACCCGCGCCGTGGCCGTGGTCGAAGCAGCCGTCTGTTCCACCGACTCGCCGCGATCTCGCGCCAGCTCCTCGACGATGTGCGCGAGATACATGGGCTCGTTGCGGCGATGGCTGGGCTGCGGCTTCACCGTGCGCGGCAGCAGGTAGGGCGCGTCGGTTTCGATCATCAGGCGCTCAGCCGGGATGTCGCGCACCAGCTCACGCAGGTGCTGGCCACGGCGTTCGTCGCAGAGCCAACCGGTGATGCCGATATGGCAGTCCGCATCAAGGTAGTCATACAGCGCGCGCTTCTCGTCGGTAAAACAATGCACCACGCACGCACCGAGCTTTCCGTCGAAATTGCGCAACATCGCGATGAAGTCGTCGTGGGCGTCTCGCTGGTGCAGGAACAGGGGTTTACCGGTGTCGACGGCGATCTGCAGCTGCATCTCGAAGGCGCGTCGCTGCGCGGGGCGTGGCGAGAAATCGCGGAAGTAGTCGAGACCGCATTCGCCGACCGCGACGACTTCCGGATGCTGCTGCAAAGCACGCATTTCGGCATCGCATTCCGCCGTGTACTCAACCGCGTGATGCGGATGCACACCCGCCGTGGCGAACAGGAAGCCGGGATGCTCCATGGCCAGCTGCAAGGCCTTGGGTGAGCCCTCGCGCGAGGCGCCGGTGAGCACCATCTGCACCACGCCCGCGTCGCGAGCCCGATCCAGCACCGCATCGCGATCATGGTCGAAGCTGTCATGGCCAAGGTTGGCGCCGATGTCGATCAACTGCATTTCGTTTCCGTGGGTCATTCCCGAACGCCGGGATTTCCGGTCGCGCATTCTAGCGAGAGCAACGGTTTATTGCGGATTAAGTGCCAAATCACTAGCGTAAGACGGTGATTCCCCTGACTCATCGCGAGACCATCATGTCCAGACTGCTTTCCTCGGCGCTCCTCGCCAGCGCAATGCTCCTGACCGGCCCGGCACTGGCCTACACGCCGGAAAGCGGCTTCTGGTGGAACCCGAATGAGCCGGGTACCGGCCTTCAACTGGAAATCCAGGACAACTTCATTTTCGTTGTCGGCTATACCTACGATGACGAAGGCAACCCGTTGTGGGTGAGCGCTGCCGGATTCCTGGACGACAATGCGTCGTTCAGCAGCAGCGACAATCCCGAAGACGGCACCTGGCTCAGCTCGTTCAGCGGCGGTCAGTGCATTGGCTGTGACTTCACCGGATTCCCCACCGCTCATGTTGCATCGGAAGGTCCGATTTCCCTGATCTTCGACCCGAACGACCCCACCAAGGCCGAGATGACCTGGGGTGGACGAACCCAAGCCATCGAACGCTTCCAGTTCTATCTCCAAAGGGGCGGAGACGGCGCACCCATCGAAATCACCAAGATGCTGGGAGAATGGCAGGTCGTCCAGGACTTCGCCGAACACCCCAGCAATCCGGCCTACCCGTTCTATGGCGACATCATCGCTTTTGAGAACACCGCCCAGGATGGCAGCACCTGGCTGTTCGAAGGCTGTCGTCCGGATGATTCGCTGGGTGCGGGCTGCACTGAGATCAACAGCGGCAGCTATTACCACGATGCCGCCGGCCTGTTCGACTACGAAGTCGACCGCCAGCTGATCCTGGTCACCGACAGTCGCGACGGCTCCGGCGCGCCACAGACCTGCCTGCTCTATGACGTGCAGACGGGCACCGACTTCTTCAGCGGCGGCCTCGACTACCTGCACGATGGCGATGCCGGCGGTGTCGTGCTCTATCCCTGCGGCGACAACCCGTTCAACTACGACTTCTACCCGGTGCGCGGACACCGCAGCGCCAGCCGCACCTTCATCCAGGAAGGCTACGGACCGAGCAAGCGCATGACGCCGGACTTCAAGCCGCGCTCGCTGTCGGCGACGCTGACACCCGTGAAACGGTCGTCGGACAGGGCGCTGCCGGCGCATGCCGAGCAGATCCAGAAAGACGTCGCCCTGCTGCTCAAGCGCATCAGCACACCGCATCCAAAGAAGTAGCACAAAGCCGTTAGACTCGCGGCCGTGAACAGCGGCCGCCAACAGCCTGCCGACCGGTTTCCGGTCAACGACATCCTGCCTGCCCTGCGCACCACGCTGGGCAGGCAGTCACGCGCCCTCCTGCAGGCGCCGCCCGGCGCCGGCAAGACCACACAGGTACCGCTGGCACTACTCGACGAAAGCTGGCTCGACGGCCAGCGCATCCTGATGCTGGAACCGAGGCGCATCGCCGCGCGCAGTGCCGCCGGCTTCATGGCGGGACAACTGGGCGAAGTCGTCGGTGACACCGTTGGCTACCGGATCCGCTTCGAGAAGAAGGTGTCGTCGCGGACGCGGGTCGAGGTGGTCACCGAAGGCATCCTCACGCGCATGATCCAGGACGACCCGACGCTGGACGGCATCGGGCTGCTGATCTTCGACGAATTCCACGAGCGGCACCTGCAGGGCGACCTCGGGCTGGCGCTGGCGCTGGACGTGCAAACGTCGCTGCGCCCGGAACTGCGAATCCTGCTGATGTCGGCGACGCTGGATGGCGAACCACTGTCGCGCTTTCTGGATGCACCGATGGTCAGCAGCGAAGGCCGCAGTTTTCCGGTGCAGATCCATTACCAGCCGCCACGACGGGATGAACCCATCACGGCGCAGCTTCGTCGCGCGCTGGACATGGCGCTACCGGAAACACCCGGCGACGCGCTGGTGTTCCTGCCCGGCCAGCGCGAGATCGGACAGGCGATGACGGCGCTAGGCGACGCTCTCTCCGCCGATATCGAGCTGCTGCCGCTGCATGGCGAACTGAGCGTCGAGGCGCAGGCCGCCGCCCTGCAGCCGACGACCGACGGCCGTCGGCGTGTGGTGCTGGCCACCAACGTCGCCGAATCGTCGGTGACCCTGCCCGGCGTTCGCATCGTGATCGACAGCGGCCTCGCCCGCGAGCCACGGCACGACCCCAACAGCGGCTTCTCGCGGCTGGAGACGGTGGGCATCTCGCAGGCCAGCGCCGAGCAGCGGGCCGGTCGCGCCGGGCGTGTCGCGGAAGGTCTGTGCATCCGCCTGTGGTCGAGCGAGCAGCGGCGCGATCCGCAGCGTCGTGCGGAAATCCAGCAGGTCGAATTGTCCGGACTAGCACTGGAGATCGCGGCCTGGGGCAACGACCAGCTTCGCTTCCCCGATCTACCACCGACCGGCGCCCTGTCGGCGGCGCGCGATCTGCTGCAGCGTCTCGGTGCACTGGACGCTGGTGGACGCATCACCACGCTAGGCCGACGCATGCTTTCGCTGGGTGCGTCGCCACGGCTGGCCGCGATGCTGCTCGGCGTTGAAGAAGCGGATACCGCCGCCGCCTGCGATCTGGCTGCACTGCTGGAAGCCCGTGATCCGCTGCGCCAGCCCGGCGATGACCTGATGCCACGCTGGCGCGCATTGCAGGCTTTCCGTCGCAAGCAGCATCACGATGGCAGCCGGGCGGCGTTGTCCGCGATTGATCGCGCCGCAACGCAATGGAGACGACGACTGCGCGTCGAAAGGGCTGCCAGCGACGACGCAGCCGCACAGCATCTGGGTCGATTGCTGGCGCATGCTTTTCCCGACCGCATCGCCCGCCAAAACCCGGGTGACCCTCTTCGCTATGCGCTCAGCAACGGACGCAGCGCGCGTCTGCATCCGAACAGCGACCTGCTCGGCCATGCTTGGCTGGCCGTCGCCGAATTGCGTCACGAACGTGGTGACGCCCTGATCCAGCGTGCCCTGCCACTGAGCGAGGGCGACCTGCGCCACGACTGGCCGCAGCGTTTCCGCGACATCAACGCCGCCGTCTGGGATGCCAGCCGCGGCATGCTGGTGGCGCGACGAGAGCAGCGTTTCGACGGCATCGTCATCGATAGCCGCGAAGGCGGCCGCATTGATCCCGAAACGGCCGCGCGCGCATTGACGGACGCGATCATCAATGGCGGCCTGTCCGCGCTCGACTGGGACGAAACCAGCGCGCAATTGCTGGAGCGCCTGCGCTGCCTGCACGACTGGATGCCGGAGCTGGTCTTGCCGGAGCTGTCCGACGAGTCACTGATCAAACAGGCCGACGGCTGGCTGCTGCCCGCCTTCAACGGCAAGCGTCGTCTCAGCGACTTGAGCGACGATGCCCTGCGGCAGGCCATCTGGTCCTTCATTGACCATGCCTCCGCCAACGATCCACGCATCGATCCGCAGCTGCGACGCCGCATCGACACGCTGGCACCCACTGCGCTGACGGCACCATCCGGCATCGGCGCGCCGATCCACTACCAGCACGGGCAGGCGCCGGTGCTGTCCGTGAAGCTGCAGGCCATGTTCGGCCTCGCCGAAACGCCACGCGTCGCCGATGGTCGGGTTCCGCTGACCCTCCACCTGCTGTCGCCGGCAGGACGTCCGCTGCAGGTCACCAGCGACCTCAGCCACTTCTGGAACCACAGCTACGCCGATGTCCGCCGCGAGATGAAGGGTCGCTATCCCAAGCATCCGTGGCCGGAGGATCCGTGGAGTGCGCCGGCCACGCACCGCGCGAAGCCTCGACGGTAGAACGGCATCACGCAAAGGTGCTGTGCCCGCAGTGACGCGCATCCAGCTACTGCTCTGGTTGCTCCGACATCCGGAGCTTTCGCTCGCCTCCGGCTACCGAGTTCATTTCTCTTGCTTGAGACTTCAGGTCAACGGCAACGGCCATCAACTCCTCAAGCCGATTCCCCGTCGCAGCAGAAAAATCCCCAACGCCGACAGCGCCACCACGAATGCCAGCATCAACGCGTACGCGACACCCACCGGCACGTCGCTGACGCCGAGCAGGCCGTAGCGGAAAGCGTTGACCATGTAGAAGATCGGGTTGGCGTGGGTGAGCGTCTCGGCCCAGCCGGGCAACAGCGTCACCGAATAGAACACGCCGCCGAGATAGGTCAGCGGGGTGAGGATGAAGGTCGGGACGATGGCGATGTCGTCGAACTTGCGCGCGAACACGGCGTTGACGAAGCCGGCCAGCGAGAAGATCGTCGCGCCCAGCAACACGGTGGTCAGCGTGATCAGCGGATGCGGGATGCGCACCGGGGTGAATAACATGGCGATGCCTAGCACGATGGCGCCGACCATCAGGCCGCGCAGCACGCCGCCAGCCACATAGCCGGTGAGGATCACCCAGTTCGGCATCGGGCTGACCAGCAGCTCTTCCACGTGGCGACCGAACTTGGCGCCGAAGAACGACGAACTGATGTTGCCGTAGGCGTTCTGGATGATCGACATCATCACCAGGCCCGGCACGATGAAGTCCATGTAGGTGAAGCCGCCCATGTCGCCGATGCGGCGACCGATCAAGCTGCCGAAAATCAGGAAGTACAGCGTCATGGTGATCGCCGGCGGCACCAGCGTCTGTGGCCAGATGCGCAGGATGCGCACCACCTCGCGGCGGGCGACGGTGTACAGCGCGGTGAGGTTGGCCCGGGTGACGTTGACGGGCGTGGCGTTGGCGTCGCTCATGCCGCGGCCTCCTTGTTCGGATCACCGGTCAGGCGCATGAACAGCTCCTCCAGCCGGTTGGTCTTGTTGCGCATCGAGCGCACCACGATGCCAGCATCATGAAGCGCGGCGAACACGCGGTTGAGGTCGGTGTCGCGCGGCATGTCCAGCTCCAGCGTGTGCGCGTCACGGCGCTTCAGCTCCACGCCCGGCACGGCTGGCGGTTCGCCGGAAAGGTTGTCAGCCAGATCAAGCACGAATCCTTCCACGTCGAGCTTGCTGAGCAGCGACTTCATGCTGCTGTGCTCGATGATGCGGCCGTGGTCGATGATGGCGATGTTGCGGCAGAGCTGCTCGGCTTCCTCCAGGTAGTGCGTGGTGAGGATCACCGTGGTGCCTTCGGCGTTGGCCTGCTCGATGAAGCGCCACATCGAGCGACGGATTTCGATGTCCACGCCGGCGGTCGGCTCGTCGAGGATCAGCAGCTTCGGCCGGTGCATCAGCGCGCGGGCGATCATCAGGCGACGCTTCATGCCGCCGGACAGCGTGCGCGACGGCTGCTGTGCCTTGGCGCCCAGCTGCATCTGGTCGAGGTACTGCTTCGCCCGCTTGCAGGCCTCGTCGCGCGGAATGCCGTAGAAACCCGCGCTGTTGACGAGGATGTCGTAGGGCTTCTCGAACATGTTGAAGTTGATTTCCTGCGGCACCAGGCCGATCAGGCGCATCGCCGCGCTACGGTCACGGGCGATGTCGACGCCGAACACTTTGGCCTCACCGCCGCTCATGTTCACCAGCGAGCTGACGATGCCGATCAGGGTCGACTTGCCGGCGCCGTTGGGGCCGAGCAGGGCGAAGAAATCACCTTCGGCGACTTCGAGGGAAACGCCCTTCAGCGCTTCGACACCGTTGCCGTAGGTCTTGCGGAGGTCGCGGACGGCCAAAGCCGGCATCGCGGATTGCGTGGTCATGCGGAATCCTTGGAAAACAGAGGATCGCCGCGAACCGGTCGGGCCGGTCGCGTCTGACGCTGGCGGCGAAAGGCCGGTAGTATACGCCTCCACCGTAGCGCAACCGCTGCGGTCCGTCACACCACCGGCATAAGTACGCCGGCCCACGTTTTCCGAGGTATCCGCTTTGCCCGTGCATTTCCCGCTGAAGCTGGTCTCCAGCCACATGCTGGCGCCCACCGTGCGTCACCTGGCCTTCCGTCGCGACGACGGCGAGGCGCTGGACTTCATTCCCGGCCAGTTTCTGCAGGTGCATTTCACCTACGAAGACGGCAAGGCGACCAAGCGCAGCTATTCCGTCGCAACGCAACGCAACGGCGAACCGCAGCCGGATGACCTGATCGAAATCGCGGTCAGCTACGTGCCCGGCGGCGCCGCCACCGACATCTTCGAGCACCTGGAAGAAGGCCAGCAGATCGAGGCCAGCGGACCCTACGGCCGCTTCTGCCTGCAGGAAGATGACAGCAATCGGCGCTACCTGCTGATCGCCACTGGCACCGGCGTCACCCCGTACCGCGCCATGCTGCCGCTGCTGGAAAAGGCCATCGCCGAACGCGGCATCGAAGTGGTGCTGCTGCTGGGCGCGCGCAATCCGGGCGAGCTGCTGTATGCCGACGACTTCCAGGCCTTCGCCGACAAGCATCCCGGCTTTCGCTTCGTACCCTGCCTGTCGCGACAGATGCCCACCGAACCGCGCGACGACGACTTCAACGGCTACGTGCAGGACGCGCTACCGCAGTTCGCCCCGAACCCGGAAACCGACGTCGCCTACCTCTGCGGCAACCCGAACATGGTCGATGCCTGCTTCGAAGCGCTAAAGGCTTTGGACTTCGGCGTGCGACAGGTAAGGCGCGAGAAGTACGTCAGCAGTCGTTGACTGTCTTGCACACAGCGCGGCGATATCGCCGCGTTGTGCATTCCGCGAGTGTCGGCGGTCAGCTTCCGCCTAACGCAACCAACAGCCTACGGAAAGCGCGGACAGCACGATTATGGTTTGCCACAGTGTAGTTGGCAGACGTCCACTCAATATCGTCTAGCTGAAATAGGTGCATGTTGTTGCGAATATCCCAGAGCCAATCAATGTCTGCTTTTAGCGCAACATCGATTTGACCTTTGTCCAAAAGGTATTCCGTACGTCGGCAGAAGTTGCCGCCACAACGTCCCCGCAAGTAGTTCTTTGTCACACTTTCAACGATCGTTCCAAGAAGAAAAATCTGGAGCTTTATGACCATCTCCTTGGCCATGCCAGATAGATCCGTGCCACAAAGAATCCAATGTTGAACATCCGAAAGCTGAATTGTGTAAGCGATGTTACTGCGAAGCGTGGCGTCCTCAAGAAAGCTCACCCTGCGTCTTGATTCTGCAGCTGTCCGTAGGTAGCCGCGAGGGAATCGGACCTTGGCTGGTTTTGAGAAATCACGGCCAGCGTAGTCTTGAATCTTCTGAATGAGGATGCTGACTTCAGTTACTGCTTCTTCCAGCTCGTCATCGTTGCGAATAGTCATTGGTAGACGGTGCCATCCAAAAACCTGTACTGCAGTTTCGCAGACAGCGAGCATGGAAAGAGTCCAACATCGTGGTTCACTCGTTGCCAAAGACTTTGGGGGTCCTTTCTCACGATTAATTTCTACCCTGTCATTTGCCCAAGCGCTCCAACACTGACGCTCGGGCCTTCTGAAGTAATTCGTCGTAATGTGGGGAGAAGGGCTCCGCCAAGACTTTCTCCAAGCTGGCCTGCAAACCCCACAAGGCATTGCGCTCCGGTGCCTTTAGGTTGGGCACACCGCCTTCTATTTGTTGCGACGCCAGCATCTCGAAGAGAACGAGCGCTACGTCGTCGTCTAGGGAAATGGTTGTGCTCATTCCTTTTCCGAAATTCAACGCCACAGTGAAACTGAGTCATAAAGAAACGTCAGCTTGGACTAGCCAGAAAGTGATCAGCTCTGCCTGTACATGTTCATTGCTTCACGAGCTCTAACTGGACGTCCGTTGACTTGAACGAATGAAGCCAGAGACATGTCCCGTCGTCAGCGGTGCACTCGAGCTCATAGCCCGGCGGGTCAGAATAGACCTCAACTACACAAGCGATGTCACCCACGCGCGGTGGCCGTCGGCTAATTCCGTCGTCTTCAGCGCTTGGTGGGACGCAAAAGCCAAGCACCCTGACCACGCTGTATTGGGGAAACTGCATGACAGAACCCTCAACTACCGGACTGCATTTATCGCCCCGGTCTGGAGATATGGTCAGGATATTACCGAACCCCCGCTGACCGCGATTTCCACCTGCGGGAACTCAACCTCGATTCCCCGGTCTCGTGCCTGACCGCGTCCGTGACGCAACCATTCCTCGCCGATGGGCATCTGTCGGTGAAACGTGAGGGGATTCGCCTTGAAAATGAGCAAGCCGACCCGGGTGCTGACCTGGATCTTCGTGGCGCTGGGCGCCGTGGCCGCGGTGGCGGTGCTGTTCCACGAGCCGCTGCTGGCGGCCTTCAACGCCAATCCGGCGTTCAACGGCTTGATCCTCGCCGTGTTCGCGGTCGGCATCCTGGTGAATCTGCGGCAGGTCGCGCGGCTGCAGCGCGAGGTGCGCTGGATCGAGGCCTTTCGCCGCAGCGATCCGGATCGCGCGCCCAAGGAACCGCCGGTGCTGCTGCGACCAATGGCGCAGATGCTGGCCGGTCGTTCGCGTCAGGCGAACTCGCTGTCGCCGGCATCGACCCGCTCCATCCTCGACACGGTTTATCTTCGCCTTGAGGAATCGCGCGACCTGTCGCGCTACCTGATCGGCCTGCTGATCTTCCTCGGTCTGCTCGGCACCTTTTGGGGCCTGCTGCGCACGATTGCGTCGGTGGGTGACATCATTGCCGGCCTGTCCGCCGGCAGCGACGCGCTGGCCATGTTCGACACGCTGAAGGAACAGCTGCGCGAGCCGCTGTCCGGCATGGCAACCAGCTTCTCCACCTCGCTGTTCGGCCTGGCCGGTTCGCTGGTGGTGGGCTTCCTCGACCTGCAGACCGGCGCGGCGTCGAACCGTTTCTACAACGAGCTGGAGGAATGGCTGTCGGGCATGACGCGCCTGAGCTCCGGTTCGGCGATTGGCGATGGCGAAGGCGCCAGCGTGCCGGCCTACGTGCAGGCGCTGCTGGAGCAGACCGCCGATGGCCTGGAGCGCATGCAGCGCGCGCTGGTCGAATCCGACCGCGAGCGTCGCGGCAGCGCTGAGCAGATGGCAGAACTCAGCGCACAATTGGCACGCCTCGCCGACAGCCAGATCGAATTGAAAAACGCGGTGGCGCGGATGTCGCAGGGCGACAGCCAATCCGGCATCAACGACGACTTGCGCGCCGAGTTCCGTCTGCTGTCGCGCACGATCGCGGCGGCGATGAACGGCAAGCAGGCCAGCAGCTAAATCATGAGTCTGATCGCCGCCCGCCGCCGACGCGGCATGGATTTCTGGCCCGGCTTCGTCGACGCGCTGTCCGCGCTGCTGATGGTGCTGGTGTTCCTCCTGCTGGTGTTCAGCATCGGTCAGTTCGTGCTGTCCGATGCGCTGTCCGGCCGCGACAAGACCATTGACCAGCTCAACGCCGAGCTGTCACAGCTGGCAAAGACGCTGTCGATGGAGCAGACCGACAAGGCCGCAGCGCTCAATCGCATCCGCGAGCTGGCGGCCACGCTCAGCAGCACCTCTGAATCGCGCAACGCCTTTGCCGCACAGCTCAAGACCACGCAGGGCGAACTCGACACCGCACACGGCACGCTGGAGCAGAACGAGGAGGAGATGAACCGCCTCGGCGCCGACCTGGCCAGCCTGCAGGCGCTGAAAGCGCAGCTGGAATCCGAGATCGCCGCGCGCCTGGCCGAGCTGGAAGAGAACAAGGACAAGCTGGCCGTGCAGACCGAGCTGTCGGCGAAGTCGGCGGCGCAGGTCGAGCTGTTGAATCGCCAGCTCGCCGCGGTTCGCCAGCAGCTGGCGGATATCTCCGAGGCGCTGGAAATCGCCAAGTCGGAGAACGTCAGCAAGGACGTGCAGATCGAGAACCTCGGCAAGGAACTGAACCTGGCGCTGGCCAACCGCGTGAACCAGCTGGCCAAGTACCGCTCCGAGTTCTTCGGCCGCCTGCGCGAAGTGCTGGGCAACCGCGAGGACATCCAGATCGTTGGCGACCGCTTCGTGGTGCCATCGGGCCTGCTGTTCCCGAGCGCGTCGGACGAGTTGAGCACGACTGGCGAAGCGCAGCTGTCGCGCCTGGCCAGCACGCTGGCGGAATTGAGCAGCGAGATTCCCTCGGACATCGACTGGGTGCTGCGCATCGACGGCCACACCGACAAGCGGCCGATCAGCACGGCGCGCTTCCCGTCCAACTGGGAGCTGTCCACCGCGCGCGCCATCGCCATCGTGAAGTATCTGGTGACGCACGGCATTCCCGCCGATCACCTGTCCGCGAATGGCTTCGGCGAGTTCCAGCCGCTGGACCCGAACGACAACGAAGTCGCTTACGCGCGCAATCGGCGTATCGAGATCCAGCTGACGAATCGTTGATGACGGCGGGACTCAGGTCCCGCTGTCTTCCAGCCGGAAAAGTCGCAAGCGTTCGAAACGGCCGCGCAAGGCGATGGTGGCGAGGAAGCCGTCTTCCGGTAGCTTCAGCGTGAGAAAGCGCCAGTCGTCGGCTGTGCCGGCTTCGTCCGGTATGTTTCTCGGCGTCGGGTTTCCTTCGTTGATCGCGAAGGCCCAACGATGCATGTGCCCGCCGAGACCGGTGCCGGTCGCCTTGCAGGCGGCTTCTTTCGCCGTCCAAAGCTGCAGGAAATGCTGCTTTCCCGCTTCGTCATCCATTGCGTTGATCGCGGCGGCTTCCTCGGGCGCGAAATAGCGTTCCGCCAGCTCGCGATGTCGCAATCGCCGATTCGACCGTTCCACGTCCACGCCAACGCGTAGCGTGCGACTCACCAGCACCAGGCTGTGTCCGGCACTGTCGCTGAGATTGAAGTCGGGGCTGCGTGGTTTGCCGTGGGCATCCGCAAGAAATGGCCGGCCGCGTTCCTCGCGACCGAGCCTCAACGCGTCGGAGTCTTCATCGACATAGGCGCCGAGCAGCCGCTGCAGCAGCGCGTCGAGATAGCGACGACGCTGGACCACGGCTTCGCTGCCACCCACGCACCACCAGGCGTGGACTTCGCCATCCGCGAGTTCGGCGACATCGGCCGGATTTGTCAGCGGCCAATGGTCATGGCGGGTGGACGACACGGGAATCACCCGCCGGCTCCACAAAGCAGAACGGCGGCCGAAGCCGCCGTTTTCGGCCCGTTGCTGCCGCCCATCAGGCTTTCTTGATCAGCCCGATCAGGAACAACACGATCACCGCACCGATGAAGGCGTTGATGATCGAACCGACGAAATCTTTCGCGATCACGACGCCGAGACGACTGAGCACCCAGCTGCCCACGAAGGCACCCACGATGCCCACCACGATGTTGCCGAGAATGCCAAAGCCACGGCCTTTCATGACCAGGCCGGCCAGCCAGCCGGCGATGCCGCCGATCAGACAGACGATCAGAATGCCTTCCAACGTCATGACAACCTCCCTTGAGAAAGATGCAGCCGGTACAGCCTGGGCCAGCGTCCGGTAGGCGTCAAGCCGGGTTTGCGGGCGCCTGTTCGTCGTCGTCTTTGCTTTCCGCCGGCTCCGCTTCGGCCTTGCGCTGCTCGGCCTGTTGGCGGATCTGCGTCAACGTGGCGACATCAACGATCTGGCCCTGGTCACGACTGCGGCCATCCACGCGGGCAGCCACCAGCGACAGCACGCCAGCCAGCATGAAGACGAGCATGGCGATCAGCAGAATCGTGGCAAAGCCCAGCGACTGCACTTTCAGCAGCAGCGCAAAACAGACAATTGCGAGGATGAAATAGAGCCAGCGCATGTGGTTGACCGCAAAGGGATTAGGCCGAGATTGTAACAGCCGGACGAAGCCGGGGCAGCAGATTCCCGGACGTTCGTGGCGATGATCAACCCGCGGTTCAGCCCGGCTTGCCGAACAGCTGTTCGGCGGGGTTGAACAGCACCCAGCTGGTGGCGATGTACTTGTCGCCGCCGCGCGGGCGATTGCCGCGATGGGTATGCGTGAACGTGGTCGGCGCCAGCAGCAGTGAGCCGGTCTTCGGCGTGATCCTGCGCTGCTGGTAAAGGAATTCGGTTTCGCCTTCAGCGAAACCATCGTTGAGGTACACCGTCCACAGCAGCACTCGATGCAGCGGGTCGATGCTGCCGGCCTTCGGATACAGCTCGCAGTGCCAGTACGGATAGCCGCCCTGGTCAGCCCGGTAGCGCTGCAGGTTGATCGCACCCGGACGCAGGGTCGCACCAATCAGGCCGGACACGGCGCGATCATCCATGTCGGCAAAGTCTTCGGCCTCGATGCGCTTGGCCACGCCGGTTTTCGGATCCTGTCGCTGCAGCATCAGCGGCGCGATCAGTGTGTGCGGATAGCGCCGCAGGTAGGCGATCAACGAACGATGCACGGCCTGGTTGAGCTGTAGCTCGACATCCTGCCACTGCGGCTTGCCGCTGATCTGGATGTCGGCCGAATCCTTCAGTTCCGGCATCACACCCGAACCCACTGCGCCAGGCACGGATTCGCCGCTCTGCTCGAAGCGCTCGATGATCGCCGCACAGCTCGCTGCATCCAGCGCGTCGTCGAACACTTCGATGAAATCGGCCTGCTGCATCGGAATGCCTTCCCCCGGCCGTGCTCAGTCGGCTTCGGCGTGATAGGCGGCGGCGCGTTCCACCTCGTTCTTCGAACCGAGGAACACGGCGATGCGCTGGTGCAGGCCCTGCGGCTGCACGTCGAGGATGCGCTGCGTACCCGTGCTGGCCGCACCGCCGGCCTGCTCGACGATGAAGCTCATCGGATTGGCTTCGTAGAGCAGGCGCAGGCGTCCGCCCTTGTCGCGGCATTTGTTGTCCACGGGATACATGAAGATGCCACCGCGGGTGAGGATGCGATGCACGTCGGCGACCATCGAAGCGACCCAGCGCATGTTGAAGTCCTTGCCGCGCGGGCCTTCCTTGCCCTGCTGCAGTTCTTCCACGTAACGCCGCACCGGCGGATCCCAGTGGCGACGATTCGACGCGTTGATCGCGAACTCCTGAGTGTCCTCGGGAATCCGCAGGCGACGTTGCGTGAGCACGAAGCTGCCCAGCTCGCGATCCAGCGTGAACTGGTAGACGCCATCACCCAGGGTCAGCACCAGCAGTGTCGATGGACCATAAACCGTGTAACCGGCCGCCACCTGCTGGCTGCCCGGCTGCAGGAAATGCTCGGCATTGGGCTCATCCACGCCCTCCGGGCAACGCAGCACCGAGAAAATGGTGCCCACCGAGACGTTGACGTCGATATTGCTGCTGCCATCCAGGGGATCGAATACCAGCAGGTAGTTGCCCTTGGGATAGCGGTGCGGGATCAGGTGCGGGTCGTCCATTTCCTCGGAGGCGATGGCCGCCAGGTGTCCGCCCCATTCGTTGGCCTGCAGCAGGATTTCGTTGGACAGCACGTCCAGCTTTTTCTGCGCCTCGCCCTGCACGTTCACCGCGCCGGCATTGCCCAGTACGTTACCCAGCGCACCGCGCCCGACAGCCACGGCAATCGCCTTGCAGGCGCGACCGACCACTTCCAGCAGAAGGCGCAGGTCGGCATTGATGTGCTGCCGTTCGCGCTGCTGTTCGATCAGGAACTGGGTGAGAGAGATGGGTTTGACGGGCTCGGACATGTCGACGGCTCGGCACAGCAGGCAAGGGCGTGCATTATCGCAGAAGCGCGACAGCGACCCGTCGCCAGCCGACGCGATGACCCTCCGACAACCGGCTCAGGGCGTGGCAAACAGCTGGGCCGTATCCGGCTCATCGAGCTGGCGCCACTGGCCAGCTTCGAGATCTTCCAGCGCCATTCCGCCGATGCGCTCGCGATGCAGGGATTCCACGTGGTTGCCGACGGCCGCAAACATGCGGCGCACCTGATGGTAGCGGCCTTCGTGCAGGGTCAGGCGTGCTTCGCGAAGCGAAATCACTTCCAGCTCGGCCGGCAGCAACGGCGTGGCTTCCGCTTCCAGCATCAGCGTTCCGCTGGCGAAGGTGGCGGCCTCATCACCGCGCAAGTCTTCGGCCAGCGTGGCGCGATAGACCTTGGGCAACCTGGATTTCGGCGAGATGATCCGGTGCAGCAGCGCGCCGTCGTCGGTCATCAGCAACAGGCCGCTGGTATCGCGATCCAGTCGACCCACGCTGGACAGCGCCGGCTTGCGGACGTGGTAGCGCGGCGGCAGCAGGTCGTAGATCAGACGCCCCTGGTCCTTGTGCGAACAGGTGTAGCCCACCGGCTTGTGCAGCATCAGCAGGATGCCGGGCGGTGGATCCAATGGTTCGTCCTCCACCAGCACCTTTGATGCATCGATCACGTCATCGGCGTAGAGCACCTCGCCATCGAGATCGGTGATCAGGCCTTCGCGGAACATGGCCGCCACCTGCTTGCGGCTGCCATAGCCCAGATTGGCGATCAGGCGCAGCAGCTTCATCGGCCACCAGCCTTGCGCGAACGAACAGCCTCGATGATCTTGAAGCCGCTCTGCTGGGTTATCGTGTTCACCGCGTCGAAGCCGGTATTCAGCGCCAGCTCGTAGGGCAGATGGCGATTGGCAACCAGCCAAAGCCGGCCGCCCGGATTGAGAGCATCGGCGGCGACCTCGATGAAGCGCCGACCGATATCCGGCCGCTCGGCGCCGACCTGCGCATGGAAAGGCGGATTGCAGACGATCACGTCATAGCGACCCAGCAATCCGCTGGTGACATCGTGCCAGTGACAGGCAATCGGCAATCGCTTCGATTCGGCATCGAGATTGCGCCGACATAGCGCCAGCGCTCGGGCATCGGCCTCGAAACAGTCCAGCGAGGTGATGCCGGCACAGCGCGACAGCAACTCCGCCGACAGATAGCCGTAGCCGGCGCCGAGGTCGGCTGCGCGGCCACGCAGATCGCCAGGCAGGCTTTCAGCCAGCAGCTTCGAGGCGACGTCGATGCGATCCCAGGCAAACACGCCGGGCCGACTGAGGAAGCGACCATCGGCAATCGGTCGTACCGCGTCCAGGTCACGCCACTCGTCCACCAGTGCCGCATTGACCGCATTACCCGGCTGGCTCCAGAACACACGGCATTTGTTCTTGGACATCACCGTCAGCGGACCGATCAGCTTCGCCAGATCCGCCTCCGCCGACTTGGCGCCCTCGTCATTCGCCTGACAGGCCAGCACCACGCCTCCGTCCGTCAGCCGTGACAGCGCGCGGGCATAAAGGGCACGCGCCTCACTGCGCTGGCGCGGCGGCAACAGCAGTACCAGCGGAAACCGTCGACCATCCGCCTCGTCAAGAAGGTTGATGCCGGAACGCTGCAGGGCATCGAAGGCCGGCTTGAACCCCTGCTCGGCAACCAGCCCCGGCAATGGCTGCCGATGCAGCGGCCAGCCGTCGCGCGCATTGAGGAACAGCGCGCCATCCGACGGCCAGGCCAGCCGGCCCTCAAACACGGGCAGCAGCAAGGTCTCCAGCGCGGAATCCTGTACGGCATTTGACATTGAGGCGACATCTCGACGCTTGATGAAGGAGGACCATTCTATCGTCGGCGAGGTCAGGCCAGCGTCGGCAGGGCCAGACACCGGAACCCTCGGCCGACGGCGCGACGGCATGTTCACGCATCGGTGTATGCTGGCGACGGCGGGACCGTCTCGAAACCGCCGCCTCCGGTTACTGAGCGGGAAGCCATGCCGTTGGAAGGGGAGACCATGCACGGCACCAGATGCCGGGCGGATCAGGCATCCGCCCGCGACGGCTTTCGCGACCACGGAACTCCCGAATGGGCCTGATCGCCGAACTCCAGCGCCGCAACGTCATCCGCATGGCCGGGCTGTATGTCGTTGGCGCGTGGCTGGTAGTGCAGGTGGCCGACACGCTGCTGCCTGTGTTCGACACGCCGGCATGGGTGATGCGCGCACTGGTGATCCTTCTGGCGATTGGCTTCGTGCCGGCACTGGTCTTCGCCTGGGTGTTCGAACTAACGCCGGAAGGTCTGAAGCGTGACGACGAGGTGCTGCCGGAACATTCGATCGCGCCGCAGACCGCACAGCGCATGAACCGCAGCATCATCGCGCTGCTGTTGCTGGCGCTGGGCTACTTCGCAGTGGACAAGTTCGTACTGACGCAAGAATCCGGCGCAGCGCCAGAACTGACCGTCAATGTGGACGACCAGAACGCGGGAATCGCGGCAAAGCCGGACCAGCAATCGATTGCCGTGCTCGCCTTCGTCGACATGAGTCCGCAGAAAGATCAGGAGTACTTCGCCGACGGCATCAGCGAGGAAATCCTCAACGCGCTGGCCAAGGTCGATGGGCTGAAGGTCGCCGGTCGTACCTCGGCGTTTTACTTCAAGGGGCGAAACGAGAACCTCTCCGATATCGGTCAGGCACTGGGCGTGGCGCACATTCTGGAAGGCTCGATCCGCAAGCAGGGCAATCGCGTGCGCATCACCGCCCAGCTGATCCGGGCCAGCAACGGTTACCACCAATGGTCGGAAACCTACGACGGTGATCTCGACGATGTCTTCGACCTGCAGGAACGCATCGCGCGTTCGATCACCGACCAGTTGAAGATCGTGCTGCAGGGCAAGCAGGCCGAGCGTCTGGTCCATGCCGGCACCCGCAATCCCGAAGCCTATGCGCTGTACCTGAAGGCCACCGATACCTTCAACCGTCGCGACGGCGCGCATTTCGACGAAGCGCTGGCACAGCTGCAGCAGGCCATCGCACTGGACCCGGACTTCGCCCGCGCCTGGTCACGCATGGCGACACTGCAGGCGGTGCGCAGCAACTACCAGAGCGGCGATTTCAACGCATTCCTCGAAGCCACCGAGCAGTCGGCGCGGCGTGCCCTGGCGCTCGATCCGTCGCTGGCCGAGCCATATGCGGCGCTGGGTCTCACCTACGGCAACCAGCGCCAGTATCGCCAGCAGCGCGAGGCATTCGCCCGCGCCTTCGTGCTGGATCCGAATGACGTGACAGTGAACTTCTGGCACGCCGCCGCCTTGCTGGAAACCGGCTATCGCGAGCAGGCCAAGCAGGCACTGGATCGCACGCTGGAGATCGACCCGCTGCTGCCCAATGCGCTGCTTTGGCGCGCACGCCTGCACATCGCCGATGGCGAGCTGGATGTCGCAGCCGAGCAACTGCGGCGAGCCGAAGAGGCTGGCCATGTCTTTGTTGGGCTTGGCACTTCCTCGCTGTACATGGCCCAGGGCGAGCGCAGCCGTGCCATCGCCGCCCTGACCTCGGCCATGCCGTACTTCGCACAGGACTTCCCCTCCCAGGCCTCGGAAGTGTTTGCCAGGGCCTGCTTCCGCGATCCCGAAGCCAAGGCGGAAGCGATCGGGCTGATCGATGCCTATCTCGCCAACCACCCGGACAACCTGCCAGGCGTCGTGTCCTACGTGCTTCGCCGATCCGGCGAGTACGAGCGCGCTTTCAAGCTGATGAGCGAACGCATCTCCAACAATGAGGCGCTCAGCGTCTCCGGGCTGTTCACCGGGCTGGATCCCGATGCCATGCGATCACCTTCGTTTGGCGTGTTCATCGACAGATCGGGGCTGGGAGCCTACTGGGATGAATTCGGGCCGCCTGATAACTGTCGCCGGGAAGACGCAGGCGCTTACCATTGCGACCCGCCAACGGCCGCCGATCCGACGAAGGTATCGCCGTGATCCTCCGCCGAATCCTTGAGCGCGTGAAGCGACAGCACTGGAGCACGCTGTTCTTCGAGCTGGGCATCGTGGTGGTCGGCGTGTTCCTGGGCCTGCAGGTGGACAATTGGAACTCGGATCGACACACGCGGGCGCTGGAGCAGGAGTACATCGAGCGCCTGCATGCGGACATGGACTACACGCTCGCCAGTCGGGACAAGGTATCTGGCTGGGATGATGAACGCCTGGCCGGGCAGGCGCTGATCCTTGCGGCACTCCGTAGCGGAACGCTCGCTGACGGTGATCGCGCCGCCTTCGACCAGAGCCTGCTGCTGTTCGGCTTCATCGGCTGGCCGGACGTGCGCTGGGCGACCATGGAAGAACTGGAGTCCACGGGTTCGATGTCGATCATCAGCGACGTGGCGCTGCGCTCACTGCTTGGGCGAATGGATGCCGAGCTCAAGCGGCGCCAGGCATTGAGTCTCAGCTTCACGAACTCCATCAACGCCTTTCGACAGCAGATTGGCCATCGCTTTGGCGTGTTGGAATTTACCGACCTCACCGAGCCGGTGACACTCGACTACGACTTTGCCGGGCTGGCGTCCGATACCGGCTTCATCAACACGCTCAGCCAGATCGACACGCTGTCGCGGATCAAGTTCCGCAACACTAGAGCCGAGATGGACGACATCCGAGCCCTGCGCGACGAATTGGCAAAACGCCTTCCGCCCGACAAGGACAGCGCGCGCTGAGCGCTGCCGATCAGCGCAACAGCAGCAGCGGAATCTGGCAGCTGCGCAGCAGCTGGGTGGTGGTGCTGCCGAGGATCAGGCTGCGGATGCGCGAGTGACCGTAGGCGCCCATCACCAGCAGGTCGACAGATCGCTGGCTTACCTGCTCCCTGATCACATCCTCGACACGCCCTTCCAGCCGCAGCATGTCGGGCTCGAATCCGGCCTGCTGAAGCTGTTGCTTTGCCCACTCGAGCTGCTGGTGATGTTCCGGCGTATCGCTGCCAACCATCAGCACGTCCACGCGCATGCCGGTGGCGAGCGGACTGGCGCAGACCATGTCGATGCATTTTCGGGTGGTGGCGCTGCCATCGAAGGCGATCATCACGCGCTGGATCGGACGGAAGGCGCGCGCGGCGATCAGTACCGGTCGATGCACGGCGCGGACGACGCGCTCCAGGTTTCCGCCAAGATGACCCCTGGCGAAGTCGGCGTGCTCACCGCGTTTGCCGATGACGAAGATGCGCACGCCGCTTTCCAGCTCCAGCAGGCTGTCGACCAGCTCGCCGTGGCGCTGCAGCAAATCAGCTTCGACGCCATGCTGTTCGCGGACCTTCGCCTGCTGTTCCTGCAACAGCAGCTGGCCATGCTGCTGGGCCAGTTTTCCACGCTGCTCGTCCAGCTCGGTGAGCTTCAGCAACAGCGCCTCGCGGTCATCGGCGGCGAGGTTGCCGCTGAGATCAGCGCCGCGCGCCGCGCTAGCGCGCTCGATGGTGTGAAGCAACTGCAGTGGCGCGCCCACGCGCGATGCAGCCCAGGCTGCGTGCGCGGCCACGCTGTCGGCGTAGACCGAGGCATCGATGGCGGCGAGGATCTTTCCGTCCACGTGGATCAGCGAGCTGTTCATCAGTGTCCACCCATCAAATGTTCGGCTTCGGGTTTGTCGTGCACGCCAAGTCGGTCGACCATGGTTCGGCTGGCTTCGTTCATGCCGATGATTTCGACCATCGTGCCTTCACGGCGGAACTTCAGCACCACCTTGTCCAGTGCGCCAACGGCGCTGAGGTCCCAGAAGTGTGCGTCGGACAGATCGATGCGCACGGTTTCCAGCACTTCGCGGAAGTCGAAAGCATCGACAAAGGCGTTTGCCGAAGCGAAAAACACCTGACCGGTGACGACGTAGCGGCGCGCGCTGCCGTCGTCCTGTGATTCGCTGCCAACATGCAGCACCTGGCCGACCTTGCGCGCGAAGAACAGGCCGGACAGCAGCACGCCGGTGAGCACGCCCTTGGCCAGGTCGTGAGTGAACACGGTGACGATCACCGTGCCCAGCATGACGATGCTCGACGACTTGGGGTGCGTGCGCAGGTTGAGGATAGAGCGCCAGCTGAAGGTACCAATCGACACCATGATCATCACCGCCACCAGCGCCGCCATCGGAATCTGGCTGACCCACTCGCTGCCGTAGACCACCAGCACCAGCAGCACCGAGCCGGCGACCAGTGCCGAGAGACGACCGCGACCGCCAGACTTCACGTTGATCACCGACTGCCCGATCATCGCGCAGCCGGCCATGCCACCGAGGAGGCCTGCCGCGATGTTGGCGATGCCCTGGCCGGCGCATTCGCGGTTCTTGTTGCTGGACGTATCGGTGAGGTCATCGACAATCTGCGCCGTCAGCAGCGATTCCAGCAGGCCAACCACGGCCAATGTTGCCGACACCGGAAAGATGATCGCCAGCGTGTCCCAAGTCAGCGGCACATCCGGCAGCAGGAACTGCGGCAGACTGTCCGGCAGCTCGCCCATGTCGCCGACACGGTGGATGTCGAGACCCAGCCAGATCGACAGGATGGTCAGCGACACGATGGCCACCAGCGGCGACGGCACCGCGCGGGTGAGGTAGGGGAACAGGTAAATGATGCCTAGGCCGGCAGCGGTGATCGCGTAGACCGTCCACGGCACGTCGATCAACTCCGGCAGCTGCGCCATGAAGATCAGGATCGCCAGCGCGTTGACGAAGCCGGTGATCACCGAACGCGACACGAAGCGCATCAGGCTACCGAGCTTCAGCGCGCCGGCAATGATCTGCAGCACGCCGGTAAGCAGCGTCGCTGCCAGCAGGTATTGCAGGCCGTGTTCACGAACCAGCGTCACCATCACCAGCGCCATGGCGCCAGTCGCCGCCGAGATCATGCCCGGGCGACCGCCGGTGAAGGCGATCACCACGGCGATGCAGAACGAGGCGTACAGACCCACCTTGGGATCCACGCCGGCGATGATCGAAAAAGCGATGGCCTCGGGGATCAGCGCCAGCGCGACCACCAGGCCGGCCAGCACGTCGCCACGGATATTGCCGAACCACTCGCGGCCCAGTGTCGAGGAAGCATTCACATCAGGTTTCCAGTTGCCGCGGGCGGAAGCTCGCCATCACGCGGTAGGGGTCGGCGCGGGCGGAGCCCTGCTCCATCGTCAGCCAAACCGGCATCGCGACGACTGCCCGCCGCGAACGGGGCGCGATTGTAGCGGATCGCCACCCGCGCTGCCGTGAAGCTTGCCTCTGCCCGGGCATTCAGTTATTCATCGGGCGGGGTTGGGAGCAAAGATCATGACGAAGAGTGGGACGAACGCAGGATCGTCTGCGTCTGCGCGCGCCGGTTTCCTGCGCCGCTTTCTCGATATCCGCCTGGGCCGGCTGCTGAAATGGCTGCTGATGCTGATGCTGCTGGTCGCCATGCTGGCCGGGGTCGGTTTCTATCTGTTCGTGGTCTATCCGGCGAACCACATTCCGGCGTTGGAAAAGGTGGACGGCTATGTCTACCTCGACCAGGGCTGGGGTGAGGGAGCCGATGCGTCGGGGCGACAGACCTACTACTACACGCAGCAGGGCACTTCGATGCCGCAGGGCGCGCTGGTCACGCCTTTGCGCTACCGCTGGTTCACCAGCCTGGAAATGCCTTTCGGCGAGGAACGCTTCACCGCACCTGAACACCTGAAACGCTATCGCTTCATCGTCGACCCGAAACCGACGGCGGCCAATCCGGATCGCCTGCCGGTCGGCTTCACCCGTCACTTCGATCCCGCGCTGGGCGAGGACGTGGTCGACATCACCTGCGCGGCCTGCCACACCGGCGAGATCCACGCGCGCAAGGACGGCAAGACCGTCGCGATCCGCATCGACGGTGGCCAGGCCATGCACGCCTTCACCGACATGCAGATGGGCGCCTTTGGTCCCACGCTGGTAGCGTCGATGGGCGCCACGCTGGTGAACCCGGCCAAGTTCAACCGCTTCGCGCGAAAGGTGATCGGGCAACGTTATCCGGACGGCAAGTGGCGTCTGCGTCTGGAGCTGGCTGAAACCATCAAGGCCTTTGTCACCCAGGGGCAGAACAATCCGCTGCGGCACCTGTATCCGGTCGAGGAAGGCTTCGGCCGCACCGACGCGCTGGGCCGCATCGCCAACACCGTGTTCGGCGATCACCTCATTCCGGGCAACTACCAGGACGCCACCGCGCCGGTGAGCTATCCCTATGTGTGGAACATCTGGAAGTTCGACTGGGTGCAGTACAACGGATCGGTGAAACAGCCGCTGGCGCGCAACATCGGCGAAGCGCTAGGCGTGGGCGCCGTGCTGCGGCTGACCGACACCTACGGCAACCCGCTGCCGGAATCCGAGCGTTTCGCCAGCTCGGTGAACATCGAGAACCTCGGCACCATCGAACACACCCTGCAGAGACTGACGCCACCGCGCTGGCCGGAGGAACTGCTTGGCAACGTCGACCAGGCGCTGGCGGCACGCGGCAAGACATTGTTCGACACGCACTGCCAAGGCTGCCACGGCCCACATCCGGCGGACCGCGCCGCGCAGCTGGCCAGCGCGCCGCTGAAGGCGTCTCCGGACGAGGAATGGACGATCGAAGTGATTCCGGTGGAACACATCGGCACCGACCCGACCGAAGCGGTGGGTTTCATCGAGCGCCATTACGACCTGCGCCCCACCGGGCTGACCCAGGCCGATCTCGCCGCGCTATTGAAACCCGAACTGCTGCGCAACCTGGCGCGCGACGCCCGTTATCGGCTGACGGAAACCGTTGCCGGCCGTGAACAGGCGGGAATGGAGAACGGAACGCTGGCCGACCTGCTCGCCAACTATCCGGATCCCGACGCGAACGAGACGCCTTCGATCCCGCAGGCGATTTTCGTGGAGATTGCCGCGCAGCTCGCTACCTTGCCGCAGCCGGTCGCCAGCAATTCGCCGTGGTCCTGCGACCTGGCCTGTCAGCAGAAAGCACTGCTCGATAACGTCACCACCGGCGAGAAAAACATCGACGCACAGCTGGCCACACTGGACATCGGCAAGCTCACCGAGGGCGAGGGCCTCAACATCCTCGGCCTGCTGATCAAGCGCAAGTACTTCGCCGACAACCATGTCCCCTATGCGCGCCAGCAATGCATGCAGGGTTTCGGCATCCTCGACCTGCCGCAGCAGATCGCCGGCTACAAGCCGCGACCGCTGGAAGGCGTCTGGGCCACGCCACCTTTCCTGCACAACGGTTCGGTGCCGACCATCTACCAGATGCTGCTGCCGCCGGAAGACCGCGACCGCAGCTTCACGGTCGGAAATCGCCTGTATGACGCCAAGCATCTCGGCTACGAGACCTCACCACCCGCCGATGGCGGCGGTTTCCTGCTCGATACCAGCATCACCGGCAACCACAACAGCGGCCATGCTTTCGTCGCCACGCCGGAGCAGCTGGCAGCGGCGAGGCACGATCCGAAGGGCCGTCCGCTGCCGCCCGGCGTGATCGGCCCGCTGCTCGGCGACGACGAGCGCTATGCCATCCTCGAATACCTCAAGGTGCATCGCGACCTACCGGCGACACCGGCCGACTTCCAGCCGGCGGACTGCGGGCCATGAGCAGCCACACCGAGAATTTCGATGAGGTGCGGGCTGCCGAACAGGAATGGCTGAAGCTGCGCCGGCACGCCGCCGGACAGGCAGCGCCTGACGATGACGTGGTTGGACTGGCCTTTTCTGGCGGTGGCATCCGCTCGGCGATCTTCAACCTGGGTGTGCTGCAGTCACTGGGTCGCAGCGGCCTGCTGTCGAAGGTCGACTACCTGTCGACGGTGTCCGGCGGCGGCTACATCGGCTCGGCCTTCAGCTGGCTTCGCGCCAGTCTTCCGAAGGATACGCACGCGCCTTTCGACGCCGGGCTGCATGGTTTCGGTGGCAGCGTTCTCGACTGGATCCGCAGCCACGGCAAGTACCTGACCGCACATCGCGGCTTTTCGATCTGGACGCTGCTGGCGTCGATCCTGGCCTCGACGCTGGTGAATGTGCTGGTTCTCGGCCCGGTACTGCTGCTCGCGGTCTGGGCGATGACCCTGGCCTGGCTGCCGGTGCAGTGGCCAGACTGGCTGGCGCTGCCAGGCGCAACAGCTCCAACCGCACATCATGGTTTCTGGCTGCTGCTTGTTCTGGGTGCGGCCTGCCTGCTGCTGTTTCCGGTGGTGGCGCTGATGTTCGCGCTGGTTGCCGGCATCCCGGGCGTGTCCAGCGTGCATCGGGTGAACCGCTGGCGCGTGTTCATGGGTCAGCTGCTGCTCGGTTGCCTGGTCTTCATCGCGGTCGGCCTGATTCCGGTGCTCGCCAAGCTTGGCGAATGGGCGCAACTGCATTTCTCGTTCGTGCATGCGCAGGCCATGGGTCGGCATTTCGCTTGGCTGGGTCCGCTACTGACAGGCATGGCGTCGATGTTCGCCAGTCACCTGTCCAAGGGCGGCACCGGCGGTGGACGCCTTGCCACCATCGGCGTGTCGCTGATCGTCTACGGGCTGCTGGTAGCCAACTACCTCGTGGTCACCGACCCGGCCTTTACCGGGTCCCTGTGGCTTCCGTTGCTGGCCGGGATCTCGGTGGTACTCGCCTTCATCTGCGACGTGAACCGAGTCTCCATCCACTCCTACTACCGCGTGCGGCTGGCGGAGAGTTTCCTGGCGCCGGTCGAAGGCGCTGCCAGCAGGGACTCGGGTGACTTCTCGCTGACCCAGATCGGCCCCGACAAGGGTGCGCCGCTGCACCTGCTCAACACCACGCTGAACATGAGCAATTCGGTGAACGAGCGTGATCGCGCGCGGCTGGGCGCCAGCTTCACCTTCTCACCGCTGTATGCCGGCGCGCAGCGGACCGGCTGGCGTCGCGTTGACGACTATCCCGGCGGCGGCATGGCGCTGTCGACGGCGATGACCATTTCCGGCGCCGCCATCGACCCGGACATGTACGCCACCAATGCGCGGGCCGTGTCTTTCCTGATGGCGCTGCTCAACGTGCGCCTCGGCTACTGGGCGCGCAATCCGCGCAGCGAGCCGGGCCGCGATCCGCTGCGGCCCTGGTGGTGGATTTTCCTGTTCCGCGAAATGCTCGGCTTCGGCCTGGATGCGCGAAAGCGCCACATTCACCTCTCCGATGGTGGCGGCTTCGAAAATCTTGGCGTCTATGAGCTGATGCGCCGTCGCCTGCGCTACGTCGTGGTCTGCGATGCCGGCGCCGATCCGGAACTCACCCTGAGTGATCTCGGTCGCGCCATCGAGCGCGTGCGTGTGGACTTCGGCGCCGAGATCGATCTGGCCGCCGACAGCCTCTACCACGAGCGCAACGAACTGCTGGAAAAGCGCCCCTGGGTGCTGGGTTCGGTGCGCTACGCCGATGGGTCGCACGGCGACATCCTCTACATCAAACCCATACTCTGCGCCGGCCTGAGCGCTGACATCTACAGCTACTGGCGCGCCAATCCGAGCTTTCCCGACCAGCCAACCTCCGAGCAGTTCTTCAACGAGCCGCAGTTCGAGGCCTACCGATGCCTCGGCTTCGAGATCGTCTCGCGCATCCTTGGCGAGCAGCCGCCAGAAAGCATTCCGGCGCTGTTCGAGCGGCTGCGCGACATCGACTCCCCTACAGCGACTTGAGGTATTCGAGCAGATCGCGCTTGTCTTCGGCAGAAAGCGCCGTGCCGTAATCGTGGCCACCGTTGCCGTTGCCCGGAAGGCTGGTGTCGAAGAGGCTGCTGTGAGGACCTTCGCCGGTTTCCAGACCCACGTTCTCCGGATCGAACTCGCGGCTGCCGACATGGAAGCTGGCCAGGCGCTCGGTCGGCGGCTTCAGCAGCTCGACCAGTGACGGCACCGAGCCGTTGTGCAGATAAGGCGCGCTGGCCCAGATGCCCGACAACGGCCGCGCCTTGTAGTAATCGGGATCCTTCGACAGCCCGGCCTTGTAGACATGGTGCATGCTGGCCACCGCATCACGAACGCCTTCCACTGGATGGCGCAGCGTGGCGCCGATCGCCGCATGGGCGACAAGATCGATGGTCGGCGCGCGTTCGCCCAGCACGTCACCGGCGACGAAGGCGACTTTTTCGCCCTTCCACGGTCCCGTCTCCGCGTCGGCGTCCAGGAAATTGCGCGCCATCCTCGGATCGGTGCCGATTTCGTCCAGCGGCGTCAGCACCGCCTTCAACTCGCGCCTGGGATCATCGCGGTCGGACAGCACGTGGCAGCTCTGGCATTCGCCCGCATACAACGTCTGGCCACGCGCCACGCGCTGCGCGTCCAGCTCGCCCAGCACATGGGCCGGCCACTGTGGTGACTTCAGCTGGTAGAACCAGTCCTGGATCTGGCCCAGCTTTTCGAAGTCGATGTCTGACGAATAACCCGGCAAGGCATCGTCGTGGTTGATGTCCAGCGCACCATAGACCGCCAGCGCCGTGGTTACGTTCTGCAATAACGGCCCGGGTCCGGCGTTCGGTGCCGAGCCGTTCCACTGCACCAGATCCAGGTGCGAGGCATCCCACATCACCGGATAGCTGACCGGCGCATCGGGCACTCGCTGGTTATCCGCGATGCCAAGGAAGGTCACCGCCACGGCGTTGAAGATCTGTCCGAAGGCGTCGAGCCGGCCGGGGCCATAGGGCACCGGCGACTGATTCATGCGGTGGCGGGCATCCAGCGTCTGTGCGCGGACGACCAGCGCTTCGCGGAGTGCCGGGCGCGCTTCCTTCGCCACGACAATGGCGTCGGCAAAGCGCTCGAACTTGGGACCTCGCTCTGCGGTAGCGCTGAGGCTTTCCACCAGCTCGCCTTCGAAGGCATCGAAATCGATCAATGCCTGGCCGCCGTCGATGCGCATGCGCGTGCCTCGGTAATCGACCTGACCGGTGTGGCAGGCGGCACAGCCAAGACCCACCCATTCCTGTCCCTCGCTGTCGTACTCGCGGGTGAAGCCGACCGGGTACCCGTCAGGGTTGGACGGACCCGGCGACTGCACGATGAAACCCAGTGCATCCATGTGGGCATCGGCAACAAAGCGCTCTGTGCTGCCGGCACGCTCAAGGTGCCGCATCCAGTCCGCCGGCAACAGGCGTGAACCAAATGACGCAAACGAGGCGCCATCCTGGTCGGCATGGCTCCAGCCCTGATCCAGGTCGATGCTACCGAGTCCGCCATCCACGGCCTGCCCTTCGACCATGGCCGGCTCCGTCGGCGCCTTGCCGCAGGCCACCAGCAGGACCAGTAGTCCGACAAACAGCCATGATCCTGCCTGTTTCATCCCAATTCCCCTCTCAACGTGCCAAAATCCGGCGAGCATCATCCTGACCTGTCATCCCGCGTGCCGACGGAAATGCTGAGCCTCCTACGAGCCGCCGCCCTCTGCCTCTGGCTCCCAGCCGCCGCTGCGAGTGTGCCGGCCGCACCGGTGGAAGTCGATGACGGGCTGAAAAGCATTGATCTCGCGTCGCGACTCGAGGTGCTGGAGGACCCCAGCGGCAAACTGGATTTCGACGCTGCGACAGCGTCGCCGGATTTCCAACCGGTCCCCGAGAAAGGCCCCAACTTCGGCTTCAGCCATTCCGCCTGGTGGGTGCGGCTGACGCTGGCCAACCGCGAAGCGCATGACCGCGAACTGGTGCTGCGCCAGGGTTACCCGCTGATCGACTATGTCGACCTGTGGTCGCCGCAGCAGGACGGCAGCTGGAAGCACACGGCAACCGGCGACCTCCGAAATTTCGATACGCGCGAGTTCTCGCACCGCGATTTCCTGTTCTCGCTGCAGCTGCCGGCGTCCGAGCAACGTACCTACTACCTGCGCTTCGCCTCCAGCGGACCGATCGACATCGCGCTGACTCTGTACGAGCCCACCACGCTGTTGGGTTCGATCAGCGAGGAGCAGCTGGCCTATGGCGCCTACTTCGGCGGCTTCCTGGTGTTGGTGCTCTACAACTTCTTCATGTTCCTGGTGGTTCGCGACCGCGCCTTCTTCTACTACCTGCTGTACGCGATCAGTTATGGCCTGTATTTCTCGGTCTTCAACGGCCTGAGCTTCCAGTTCCTGTGGCCGCAGCAACCGGTGTGGGGCAACATGAGCCTACTGGTGCTGCTATCGCTGTCGCTGATCTTCGGCATGCAGTTCACCCGGAAATTCCTCGACACCCGGCTGAACTCGTCGCGGCAGGACCGCTTTGCCGTCATCCTGCAGGCGCTGGCCGTGGTCGCTCTGCTGCTGTCGTTCTTCCTGCCATATTCGATCCTGATCCTGCCGCTGGCGCTGCTGACCGTGGTGGTGACCGCCACCATCATGTCGATGGGCATCACCTGCCTGATCCGCGGCTATCGACCGGCCCGCTATTTCATGATCGCCTGGGGCCTGCTGCTGCTCGGCGTGCTGGTCTACATGCTGAAGACCTTTGGCGTGCTACCACACAGCATGCTCACGCAGAACGGCTTCCAGGTCGGTTCCCTGAGTGAAATGGTGCTGCTGTCGCTGGCGCTGGCGAGCCGTGTCAACGAGATGCAGCGACAGAGCCGCACCGATGCACTGACCAAGCTGTTCAACCGCCGCTTCTTCGACGAGCGCGTTGCCTTCGAGTTCGAGCGCGCGCAGCGCGTGCATTCACCGCTGGCGCTGCTGGTGGCCGACATCGACCACTTCAAGGAATTCAACGACCGCCATGGCCATGCCCGTGGCGACGAGGTGTTGAAGGCGGTAGCAAAACAGCTGCTGGACGGCGTTCGCAGCCAAGACGTGGTCTGCCGCTATGGCGGCGAGGAATTCGCGCTGATCCTGCCGGGCACCAGCGAGGGACAGGCCATGCACATCGCCGAGCAGCTGCGCGAAGGTGTCCAAGCGAGCCGCCCGCAAGGAGACCGCCGGATCACCATCAGCGTCGGTGTTGCTGGCACCGACAACGCCGGTGTTGCCAATGCCAGCGACCTGTTCCACGCCGCGGACAAGGCGCTTTACCAGGCCAAGGCGCAGGGTCGTAACTGCGTGATTCGCGCCGCCGGCTGAGAGCGCTTCCCAGCCGGAAGCCACCTAGCCGCGGTGGCCGACCTTGATGAAGTCGAGGAACTCCGAACGCGTGCGCGCGTCCTCACGAAACGTCCCGAGCATCTGGCTGGTGACCATGCTGACACCACGCTTGTGGATGCCGCGCGTGGTCATGCATTCGTGGGCGGCCTCGACCACCACGGCGACGCCACGTGGATCAAGCACGTCCTGGATGCAGTGGGCGATCTGCGCGGTCATCTTTTCCTGCACCTGGAAGCGACGGGCATAGGCTTCCACCACGCGCGCCAGCTTGGAGATGCCGACGACGCGATTGGTCGGAAGGTAGCCGACATGGGCTCGACCGATGATTGGCGCCATGTGGTGCTCGCAGTGGCTTTCGAACTCGATGTCGCGCAGCACGATCATCTCGTCATAGCCTTCGACTTCCTCGAAGGTGCGCCGCAGGAACTCCGACGGATCATCGGCGTAGCCAGAGAACCAGTCGCGGTAGGCCTTGACCACGCGCTTGGGTGTGTCCAGCAAGCCTTCGCGTTGTGGATCCTCGCCGGCCCAGCGCAGCAAGGTGCGGATCGCATCTTCGGCCTGCTCGCGGGTGACGCCATTGTCGGCGTTGTCGGTGTCGCTGCTCATGCGCGGCGTCCTCATGAATCGGAAAGCCGCATGCTACCGCAGTCGTCAACAGCGGCGCGTCATCACAGGCTGACGACGCGCCGCTTCGATCAGGAAACCGCTCGCGCTTACTGCACGCTGATCGGCTGTCGCGCCAGCACCTGGTTGTTCTGCACGAACACCACTTCCCAGTCGCCGGCCTCCTCGGGCGTGTAGAAGCGCACGCTGTCGCCTTCGGCAGGCACATAGCTCCAGCCCTTGTACTCGCTGCCGTCGCCGCCGACCGGGACGATGCCGATCCAGTTGCTGTCGGCACGCGGACCGGTGAAGCCGACGTCAATTTCGGTATAGACGGCGGCGCTGGCCGGCGCGTTCAACGTGGCCTTCGCCGGCAACACCTTTACCGGCTTCGAGGCGACAACCTTCTCGCCCTCGAACAGCACGTAACGGTACTCATAGTCACCAGCTTCGAAGGGGGCCGTGACCATGCCGCTTCCGCTGGCCGCCTCAGGCCGGAAATAGGCGTTGCTGACATAGGCGCCAGGGTCGCCTCCAGCCGGTGCGAAGCCGATCCAGTGACTACCGTCCACCGGGCCGCTGGCCTGAATACGAACGCGATCACCCGCCATTACCTCGGCCGGCCCATCCACCATGGTCTCGGCCTCCACGACCTTGATCGGGCGCGAGTAGGCCACGCGCTCGGCTTCGTTCAAGACGAAGCGCAGCTCGTAGTCACCCAGCTCCGCGGGCACCTTTATCTCCAGTTGATCGCCCTGCTCGGGCAGGCGCGCGTAATGGTTGGCGATGAAGTCGCCGGGTCCGCCGCCCGGTCGGGCAAAGCCGACCCAATGGCTACCGCTTTTCGGGCCGCGCGCGGTGACGATCAGCGTGGTGCCGGCAACGGCGGTTTCCGGTGCCTCGATCATCGCCTCCAGATCACCAATCGGAAGCGGCGCGCGCGCCAGCACCTGCTGTTCGCGGCTGGGGCTGATGTAGCGCAGCTCGTAGTCGCCAGCTGTGGCGGGCATCTCGAAACTGACCTCGCCGCTGCCGTCGCCTTCTGCTTCCGGCACGTAGGCATACGTCAGGTAAGCACCATCCGGCGCGTCCGGCAGCACCACGGTGATGTAATCGCCCTCGTCGGCCGGACCACTCCACTCGACCGCCAGCAGCTGGGTAATCACGGCCTGGCCTGTCGGCTTCAACGTGGCGGTTGCCGGCGGCGGTGGCGGCTGGGTGCTGGCCTTCATCGCGCCCTGCACGGCCGTGCTCAGTTCCTGCGCATCGCGCGCATTGAAGTAGCGTCCGCCGGTGTTCTCGGCCAGGCAGCGCAGCTGCGCCTGGTGTGCCGGATTCTGCACGTCGAAGCCGATCACGTGCGCGGTGAAATCCACGCCGCTCTTTTCCAGTTCGGCGCCAACGGCACAGGGGTCGAGCTTGCAGGTTTCCTCGCCGTCGCTGACCAGAATGACGGTGGCCTTCTGTTCGCTGGACTTCAGCGCCGCCGCGGCGTCGATGACGGCCTGAGACAGCGGCGTCATGCCCTTGGGATTGAGCGCGTTCACCGTGTCCATGAACACGTCGCCTTCCAGCGGCCCCAGCGGGATCAGCGTCTCGATGTCGCTGCAATCACCTTTTCGACGATGGCCGTAGGCGATCAGGCCGATCTGGTTGGCCGGGTCCCAGTCCGACACCACCTTGCCGGTGGCTTCGCGGGCGATCTCGATCTTGCTGCGACCATCGATCTGGCCCCACATCGAGCCGGAGGCATCCAGCACCAGCATGACGTTCTCGGCGGCAAACAGCGGGCTGCTGGCGGTGAGCAGGGCGGCAACAGCGATGGCCA
>ERZ795053.87-NODE-87-length-106230-cov-17.861653_pt1 | contig 106230 bp, 94 predicted proteins | sample MGYA00375137_ERZ795053 | MGnify/ENA primary metagenome ERZ795053 (study PRJEB30182, sample SAMN05720284) | activated sludge metagenome | isolation source: Anaerobic digester | place: Hong Kong | collected 2014-12-17 ... | reverse complement strand
GCGTGGATCCTTCCGCACCCGGGCCAAGTACCACTCCACCGCAACCCGACGATTCACGAATTCCGTTGCGTTCTTTTCCCCTGCTGGAGAACCGCCTAAAAAGCCTGTTGTCCTTCTCTCCGCTCCTGAAGAAAGCGTTGCAGATCCCCGAAGGAGTGGGGGAAAAGCCCGCCACAGCCATTTCCTGGCAAAAATGGGTGCAACAGCTGCTGGAGCGCAGCGACATCTCCCCCAAAAACCGGGAGAGCCTGCTTCTGTTTCAAGCCTTTCTCAAGCAAGCAAGCCTTTCGGAAACCCTCTCCCCGCTTTCGCTGGAAAAGGAACGCCCCGTATCGGTGGAGAAAGAAAACGCCCTGCAGCAATGGACCTCTCTTGGCTTGGAAGAAAAGGGTGCCCACAAGCTGTTCGAAAACCTCGTGCAATTCGTGCAGAAAAGCATGGAGGAACCCGCGGTTTCCCCGTTTCTTTTCCGGGAATCACTGCCCGGCTTCCTGGGGCAAGTCGCTAAGGAACTCCATCCGCTGTTGGGAAACCCCGAGGCCCAAGAAGCGTTGCCCCAAAATGTCTCGCGGCTTTTGGTTTCGCTTTCCCGCGTAGCCACCCGGCTTTTCCTGCTGCTGCAAGACCTGCGCCTGCGCCAGTCCTTTTCCGAGGCCCCCACACCTTCTGCGCAGCAGTCGCAAAGCGCGGCTTCCGCGGATGCTGCCAAAGCGGAACCTGCTTCCGCGAGGCCCGAACCCGCCCCCTCCCCACCCGTGGAGGGCACGGGGAAAACTCCCCCCGCCAGCATTTCTCCCGCGCCAAGCAACTCGCTCGAACCGCAGACCCAAGCAACCCCCGCCACCCCCAAAACCGGGCAACCTCCCGTGGGCGACGTGGAAAGCAAGCGGAGCATTCCCCCTCAAACCGAGGCCAAGCCCCTGCCTGCACAAGCGGAGGAAAGGCGCGCGGGCACTTCCGCCAAGCCCTCGGGGGTATCTTTTTCCCCGCAAGGCGAGGCCAACGAAAAGCTGCCCCCCATGCTGTCCCGAGTGATGAACCACTTCAGCAGTGCCTATTCCCCCCATTTCTACAGTGGTCTTTTGGAACTGGAAGCAAACCCCTTCTGGATCGATGTGCATCGCGACGCTTCCGAATCGGGGGAGGGTCCGTACCAGAAAAAAGAGCTGTTCAAGATTTGGGTGGAAACCCCCACCATGAACTTTGGGCAGGTGCAGGTGGAAGTGGTGGCGAGGGAGCATCGCCTCGACCTGCAGCTTTTCGTGCAACCCGAGTATTCCCATGCCTTTTCCGGAACGGCACCGGTGCTGTTCCAGCGTTTACGGGATGAGGGCTTTTCGCTGCAGCGTTTTTTGATCCGCAATCGCAAACCAAACGACGAACTTCTGCAAGAGAAAGCCAAAGTTCTCTTGCCGGTGAAAAGGGGGTTCGAGGCCAGAGGATGAAGGAGCGAACGAAAGCAAACCCTCCCGATACGCACCAAGTGGAGCAGGCGGCTGCTTTGCGGTACGATCCGGAGGAACAAGCCATACCGCGTGTGATTGCACAAGGAAAAGGAGAGCTGGCCCGGCGCATCGTGGAGCTGGCAGTCGAATACGATATCCCCATTTACCGGGACCGCGCGCTCGTGGAAAAGCTGCTGGAACTGGACTACTACTCGGAGATTCCTCCGGACCTTTTCAAGGCTGTGGCCCAGGTCATCGTGTACGTCTACCAACTGGGAGGTTGGAAACCGTGATGTTCGAGAGTAGCAAGCAAGTGATCGAATTCCTGTATACATCCCGGCCACATGGCCAGGTCAAACTGGGTTTGGAGCGCATCCAGAAACTCCTTGCGCTGTTGGGCAATCCCCAGCAGCATTTCTCCAGTATCCAGGTGGCCGGCACGAACGGAAAAGGTTCGGTAACGCGCACTTTGGAAACCCTTTTCCGCGAGCAGGGCTTCTCCACGGGTGGGTTCTTCTCGCCACACCTGATCGATTTCCGTGAAAGGATTTCCCTGGACGGTGTTCCCGTCGATGCTGCGGCATTAACGGGGGCGATGAACCGCGTGTACCCTGCTGTACAACAAATGGACGCCATGGGGGAAGATTGGCAACCCAGTTTCTTTGAGCTGGTAACCGCCCTTGCGTTTACCCTATTCCAAGAAAAAGGGGTGGAGTTGGCATTGGTGGAGGTTGGGATGGGGGGGCGCTTGGATGCAACCACCGCTCTTTCTCCGGATTTGTTCGTGATCACCCACATTGGCCTGGACCATACCAAGACCCTTGGAACCACCCTGGAACAAATCGCCGGCGAAAAGGCGGGCATTTTGAAGCAAGGGGGCACGCTTGTTTGCGGGGTACGCAGGCCAGAGGCGCTGCAGGTAATCGAACAGGTTGCGCGGCAAAAGGAGGTGCACGTGGAGAGGGTGGACCGTGACTTTTTTACCCGTGCGCTCCAATTCGACCTGGACAACAACCTGTTCGTGTTCGAGAACACCCGCGGGGAGGGAGGGCGCTTTTCGCTGCGCCTGAATGGAACCCACCAGGTGGAAAACGCGGGTGTTGCCTTGCAAGCCTTTTTTTGTTATTGCCGCAACAAGGGATTTGCCGTTTCGCTTCCCAAGGTGCAGCAGGCATTGGCCAGCGTGAAGTGGATTGGCCGCTTTGAACGGATCGGGGAACAGCCTTTGATCCTGGTGGACGGCGCGCACAATCCCGACGGCGTGGAAAAGTTGCTGGAGAATTGGGACCTCTATTTCCCCGGGGAATCGTACGTGTTGCTGGTGGGGATGTTGAAGGACAAGGAAACCTCCCAGATGGTGCCTCCGCTTTGCCAAAAAGCACGGCAAGTGGTGGTGACCGATCCCAACATGCCCGGACGCGTGGATAGCCGACTGGTGGTGCAGGCTTTCCAGGAACAGTGTGGGGAATCCCGGGTTTTCTACGAAGCAAACATGGAAAAGGCCTTGCATCTGGCGCTGGAAAAAACCCAGGGAAAAACCCCGCTTGTGATCACTGGATCCTTGTACCTCATAGGCTACCTACGCAAAATGGCGCTTGAACGGAAAGCCTGCTGAACGATGCACCCGTTCCATTTTTCGGCAGGAGACGGAAGCACGGCCATTCCCCAAGAACCCATGGACCTTTTCATCCATGCACGTCCCGTGGAATCCTTGGAAAATGTGCGCTGCAACGCCCACATGAACCTTTTCCTGTGCCAATTTCCGGGGCAGAGGTTTCCCCATGATTTGCTCTTCCTGCGAAAAGACGGAACGTGGATTTTTCGGCGTCCTTTTTCGGGCGGAAATTCCCCGCTGCGCTTCGAGTATGGTAAAATGAGGTATGGTGTTCTGTTCCCCGGAGAACTGTTGAACCCCGGAAGCGTATTGCTCGTGAAAAGGGCAGGTGTGGATTTCTTGCTCGGGTTTGACCCAGTGCCCGGGGGAAGCTTGGAGAGTTTGCTGTTGCAATCGGTGGTTTTCGACGCGGAAGTACCCCTGTTGTACGGGTTTTCCCGGCAAGGAAGGTGGAAATTCTGGTTTTTCTCCCCGGGAGCACCGGGAAGGGTTTGCCAGAAAGAAATCCTCTCTTGCCCCTTTTCCCTATCCATCGAGATTCCCCAGAGGTGAAACCATGGTTAGTCACGAAAAGGATTTGAAATCTTGGTTTACCGAGCAACTGGTTCAGAAACTGGCGCAGGCACATTCCGGTCTTCCCGAGTACTGGGGGAACACCGTTCGATACCCCGTGGAAGCACCGGGGAAGAGATTCCGACCCTTGCTTCTCCTGCACGCGGGGCAATCCTTGGGGCTCCACAAAGAATCCCTTTGTACCTTGGCTTGCTGTGTGGAACTGCTCCACAGCGCTTCGTTGGTGCACGATGATCTGCCCTCGGTGGACAACGACGATTTCCGCCGGGGCAGGTTGGCCACGCACAAGGTTTTTGGAGAGGCAATGGCCCTCATCGCGGGTGATTTTTTGTTTTTTTGCGCGTTTCACTGGATTTCCGAGGAGGAAAACCCAGAGCTCTTCCGCCTTTTTTCCGAGTGTGCGAGAGACCTTGCCACCGGAGAAGCCATGGACATTTTCCTCGAGAGAAACCCCGGTAGCGCAGATGAGCCGGTACTGCGCATGGTGAACGAGTACAAGACCGCCCGCCTCATCCAGTTTTCCCTGTGCGCGCCCTTGCTCAAGGCGGGTTTTTCGAGGGAGGATACCGTTTTCCAGCAGTTTTGGGATGCGGGAAGAGAAATGGGATTGGCCTTTCAACTCTGGGACGACGCCAAGGATCGTACCGGCACTTTCCAGGAACTGGGCAAAACCCCGGGAAAGGACTTGCGCAACGGCAAACCCACGATGTTGGATTTCTTCGGCCTTCGCCAGGTCCAGCAAATGGCTGGTGCGCACTGGGAAAAGGCGTTGGACTGTTTCGTGAGGCACAATGACAAGGGTGATCTGCACAACTTGCTGGATTTCTTGGGAGAAGTCCGTCCCAAGATTACTTCCCAATGAAAAGGTGGTTCGCTTGAAAGAGAAACCGCAAAAGCAACGATCGGCATCAACCCTCCGGCAAGCGATTTCCGCACCGGTTGCAAAGCTTCTTCGTTTCTTCAACTCGCACCGTTTGGTGGGAATCCTGACGGTGGTTGTCGTTGTTGCCGCGATCGTGCTTGTGGTACTCCTGGCAAACCGGGCCAACGGAGAGAAAGAAATCGGTACGAGTGAGACGCAGGCCACCACGGAAATCCAAGACCTTACCATATTTATCCCGGAAAATGCCTTTCCCTACCCCAAATCGTTCAACATCAAGAAGCTCCCCATGGATGCCACCACCCAGAGGGTGAAAGAAATCGGACGGATGACCGGGAACGTGTACGAGCTGACACCGCAGGACGGAAGGAACGACCTTGCCTTACAGCCGATGGTCTTCGAGTACCTTTTCCCCTCCGAGTTCTTCTTTGGCCCAGAGTACAACAACGCCGAGTTGGTGTACGCCGATGCCAAGGAAAACCCGGTTTTCCATGTTTTTGGGGGGGGTGAGATCCAGCAGAAGAATAACCAGGTGGTGCTGCGGGTGAATGCCTTTCATGGCTCGATCCTGGGACTCCGGATCAAGAACCCGGAAAAACCCTCTTGGGGACTGCAAAAGGCCATTGAAAAACCCGATACGTTGAAGCCGGATTTGTTGGTGATCCCCGGAATGGATGCCAATTTCCTCGGATTCCTGCCGAACACCGTCACGAACGAGAACCCGCAGGGGAACAACATTTGGGAAATTTCGTTCCCCGATCGTACCATTTGGAGCTACCTGTACCCCCTTTCCGAGACCCGATCCCTCGAGTACATGGACGAGGCGCGACAATTCTTCGACAGCATTTCCAATACCAGCTACATTCGATTCGAAGCGCATCGCCTGGCACAAGCCCTGCAAAACAGTTCCCGCCAGTTTGACATCGTTGCACATGGGGTGGGAGGCCTGATCGCGCGCTACGCCGTGGAAATGAACCTGGTATCCAACGTACGCAAGCTGGTGTTGATCTCCACCCCGAACGCGGGTACCAACATCGTGAACCCTTCCTTTCTCAACCTGCTGTACGGCAAGGATGCCAAAGTGCTTGCCCAGATCTACGATATCGACGGGGATTCGCTTCGTTTCATCAAGGAAAATAACCTTTCGTACCTGGAAAACGTGAACACCTACTACACCGATATCTTGCCCGACAGCACCTTCATCGCCTCGCTGGAAAAGACGCTGCGGGACGATATCGAGTATGCGTTCATCGCGGGGGATTACCCCGGTTTCAATACGAACCTCGCCAATTCGCAGTTTGCCATGTTTTACCCCGAGAACGCGCAGGGAAAGGGAGATGGCATCGTTTCGGTCTTTAGTGCGTTGTACCCGACCATCGATGCTGCTGCCCCCAACATGGTGACCCGGGTTTTCCCCTACTCTTTCTTTGATATCTACATCCAGCAAAAAACGTTGGAATTCGTGCGTACCTACTTGGAAAGCGGGGTAGAAACCGTTACCATCCCCCAGTACCAGGACGATACCTTCCGGGAATGGCGATTCGAGTACCCGGAGTCCACGGAAACCACGGCCGATCCGATGCAAGCCACCGCCACGCGTGTTTCCCCCTTTGACGAACCGGCCACAACCGCAGTGACCCCTGCTCCTACGCCGGCGATTTCGCCTTCCACCGCCACCACTTCCGAGGACACCACGCTGTTGGAAGATTTCTCCACCTGGAGGCAGAAAGTGTCGGGCTCCGAGCAGTTGCCCCCATCCACGCAAGGGGCTTCCACCGTTGCCACAACGACCGCCAAGCTCTCCGAGCAAGGCACTTCGGAGACCTCACGGACGCAAGATGTGGTACCACAAGAGGTCCAGAAAAGTACTCCTTCCGCCGGGCAACCCGCCTCCGAAGGACAGCCCGCACCCACAAGCCAGCCCCCGTTGTCTCCCGCGACAGCTCCCGCACCCATTGGCACTTCTCCCGCCTCGCTGCACGTGACCGGGCCCCTGTTCTGGGATGCAAACCTGGTGCGAAACGCATCCCGTGCACAGCTCCTGGGTGGGTTACAAAACCCCTTTGCTTTCGTGCACGCGGGAGAAGCCGTTTACCTGTTTGACCAAAACGGCATTTGGCGGAAGATGGGGGAGGACTTTTCGCGGATAGCCTCTCCGGTGATCTCCACTTTCCGAAAGGATTTCTCCAAGGTGGATGTGGTTTTGCAAAACCAGTTGTTCGAGCTGTCCGCGGCATCCTTCCGCAAGGTACGGAGCCTTCCGTTCGAAGGCAAGGTGATCAGCTTGGATATCGCACGGCAACCGGAACTTTTCTTGGTGCAGCAAAACGGGCTGATCTTGGAAGTGGGGCCCTCCTCCTACGCGATTCCCGGGGAAGTGGGCAAGATCATACGTGCCGGGGGATTCCTTTGCGTGCTCACCAATCGTGGCGTTTTCGGGGTGGAGAACGGACGCGTGCTCCCCTTGGTGCAAAGTCCTTCCGCGGAGCTTCCCTTCGTGGATGGGGTGTATTTCCAAGGACACCTCGTGTTCCTTTCCTCCAAGGGAACCCTGGAAATGTACAGCCTTTCCGGGCAACCGCTGCAAAGCCTATCCCTGGAAAATGTGACCGCCTTTAGTCTGCGTGTTTGCGGTGACCAATTGGTGGCTTTTGGCCCGAAGAAATTGAACCGCTTTTATTTCCCGGCGGGGAACCCCAATGCGCTACGCGGGACCTATTACTCTTTCCAACAAGGGGAAAGGCTTGTGGACCTGCGCTGCACTTCCAGCCAGCTGGTGTTGCTGCTGGAGAAAGAGGGGAGTTTCTGGCTGGAAAACGTGGGGATCATGCCATGAAAAAGGGATGGGTTCTCCTGGGGCTGTTGGCGTTCCTCGTGGTGGGGCTTTTTGGCAGTTACGAGGACGAAGCCATGGATCTCTTCTTTTCCGGAAAAGGGGCTTACAATTCCGGGAGCTACGAGGATGCCCAGCGCCTGTTAAAATCTGCACTGGAACTCGATCCAAAAATCGAGGCCAAGGCTCCCACCATCAAGTACATGATTGGGGTAAGTGCTTTCAAGAACGGGGATTATTCCACCGCCAAAACCATGTTGAGCCTGTTTCCGGAGAATCCGGTTGCCATGGACTTGCTCCTGAAGATCGCGGAGTTCGAAAAGAACCTGCCCGAAGACTTTTACTATACCGGCACCACCCAGGAAAGAACCCCCCCTGCCGTCCTTCTGCAGGCCACTTCCACGGAGTCTTCCAGCGAGGCGGGGGCAGGGCTTTCTCCCGTGCTGGTAGTGCTGGTGGCATTGGTGGTATTCGTGTCCCTGTTCCTCTTTTTGGAGATCAAGTTGAACCTGTTTAGCACCCTGGCAACGCGGCTTTCCAAGAGTGGGAGCGTTACCGTTACCATGCAACCCCGCAGCGCGCCGGTAACCGAAGCGATCGCATCAGGGAGTATGCCATCCCGGGAGGAAATTCCCCCCAACCTTCTGGAAACACCCTTCGAGGAGCCCATCGACATAGACTCCATGGCGGAAAAGGAAATTTCCGAGCTTTCCCGTGTTTTCGGCACCCCCAAGAAAACCGCGGACCAGGAAGAAACCCCGTACGCCCCGCAGACCGAAGAGCAGGCAAAGGAAGATATGCTGCATTCCTTCCAGCAGCAGGCTTCTTCCGGGGAGCCCCCCGAACCCCAAGCCATTCCGGTGGACCAGCTTCCCGAAGACTTCCACCCCGAAAAAGTGCGCGCACGGATCAAAGAGCTGTTCGAAAAAATCCCGACCCCTACGAAAGAGAAGGAATTCCTTCCCATTGATCAGGTGGAAGAACAGCAAAACCAAACGGTGACCCTCGACGACTTCGATGCGGTAGAGGATTGGGACTCCGCGAAACTGGAGAAATTCTTCGATTTTGTGTTTCAAGAATCCGAGGAACATTCAACCACCTGACATGCCCTTTTCCTCCGCCGTACTGGTGGGGATATGGAAAACCCGTTCGGTTCGCGTGCTTGTCTTGACCCAAAGGAATCGCAGGTTGCGCGAGCACCCGGGTGAGATTTCCTTTTCGGGTGGGAAATGCCTTCCCGGGGAAAACCCCGTTGCAACGGCTCTGCGCGAAGCGCGTGAAGAAATGGGTGTGGAGCAGGCCCAACTCCTTTCGCTTCTCCCCCCCGAGCAAACGGTGAATTCCGGGCATCTGATACTCCCCGTGGTGGCGCGTCTTCACCAAGCTTCTTTCCGGTGCAACGCGGAGGTAGAACGCCTGCATTTCCTTCCGCTGCCGCTACTGTTTCGTAGCCACGAAAAGTGGGAAACGTTCCTTTTCCGGGAAAAACCCATTCGCGTACCGGTATGGGACTTCAAGGCCTTCGTGGTTTGGGGTGCCACCGGAAGGATGCTGGTGCATTTCCAGAAGCTGTTTCGGCAAGGGTAGCGCGAACCCTTCGTGCCGCCAGGCCATGGGAAAAGGCTCTGCCGCCCAAAAAGCCCCCCCATTCCGATACCTGGAACACCCACCCTTGCTCCCATCTTGCTCCTTTGGTTTCTCCCCCACACCCGGAACCGGGCACATCCCCATTTTTTTGGTGGGTCTTCGTGATGGTGTATAATAGGGAAGTTTTTGCCCATTGCCAAGGAGTATCCGTATGATTTTGCACAATGCCAACGTACTTGATCCCGAGAGCAAGCGCTTTATCCATGCCAACGTGCAGATTCGAGAGGGAAAAATCGCCCGCATTTCTTCGGCTTCGCCGGGTGCGGACGAAGCTGCCATGGACCTGCAGGGGGGGTTTTTGCTCCCTGCTTTCTGCGATGCGCATTTGCACGTGCTGGGATTGGGACAGCGCTTGCATGCCACCCCATGGGATGCCTCCTGGGACGAACGGCAATTCTCGGACTGGATCGATCGCCAGGAGGAGAGTTTCCTGGAGATCCGTGGATGGGGAGGCATCCAAGATCGCTTTCTGCCCTCCTTCGAACTCCTGGAACGCTGGAAGGAGAAAGCCATCGTACTGGTGCGGCGCTGCGGGCACGTGGCGCTCGTGAACCGCAGGGCCATTTCGTTGTTGGAGTTGGGTTCCGGGGATGGCATCGACGGCACCGACCTTTCCAAAGGGGTTGTGCGCGAAAAGGCAATGCACATGCTGAAGAAGGGCAACAACAGCAGCGAGTTTCGCCAGCTATGCTTCCAAAAAGCCATTCGGGAGTTGAACCGCTGGGGAATCTGCTCCGTGCATTCCGATGATTTCGCCGAGTTCTCTGCGTTGGAGCAAATGGCCAGCCTGTTCTCGCAGCAACAGGGGGTGCGCATCTTCCAAAAGGTCCATCCCCCCTCTTTCTCCTGGTTACGGGGATCTGCGCTTCCGGTTTCCCAAGGCTGGGGGAACACGGGTTTCTTGCAACTGCGTTCCATCAAGCTTTTCTTGGATGGATCCCTGGGAGCAAGGACAGCCCTGTTGCAGGCCCCGTACTCGGATGAACCCCACACACGAGGGGTAGCGGTGCTTTCCGCGGAAGAACTCGAGGATTTCGTGTCTTTCTGCGAACGAAAAGGGATCACGATGTGCATGCACGTCATTGGGGACGGGGCTCTCGAAACAGCGCTGCAGGTGCTTGCCAAGCGCGGAGATCCCACCAACCCCTTGCGGCACAGGTTGATCCATGCCCAAAATGCGTGGCCGGATCAAATCGCGCGTATCCAGAAGAGCAACTTGCTGGTTTCCATCCAACCCGCCTTTTTCGATTCGGACCGGTTCATGGCACCCGAACGATTGGGCGCGGAGCGCTATGCACAGATGGCCTACCCCTTTTCGCAGATGCTGGAACGGGGAATCCCGCTTTCCCTCTCCACGGATGCCCCGGTGGAAGAGGTGAACCCCTTTGCCACGTTGGGCTCCGCGCTCCGTTTCATGGATATGGGGCAAGCGTTCGACCTGTATACGTGCGGGGGAGCCTTTGCCTCTTTCTCCGAAACGCAACGGGGAACGATCGCACCGGGGATGGATGCGGATCTCATGGTGTTGGACCAAGATTTGTGGCAGATGCAGCCCCAGGAGCTGCGCGATGTGCACCCCCGTGCCGTGTTCACGGGTGGAAAACAAGTTTTTCCCGTGTAAAAACCATTCTTTTTTCGATACAAAACTTGGAGGGAGGTTTTTTATGATTGGTCTATTAGTTGTTGCTGTTGTCGCAGCACTGAGTTTTGCAGCCGTGAATTACTACGGTGTCAAGCGGTTGGCGACGGGAAATGCCCTGATGAACGAGATCGCAGGGGCAATCCAAGAGGGGGCGGATGCTTTCATTCGCCACGAGTACAAGGTGATTTTTTCCATCGCGGTGTTCATTGCCCTCGCCCTGGGCATCGTGGTTTCGTGGTACACCGGTGTGGCCTTCATACTGGGGGCGGTGATGAGTGCGAGTGCAGGGTGGATCGGCATGAAGATCGCCACGCTTGCAAACGTGCGTGTTTCCAACGCCGCCCGCGAAACCAAGAGCCTGGGGAAAACGCTCAAAGTGGCCTTCCGTGGCGGAAGCGTCATGGGGCTGAGCGTGGGTGGATTTGCCCTCCTGGGATTGGGTATCGTGTACCTTGTCTTTGGGAAACTGATGGGGCAAACCGCTCCGGAAAACCTTACCATCGTGACGAACTGGATGCAAATCAACTTCATCCCCTTCACGATGACGGTTTCGGGGTACGCGCTCGGATGTTCCGTGATTGCCATGTTCGACCGCGTGGGTGGCGGCATCTACACCAAGGCGGCAGACATGGGTGCGGACCTGGTGGGAAAGACCGAAGCCAAGATCCCCGAAGATGACCCACGGAACCCCGCCACCATCGCGGACAACGTGGGCGATAACGTGGGAGACGTGGCAGGACTCGGAGCCGACCTGCTGGAAAGCTACGTGGGAGCGATTATTTCCAGTATTGTCCTGGCAGCATACATGTTCTACACCAAGAGTGATCTTGCGGCAAGCATGTCCGCTTCCTTGGTGGACAAGCTGATTTCCTACCCCATTTTCTTTGCCGCAACCGGCATCCTTTCCTGCGTACTTGGCATCATGTTCTTGATCGTGAAAAAAGTGTCCGACCATCCACACAAGGAATTGAACATGGCGACCTGGGCGTCGGCGATCCTCACGATCGTGTTTACCGGCATCCTGACCTACTTCTACTTCCGTGGGGAAGCCGTGGAAGTGGCCAAGTTCCGACTCGGAGTGATGTCTCCCTGGTTCTCCGCGGTGCTGGGCGTTGTCAGTGGGATCGTGATCGGGCTTTTGGCGGAATACTACACCAGTTACGATTTCAAGCCCACCAAGGATGTTGCCAACGCTTCCTTGGAAGGTACCGCCCTTACGATCACGCAGGGAATGGCGCTTGGAATGAAGTCCACGTTCTTCCCGGTTGCGATCCTGGCGGTGACCACCATCGTCTCCAACTACTTCGCAGGCTTGTACGGTGTGGCCATGGCGGCCATCGGAATGTTGTCCTTCGTGGCAGCCACGGTTTCCGTGGATACCTACGGTCCCATTGCCGATAATGCGGGGGGCATCAGCGAGATGTCCAAGCTCGATCCAAAGGTGCGCCAAATCACGGACAAACTGGATTCCGTGGGAAACACCACAGCGGCCATCGGCAAAGGTTTCGCCATCGGTTCCGCGGCGCTTGCCGCACTTTCGTTGTTCGCTTCCTACCTCTACTCCCAGGCAAACCCAGGAGACACCGAGGGTTTCCAGCTGGTGCTGAACATGATCAACACCATGACACTTGCCGGAGGGTTGGTGGGGGCTGCCCTTCCTTTCCTCTTCTCGGGGATTTTAATCGAAGCGGTGGCCAAAGCTGCCCGGAAGATGGTGCAGGAAGTGCGCCGGCAGTTTAAGGCGGACCCCAAGATCCTCACGGGAGAATCGCGCCCCGACTACAAGACCTGTATCGAGATTTCCTCAGCCGGGGCTTTGGCGGAGATGAAAACACCCGCCCTGATCGCCGTTCTGACCCCCCTGGTCACAGGATTCTTGTTTGGCGCCGAGTTCGTGGGGGGACTGCTCATTGGAACCACGCTCTCGGGGATCATGCTTGCACTGTACACCGCCAACTGTGGGGGAGCATGGGATAACGGAAAGAAGTACATCGAGTCGGACAACATCAAGGGTGTGGGAAAAGGATCGGATGCCCATTCCGCGGCAGTTATCGGGGATACCGTGGGAGACCCGTTGAAAGACACCGTGGGTCCCTCCCTCGATATCCTGATCAAGATCATGGCGGTGATTTCGCTCATCACCGTTTCGGTGTTCGGCAAGTACAACTTGCTTTCGTTCTTCGGACAGTAAAATTCTTCTTGACCACGAAAAAGAGGCGGGCGCAGGGCCCGCTTCTTTTTTTGGACGGTGTTAGGGGAGGTAAATCCAGGGCTCCTGGATATTGATGGGCGTTCGTTCGGTGAGCACCAGCGAATTCACACCCGGGTTATTACTTTTCACCCTCTTGTAGCACAGGTAGTACAACCTAAGCTTGTTGTTGGCAAGAGGTGGATTGGTCAAACCGGTCACGGTGGGCCAGTTGGCGGCAGCCGTGTAGAATTCCATGGAAAGGATGAAATCGCTGGTCCATTCGATCCACACGTCGTCGGCTGCGTTCCAATCGGTTAATCCCGAAGCGTTGTCCCAGTCGGGGTACGCGCTCTTGGTGTCGGAGGTGGAAGTGATCACCATATCCAAGTTGGGGACCTCTTCCGCTCCCAGGTCTTCGAAGTACTCCAGCCAACTTCCCGCGTGGCAGGATTCGATGATGAGGGTGAAGTGCACGTTGGGATAGGAATCGATCAGCGTTTTGAGGGTGGTGGCGGTGTATCCAAACCCACCGATATTCATGTACTGGTTGGCTCCGTGTGCAATGAAGTACAGCGTGAGGTTGTTCACCTTGTTGTTATTGATCAGGTCTGCAACGGCGTTGGCGAAGTCCGTGGGGTCGTTGTTCGGATTTTTCACCGAGCGGACGTTGTCGTACGTTCCCCCATCGTTCATCAGGTCTTCCATGGCATCCACCATCATGGCATGCACGTTCTCCACCTCGGTGAACAGGTTTTGCGTGGGGGTCAAGCCACTGGTGACGACTGCACCGTACCGAGCCAGTTGGAAGATCACGCCGGGCCACTTGATGATCTGGATGGGGATCCAGATTTGCCATGGGTTGTAGATGGCATTGGCAATCATTTCTTGGATGGAGTTGTCTTTGAGGGTTTGGGGCCTGTCCCCATCCACGATAGGCCATCCCTCGGTGTCTTCGGAGTACAGGTTTGCACCACTCTCGCCGATCACCAAGATCTTCCCTGGGTGATTGTACAGGGCTCCCGGGGCCTCGTCAAGGTAAAACAGCCACCCCGCTTCCGGAAGGGGTCCCGAGTTGCGCGAGGCGCGCTCTCCTACCGTTGCGGGTTCGAAGGAACCCACCACCGATCCCGCGCCAACTGCGCCAAGGTAGAATCCAACGGAACCTGCAGCCGCACCTTGCCCCGCGATCCATCCCACGAACTGACCCTGTGCATCCGCCAAGGTGAAGCCAATCCCGATGCCTCCGCACGATACAAGCAGCAGCACCAGGGTAGCCAGCAAGGACAAAAACAATAGAGATTTCTTCAAGCGTACCATTCAAGTCACCTCCGGTTTTTTCCAAGAAAAAAGGCTTTTGACGCAAACTTAACAAATAATTATAGCACTTTTTTTCTTTTTTTCCAAGAACCTTTTCCGGTATTTTCCGTTTTTTCCTGTCCTTCCCCCTTGACAGTGGGTGCAGAATACGATACTATATATATGAAATTATCATATATATTGGAGGTTCGCCATGATAGCAATTCCTGTCAACGAAGCAAAAGGGTTCCAAGCAACGATCTGTGAGCACTTTGGACATGCCCCCTATTTCGCGCTGGTCCAGGTGTCCGAGGGCAAAATCGGGGAAGTGACCAACCTTGCCAATCCCTTTTCTCAGCATGGTCCCGGGGAGATCCCCGAGTTCTTGCAGCGAAACGGTGTGGACGTGATCATTGCCCGGGGAATGGGGCAACGGGCGCAGCAATACTTTCAGCGCATGGGGATTCAATTCGTCGTGGGAGCGGCGGGAACCGTGGAAAGCCTGGTGAAAGATTACCTGCAAAACCAGTTGCAAAGCCGGGAGTATACCCCCCCGGATCGCGAAAGCTTCCACCGTTCCCACGAATCCTGATGCCACGAGGAGGTCAGGGAAGAGGGTTCTTTGGTGGCTGGGGGCGCATTTGGTTCGAAGGCTTCTTGCTGTTGCACTTGGCCGAGCAACCCTCCCACGGGTACGATCTTGCGGGGAGTATGGAAAAGCTGGGTTTCTTGCCCAAGGGTGTGGGCGCGATGGGAAGGTTGTACCGCATACTGGGTGAATTGGAAACCCGGGGGTGGATCCGAGGGGAATGGAAGACGGAGGATGGTGGGGCTGCCAAGAAGGAGTACCAGCTCACGTCGATGGGGTGGCACGCATTGCAGCAGGTGCGCCAAAGGTTGCAGCAAATGAAGCAACGCATCGAAACCTTCGAGTCCCGAATGGCACGGCTTTCGGAGCATGCCCCCGGGAATGGGTCTTTCCCGGACGATTCCGGGGAATGGGAGAAAGGAGAGAACGATGAAAATTCTGATTTCCAGTGAAACAAACGACAACAACGCACCGGTTTCCAGCCGCCTTGCGCGGGCGGAATTCTTTTTGCTCCTGGATAGCGCGTCGGGTGAGAGCGAATGGCTTCCCAACCCCTTTTCCATGGAGCACGGTATGGGGCCCAAGGTGGCACAGATGGCCGCGGACTTCGGTGTGAAACGCATCTATTCCGCGCCAGCGGGCCCCAACGCAAAAGAAGCCCTGGATTCCCTCGGGATCGATGTCTTTTCCGCTACGGGCAAGACGGTACAACAGGTGATCGACGAGGTCCGAAACGAAAATGTATAGAATTGCCATTCTATCCGGGAAGGGGGGGACGGGAAAAACCCTGGTTTCCACCAACCTGGCCTGGTGCTTGCACGAAACAGGGCTCCGCGTGCACCTTCTGGACGCCGATGCGGAGGAGCCCAACGACGCCCTTTTTTTCCCCCCCTGGGAGTACGAAGAGAAGTTGGTGCAAAAACGCGTGCCCAGCGTGGATCTGCAAAAATGCTCGGTTTGCGGCGAATGTACGCGCAACTGCGCTTTTTCCGCGATCCACGTTTCTCCCGGTAAGGCGCTTGTGCTGGAAAACCTCTGCCACGGGTGCGGCCTTTGCACGCGCGTGTGTCCCCAGAACGCCATCGTGGAGGTCCCCCGTACCATCGGGAAGGTGCGTTTCGGGGTTTTTCCTGGGGGCATGCACTTCTCGGAAGGCGAGTTGCACATCGCGGAACCTTCCGCGGTTCCCGTGATCCGGGAGCTCAAGAAAACCCTCGACCCCAGTGCCCAAGTGGCCATCTTCGATTCTCCACCGGGAGCATCCTGCCCCGTGGTGGAGGCGGTGACGGGTGCCGATTTTGCCCTCCTGGTGAGCGAGCCCACCCCCTTCGGCATGCACGATCTCAAGGCTGCCCTGGCCACGGTGTCCACCCTGGGCGTGCCCTCCGGTGTGGTGCTCAACCGCATGGATGCGGCTTCCGGGGACTATATCGCCCAGGTGGAACAGATGGGGGGCACCCTCTTGGGAACACTCCCGTTTCGTAGGGAGATCGCGGTGGCGTATGCACAGGGCAAGCTCTTTGCCAGGGAATTTCCCGAGTACGTTCCTTTCTTCGAGGAGCTCGCGGCTGCCATATGGAAAGAAGGGAAAGCATGAAGCAACTAACCGTTGTTAGTGGAAAAGGAGGCACGGGGAAGACCACCCTATCGGGTTCTTTCGCGTACCTTGCCCGGGATGCGGTGATCTTGGACGCGGATGTGGACGCTTCCAACCTGCACCTGCTTTTCCCGGTACAGGTAGAAACGAAGATGCCCTACTCCGGTGGAAAGAAGGCCTTCGTGGACGAAGCGCGCTGCACCGGATGCGGGATTTGCCAAGAGCTTTGCCGCTTCGAGGCGATTGCACTCGATGGCGGAGTTGCGCGCGTGAACCCGTTTTCCTGCGAGGGATGCAATGCGTGCGCCGTTTTCTGCCCCGAAACGGCCATCCACATGGAGCCCGTGCAAGCGGGGTGGGTGCAGCGGGGAAACGTTTCGGGTATGCCCCTGGTGGATGGAGAGCTGTTCCCCGGGGAAGAAACCAGCGGAGGGCTTGTTGCCACGGTACGAAAGGAAGGCCAGGGAATCGCCCAGCAGCACAAGTACGGCAAGATCCTCATCGATGGAGCCCCGGGAACGGGTTGCCCCACCACGTCCTCGATCACCTACACGGATTTCGTGGTCATCGTGACCGAGCCTTCGCAAAGCGGGTTGCACGACCTGGAGCGCATCGTGCGCACCGTGGATCATTTCGCGATCCCCAAGGGCGTGGTGATCAACAAGTACGACCTGGAAGAAGGTACCTCCGCGCGAATCGAACAATACTGTGCTACGGAAGGCATCCCGCTGATGGGCAAGGTTCCGTTTGATCCGGAAGTCGTTCGCGCCATTCGAGAGGCAAGGCCCGTTGTGACGCAACCCTCTCCCGCGGCACATGCTATCCGTGATCTCTGGGAAGAGGTGCAAAGGAGAGTGTTTTGAAGTACATCTACGGTATCGTCCCGTCGCGCCGTTTGGGGAGTTCCCTGGGGGTGAGCCCCATCCCCTTCAAGACCTGCGATTACTCCTGCGTGTATTGCCAGTTGGGAAACACCACGCACATGACGCTCCAACGCCAAACCTTCTTCGATCCGGACCAAATCCTTCGCGAAATCGAAGAGGTCTCGCGCATGGACCTTCCTCCCTACGACGTTGTCTCGCTCGTGGGAGAGGGCGAGCCGACGCTTTTCCAACCCCTGGACGTCCTGGTGAAGGGAATCAAGAAGATGCTGAAGAAGCCCGTTGTGCTGATTACCAACGGTTCGTTGTTCATGCAGCAAGAACTGTGCGCGGAAATCGCGGAGGTGGATATTCTCATGCCCACGTTGGATGCCTGGGACCAGCAGAGCTTCCGAACGATCAACCGTCCACATGGGCAACTGCTTTTTTCGGAGGTTTTCGCGGGAATGCGCCACTGTTTGCAGGGGTTCCCCGGGGAAGTTTGGCTCGAGGTTATGCTCGTGAAGGGGCTCAACGACAGCGACTTTGCACTGGAGCAACTCCAACAAAAGGTGAACCTGCTGCAACCCCGTCGGGTGTACGTCAACGTGCCGGTGCGCCCTCCCGCGGTGGAAGGCGTAGTTGCTCCTTCCCCCGCTCGCCTTGGCCGCGCGCAACAGCTTCTGGGGGGCACGGGAATCGAGAAACTGGCACCCGGCAGCTTCGTGTCGTTTGCGGGTGGTGAAAGGGAAGCGGTGAAAGGATTCATTCGTCGCCACCCCATGAGCCGCGGCGAAATCGAGCAATTCTTAGGGATTCGGGGGTTTGGTGGTGATAGGGAAGCGTTCTTTCGCTCCCTTTCCCAGGACCCGGAAGTAGAAGTGCGCTGCTACGCCACGCGCACTTTCTTCCGGGTGAAAGAAGGAAAGTAAAAGGAAGGCGCAAGGGCCTTCCTTTTACATTTGGATATCCCCGAGATCCTGGTTGAGGTTGGACAGGAAAGACCCGATCTGTTCGATGTTTTGGAGAATGCTGCGGATGTCTTCCAAGAACTTCTGGATAGAGGCGCTGATTTCCTCCGCGGTGGCGGAACTTTGCTCCGAAATCGCCAACAGGTTCTCGATGGAGGAGGAGATGCCTTCCAGGCGGGACGCCTCTTCTTGCAGGTTCTTGATCAGCCCGTTGATCTCCAGCGCAATGTCGGAAATATTCTGGCTGGACTGCTGGTTTTGGTTGGAGTTCTTTCGCAGGTTCTCCGACTGCCGTTTGAGTTCCTCGAATTCCGAAAAGAGCCGCTCGATCAAGCGGTTGATTCCCGAGGTGATCGATCCCAGGAACTGGGAAATCTGGTCCGAGGAGCTCTTGCTTTCTTCGGCGAGTTTGCGGATTTCGTCGGCGACCACCGAGAAACCCCTCCCCGCTTCCCCACTTCTTGCGGCTTCGATGGCTGCGTTTAGTGCCAGCAGGTTGGTCTGTTCGGAGATGGACGTCACCGTCTCGGCGATTTCCATGATCTTGCTCGCCTGGTTCTGCAGGTCTTTCCCCACGTGCACCAGCTGGTCAAAGCCTTCGCTCATCTTTTGGATGCCATTGGCGGATTGTTCCACGTCGCGTGAAGAATCCAAGATAGCGTTTACCGCCTGGTTCAGCGATTCTACCATTTGGCTTTCCCGGTCCACGATACTGCGCAAGGTGTTCACGTTGGAGTTCACCGCCTCGGAGATGGACTCGGTATCCTGGCTGATGTCCACGGCAGATTGGGCAACCTGCGTGGAAAGCTCTCCCATGGTTCCGATCAGGCCTTTCATCTCGGCTGCGGATTCGGCGATCTTCCCCGTGAAGGATTCGATTTCCTGGATGTCCCCCGCCAGGCTGTTCATGAGCTCCCGGAGCGAAAGCGCTGCTTGGGCGATGTCGGATGTCACCCCCCGGAATTCCGAGGAATCCAGCACCAGCACCGGGCTGTCCAGGTTCTTTTCCCGGAACCCCTGAAGCGCGCTTTTCACCGTGGAAAAGCCCTTTTTCCAGTCAAGCACTTGCCCTCCCAGGAGCAACACGGAGGCAAGCCCGGTCAGAACAGCGGCAAGCCATTTTTGGGGGATCCAGCGGAAAAAGGCGTAGGAAGCCAACCCCAGCACCAGCGGAAACAGGAAAAGGGAAACCTGGCCGAAGGATTTGAACAAACCCAACGAAAGCAGCCGGAAACCTTTCAGGGGAACGTATTGCCCGTAGGGCTTGGTGGCCTTGACCGTGATTTCCAGGAAGTTCTGGTTCTCCGGGGTTTTGCCTTCCCCGAGAACCTGGATTTCCACGGGATCCTGGAAGTACTCCGAGGCCCCTTCCACCAGGCCAAGGAAGTAGAAACGCAAATCGCGATGGGATTGGTAGCGAATCTTGGCACGGAAGGAATCGAGGGTTTCAAAGAAGACGCGGGGCGGGCGGGCACCGGGAATCCTTCGCGTGAGGATCTTGTGCACCATGTCCATCGCGGAAAGGAACGAAAGCAACCCTTTCTTCTTGAAATACATGGGGTACCAGCGGAAAAAGGTCTGGATGTTTGCCCTCCCCGTTTTTTTCCACAGTTCTTCCAGGGAAACCGAACTCTTGGAAGCCAGGAATTTGGCCATGCGGTCCACGACGGCTTCGGGAACGTCTTCGAGGGGCGAAAAGATGTGGTCTTGCGCAATTCCTCCGGCGGAGACGGCTTCGCCCACAACGGAACTCCCCAGGATTTTCTTCCAGGTTTCGATCCAAATGCCTACAACCATTCCTTTCATGAGGTACCTCCCCTTTCGCTGCGCTTGTGTTTACTGCTCTTTTCGGGATTCCTTCAGAAGGTCGATGAGGTGTTTCTTCTCTTCGGCAATGATTTTTTCGATGGCCTTTTTGTCTGGGAAGTAGGGGTACAGGTCGTTGTAGAAAAGGATGCTGTCCTTCTCCACCTCAATGGCGATTTCAAAAGCTTCCTGCAGGTCCTTCACGGCAGATGCCTTCTCGATGTTGGGAAAGATGGACATTTCCGCGAAGGACATCATGTATCCCGCGTTTTCATCGTCAACCCACCAGACCGAAGAAGCTTCCTCTTTCGGGAGTTCCAGCAGGCTTTTGAAGGTCTTGGCGTGCTCCCGTTCCTGCTGGGCGAGATGGGAAAAGAGTGCTTGCAAGCTCCCCTCTTGGGTTTCCGCAAGGCGGGAGTAGGTCTCGAATCCCTTGGATTCAATTTTCAGGGCCACGTTCAACAACTGGTTCAAGTCCATGTTTTCTCCTCCTTTGGATTTACTTCCCGATCACGATGTTTACCAGGCGATCGGGAAGAACGATGAGTTTCCGGATGGCCTTCCCCTCCAACCAGGGTTGGATCTTTTCGGAGGAAAGGGCCTTTTGCTCCAGTTCTTCCTTGCTGATTCCGCGTGGAACCATGAGCTTGTCCCGGATTTTGCCGTTCACTTGGATGACGATTTCGGCCGTGTCCTCTTCCAGCGCTTCGGGCTCGAAGGAAGGCCAGGGCTGCTGCACCACGAGTCCCGGGAAGCCCACTTGATGCCACAATTCTTCGGCCATGTGGGGAGCAAAGGGAGAGAGGATGACCAGCATTTTTTGGCTGAACTCTTCCAGCAAGGCAGTATTCCACTCCTGTGGGTTCTTCTCGTTGAGGTAGCGCGTCATCGCGTTGGTCAGCTCCATGAGGCCGCTTACCGCGGTGTTGAAATGGAAATCCACTTCAATGTCCTGCGTGATCCTCTGTACCATTTGGTGCAGTTTCCGACGCAAATCCTTGTCCCCCGCGGAGAATGTGCCCTTTTCCCGTGCGGGTGAGTTGCCATTCAGCAGGGGAGCCAGTTGCTGGAACACGTTCCAGGTTTTCTTGATAAACCGGTACACCCCTTCGATTCCGGAATCGTTCCATTCCGCGTCACGTTCCGGGGGCCCGATGAACAACATGTACACCCGAAGGGTATCCGCTCCGTACTTTTCCACCATTTCATCCGGGGAAACCACGTTTCCCTTCGACTTGGACATCTTTGCCCCGTCCTTGTAGATCATGCCTTGCGTGAAAAGGTTGGCAAACGGTTCCGGGAAGTCGAGCATGTGCGCTCTTTGGAAGGCCTTGGTGACGAAACGGGAGTACAGGAGGTGCAAAATGGCATGCTCTACCCCTCCGATGTACTGGTTCACCGGCAACCAGCGGTTCACGTCTTCCCGCTCAAACGGGTTTTGCGCATCGTTGGGGTTGATGTAGCGCAGGTAGTACCAGGAGCTGTCCACGAACGTATCCATGGTATCCGCTTCCCGGCGCGCCTTTCCCCCGCATACCGGGCACCGGGTTTCCAGGAAATCGGGGTGGTTGCGCAGCGGCGACTGCCCCGTTTGGTCGAACGTCACATCCATGGGAAGAAGCACGGGAAGGTCTTTTTCGGGAACGGGCACGATGCCACAGCTGGGGCAATACACCATGGGAATGGGAGCCCCCCAAAAGCGTTGGCGCGAAATGAGCCAATCGCGGAGTTTATACTGCACGGTGGCGCTGCCCAATCCCTTTTCCTCCAGCCACCGGATCACCTCGGGCAGAGCCTTTTCACTGGACAGACCGTCAAACGGACCCGAATGCACCATTGTTCCGGGCTGCGTGTAGGCTTTTTGCATGTTTGCGGGGTCCAACGGGCTTTCCGGGTCGTCGATGACCACGCGAATGGGGAGGGAATACTTTTTCGCGAACTCGAAATCCCGCTTGTCGTGCGCGGGAACAGCCATGATGGCACCCGTACCGTATTCCATGAGGATGTAATTGGCGACGTAAATGGGGATCTTTTCGCCGTTCACCGGGTTAATGGCGTAGCTTCCCGTGAAAATACCTTCTTTTTCCGTTTCTTCTGCCGCTCGAAGGAAACGGTCCTGGCGTGCCATGCTTTCCACGAAATCCTGCACCGCCTCGCGGTTCTCCGGCGTTGTCAGTTCTTCCACCAGCGGAGATTCCGGGGCAAGGGCCATGAACGTAACACCCCAGAGCGTATCCGGGCGGGTGGTAAAGACTTCCAAGCTCTTGGGAGACGCACTTTCGGAAGTGCCTTCGCTCTCGATTTGGAAGCGCACTTGCGCGCCAGAACTCCGCCCCAGCCAGTTTCTTTGCATGGTTTTGACGTTTTCCGGCCAACCCTCCAGTTGTTCCAGGTCATCGAGCAAGCTCTCCGCGAAATCGGTGATGCGCAAGAACCATTGCTCCAGTTGCCGCGTTTCCACTTCCGAGGAGCACCGCTCGCATCGGCCATCCACAACCTGCTCGTTGGCGAGAACGGTCTGGCATTTCACGCACCAGTTCACCGCGGCTTTCTTGCGGTAGGCCAACCCCATCTCCACCATCTTGAGGAAAAGGAATTGGGTCCAGCGGTAGTAGGAGGGATCACAGGTTTTGAGCTCCCTGTTCCAATCGTAACTGAACCCCAGTTTCTGGATTTGCGTTTTGATCAGGGCGATGTTTTTCTGCGTCCAGGTATTGGGATGTATCCCTTTCTCGATGGCAGCGTTTTCGGCGGGGAGGCCAAACGCATCGTATCCGAAGGGATTCAGTACGTCAAACCCCTTGTGCCGCTTGTATCGGGCCACTACGTCACCAATCACGTAGTTTTTCACGTGGCCCACGTGGATGGAACCGGAGGGGTACGGGAACATGATCAGCACGTAGTAGGGGTTTTGCACGTCCCGGTTGTCCACGCTATGGATGCCCTTTTGTTTCCACACATCTTGCCAATGCGATTCAAATCTTTCTGGAGTGTATTCTTGCATCGAAAAACCTCCCCGAACTGCGCAATTTTCCGGATTATACCACAATGATAGCTTCTTTTATGGTAGAATTGGTCGATCCCGGTGCGGGGAAATGTTTTCCTGTCACCACGTTTCGGAGGTTTGCTATGAGGATTTTAAGTGGAACGCGCCCGACGGGGAAGCTACACATCGGTCATCTTGTGGGAATCCTGCAAAACTGGGTGCGCCTTCAAGAGGAAGGAAACGAGACGTTCTTTTTCGTGGCGGACTGGCATGCGTTGACAACGGGCTTTGAAGACACTGCCATGCTGAAGGAAAACTCGCGGGACATCATCCGGATCTTCCTGGGTTGTGGACTCGATCCGGAAAAGTCCGTGCTTTTCGTGCAATCCGCTATCAAGGAGCACGCGGAACTTGCCCTTCTTTTCTCCATGTTTGTTTCCATTCCCCGGTTGGAACGCGTACCGACCTACAAGGATCTCAAACAGGAGATTGGGGACCAATCCGACTTGAACAACGCGGGTTTCTTGATATACCCCGTGCTGCAGGCTGCGGATATTCTCGCGTACCGCGCAGGAGGCGTGCCGGTGGGAATGGACCAGATGTGCCACGTGGAATTGACCAGGGAGATTGCCCGGCGTTTCAATTTCCTGTACGATTGCCAGGTTTTCCCCGAACCCGAGGGTTTGCTGGCACGCTTTCCCAAGTTGCCCGGAACCGATGGACGCAAAATGTCCAAGAGCTACGGCAACATGATTTACATCGAATCCGATCCCGAAGAGCTGCGCCAAAAAATCATGCCCATGATCACCGACCCCGCTCGGAAGCGCAAGTCCGATCCGGGAAACCCGGACGTTTGCCCCGTATGGGACTATCACAGGGCTTTCGGTGTTTCCCCCGAGCAGGAAGAATGGATTCGTGAGGGATGCACCCAGGCGCGCATTGGTTGCGTGGAGTGCAAGAAAGAGTTGCTCAAGAGCATGATCTCCGGGTTGCAGCCCGTATGGGAGCGATTGGGGCAAGTGGATTCCCAAAAAGGTTTGGTGGAGGACGTGATGCAAGCGGGAAACGCCAAAGCACGTTTGCAAGCGCAACAGACCCTACAAATGGTACGGGATGCCATGCACTTGTTGTTCTGATTCCCACGTTGGGGGGAAGGAAACGTGAGCGAGGAAGTAACCTTCAAAACGCCTGGCTTCGAGGGTTCATTGGATCTCCTTCTTTTCTTGGTGCGCAAGCACGAAATGGATATCAAGAACATCCAACTTTCCCTGATTGCCGACGAGTTCATGGGGTACATCCAAAGGATGGAGTCCTTGGACGTGGAGATTTCCGCGGACTTTTTGGTCATGGCTTCCACGTTGATGGAACTGAAATCCAAGGCGCTGCTGGTGAAAAACGAGCAAGAGCAGCAAGAGCTGGAAAAGGCCAAACGGCAACTTTCGCAGCAACTGGAAGAATACGAAAAGGTCAAGGACATGGTGGAGTTCTTGGACGAGAAGGCAAGGTTGGCCGAAAAGATCTTCAACGCCCGGGCAACCACCGTTCCACACAAACGCGCGAAAAAGGTGGAGCAAATCCCCGACGAACTGTTTGAATCGTTTCGCCAGGCGTACCAGGAGTTGAAACTCCGCGAAAAGGTGTACCGGTTGAAGGGCGAGCAGTACTCGGTTTCCAAGCGCGTCCAGGAACTGCTGATCCGCCTGACGCACGGAAAACGGATTTTCCTCCAAGACCTGTTCCACGAGGCAAAAGACCGGATTGATCTCATCGTGTTTTTCCTGGCCGTTCTGGAAGTGGTGAAACTGGAAAAAGGAAAAATCGAGCACCGTTCGGGGAACTGGGTGTTGGAAGCAAGCCCCAGCTGAGCCAACCCCGGAAGGGGGCAGGCGCGTTTATGGTATAATTTAACATAAGGGGGTGGAATTATGAAACTTCTCAAGCTCTTTAAGTACCGAGAACAGGCACGGGCTTTGGTCGATTTTCTGGACGAGAACGGAATCGAGTACGAGGAACGAAAACTGACACCCACCGAAATTTTCGTGGCAAAGGAAGACTTGGAGCGAGCGCAAAAAGTGCTTTCGGAGAACAAGCAGTTTATCGAGGCTTCTTCGGAAAAATGGTACGCCGTGACAACGACGCCAGACGAAGTAACCGCCGAAATCATCAAATCCAGCCTGGATGCGGATGGAATCCCTTGCTTGATCAAGGGGCTCGCTGTTCCCTACGGGGAGCCGATTCTACTTGGACAAGGCGGATTGGTTCCCATGGAGGTTCTGGTACCCGAGTCCTTCTTTGACCAGGCAAAGGAACTGCTGGAAGCGGCAAATCCGCTTGGAAATGAATCCGGTGAATAATTCCTGGTAAGGAGGCTTTTTACAAAGTGCAAGCGAAAGCGTTACGGAAAACACCCCTTCACGCGGAGCATGTTCGCTTGGGGGCGAAGATGGTCGAGTTTTTTGGATGGGATTTACCGCTCCATTTCTCGGGAGGAATTTTGAAAGAACACGAAGTGGTGCGGAAGCAAGCGGGGATTTTCGATGTCAGCCACATGGGGGAAATTCTCCTGCAAGGCAAAGATGCTCTGGCTTTTGCCAACAGGCTGCTTCCTTCCAACGTGGAGAACATGAAATTCGGGGAAATTTGCTACACCCCCATGTGCAACGCTGCCGGGGGGGTAGTGGATGATCTGCTTGCCTACAAGATCGACAATCACCAGGTTTTGCTCGTTGTCAACGCCTCGAACGTGCAGAAAGATTTCCAGTGGATCAAGAGCCAGGCAGAAGGGTTCCAGCTGGAAGTGCTCGATCGTTCGGAGGCGTATGCCCAAATTGCCGTGCAGGGTCCTGCCGTAGAGGAAATGCTGCGGCCCTTCAGCGGGGTTTGCTTGGAAAAAATCCCCTTTTACTCCTTTGAATTTGGAAGGTTTAACGGGATACAGGCATTGGTTTCGCGAACCGGCTACACCGGAGAAGACGGGTTCGAGTTTTACGTGGAACCCGAAGCAGCGGTACCCCTTTGGCGGAAGTTGATCGAGATCGGGGCCAAGCCAGCGGGTTTGGGCGCACGGGATCTGCTGCGTTTCGAAGCCTGCTACATGTTGTATGGCAACGAGTTGGACGATCAAACCACGCCGTTGGAAGCCGGGTTGAAGTGGACCTTGGACCTGGAAAAAGATTTCGTGGGTCGCGACGCCCTGTTAAAGGAAAGACAAGGGGGATTGCAAAAGAAGTTGCGTGGACTGGAAGTGATCGAAAAAGGGGGAATTCCACGGCATGGAAACGCGATTCTCCACCAAGGGAAAAAGGTGGGAACCGTTACCAGCGGGAATCGTTCTCCTTCTGCGGGCAAAATCCTTTGCCTGGGCTACGTTCCCGCATCTTTCAAGTTGGGCCAGCAAGTGGACCTGGAACTGCGCGAAAACAAAACCGTGAAGGCACAGATCATCAAGCTCCCCTTTTACCGGGGAAGCGTGAAAAACAAGAAAATGGATTAGGAAGGGGATCGGGATGAAAAAGTATACCAAGAGCCACGAATGGGTGGAAATCGCGGGAGACATTGCCACCGTAGGCATCACCGAACACGCGCAAAAATTGCTCGGAGACGTTGTGTACGTGGATTTACCGGAAACCGGTAAAAAAGTGGAAAAGGGAGAAATCCTGTGCACCATCGATTCGGTGAAAGCTGCCAGTGATGTGTATGCTCCCCTGTCCGGGGTCGTGCAGGAAGTCAACGGAGAACTCGATGCCACCCCGGAAACCGTGAACCAGGATGCAGAGGGAGCTGGGTGGATCGTTCGCATCCAAGTATCCGAAGAGATTTCGCTGGAAGGATTCTTGGACAAGGAAGCGTACCTGAAGCAAGCCGAAGAAGAGGAATGAACGCACCGTTTTCCATCCCGGGGGATTCCCCGGGATTCGTTTCCAGGAGGTTGGTATGCAAATTCGTTTTGTGTTGAACGGGCAAGGGCGGGAGGAAAACGTGGATCCCGCGATGCGGGCTTTGGATTTTCTCCACGACACCCTGCATTGCCACAGTGTGAAAGAGGGATGCGGTGAAGGGGAATGCGGGGCGTGCACCATATTGCTCGATGGCGATCCCGTTTGTTCCTGCCTGCTTCTGGCGTCCGAACTGGATGGTCGAACGGTGCTCACAACCGAAGGCTTAAGCCAAGGGGACGAGCTACATCCCATCCAGCAAGCCTTCGTGGAAATGGGTGGGATCCAGTGTGGGTTTTGCACACCGGGATTCGTACTTTCCACGAAAGCCTTGCTGGAGAAGAACCCCGATCCCAGCGATGAAGAAATCAAGAAAGCCTTGGAGGGAAACCTGTGTCGGTGCACGGGTTACGTCAAAATTCTCGACTCGGTTCACCACGCCGCGAAGTTGCTGAAAGATCGATCATTTATGATATAATCAACCGCGTTGCACGAAACGGAAAGAATGCGGGAGGTTGAGGCGTTGCAAAACAGGACGCATACGTGTGGAGAGCTGGGTCGGAAAGACGAATCGAAAGAGGCCATTTTAAGCGGCTGGGTGGACCAAAAAAGGAACCTTGGTGGGATCCTTTTCGTGCGCTTGCGGGACCGCTATGGTTTTACGCAGGTGGTTTTTTCCCCGGAGTCTCCCGAATTGTACCAACAGGCAAGCGAACTGCACAAGGAAGACGTGGTGCAGGTGAAAGGCGTGGTTCGACTGCGGCCCCAAGAGGCACAGAAGGCCGATTCCAGCACGGATTGCATCGAGTTGGAGGCGATGGAGTTGCAGGTTCTTTCCCGCGCCAAAACGCCCCCGATCTATACCAATATCGAGGCCGGAACGTCGGAGAACATGCGGCTCAAGTACCGTTACCTGGACCTGAGAACGGCACGAATGCAGGCCAACCTCTTGTTGCGCAGCAAGGTGGTTCGAGCGGTTCGTTCCTATTTCGAGGAAAACCAGTTCCTGGATATCGAAACCCCCGTGCTGACCAAGAGCACGCCGGAGGGGGCCCGCGATTTTTTGGTTCCTTCGCGGTTGCGACCCGGGCATTTCTACGCGCTGCCCCAGTCTCCGCAGCTTTTCAAGCAGCTGTTGATGGTTTCGGGTTTCGATCGGTACTACCAGGTCGTGAAATGCTTCCGCGATGAAGACTTGCGTGCCGATCGCCAGCCGGAGTTCACGCAAATCGATTACGAGCTCTCCTTCGCCGATGAAGAAACCGTTATGCAGTATACAGAGGGAATGTTGGCCCGGGTTTTCCAGGAAGCTCTGGGTGTGGAAATCCCTACCCCCTTTCCCCGCATGGACTATGCCACCGCCATGTCGTTGTATGGAAGCGATAAACCAGACTTACGGTTCGGTCTTTCCTTCCAGGATGTCTCTGCACCGTTCGCCGAAAGTGATTTCGAGATGATGCGCGAACTCATCGCGACTGGAGGAGTGGTCAAGGGTATCCTGCTGCCTGGTGCGGCTTCCCGGTTAAGCCGGAAAAAGCTCGCGGAGCTGGAAAGTTTCGCCCGTGCGCAGGGAGCCGGGGGGCTTCTCCACGTGAAATGGCAGGAAAACTCCTGGAAAGCCTCCTTCTCCAAGTTCTTCTCCGCGGAAAAGGTTGCCCAGCTCATGCAGGAGATGAAAGCGGGCCCGGAGGATGGAGCCGTGTTTGTTGCCGGAGCTCCCAAGTTGGTGCATGCAGTGCTGGGGGCATTGCGGCTGGAGTGTGCGCGTTGGTTGGAGCTCGTTCCCACCGACCGTTTCTGTTTTACCTGGGTGAAGGATTTCCCGATGTTCGAGTACAGCGAGGAAGAGGGACGTTTCGTTGCGCAACACCATCCCTTCACCATGCCCTTCGAAGAGGATCTTCAGGCCTTTCGCAATGGAGACCTTTCCAAGATCCGTTCCCATGCCTACGACGTCGTCCTCAACGGATGGGAGCTGGGAGGCGGCAGCGTGCGTATTCATCGAGATGACTTGCAAGAAGAAGTCTTTTCCCTGTTAAGCCTGTCACCGGAGGATCAAAGACAGAAATTCGGCTTTTTACTCGAGGCTTTTGCCTATGGAGTTCCCCCACATGCCGGTTGTGCTTTGGGTTTGGATCGCCTTGTCGCTTTGATGGCGGGCGAGGAAGGAATTCGCGACGTGATCGCTTTTCCAAAAACAACCAGTGGTTCTTGCCTGATGACGGATGCTCCCTCATCGGTGAACCCTGAGCAGTTGGACAAGCTTTTCCTTCAGCCAAAGCAACCAAGTTTTTCGAAGGAGGAAGACCGATGAACGATTTGAGATTCGAAGAGAAAGAAAACGGGATGCAGACGGTGATTTCCATTGCTGGGGATATCGATGCCTACCATTCTCCGCGCCTAAAGGAAGAATTGGAGAAGTACATCAAGGGTGAAGCGGGGGAAATCATCTTGGATATCTCGGAGGTTCCCTACATCGATAGTGCTGGGTTGGGTACCTTGGTGTCCATTCTTCGAGAGACGCGTACCCACAAGAAAAACCTGAAGCTGGTGGGTCTGCGGCAGAACATCAAAAGGATTTTCGAGATGACAAGGTTGGATAAAATTTTCGAAATTTTCGATACGGTTGATGAGTCCAAGAAAGAATCCAAGGGAGAATAGTTGACGAAAAGGAATGGATAAGGAATTCATTATTGCCATTGATGGCCCCGCGGGCTCGGGAAAATCAGCGTTTGCCCGAAAAACCAGTGAAAGACTCGACTTTTTGCACTTGGACAGTGGAGCTTTTTACCGTGCCGTAGCGTGGTACCTCTTCCAACAGAATGTGACCCCTGAGCAAGATTTCCTTTTTTCTTCCGCACTGGAACACATCCAGCTTTCCTTGGAAAATGGCCAATTGTTCTTAAACGGGCAGGAAGTGGGGCAAAGCATCCGAACCGAACGTATCAGCCGGTTAACTTCGGCTTTCTCCGTTTTCCCCGTCATCCGGGATTTCGTGAACCAAAAGGTTCGCGCCGCTTGCGTGGGAAAACCGGTGGTGGTGGAGGGTCGGGATATCGGTACGGTCGTCTTCCCGGATGCGGATCTCAAGTTCTTCCTAACGGCGCCCGTGGCAGTCCGGGCAAAGAGAAGGTACGAGCAGCTCCTCTCCCAGGGGGAATCTCCCCAGGAGGAGCAGATCTTGCGTGAGATGAAAAAACGGGATCGCCAGGATTCCATGCGGCAAACCGCACCCTTGAAAAAAGCCGAGGATGCCATCGAGCTGGACTCCTCCTTGCTTTCGCTGGAGGAAGAAGTGGAGCAGGTGGTTCGCTTGGTTGCCGAGAAAAAAGGCGCGTCTTCTTGCCGGTGACGCTTGCCGAGCACATCGCTTTTTGTTTCGGGGTAAAACGCGCGGTTGCGTTGGCCGAGGAAGCGCTGCGCACGGAACAGCCCGTGTTTTCGACCGGTGACCTGGTGCACAACGCTTTCGTGATGGACCGTTTGCAAAAAGAGGGATTGCGGCTGTTGAACTGGCAGCAAATCCCCGAGAGCAGCTTGGTGTTGGTGCAGGCGCACGGGATTTCCCCCGAGAAACGGCGGCAACTACAACGGCGGGGGAACCGTTTGGTAGATGGTACCTGTCCGATTGTCAAGCAGAGCTTTGACAAGATTCGCTCCGCATCGCGAGGCGCAAGGGTAATTGTGCTGGGCAAAGAGGGACATCCGGAAATGGAAGCTTTGAAAGGCTTGGTTCCCGGAATCCATTTCGTGGAGCATCCCGGCGACCGGGTACTGCAGGAAAAAGCGACACGAACCGTCTTTGCCGCCCAAACCACCGCTCCGCTGGATGCATTTCGGGAAGTAGCCCAGCAGCTTGCCCTACGCTCGTGCCCGGGCGACGATTTGGAAGTTCTCAACACGGTTTGCTCGGTGACGGTGGAAAGGGAGAGGGAGCTGTTGGCCAAGGCGGAACACTTTGCGTTTGTCGGTGTGATTGGCGGGAAGCAGAGCTCCAACACCCGGAAACTTTTTGGCCTGGCACAGCAAAGGCATTGTAGGGCGTTTCACATTGCTTCGCTGCAAGAAGCCAAGGAGCTTGGTGGACAGCTAACCCCTGGAAACAGCGTTTTTTTGACGAGCGGGACATCAGCATCAATGGAAGAGATCCAGCAAATACAACAATATTTTTTGGAGATTTTGGGAGGTTGACAAAGATGGTCGACGGCAACGAAAACCGGGAAATCAGTAACATGGAGGAAGCTCTGCAACACATGGACGAGCAGCAACCCTTGGTTGTTGATCTGAAGAAGGGTGCCCCTGTTTCTGTAGTAGTCCTGGAAAAGCACACGAATGAACTGGTAGTGGAAATTGGGGCAAAAAGTGAGGGAACCATTCCACGGGAACAACTCGTTCGTCCCTGGGAGGAATACCAGGCGAACGATAAGATCGAAGGTGTCATCACATATATCAACGAGGATGATGGTCAAATCGTGATTTCCGAGAGGAAATACGCTTTCCGTTCCGCGTTGGAAAAGGTGCGCAAAGCCTTCGAGGAACATACTCCGGTCGAAGGTGTCATCGAAGGTTTCAACCGTGGAGGATTTACCGTAACGCTTTTCAACGTCTTGCGCGCGTTCCTTCCATCCGGCCAATCCATGCTCAAGAAATCCGATTCGCTGATTGGTCAGTCCTACACGCTGGAAGTCATTGACTTCAAGTCGCGAAGGAGAGGAGCACCCAACATCGTGGTGTCCCGCCGCAAATTGTTCGAAGCGGAGATCAAAGAATTTTTCGAGAAACTCCAGGAAGGCTCCATCTTGGAAGGCCGCGTGGAAAGCATCGAGAATTTCGGGATTTTCGTGGACCTCGGCAAAGTCACCGGCTTGATCCCCAGATCGGAACTGTCCTACGACCGGTCTGCTGACCCCAACGATTTTGCAAGCGTGGGGCAAAAGATCAAATCCATGGTGTTGAAGGCTTCCATGGAAAGGGAGAAAGTCACGCTGAGCTTGAAGGCGCTGCAGTCTGACCCCTGGGACAACGCCGAGGAAAATTACCCCGCGGGAAAACTCGTGAAAGGTACCGTTTTGCGCATCCTTCCCTTTGGCTTCGTGGTGAAGTTCGACGATGGCATCGAAGGCCTCGTGCACTCCTCGGAGATTTTCTGGACCCGACGCAGAATGGATATTCACAGCGTGGTGCAAGAAGGAGAACAGGTGGAAGTGGAAGTTCTCAACCTCAACCTCGAGAAGCGCAAGCTTTCCCTAAGCCTCAAACGCGTGAAGGGGAACCCCTGGGAGGAAATCGAGAAGAAATTCCCCGTGGGAAAAGTGGTGGATGCCAAGGTCGTGAAGATCCTGCCAAACGGGCTGATCGCGGAACTGGAAGAAGGCGTTTCGGGATTCGTGCACGTCACGGAGTTGTCGTGGAACTTCTTGGATAGCATCGAAGAAGCGTTCAACGTGGGGGATACCGTCTCGGTGATGGTGCTGGAAGTGTCCGCCGAACAGCAGCGCATGCGCCTGAGCATTCGAAAAGTGGACCAGGATCCTTGGCAAAAAGCCGTGGATTCCTTGCGAAAAGGAGATTCCGTGACCGGCCAGATCATGCGATTGACCAACACCGGGGCCGTGGTGCTTCTGGATGAGTACAAAATCGAAGCCTTCTTACCGGTGAGCCAAATTTCCCAGGATCGCGTGGAGAAACCCGCGGATGTTCTGAACGTTGGCGACACGGTGAAAGCCCAGGTTGTCCGCACGGTGTACGAACCCGAAAAGGATCGCCGGAACATGGTGATTTCCATCAAGCAACGTTTGCAAGATTCGGACGTGGAAGATTACAGCCAATACATGAACGCGGATAGCTCCAGGGTAACCATGGCGGAAATCGTCAAGCAGAAGGAACAGGAATGAGCCAACCGGGATCCATTTGGATCGTGGGAAAGCCAAACGTTGGCAAATCCACCCTGTTCAACCAGCTGATTCGCAAGAAGAAATCCATCGTGGATGATTCCCCGGGTGTTACGCGAGATGCAGTGTATGGAGAGGTCCGATTGCAAAATCGGACCTTTCAGCTTATTGACACCTGCGGATTGTTCCAAAACCCGCAAGGGGAGATCGAATCCAAGATGTGGCAGCGCACCATAGATCTTCTCTCGACCCAGGGCATCGTGCTGTTCTTGGTGGATGGCCAAACCGGGCCCACCGCGGAAGATTTCAAGGTTGCGGAGATCCTGCGGCAAAAGGGTGCCCATGTGCTACTGGTGGTCAACAAGTCTGAGAACCCGCGGCACACCCAGCAACACCTTTCGGATTTCTACGAAATGGGGTTTGGGGATCCCTTTTTCATTTCCGCTGCGCATCGCCATGGTTTGGGGGATTTGCTGGAAACCGTGGAAGGCATGTTTCCGGAACCAGCTCCCGAGGAAGAGTCCGTACTCGTTTCCCCCGAGGTTTCGGAGACGAGAGTAGCGCTTGTGGGAAAACCCAACGTGGGCAAATCCCTGCTCTTTAACCGATTGGTGCAAAAAGATCGCTCCATGGTCACGTCGATCCCCGGAACAACCCGGGACACCATTGATGAAATCGTTTCACGCGGCGCCAAGAGCATTCGTTTCATGGACACCGCCGGACTGCGCAAGCGCAACCGGGTGGAGAAATACTCCATCGAAAGCTTCTCCATGATTCGTACGCGGCAGGCTATAGAGAGCAGCGATGTCTGCCTTCTACTGATGGATGCCACCGAGCCAGCCGGAGAGCAGGACAAGAAAATTGCCGGCATGGTGGAAAAAGCGGGAAGGGCTTCTGTGATCCTCTTCAACAAGATGGATTTGCGCTCTTCCAACCCGCGATGGTGCAAGGAGCAGGAAAAGACAACCCGTGAGGACTTGTATTTCATCGACTACAGTCCCATCCTTTTCGTTTCCGCCAAAACGGGTACCGGCGTGGAGGCCATTTGGAAGAAGATCGAGGATGTTTCGCAGGCTTTCGCCAAGAAATTTTCCACCGGGGAAATCAACCGTGCGATGGAACAGATCCAGATCATGGTGGCCTCTCCCCGCCTGGGAAGGAAACGGTTGAAGATCTACTACGCCACGCAAGTGGATACCCGCCCTCCTTTGATCCAGTGCTTCGTGAACGAGGCTGCGGATATCCCACAAGCGTACAAGAAAGCGGTGAAGAAACACCTGCGAAACTTGCTCGGGGGATTGGAAGGCTCCCCCCTATTCCTGAAATTTACTCCCAGGAGGTAAGCAAATGGGTGTGCTTTTCGTGATCATCCTTTACTTTTGCGGTGCTTTCCCCTTCAGTTACCTTGTCCCCAAGATCTGGAAAGGGGTGGACGTACGCAAGGTTGGTTCGGGAAACGTGGGATCTACCAACGTGATTCGTGCTGTGGGAAAACCCATCGGGGGTTTTTGCATGATCTTGGATGCGCTGAAGGTGTTTCTTCCGTTGTTGGTCATGAAATGGGTCATGACGGGTCAACCCCATTTTTCGCTGTGGTTGAGCCTGGCTGCGCTATCGGGCGTGATGGGGCATGATTTCTCGATTTTCCTGAGGGGACGCGGGGGAAAGGGTGTAGCTTCCACGATGGGAGCTTTTTTTGGAATCCACCTGTTGTCGGGTTCCCTTTTCCTTGCGCTGGCAACCACGATTGCCTTGAGCACCCGGTTGATGTCACTCGGATCCCTGGTGGGTTTGGTGGCTTCCACGCTCATCATTTTCCCGCTCACGCATGATTGGTACTACCTGGCGTTGTACCTGTTCCTCACCCTTTTTTCCTTTTACCAGCACCGGAAAAACCTGATCCGCTTGTGGCAAGGGAAGGAGAACCCCTTTTAATGGAAAATGGTTACGAAACATACCAGCAAAGTCCCTTCACGCAGTCCAATCCGCCGAAAGGCCAGCCTTTGGAAACCCGCCCGGGTTTCCCCGTGCCGTTTGGGGTAACGGTTTCGCGCGAAGGAGCCAATTTTTCGCTGTTTTCCCGGGAAGGAAAGCAGGTGATACTGGAGTTGTACGCGGAGTTCTACGATGAAATTCCTTCCCACCGCTTCGTGCTCGACCCGGTGAAAAACAAGACCGGTGACGTGTGGCACATTTTCCTCGAAGGGGTGAAGCAAGGGCAGTTCTACGGGTACCGGGTGGCAGGGCCCTACAAACCGGCGGAGGGAAGACGCTTCAATCCCCATAAGCTCTTGACCGATCCCTACGCCAAAGCGATTAGTGGGGAGTATTTCTGGGAAAAGGAGTATGCCTACGGTTACGACAGGAACTCCCCGCAAAAGGACCTTTCGTATTCCCGCGAGGATTCTGCACGGGGACCGGTGAAAAGCATCGTGGTCGACGATTCGGAGTATGATTGGCAAGGGGATCGCCCGCTGCGCATTCCGCTGAAAGACACGATCATCTACGAGATGCACGTACGGCTTTTCACCATGGACAAATCGTCTGCGGTGCAGAACCGGGGGACTTTCGATGGCATACTGCAAAAGGTAGACCACCTTAAGGAGCTTGGGGTTACTTCCGTGGAGTTGATGCCGGTTTTCGAGTTCAACCCGAATTCCAACATCCATTCCAACCCCTTCTCCCGCGAGGTGCTCAAGAACATATGGGGCTACGACCCGTTGGCCTTTTTCGCGGTGGAAGGAAGCTACACCCGGGGATTGCAACTGGGCGAGCAAGTATTCCTTTTCAAAGAGTTCGTGAAACAGATGCACCAAAACGGCTTGGAAGTGATCTTGGACGTGGTGTACAACCACACGGGGGAAGGAAACGAAGAGGGCCCTACCCTAACATTCCGGGGAATCGATAACGCGGTGTACTACCTTCTGGATGCCTCCAACCCGCGCTTCTACGAGAATTACTCCGGCTGTGGAAACACCCTCAACTGCAACCACGCGGTGGTGAAACAGCTGATCATCGATAGCTTGCGCTACTGGGTAACGCAGATGCACGTGGACGGGTTTCGCTTTGACCTGGCAGCGGTGCTTGGCCGCGCGCCAAGTGGGGAGTGGATCGGGGATTTCTCACTGCTGAAAGACATCGCCGACGACCCCGTTTTGTCGGGTTCCAAGCTAATCGCCGAGGGTTGGGACGCTGCGGGGGGATACTTCGTGGGAGACTTTCCCACGGGATGGGCGGAGTGGAACGGTAAGTTTCGCGACGTGGTGCGCAAGCTGGTGCGCGGAGACGAAGGCACCATTCCGGAATTGGCGACGCGCATTTCCGGGAGCTCGGACCTGTACGGAAAGAACGGGCGCAAACCCTTTGCCAGCATCAACTTCGTGACCGCACACGATGGCTTCACCCTTTGGGATCTCGTTTCGTACAACCACAAGCACAACCTGGAGAACGGTGAAGGGAACCAGGATGGAACCGATGAAAATTTCAGTTGCAACTACGGCGTGGAAGGAGAAACAGAGGATCCTTTGATCCAGCAAACCCGAAAACGCCAGGTGAAGAATTTTGCCTGCCTGCTCATGATTTCCCAGGGGATTCCCATGCTCTGGATGGGAGACGAATTCGGCCGTACGCAGAAGGGCAACAACAACGCCTACTGCCACGATTCGCCCCTTACGTGGGTGGACTGGACGCTACGGCAGAAAAACGCGGAGCTTGTACGTTTCTTTCGAAACATGATCCAGTTCCGCAAGGCGCATCCTGCCCTTCGCCGGGAACACTTTTTTTCCGGAAAGACGCTGCAACATGGAATCCGGGATATCACCTGGCACGGGGTCAAGGCATTTCAACCCGACTGGGGGCACTCCTCGCACACGTTGGCCTTTACCATCTCCGGGGAAGATCTCGAATCGTACGAAACCCCGGATAACGATATCTACGTGGCGCTGAACTTTTTCGACGAACCCCTTTCGTTTGAAATCCCGGCACTTCCGGGGAAATGCTGGAAACGAATCGTGGATACCTTCCAGGAGGCTCCGGAGGATTTTTGCGATACCGAGCATGCTCCCAGGGTTTCCGGAAGCTACCTTTTGCACGCACGAAGTATCTTGATCCTGGTATCGGAAAAGAAAAAATCGTAAACCTGCACAAAGGAGGAAACGCGGATGAAGGACAAGCGCATGTCCCTGGAGGATTTCCAGAAAAGGATCCCCGACGGGGCCGTGATCATGGTTTCCGGTTTCTTGGGAGATGGCACTCCGGAAACCTTGATCGATGCCCTTTTGAAAGGTCCCCAGGGTAACTTCACGCTGATTGCCAACGACACGGCTTTTTCCCACAAGGGGATTGGCAAGCTCATCGTTGCACGGAAAGTGCGGAAGGTTATCGTTTCGCACATCGGTACGAACCCGGAAACCCAAAAACAAATGATCGAGGGTTCCTTGGATGTGTCCTTGGTTCCCCAGGGAACGCTTGCCGAACAGATTCGTGCCGGGGGATTTGGTTTGGGTGGGATCTTAACACCCACCGGCGTGGGGACACTCGTGGAAAATGGCAAGCCCAAGATTACCCTGGAGGGCAAGGAATACCTCGTGGAAAAGGCCCTCAAGGCGGACTTTGCACTAATCAAGGCAAAGAAAGCCGATTTCTACGGCAACTGCACCTTCAACTTTACCGCGCAAAACTTCAACTCCTTGATGCCGTTCGCGTGCAGTTGTACCATCTGTGAAGTGCAGGAAATGGTGCCAGTGGGGGGGCTTTCGCCGAATGAAATCCAACTTCCCCATGCCGTGGTCGATTTCCTGGTGAAGGGAGGGGCGCAGGTATGATGGATGCCAAGAAGGCACGGGAATGGATCGCGCAACGGGTGGCCAAGGAGCTGCACGATGGTGACGTGGTGAACCTGGGTATTGGAATACCCACGCTCGTGGCGAATTTCCTGCCCCAAGGTGTGCAGATTTTCCTGCAATCCGAGAACGGCGTACTGGGAATGGGGCCTGTTCCCCCGGAGGGCTTCGAGAATCCCGAGATATCCAATGCAGGGGGTATGCCCGTTTCGTTTCTTCCCGGTGCCGCGGCTTTCGACTCCGCAACCTCTTTTGGGTTGATTCGTGGAGGGCACGTGGATGTGACGGTACTGGGAGCATTGCAGGTGGATGCACGGGGCCACCTTGCCAACTGGATGATTCCTGGGAAGCTGATTCCCGGAATGGGGGGAGCAATGGACCTGGTCACGGGTGCCAAAAAGGTTATCGTGGCCATGACGCACACCAACAAGGACGGATCCCCGAAGATCATCGAAACATGCACCCTACCCTTGACGTCCATCCGCAAGGTGGACCTGGTGGTGACCGATGCCGCCGTGCTGGAAGTGAACTCCCACGGATTGGTATTGCAAGAACTGGGACCGCAAACCACCCTGGAAGAACTCATCCAGTCCACGGGGGCCAACTTGATCATCCCGGAGAAATTCCGCAAATGAACGAACCCCTCCTGGCGGAGGGGTTTTTTAATTCAGCCAGGCGAAACTGCTGCAAATTTTCTGCACTTGGTTGACGAAAAACGATTCGCGTTCCAGCTCCTCGCGGGAAACGAGTTGCGAAAACGCCAACGCTTCCGAGAAGAAAAGGGTCAAATCCTGCGCGAAACCGGGATCCTCCACCGCCACCACGATTTCCCCGTCGAAGTACAGGGAACGTACGTTCACGTTTGCCGAGCCCACTACCGCGTACACGCCATCGAAGAGAGCAGCTTTGCCGTGGAAAAACTGTGCCTGGTACTCGAAGATCTGCACCCCCGCGGACACGATCTCATCGTAGTAGTACCTTCCGCTGTCGTACACATGCTTGCGGTCGCATGTTTGCCGGGAATTGGTGAGGATGCGCACCTGGACGCCGCGCTGGGCGGCACGGATGAGTGCCTGGTACAGCTCGTAGGGGTAGGGGGAAAAAAACGGTGTCTGGATATCGATGGAATCCTGGGCGGTTTCGATGGCCAGAATCATCACGTCGCGGAAAGGAAGGTCCCTGCTGAGGTAGGGTTGCTGGTGGATTACGCGCACCCGTGCCGACCCAGGGGTCGCAGCTGGTTCCATGGGAAGCTCGTGGAACGGTTCTTCCGCCAAGCCGATGTGGTTCCAAGTCTGGAAAAAAACCGATTGGATCTCTGCCACCGCTGGCCCTCGCACCAAAAAATTCATGTCCAGGTGCGGAGCCTGGTTTACCCCGCGCGACCATGCCTGGGAGGAGGAATACCCCAGCGCGTTCACTTCGTCCACGTTGGCGCCTCCCACGAGTGCCACGCGGGAATCCACTTCCAAGATCTTCTCGTGGGCGATGTAATTGGAGGCTCCGATTTGGAAGGGTTGCCGGGAAAAGGCACGCAAAGAGAAGTGGGGGGCATTCAGGGAAAGCAGGTACGATTTCTTTTTTTGCAGCACCCCGATCGGGTCGAAGAGCAACCGGCACGGAATCCCTTGTTCAGCCTTCTTCTGCAGGATTTCCAGCACCTGCGATCCCATGGAATCCACGAGAAAAATGAAGGTTTGCAGGTTCACGTGGTGTTCCGCGCTCTCCAACAGCGCGAAAAATGTCTCGATGTATGCACTCCCGTTGGTAAGGAGCACCAATTGGTTCCCCTCGGTAACCCGCGAAGCGGTGCGCTGGTCCAAGATGGACTCGAAAGCCGGGCATCCAAAGAAAAACTCCTCGGAAGTGGACGCTATGCACACGCAAGCCAGGGCCACAAGCAAGAAGCACGGGAAAAGAAGCTGCTTCATTTTCCCGTTGCCAAGAAGCTTTCCCAGCGCTTCCGGATCCTTGCGAATCCCTTCGAAACGACAAGAGGCTGTGCTTCCAGCGAGCGCAGGGGCACAGGTCCCATGCTGGTGTGGGTGAGGAACACCTCTCGCCCCTGGAAAAGCTCCCAGGGTTGCACCAGGCGTTCCTGTGCTTCCCAGCCGTCCTCGCGGGCGAGTAGCAGGATTTGCGAGCGGGTGATTCCGGAAAGGATGCCTGTTTCCAGCGAAGGGGTGACGATTTTGTCCCCGTCCAGGAAGAAAACGTTGCTGAACGTGCCTTCTGCCACGAACCCCTCGCTGTTGAGCAAAATCCAGTCGTACAGTTCCGGGGGACGGTAGAGCCGGGACAAGAAGACATCTGGCGAAGAGATGGTTTTGATGACCACGCTGTCTAAGGAAGTGGTTTTCCTTCGGAAGGGTGAGAAACCCGCGTCCACACCTGTTTGGAACATCCCCGGTGGGGGAACGGGAAGTGGTTTGAAATGCACGAAGGTGGTGGGAGAAGCGGGAATATCCGGTTGATGGGGACCACAGGAAATCTGGATGCGGGCCAGCACCTGGTCCAGTGCATTCCTTTTTTTCCCTTCGCGCAAGATGCTTTCCAACTCCCGGTGGTCAAAGGGAAGCGGGATTTTCATTTGGCCGGCGGAGTGCTGCAAGCGCTGCCAGTGCTCAAAAACCGCGAAAAAGGAGGTTCCTACGGTACGGATGGTTTCGTACACCGCCACACCGCTCAAGAACCCTTCGTCGAAAATGGAAATGCGGGCATTCTGCTTTCGCACCCAATGACCGTTCAAGTAGACCCACAAGGTTTTGACACCATCCTGTCAAGGGTGGAAGGCTCCACGGAACAGGGGACCACCCGGATTTTCGCTCCGGAACGGAGTGGTTCCGAACCGGGAAGAGCAGGGAAGACGTGGTGCACGTAAAAGGCGTCGTGCCCATGGAACCAACCTCTTCTGTGCGCGGAGAAACTTCCCTCCACAAGCACCTCGCGAGGTTCTCCCAGGTGTTTTGCCCGGAAAGACTGGGAAGACTGCCCCAGCACGGCCTGCAAGGAACGGATCCGTTCGCGGAGCACCGCTTTGGGGACGCGGGGAAACAAAGAGAAAGCACGCGTGCCTTCCCGGGGGGAAAAGGGGAAAACATGCACTTTCAAGAAATCAAACTCCCGGAAGAAGTGCAACACCTTGTCCCAATCACTGGCGCTTTCTCCGGGAAAACCGGCGATCAAGTCCCCGGTGAAACTGAAAAGGGGATTAGCGGTACGAAGCGCACAGAGCAAAGCTTCCACCTGCTCGGCCGTGTACGGACGATGCATCCGTTCCAGCACCTGGTTCGATACGTGTTGCAGCGAAACGTGTAGGTGCGGGCACATGCGCGGATGTTGGAACATCGCGAGGAGCTCTTGGTCGGCGTCGTTGGGATTCAACGAACCGAGACGAAGGCGAAAATCGCCAGGAAGCTGCAGCAGACTGCGAAGAAGCCCGGGGAGGTTCACCCCGTTTTGCCGATATAAGCCCAGGTTTATCCCGGTGAGCACGATTTCGCGGTAGCCGTTTTGCACCAAGCCAGCGACTTCCTGGCATACAAGCGAAAGGGGCTTGGAGCGCAACGTTGTGCCACGGGCCTGGATGATCTTGCAATAGCTGCAACCCACGTTGCATCCCTCTTGCACCAACACTTCGGCACGGGTTCTTCCCGGGACCTCGCGCAGGACACTGGATAGCTCCTGCTGCAGCCAGTACGCTCCGAAAGAACCTTCTGGGGCTCGTTGTGGACGTTCCTGGCAAAGTGTTACAATGGATGACTTGCCACCGTTACCCACCACCAGGTCGCACAACGGTTCCAATTGCTCTGGGAAAACTTGTGCGCTGCACCCGGTCACGACAAGGAACGCCTTGGGATGCAAACGCCGGCACTTGCGCAACAATTGGCGCGTTTTTCGGTCGGCTTCTGCGGTTACCGTACACGAGTTCACGAGTACAATGTCGGGGGCCGCTTCGCCATCCGTGATGCAGTACCCCGCTTGCTCCAGTTGCTGGGCCATCCAATGGCTTTCGTATTGGTTCACCTTGCACCCCAGCGTGTGGATCGCCACGCGTGGGGGGCGGGAAGTAGAGACCAAATCCATCAAATGCTCGGGTTTTGTTCCAATCCCAGTTCCTCGAGAACCCCAAACAGGATCTGGGAACGATTGACAAGACCGCGCAGGTGTTTCTGGTCATCCACGACGCACAGCGAGAAAAACTTGTGGCGAATCAAGAGGTCTGAGGCATTGAGCAACGTATCGTCTTCTCGCACGGTGATGACGTTGCGATTCATGAAACGATGAATGGGTTCTTTGCGGATTTCCGCCAATTTTCGTTTGAGTTGGTTGGTGTCGGGAATGAAGGAGGCGGATTGGAGCATGCCAAAATACGAAGGGATTACCGCGTTGACGATATCGTTCTCGCTAATCATCCCCACGATGATCATGTCCTCATCCACCACGGGCAGCCCCGTTCGCATATGGTTGGCACAAAGGCGAATAAAACGCTCCACGGTTTCATCCTCGAACACCGCAGAAATATCACGGATCATGATGTCTCCAACTTTCATTGCCATTCACCTCAATCCAGTCGTTCCACTTTGATATGTTCCATGCAGGTTTGGATGTCTTCCAACTTGGGCATTTCCTTTTTGACGTAGTGGGTCTTGGCAAGGGCGGCTGCCATACCGAACTTGGCGGTTGCCAGCAGGTCCTTGCCGTTCTTCAGCGCGTTGTAGATCATGGCGGTCATGTACACGTCCCCGGTTCCCAAGAGGTGGGAAGGATCCACGCTTTCTTGGATGATCGTGAGGAACCAAGAAGCATCCCGGGTGAAAATCAGGTCATGCTTCATCTGGTAGGAAATGACCACCAATTCGGCTCCCTTGTGAATGATTTCCCGCCCCGCGTCAAGGTAGTCCGAAAACGACTCCACTTCCTGCCCCAAGATCTTGTTATCGCTGCGCAAGTCGGGGCGGACCACGTGCGGGCACGCCTGGTTCACGGCATTGGTGAGAAGCCTTCCGCGTGCCTCCATGAGGACCCAGTTGCCCTGTTCCTTGGCCATCTTGCTCAGCGAGGCGTACACGTCAAGGGGGATCCCGAAGGGTGCGGACCCGGAAATCAAGGAAATCTTGGTATGGGAAACGGCGGTTTGGTACAGGCGCAAGAAATGGAGGAGATCCTCCTCCATGATGGTGGGGCCCATGGCATTGATTTCGGTGATGGAATGGTTCATCTCGTCCACGATGGCGAGGTTTTCCCGGCTCTCCTCTTCCATGCGCACGAAATTGGTGGTGACATCCTTGAAACGCCTGCGAAGCTCCTCCAGGATCACCCTTCCGGTGTACCCCCCAAGGAAACCCATGGCGAGGGAGGGGATACCCAGCGAGGAAAGCATCATGGAAACGTTGATCCCCTTTCCACCCGGGTCCATGATCATGTTTTCCCGGTTGAAGATACGGTGCAGTTGGTTGAGTTGAAAATTGGGAATGATGACTTCTCGATCCAGGGCAGGGTTCAGTGTTACGGTAAGGATTTCCATCCTCTTCCCCCTTTGGCATTATTTTTGGATGATGATCTCCACGTGGTCTCCCTCGGAAAGGGAATCCATGAACGCGGCCTTTTGGCCTTGTATCTCAATGGAAAAACTCTTCAGGTCACTGACGTCGAAGTCCAGCACCGAAAAAATATCAATGACCTTGGGAATAATCGGTGTGATTTCCACCACCACGTTGGCATTGTCGAAAAGCGGGGAATCGAGTTCGGCGCGTAGCCCATCGATACTGATTTGGAAAGAGGCCGCGGGAATTTTCACGCTCTTTCCATTCACGTGCACCTCGATCATGGGTATGGACATTTCCTGCAACAGGTTGCGGATGCGTGGGGAATGCTCGGTGGTTTTCAGGGATAAGCGTGAGCCAGGAGGGATGGAATCCCCGTAGTGCACTTTCCGTTCACCCAGGAAAAGCAAGTGCTCCTTGCAACAGACATTCCGAATCAACCCGTTGAACAGGATGGACCAGTACTCCTTCTCTTCCATTCCCAGGGAAGCGTACACGCGGGCTACTTCCACGGCTTGGTCGAATGCGATGGTATCACCATCTTGCACCAAAACATCTTGGTCGAGGGGTTTGCCATTTCGGAAAACGGCAGGTGGCAATTCCATGCGGTGATCGTTTACCCAGGTGTTGAAAACAGGAAGAAGCTCCGAGAGGTACACCGAGGGGCTCTTCCCCCGCGAACCGGGTTTGACCTCCACGATATCCCCGTGCTTGAGGCGATCCTCTACGCGAGCAGGTTTGGAGTTGATCAGCACCTTGGCTTCTTTTCCCACGCTCCCCTTAAGCACGTGCAACTTTCCATTGATTTCGCAGGTAATGGCCGGTCCGGGTTTCCCGATGATCTCATCGGGGGAGAAGCCACTCTGCAAAAGGGCCTGCATCACGGTGTTCTTGTTGTCCAGTGCCATCAAATCCACGGATTTACCGTTCAGCAGCACGCGGACGAAGACACTTCCGGTATTGGTGTGCAGGCTATTGGCAATCCCTACCGGGGTGACAAAGTCACTCCCCACCATACGATCGGTGCGGTCGTCGATGCTCGCCAGGTTTTCCACGGATTTGAGCGCAACGCGGTTAGCGGGCAGGGACAACTTTTCCGCGATGGACGCGGTGAAACCGGGAATGCGTGCGCCCCCACCGATCACCATCACCGCAACCGGAGCTTTGCCGTTCAGCGAAAGAATCTCGTCGCACACACGACGGGTGATTTCTTCCAACACGGGTTCCACGGTTTGCAAGAAAGTCGAACGATCCAGCGACACCTCGGAATCCAAGATATCGTGCACAACCACGTTTTCTTCCCCGTCGCTCAGGCGCCGCTTCACCTTCTCGCCGGTGGAAAAATCCAGCAAGAATTCGTCGCAGAGTCTTTCGGTGATTTCGTCTCCTGCCATGGGCACCATCCCGTAGGCAATGACGGTGTTATCGCGCGATACGGCGATGTCGGATGTGCCCGCCCCCACATCGATCAACACGATGTTGAGCTTGCGCAGGTCAGGGGGAACCACCAGGTTCATGGCCGCTATGGGTTCGAGGGTGATGTGAGAGGGAATGAGCCCGGTTTTTTCCAGAACGTTCATCATGGCATTCACGATGTACGCGGGCAGAAAAGCGGCCAAAACCTTTACCGAAGCAGAATGCCCGCGATGCCCCTCCAGGTTCTTGATCCATTCTCCGTCCAAGGAGTAATACAGCACCGAGTACCCCACGCAGTACATTTCGCGCCCTTCCAGGTCCAGCTTCTGGATGGAGTCGTTGATGGCATCCATTTCCAAGGTCCGTACGGTTTCCCGGGAAATCGAGGGCTCCCTTTCCACGTCCTGTTGCGCTTCACCCACCGAAGTCTTCAAAAACCTTCCCGCCAGTGCGACGGATGCTTCGCGCAATTCCAGCGAGTTCCTCTGCGAAAGGGTTTGGGTGATCCGTGCCACCACGTTGGACACTTTCTGCACATCGTGTATGGCTCCGTCCAGCATCGCCCGTTCCTCATGTTCCAACATCTCGAAGTCGAGGATGGAAATGCCGTTTTCCCCTTTTTCCGCCAAAACTCCGACCACGGTTCGGGTTCCAATATCAAGCGCGTATATCAAACGAAAACCTCCTGAAAAAGGTTGTACCATTATACCATACTGCGGAGACAAAGGTTGCCGCTGGCCTCCCTTTATGGCTGGGGAACGTTCCTTCCTTTCCAGGTGGTTTTCCCCTTTTTCTGCCGTACCAATGCATGGATTCCCATTGCAACGAGTACCGGGAAGTGAACGGGCTGCAGCACCCAGCACCAAGCGGGGATGCCGTGCATATGGTCCACCGAAAAGCGAATGGCGAAGTTCAGCGCAAGGGCCGCGAGTGCCCATCCCAAACCACCGGTGAAAAAGGAAGCCACCAGCGCCACCCAGGGAAGAAACTCGAAAACCCCCAGCGCTACACCAGCACCCAGGAGCTGTACCGGGGAACCCTGCAAGGAGGAGACGAGGCTTTTGGAAACCCCAAGGAAACCTTCCCGAAACCCGTGGTACATTCGAATGGTGGAAAAGCGGGTGATGTCCACGTACACGACTTTCCCCCCGGTTTCCTTGACCCGGTGGGAGAGCGCGACGTCATCCGCGAGGATGTTGCGGATGCCCGCGAATCCCCCGGATTGCGCGTAGCCCTCCCGGGAAAAAACCATGAAATTCCCGCTGGCAAGGCTAAACTTGCGTTTTGGATGGGAGACCCATCGCAAGGGGAGCAGGGCAAAAATGAGGATTCCCACGAAGGAATAGGTCACCGCTTCTCCCAGGGAGAGGATTTGCTGGTAGGGTATTCCCGAAAGCAGGTCCGCTCCACTGTTGCGTACGAGCGCCACCAGATCGCGGAAAGAACCGGGGGTATGGAACGAGTCCGCATCGCAAAACACCAGGATCGAACCCTTAGCCTTTTCCCAGAGCTGGTGACACGCCCAGTTCTTCCCCACCCATCCTTGGGGCAAAGGCTTGCCGGGAAACCAGCGGAAACAAGGATGCTGTACACCCTGCAGGTATTCACCGGTGCCATCCGTGGAACCGTCATCCAACACGAGCACTTCTTGGAAAGGATAGTCGTCCGAAAGCAAGGACTCCACGCAACGCGCGATGTTCCCGATTTCGTTTCGTGCGGGCACCAAGATACTGATCAACGGGAGCGGATGCCCTGGTTTTTTCTGCGGGAGGGAAGAGAAGCGGAGGTACTCTTTTCGCTTCACCCACACCCAAACGCCCCAAACCGAGAACAGCACGAAGAGAAACAGGCCCATTCATGGCTCCTTTTTGGAGAGGAGGGTTTGAAGGTCGAAAACACTTCCCACTTGGAACTGGAAAAGCGGCAACACTTTGTTTTCCCCTTTTTGGAGTGCGACGTTTTGCAAAAAGCAAATACCCAGGCAGAAATCCAAGTACAATTCGGGTGTGACATCCCAGTGGATTTCCCCCAGGAAGGATTGCTGGAAGCTCAAGACCTCGTCGTCCAACCAGATGAATCCCTTTCCTTCGGGCATGGGTTCGCCGTGCCATGGGGTAAAGGGGTCACGGTGTCCGAATGCCACGAACTCGCCCGTGACGCTCCAGTGAACCGGGGTAGCTTGCTGGGAGTAGGTGAAACTGGTAACCCCACTGTTTTCGCCGTAGAGGAAACCGATCATGTTGTACTCCAGGGGAAGGTCTGGGTCCTCCTCGAAAAAAACGTACTGGTACGGGGGAATGTTCATGCTGGTACGCTGGAACGTATACTTCGTGGCACCGGCAAATTCCAGTTGCACGCAATGCCTATCCCAGGAATACTCTGCCCCCATGTTCCAGGCAATTTTTTGGGGATGCTTGGAAAGGTCTTGGGTAAAGATATTCACGTAGAAATCGTCCACCAGCACTTCCCCAAACAAACGCCAGGAGGAGGGAGAATACTCCACCCAGAAACCCAGCAGCCCGTTGTCGTTGTTGGGTTCGCTCCAAGGTGCGGAAAAGGAGCGGTACTCCTGCATCATCTGGTAGGGGAAAGGGGAGAGCATGTAGGGAAAATCCAGCGAGCGTTCCAAGAAGAGGATGGCTTCCACGAAACCCAGGGAAAGATCGGGGAAGGGGAACCAATCCCAACTTCGGTAATACAGGGTTTTGGCACATTGGCGTTCCTCCCCCGTCGCAAAGTTGGAAATGGCATTCCGATAGAAGATCCAGTTCGTCTTCAAGCGGAACAAGTCGAAGGGTTGCCAGCTCCAGGACACAGAAGGCACCGGGGGGCCATTGGGGGCAAGGAAGAGGGGATACCTGTTGGCAGGTCCCTCGTGAAACAGCTGCATCCCAATCTTGGCATCGAAATCGGGGGTGTCAATCCAGAAGTACCCCTCGCCCGGTGTGTAGTAGAGATCGAGGTACTTCTTCCAAATATTGAAAACCGGTTGCACTTCCCCGATGGAAAAGTTGCGGATATCGAAGGAATGCACGAGACCCATCCAGTCATGGGAAAGGCTAAGGCTTCCGAATGCCCGAATCCCGGGTTCCAGAACCACACGGTCGTTTCGGACTTCCGCACCCAGCTCCAAGCTTCCCTCCCACCCCAGAGCAGATGTGCACAGCAAAAGAAGAACCGCAAACAAGGCAAGAAAGATTTGTTTCATCATGTTTTCATCTCCCCGGAAAGATGGTAGAAAACGATCCCGACCCATTCGTGCCACGCGCTGGCCAATGCGGAGAAGGCAGAAATCGAGGGAAGCCAGTCAAACCAATCGGTTGCAACGTCAAAGGAATAGTCACAAGGAACGGCCACCAGTTGGATCCCACGACCTTCCAGGAACGCGGAAAAAACCAACATGGCTCTTTTCATGTGGTTGGCGGACGTAACGAGGTACAGGGTTTTCACGGAAGGGGGGAGAAGGGCCACCGATAACGCGGCGTTTTGCGCGGTGGTTTTCGCTTGGTTCTCCACGAAAACCAAGGAATCCGCAACGCCCCATTCGCGAAGTTGCACAGCCATCGTTTCGGCAACGGGAGCAAACGCACCCCCCAAAAGGCCCCCGGTAACGAGGATGGGCCAAGAAGTCTTCTGGGACAGGGAAAACCCGCAATTCAAGCGTGCCAAGCAAATGGGGTCCAGCACGTCACCCGTTTGCGAAGAGAAATGCACCGGGAAACCCGAAAGCTGCCCGGAGGAGAGCACCACGATCCAATTTTCGTCCCCATCCCCCTTCACAGCATCGTGCGAAAGGGTAAACGGGGGAAAGGCTCCTTCCAGGGTGCCGACAAGGGGACGCACGAAAACGGGGGAGCTGGAAAGGTATACGACAAAAGCGATGAGGAAAACCCAAAGGGATTTCTTCCGCTCCTTTCGGAACAACCAAAAGAATAAGCCCCATGCCAGCAGCAACGAACAGACCAACCCCGGTAATTCCACGAAAGAGGCCACCACTTTCTGCAGAACGAACACCCTTTCCCCACCTTTCCGAAAGCGCTCATGCTCCATGATCCCTGAACTCTTCGCGTCGCCGCAAAGCGGCACTACAAAAAAAGCTGCCTCCTACGAAAAGGGCCTACTCGAAAAAGCCAAGACCCAGGTTCGTAGCCAGTGAAGACAGGAGACAGCCAACATGGTATCCGCTTTGATTGTACCACAATCTCCCCGGGGGCTGTCCAAAGCGCATGTGCCCTGTTTCCACGTTTCGGAAAACGCGTTCTGCCCCAAATTCCTGGGGAAGGAACAAAACCAGGTACCGCGAGGGACGTTCATGCACCTTCTCTTTCCGAAAAAACACAAACTGCTTCCTTTGCTTTGGCGATCCTGGAGATACCCCGGTACCTACATTCCCAACGTTCCGAAAAAGAGCCGCACTGGGGTGCCGCGATCCCAAAGAGCAAGGACAGCAACGTCATTGGTTCGGAGGTTTGCTGGGACCGCCGCAGCCCACTGCGGCTGTTTTCGAGAAGCTAAGGATCGAGTAGGAGGCTACCCATTCGTAGGGTAGCCGTCCTCTCACACCACCGTGCGTGCCGTTCGCCGCTTCCATGTCCGCTGCTGACGTGTCGCACCTGGGCACGCCGAACGGTTCGGGTTTGGCGCAGCCTTGCCCTGGGCGAGCCGTTGCGACTGCCGCGGTGGAAGCGGACTCTCCCCCTGAGGACATCTCTGGCTGGGAGGCAAAGCTCCACATGGGTAAGGGAAACACCACGGAACCCAAGAAGCGGCGGTTCCTACTGGCTTGCGGGGGCTGCCGCAAGGGCCAGAGCCCGCAACAACACTTTCGCATGCGGGGGAAGTTCCCGCTCATGCTCTGCATGGAGTTGTGATATAATTACGCGATCGTTTTCCACTATGCGAAGGGAGTTACCTGGTGAAACTAGTCCTTGGAATCGCGGTTCTTCTCGGTGGTATTCTCATCCTTTTTGCCAGCAGTGGGATTCCAGCGTGGGGGAACCTGTTGGTCAATCTTTTCCTGTTTTGGCCCGTTTTCCTCGTGCTTGTCGGAATCGGGATCTTGGCGTCCATGAAATCCTTCCGTTGGTTGCGATACGTGAACGTCGTGCTGGCCATGTGTTTCCTGCTTTTCCTCTTTTTGTATCCGGGGTCAAAGGTCTTTGAGACTTCGTCCGGTACGAACGCGTTCGCTTTCGCGGTGGAAAATTCCCAAAAGCTCCAAGTGGTTACCAGCCTGCCCGTGCTGGAGCTGGTATTGCGCGATGCCCCCTGTGCCTCCGCGTGCACCATTTCTGGCTTTTTTACCGGCGATCCCGATGCTGTCAAAATCGAAAACCGGGAAAACCGGTTGTTCTTCTCGCGCGTGGAGGACCGTTTTCGATGGGTTCCGGGTGTGCACCGCTTGGAATTGCAAATCCCTTCGGGAATGGAAGTGGAGATCATTTCCGATGGCCTTTACCTGGAAGCCAAGTTGGACTTCCACCGAAACCCCGTGCATACGATTGACGTGCGTACGGGGCTTTTTGGGTTGAATGGATCCATCGTGGAATTGGACAAGCCGCTCCATGTATGGGTGCGCAGCGTGGTCTTCCAATCCGACCTGCAGATCCCCCCGGGAAGCTCCTTCCTCTTCAAGGAATCAGGGGGAGCCCAGTTCTTGGACTTTGCTCCAGGGTTGCGTCGTTTCGAGGCCCCTTCCAGCATGTACCCTCCAGATTTCCTGGAGCTGTTCGTGGAAGCTGTTTTCATGAAAATCGACTTGGACACACTGTAAAGGAAGGTGAAGTAAAATGGCAAGAATCTTGATTGCCGATGATTCCTTTTTGATGCGCAAGAACCTCAAAACCATCTTTTCCCAGGCAGGGCACGAGGTGGTGTCGGAAGCTAGTAATGGAAAAGCAGCGGTGCGTGCATACCGGGAAGTGCGACCTGACCTGGTCACCATGGACATCACCATGCCCGTGATGTCGGGGATCGATGCTGTGAAAGAGATTATCGAAGAATTCCCGGACGCCTGTATCGTGATGATCACCGCGATCGATCAAAAGCACATGGTGTTCCAGGCCATCAACTACGGGGCCCGCCATTACATCATAAAGCCCTTCAACGTCAGCAAAGTTTTGTCGGTTGTCAACACGGTACTGGACAACTCCGTCCCCGAACCCGAGAAGGACGCCTCGTACACTGTGGAAAAAAATGGCGAGAGGTATTGCATAACGATTCGTGAGCGTATCAGTCCCGAAACCCTGACCATGATTTCCGGTACCGTCCAAGGTCTCCTGCTAACCCGACCCCAGGGTTTCCTGTTCGACCTCACTACCAACCCCTCTTCCGACGAAGTGTTCTTGCAGATCAAGCCCCTGGTGCGCATGATCGAGGAAAAAGGTGGTAACGTGGACGTGCGCTTGTAAGATATGCAGGGTTTTCGGGGTCTTCTTTCCAGGCTCAAACCCTACTCCGGCCTTTTCCTGGCGGGGTTGATTTTCTTTGGTCTTTTCTCTTTCTTCCTGTGGTTCGTGCATCCGGGTCGCGCTTACCAGGTTCCCGAGTGGAAGGTGCAGGTGGGGGAAACCCAGCTCACGCAAAACTTTCCCTACGACTTCACCGTGCGGGGCGGTTCGGAAATCGTTCTTTCCGCTGCCGTTCCCCCGCAGATGCAGACACTTGTGCTTCCCCAGGTGATCGCCGATCGTGTGGAAGTCCAGTTGAACGGCGAAAACATAGCGCTTTTCGAAGGGCACAGGCCATTCGATAGCTGGTTTGTTCCCCGCTGGGTTTGCCTGGACGATTTCGTTTCCCCCGGAGAAAACCGCGTTACCCTGCGGGTGCAATCCCGTGGGCGCATACTCATGAGCCAAAGTCCCTATTTCCAGGACAGCGATCTGTTCCTGTATCGCTTGGAATGGTTCACGTTTTTCAACGACGAAGTAACGCTCATGGTAATGGGTATGTGTTTCCTTTTGGGCTTCCTTTTGATTTTCTTGGGAAGGTTGGTGCCCGATCACAAGCAGAGTTACGTTGCGATCGGCGTTTCGTGTTTCTTTATTGGTTTGGGTTTCTTGGAGAGCTTCTACCGCAAGCTGGTCCCCTTGGGATCCTTTTCGTGGATCTTGGAATCTTTGAAATACGTGTACCTTCTGCTGGCCACGTACTTGATCATGTATGGCATCGAGTCATACCAGGACTTTTCCGCGCGCTTCTCGCGCAAGGTTCTTCTGGTAAACTTGGTGTGCCTGGGATTGAGTATGATCGGGTTCGTGCAAGCCTTTTTGTTCGCGATTTGCCTGGATGTCCTGCTGATGGTGTTCAACCTGGTGCGCAAGAAACAGTCCAAGTTTTCCCTTCCCGCCATGCTTCTGGCACTCTCCATCCTGTACGAAATCGTGAAAGGGTTTTCCCTGCGGCTTCCCTCCTTTCCCATGCTAACCTATGGAACCTTTGCCATCACCTTGGGAAGTGGGTTTGTACTGGTTCGGGATTACCAGAAAACCCACCAGGAACTGCAAGCCACCTCTTCGGAGCTTTTTGCCTCCTACGAAGAGATGACAGCCATGAACGAGGAATTGGAGAGTTCCTACCGGGAATTGGACAAGAAAGTGGAAGAACGCACACGGGAGCTCAACGTGGCCATTTCCTCGCTGCAAATGCTCATGGACAATACCGATGACGGTTTTTTATCCTTCCAAAAAGACCTTTTGGTGGAACCGGTGTACAGCAAGGAATGCCGAACCATTTTCGGCTTCGACCTTCAGGGAAAGCACTTCCCTTCCCTGGTCTTTCCGAAAGACCCCGAGATGCATGGCTTCTTGGAGAGTATCTTCCCCCGCATTCTTTCCGAGGATAGCTTCCAAAGCCAGGAGATGTTAATTTCCCTCCTGCCGGAAGAGGCCCAAATCAAGGACAAAACGGTGATCTTCGAGTACCGTCTCATCGGTGGGGAGGGCGGTGTGAAACGCATCATGGTCATCCTGCGGGACATCACCGAGAGAAGGCAACTGGAAAACAAAATCGAACGGGAACGCAACATTTTGAAAATGGTGGTGCACGTTCTGCGCAACCGCGAAGACTTCCTGGAAACCCTGAATGACTTCCAGGAATTCCTGGTGCATGGGGCCCACCAGATCGCCTCCCTCACGGTTGCCGGCGAAGACCGTTCCGCCATGCTGTTTCGCTCGATTCACACCTTCAAGGGCAACTTCTCCAATTTCGACTTGATGCACGTGGTGCAAGCGTTGCACCAGTTGGAAACGGAGATTTCCAAGCGTCAGCAAGAGTTGCAGGCAATGGATCCGGAGAAATGGGAAGCCTTTTTCCGCGAGTTTGGTTTAGGGCGGGCTTTGCAGAAGGACTTGGCCATCCTCAAGGAAAACATTTCGCCCGAGTTTTTCGACACACAGAGCCGCTGCATGATTCACCCGGATCGATTGGTTTCGCTGGAGCGCAAGATCAACAGCGAACTCCCCTCCCCCCTTTCGGAAGATATCATCGGGGAACTTCGGAAGATCCGCTACCAGTCTCTCAAGGAATTGCTGAACCATGTTCCTTCTTTCGTGAACCGACTGGCATTGCGTTTGGGAAAATTCGTCTACCCCGTGCGGCTGGAAGGCGAAGATGTCTTGGTAGACCGCGAGTATTTCAAGGGGTTGACAAAGGCACTGGTGCACGTTTTCCGTAACGCTGTGGACCATGGCATCGAAGGGATCGAAGAAAGGATTTCCAAGGGAAAACCCGAATACGGCAGCATTCGTGTGATGATTCGCCTGCAGGGTCTATCGGTGGAGATCTGCGTGGAAGATGACGGAAGGGGCATTGACCTGGAGCAGGTACGCAGTCATGCCCTGAAAAAAGGGTTCCTGGGAAAGGAGTGCGACTCCGATCCCGCGACGAACCAGGCGCTGATCGATTGCCTTTTCGCGGATTCTTTTTCGACGCGGGAGCAAGTTTCCACCGTCTCCGGGCGGGGAGTAGGCCTTTCGGCCTTGAAAACGGAACTCCGAAAGATGGGCGGAGAAGCAACGCTGGAGACGGAAAAGGGCAAGTTTACGCGCTTTTGCTTTCGGGTGCCCCTGAACCAAATCAAGCCCAAGCGCATCTCGCCGGAGGAAATCCTCGGACCCTTGGTGCAGAATTCCAAGGAGTACCTGCGAAAGAGCGCCGCCATTCCGGAAAAGCACCTTGGGAAGTGGGAGACCCGGGAAGCGGATGTGGTGGACTTGCAAGCCTACTCCGCCTTTTTCACCATACTTGGTGCGGCGCGTAGCGTGTTCTGCATTTCCATGAACCACGAAATGGCCCATCGACTGGTGGATTCGTTCTCCCTCGAAGGCATTTCGAGCGGGGAAGAAACCCTGCTCCTGGAAGATGGGGTAGCGGAGATCGGCAACATCATCCTGGGAAATTCCTTGAAAAGCATTGCACCCGACGAGAATCTTGTCACGTTCCAATCACCCATCACGATGCACACGATCTCGGGCAAGATCCGATCTGGGCAAAGCCGGGTGTTGACCACGCACTTCCACGACGGGGAAAAAACACTTTGCCTTTACCTCATCACGGATTTCCCGGAGTACCAGGGAGGATGAAGATGCAGCGCACAAGAAAAAGTAGTAGCATACTGGCGGCGGTGGTTCTTTTCGCCACGCTTGTTTTTCTCTTTGCCCTCATAAACCGTCCCGCGGGGCATCCCTTGCGTTCTTCCTGGGAATGGTCTTCGCAAGGGCAAACCCGTTCGATTTCGCTTCCCTTCACGCTTTCCCCTTCCGAGGAAGTGGAAGGCGTTTTGTCCAGCCGGATTGCGGTTCAACCCGGGAATTTACTCACCTTTTCTCTTCGCGAAGAGCAGGTAACCGGGGTCTTTCTGGAGAATGCGTCCACCTCCACCCAACTTTTCTCCCCGCAAGGGGATTTCAAGGCCCGGAACCATTCCTTTTTCCTGGTTCCCGAAAGCCTGGAAGCTGGGCAATACGAGCTCCGGGTAGCTGTGAAATCCGCCAACACCATTTCCTTCTTCCTGCCGTACTTGACGAACCTGCAAAGCCTTCAGTCGCGCGTTGCCACCAATGAAATCCTCAAGCAGAACATCTTTTTCGTGGGTCTGGGGATGAGTTTTCTACTGGCGTTCCTGCTTTTTTTCCTGGGTACAGCCTCTTCCCGGTTTCGAAATGCCTACATCTCTTTCAGTGCCGGTGCCTTCTTTGGAGGGGTAGTGTACATCGATTTTCTCGCGCGGAACATGTCCCTCCCCGATGGCCTTTCCTTTTCCGGGATCTTCACTTCGCGCTTCGGAGCGATTTTCACCATCCTATCCATTCTGTGTTTTGCAACGGGAATCGAAGCGTTCTTCGAGAATCGGGTGAAAAAGGCCAAGTACCTGTTGCTTCCCAACTTGCTCTTGGGGTTCCTGATCTTGTGGAACGTCCCGTTTTCCATTGCCATTTCCCTGGTGTGTAACGGTGTAGCACTCGTTTTTTTTGGCTGGAAATATGCCCAAAGAGGCTTTCTCTTTTCCATCACCTTCTGGGTACTGACCCTTTTCGCGGAATTGCTGCAGGGTCTTTTCTTCTCGTTTCCACTCTCTTTCCTGAGCGGATACGGTACCATCGTCCTGGTACTCACGTTGAGCACGGCGCTGATCGCGGATTACCGCAAAACCACCAAGAAACTCTCGGAAACCCTCAAGGAGCTCAGTGCGGCAAACCAGGAAATGGAAGCCATGAACGAAGAACTGGAATCCTCGTACAAGGACCTGGAAGCCACCCTTTCGCGCTTCGAGAACCTGGTCATGGTTACCACCGGGATGATTGAAGCCTCTTCCGACCCGCGGGGAGAGTTCCTTCCCGATTTGCTGGAGAACTCCCTTTCGCTCATTCCCGAGGCGGATTATGGTAGTGTTTCGTTGATCGAGGGAAGTAATTGGCATTTTGCGCACGCCGTGGGGCATGACCTGGAGAAGCTGCGCCAAATCTCCTTTCGCCGTGATTTCTTCTCGCCCCCCATGGAAAGCCCCCGGGCCCGTTTCTTCGATGCAAACGTGTTCCTGGTCGACCAGGTCGAGAGCATGAACGATCACATGCCCCCGGAAATCTCCAAGAGCTACCTGCAGGCGGTTCGCCCCACCAAGCAATCCGCGTTGGTTCTGTTGCGTTCCGACGAGGAGGTAGCGGGGTACCTGACTCTGGATATCGCGAAGGGGAAGAGCAAGCAATTCTCCACCGAATCGCTGAAAGTGCTGGGGGCGCTGGGAAGCGTGGCTTCTGCTTTCCTGGCCTTTCGCCGCTTGGGAAAGCTCGGAGAAGAATTCCAAAAAGAGATCATCCTGGCCATGATCCACCTGATGGAAATCCACGACCAGTACACGCGAGGACATTCGGAAATGGTGGCCCAAATATCGGTGGACATTTCGCGGGCATTGGGGTTTTCAAGCGAAGAATTGGATACCGTCTATTGGGCAGGCCTGATCCACGACATCGGCAAGTTGCTCGTGCCCGCGAACATCCTCAACAAGACCGCCCGGTTGACATCCGAGGAATTCGAGAGCATCAAGATGCACCCGGTTTGGGGGTACGAGGTTGTGCAGCAATCCAAGCACTTGAAGAACATTGCGCCCTACATCCGGCACCACCACGAGCGTTTCGACGGAAAGGGGTATCCCGATGGTCTAAAAGGGGAGCAGATCCCGTTGATTTCGCGCATCATTTGCGTGGCTGACACCTGGGATGCCATGACCCGTGACCGCGCGTACCGCAAGGCGTTGGACCGGGCGGAAGCACGAGAGGAAATCGCCAACAACCGCGGTAGCCAGTTTGATCCAGGCATTGCAGCGGTGTTGCTCGATTTGTTGGACAAGCAGGAGGTTTAGCGTCCTTCCAAGGTTTCCAGTACCTGTTGCAGCTCGGGTGGAAGCGGGGAGCGAAAGAGGAGTCGTTGCGTCTCTTTGCCGGAGCGGTAGGGCAACAGCAATTCGGAGCAATGCAGGAAAGTGCGGGATACCCCCCATTTTTTTGCGTGGGAGTTCCATTCCGGGTTGCCGTACGTGCGGTCCCCCAGTACCGGGTGGCCGATTTGGGACAAGTGCTTCCGAATCTGGTGCTTCCGGCCGGTGGAAATGTCCACCTGGCAAAGGCAAACCACGCCCTGGCTGGTGTGGATTCTCCGGGATGAAACGATCTGGGTATGGGCCTCTTTGCCGTCCAGCGGCAACGTGATGCTTTGGGGCGAAACTTCGCCTGCCACCAACGTGGTGTACGTTTTCTGCACTTCCCGGGATGACAGCAGAGCGGACAACTCCCGGGATGCGGACAGGTTTTTGGCCACCACGAGTATCCCGGACGTGTTCCGGTCCAACCGGTGCACCAAGTAGGGTTGGAACCCTTTTTTCTTCCCGAGATGCATCAGGCCTTCGATGAGCGTGGCCCGGTGCCCCTCCCCCGCTCCGGGGTGCACGGAGATTCCCGCGGGTTTTTCCACCACCAGGAGTTGGTCGTTTTCAAACAACAGCGAAATCTCCATTTTCGTGGGGATAAGCTTGCGTTTCCCCGAAAAATCCCGCTGCATGGCCTGCCGGTGCTCGCTCTTCTCCGGCAGAGTAACCTCCACCACGTCCCCCGTTTGCAACCCGAAAGAAGGTTTCCTTTGCCTCTGTCCGTTGACACGCACGTTTCCCTTACGCAGCAAGGCAAAGATCGAGGAAAGCTGTATCGCGTCCAATTGCTTTCGCAGGAACTTGTCCAAGCGTTTGTAGAGGTTTTCGGGTTGCACGGTGAAGGTGCGTTTCAAAACGTTCCTCTCTTCTTGCTTCCGCGCACCTGCTTGAGATCGCGGACCAACTTGGCAATGGCGTACAGGATCACGATGAATTCCAAGCGCCCCAGGAACATCCCGGTTGTTTCCACCCAGATGATGGAAAGAGGGGCACTGGTGGAAGTGATACCCACCGAAAGGCCCACGGTGGAAAGCGCTGAGGCAAATTCGAAAGCCGAGGATTTGAGATCGTGCCCGTAGGAAGCGAGCCATCCCACCCCCACCGCAAACGTCAAGAAGTACAAGGTGAAGTACAGAAGGATGTTTTTCAGCAGCGCGTCGTCCAGCGGGATCTTCTTGGCACCCTTGTACACCTGGAAATGCTTGACCGTACCCTTGGGGAGGAAGAAAAGCTGGATTTCCACCCAAATGGCCTTGAAAACCACGAAAATCCGCAGAAGCTTCAATCCTCCCGAGGTGGAATCCATCATGCCCCCAAAAATCATCAGCAAGGTAAGGAGAAACATGGGGAAAGGAAGCCAATTCGCGAAGCCCACCGTAGAAAAACCCGTACCGGTCAACGCGGAAACACCTTGGAAAATGGCGTGACGGACGGCTTGGCCCGTATGGGAGAAGGTGGATCCCGCGAGTCCAAATACCAAAAGTGGAAGGAAAACCGCCAAAACGAAAAGGTATGTCCATGGCTCGGGGTTTCGGCGGAAGTCTTTCCAATTTCCCTTCCAGGCGAGGTAATGGATGCCGAAGCCCGTTGTTCCCAGCGTCATCAGCACAAGCGAGACCATCTCGATGGGAAGGCTTTGGAAACTACCCAAGCTGTCGTTGCGCGTCGAGAAACCACCGGTTGCCAAAGCAGTCAAGGAATGGTTCAACGCATCGAAAAGGCCCATCCCCGCCACGGCAAAGGCAAGAAACCCCGCAACGGCATACACGAGGTAAATGCGAATGATCATCCGGGCGGATCTCTTGATGTTCGGCAGCAAGTTGTCCACACGCCCCTCGGCATTATATACACCCGCGCTTACCCCCCCGCCAACGGTCGAGACCATCAAAATGGCAAACCCTGCCCCCCCGACGAACTGGGTCAGGCTCCTCCAGAAAAGGAGGAGCTTGGAAACCCGCGACACATCCACCAGGGTCAAGCCGGTGGTTGTCCAACCACTGGTACTCTCGAAAATGGCGTGGGAGAAGCTAAGCGTTTGGGAGAAGAGGAAGGGTAACGCGGAAAAAAAGATCGCTCCCATCCAGGTGAACAGAACAATGATGGCTCCTTCCTGCACGGTGAGCTGGTTTTCCTTGGAAGCTTTTTGGAAGGGAACCCAAAGCAGAAGACCCGTGGAAAAGGAGAGGAGGGAACTGGCAAGGAAAGGCCAGCTGTTTTTCCATTCCTCGGGGAAAAAGAAGCAGAGGAACAAGGGGAAGAGCAAGATCCCACTGAACATCAGGAAAAGCCAGCCCAAACGCTTGCAGATGGTTTGGTACTTTTCCCGCAGGATCTGGGAGTAGCTCATTTGTTCTTGATTCCCGTGAGCACTTCCACCACTTCTGAATGCAAGAGGGGAAGCGTCATGATCCAAAGGAGGTCTCCGGGGAGAATTTCGGTTTCCCCGTTGGGTACGAAGGGTTCTTGTCGACCAGAAATGAAACCCACGATGGCACCGGTGGGAAGGTCGATATCTTTCAAAGCCATATTGCATGCGGGGGAGTCGGGCTGGATTTGAATTTGCATCAACTCGATCTTGCCCTCTTCGAAGGACATCACGGTGCGCACTTCCTCCGGGGCAATGCTCAAATCGATGTTGCTGGAGAGCATATCGGTCATGCTGATGACGTGGGGAAGGTGCAATTTCGCGGTGAACATTTCCTTGTTTCTGGGGTTGTTCAAAAGGGTGAACACCTTGTCCATGTGGAACACCTTGAGCGCGAGCTGGGAAATGATCAGGTTATCTTGGTCCATGGGCGTCAGGGCGACAAGGATATCGTTGGGGAAAATTTCTGCCTTCTTCAACGTCTCGGGCTGCGTGGCATCGGCATGTATCACCGTGGCTTTCAGGGAACGGGAGAAAATCTCGCACAATTCACGGTCCTTGTTGATGATCACCACGTTCAAGTCCCGCATGATCAAGGCGTTCGCCAGGTTGAACGTTACCTTGTTTCCCCCCGCCAGGATGACCTTCACGCTTCCTCCTTCGGCGAGTGCGGGATCTTGCTCATCAACGCATCGTGGGCGAGTTCCATGGGTGAAATGGTTTTGATCTGGAATTGCTCGAAAAGGGGAAGGTTATCGGGGTCATACACGCGGGAAATCACCAGGTTCACATCGAAACCTTCCTTCGCGACTTGCGAAACCATGAAATTGGTGTTGTCGTCGTCCGTGAGAGCAAGCACCAAGTTGGCCTGTTCCATTTTCGCCTCCTTGAGGGTATCCACGGAGGTGGCGTCGCCCTCCATTTGGAAGCCGGAAAACTGGGGAGGAAGATGCTCGAAGTTCTTCTTGTCCAGGTCGATGATCACCACGTTTTCTCCACGGTCGGAAAGGGCCCCGGCCACTTTGGAACCCAACCGACCACAGCCCACGATGATCACGTACCATTCCTTCGCGGTTTTTTTCATGATCGTTCCTCCCATTCGCGCAGTTTCCGCGAAGCGGGTTCATAGCCTTCATCCAGTGCGAGGGCGGCCTTCAAGTGTTTTTTGGCCGCATCAAGCAACGGCAACTCTTCCGCGTTTCTTTGGCCTTGCAAAAGCGAGGCTTTGTTCTGCCGCGCTTCGAGGCTGAGTGCCATCAGGAAATGGGGGATGGGGGAGGAGGGGAAACGTTGGAACAGCTTCGAAATAAAGGAATCCGCATCGGGGAAGGCACTTTGTTCGATCAATCCTTTCACCAAGTTGGAAGTTTCCTTCAAATCAATACGGTTCTGGTTCATCAATTCCACCGCGCTCTTGATTTCGTCGGGGGAAAACGGCTTGGAAATGAACGTCAAAATACCCAGTTGGAAGGCCTCGACCACGGGTTCAATATCCCGAACTGCGGAAACCATGATGGTTGGAAGCGATTTGCGCTCTTCAGCAAGTGCACGAAGCAGTGCCAGGCCATCCATGCCCGGCATACGCAAATCGGTGAACATCCCCCAAAAGTCCGCTTTTTGCGCAAGGAGCATTACCAAGGCTTCCTGACCGTTGGAAGCGGTATTCACCTCGTACCCCATTTCTTCCAGGGTTGCACGGATTTTCTTTTGGATGTTCATTTCGTCGTCAACAACAAGGTACTTTGCCATAATCCTCCCTACGGCTTGATTCGGTACAAGGTTCTGGGGAACGGAATGGCCTCCCGGATGTGGTGAATGCCGCTAATCCAAGAAATCGTACGTTCCATCCCCATGCCAAAACCACTGTGGGGTACGGAACCATATTTGCGCAGATCCAGGTACCAATCGTAGGAGTCCAAAGGCAGTCCATTTTCTTCGATGCGCTGCACCAACAAATCAAAATCGTGGATGCGCTGCGACGCGCCGATGATTTCGCCGTACCCCTCTGGGGCGAGCATATCGTCGCACAGAACCACTTCGGGCCTTTGGGGGTCGGGCTGCATGTAAAATGCCTTGGCCTTCGCGGGGTAGCAGGTAACCATCACCGGGCGATCAAAGGCGTTGGAAATCTCGCTTTCGTGCTCTGCACCCAGGTCATCTCCCCAGCGGATATCGTATCCCTTTTCTTGGAGCATCCGCACCGAATCGTCGTACGACACGCGGGGGAAAGGTGCTTTCACTGATTCCAGCTTGGAGAGGTCTCTTCCCAGGGCTTGCAAGTCGGGGGCGGCCGTTTGCAACACCTGGGCCACCACGAAACTCACGAGCTCCTCTTGCAGGCGCATGTTATCCTCGTGGTCGAAGAAAGCCACCTCGGCTTCGTTCATCCAAAACTCCGTGAGATGCCGACGCGTTTTGGATTTCTCGGCACGGAAAGTGGGACCCAGGTTATACACTTTTCCCAACGAAACGCAGGCTGCCTCAAGGTACAGCTGGCCCGTTTGGGCAAGGAAGGCCTTACCGTACTCGAAGTAGTCCAACTGGAACAGGTTTCCCGCCGCCTCCCCGATGGCCCCGGTGAAGATGGGAGTATCCACGAGCACGAAATCGTTTCGGCGATAGAAATCCCTGGTGGCATTGATCACGGCATCACGAACGCGCAGCAGGTGGTACTGCTGGCGGGAACGAATCCAAAGATGCCGGTGCTCCATTAGGAATTCCACCCCGTGTTCCTTTTTGCTGATGGGATACTCTTCCTGCGGGTTTTGCACGACTTGCAGCGAAACCACATCTAGTTCCACTCCATTGGGAGAGCGCGTATCTTCCCGTGGAATACCGTGCAAAACGAGCGAAGATTCGGTTTTACAGCCCTTGGCTTCCTGGAAGAGCTCGGGATCCACCTGGGACTTTTCCATGATTCCCTGCACGAACCCCGTGCCGTCGCGGATTTGCAAGAAGTGGATCTTACCGCTCGAACGTTTGTTGAACAGCCATCCACGAATTTCTACTTGCTGGCCCAAGTGCTTTTTCAGGTCACGAATGTATACCCACACAAGCTTCACCCCACTTCGAAAAATCTCCGCTATTATAACACGGCAAAGAGGGTTTGGAAACCAAACCAACTCTCCCCAAAAAATGGTACAATGTGCAGGAAAGGAAGGGATCGCCGTGGATTTTGAGCAACCCATGTACCATCGCACCGTTCTTGCGCGGGAAGCCGTGGATCTTCTCGTGACAAAGCCCGATGGAGTGTACCTCGATTGTACGTTTGGCGAAGGAGGGCACTCGCTGGAAATTGCCCGGAAGCTACAAGCGTCGGGTGGGGTTTTGATTGGCATCGATAAGGATGTAGAGATCCTGCATTACGGTGAAAAACGTTTACAGGAATTTGGATTCCAGAAATTGCATCTCTTTCGCGCGAACTACACCGATATGGACCTGGTGATCCGCGGCCTGGGGTTCCGGAAAATCGACGGGGTGCTCTTCGATTTGGGTGTTTCCTCCTTCCAACTGGATACACAGTCCCGGGGTTTTTCGTTCCAAAACGAAGCCCCTCTTGATATGCGCATGGATACACAATCCAAGCGTACAGCCCGCAGCGTGGTGAACACTTTCCCTCCCCCGGAACTGGAACGGATTCTCCGCGAGTACGGCGAAGAGCGTTTCGCGCGTTCCATTACGCGAAGGATCGTGGAAAACCGCCCTCTCCACACCACCGCGGACCTCGTTCGCTGCGTGCGGGAAGGAATACCCGCCAAAGTGCGCCACAAGATGAAGAAGCACTTCGCAACGCGCACATTCCAGGCGATACGTATCGCGGTAAATGGCGAATTGGAAGAGCTGGCGAATGGATTGGACAAATCCTTGCATATTCTGGATAAAGGTGGTAGAATAATTGTGATCTCGTTTCACTCCCTGGAGGATCGGCTTGTAAAGCACTTTTTTCGCTCCCAGCAAGATTCTTTTCTGCGTATCTTAACGGCAAAGCCAATCACCCCCGGGGAACCTGAAGTGGAGGCAAATCCGCGATCCAGAAGTGCCAAGATGCGTGCTGCACAACGATTGTAATCTTTATTTCTTATTTTTTCTTTTTTTGGGGTTTTGAAATGGGGGGGGTTTTCCTTGGAACGTGAACTCAGAAGCTCAACCGTGAATGTGCCGGTCCAGAACCCGGTTCTGGAGCAAGAGCAAACTCTTTCGCCAAGCCGACTAACCGCAATCCTTGCCTTTGCAGGTAAAACCTTGCTGCTCTCCGTGATCCTTTTTTGTTCCTTTTTCCTTCCCTTCTACTTTGGCTTGGAAACCTCGCGGATGAAGGATGAATCGGCCAAGAAACAAATCCAAATTCGACAGATGGACCTGCAGATTTCCGAGCTGGATCGCAAAATTGAAGCCTACAGTGACATGATTTTGCTCAAGCAAAGGGCTTTCGACTACGGCCAACAGTGATCGAAAAGCGCGTTCGCATCGTTACCACGTTCTTCCTTCTTTTCATCCTTGTGCTGCTCGGCCGGAGTTTCTTCCTTTCCCTACAACCCGTATCCCCCGCGGGCCAAAGGACCGGTCTCTACAAGGTATACCCGCAAAGAGGCATCATCTACGACGCCATGGGTGTTCCCCTCGTCAATAACGCGCACCAGTACATCTACTACTTCGACAGTGGCTACTTCCAACGCCAATTGGATCTGGAACGCGTGGATCCGGACGTGGTGCTTTCCCAAGTACACTCTTTTTTTGGGTACGACCCCCAAGAACTCCAACAGAAGCGGCAGAGCATGCCGTTTGTTCCCGTGGGAAAAACCAGCCAGCCAAGGGAGGACATTCCTTCCCCCCTTTCCCTTTTCATTTCCGTGGACCATTCCAACATACGCGGAATCTTGTACCCGGAAATGCAGCAAATCATTGGCAAGGTGGATTCGTTTGGGAGCGGCGTGAATGGGTTGGAACACAAGTGGGACACCATTCTCGCACCCAAAGGAGAGGGAACCCTTTCGTTTGGTGTGAAAGGCGACTGGCTCCTTCTGGGGGACCACGTGGATTTCATTCCTGCGCAAAACGGGCAAGACCTGAACCTTTCCGTGGACTTGCGCTTCCAGCAGCTGCTGAAGAACGCGTTGGAAGAAGGGCTGGAAAAGTACCATGCGGAAAGTGCCTTGGGCATCATCATGGAGGCGAAGACGGGAAAAATCCGCGCCATGTATTCCACGCTTCCCTACAACGACGCGATCATGGGATTGTACGAACCCGGTTCCGCTCTCAAGCCCTTTATTTTTGCGCTGGCACTCAAGTACGACCTGCACGATCTGGATCGCATTTTCTCCTGTACGGGGAAAATCCGTCCCTTTTCCGACCTTCCCACCGTGATCGGTGATACGCACGTACATGGAGACATCGACCTGGATACGGCGCTTGCCGAATCGTGCAACGTGGCCACCGTGGAACTGGCCAAGCAATTTCTCGAGGAGCAAGATGATTGGACCTATTTTCGCGAACTGCGCTTGCTGGGATTCGGAAGCAAAAGTGGAATCGAACTTCCCGACGAAATCAACGGGATCCTCCACGTTCCACCCGATTGGAACCGTCTCACGGGAGTGCAGATGGCCATCGGCCAAGGGATAGGGGTCACAGGAATCCAGTTGGTTTCCGCGATCAACACCCTGGCAAACGATGGCGTGTACATTTCGCCCACCATCCTTCGGGACCGCACAACCCCAGCCCAAACACGCACGTTGTATTCCCAGGATGTTGTCCAGAGGGTCCGCGCAATGATGCAGCAAGTGGTGGATTCGGGGACCGGGATTTCCGCGCAGGTACCAGGGATCTCTATCGGTGGGAAAACAGGAACCGCCCAAAAAGCCGAAGCGGGGATCGGGTACGTGCAGGGGAAGTACGTTTCCAGTTTCGTGGGGTTTTTCCCCGTGGAGGATCCCATCTACACCGTCCTGATCTCCGTGGATGAGCCTGAAGGCGACGTGTACTACGGGGGAGATGTGGCCGCGCCCATTTTCCAAAAGGTGGTCAAGCAGATCCTTGCCATCGTGAACCAGCCCCAGGATCCGGAACCGAAACCCATCGTGGTGAAAACATGGACGCTACCAGATTTCCACGGTTTTTCGCGCAAGGATGTATTGGACATTTTGCGTGTGCATCCCATGGGTACCGAAAACATCCGTTTCCGGGGAGAAGGGGTGGTGGTGCAACAGGATCCCCTCCCCAACACGCCCATTGAGGATGTAACCCAGTTGGTCCTAACCCTTTCGAACGAAGGTGATTTCGATGTGCCCTGAAATGAATACCCAAATCGGGAAGACCCTTTTCAAGGATATGAACTGGCGCGGACTGCGTCCGCTCCAAAAAAAGAGCTTTTCGGCCATAAGCCAAGGAAACAACACCCTGATCACCGCGGGAACCGCTTCCGGCAAAACGGAGGCTGCACTGTTACCCGTTCTTTCCATGCTGGTTTCCGACCCGGAGCTTGCCCATTCCAACTCCCCGGTGGCGTTGTACATCGCCCCGCTGAAAGCCCTGATCAATGATATCTTTGCCCGCCTGCAAAAGTTGGCCCAAAGGAGTCCGCTCAAGGTGTTTTCGTGGCATTCGGACGTGGAGAGTGCGGAGAAAAGCCTGGCGCTGCAAAAATCCTCCATCCTTGTCACGACCCCGGAATCCATCGAAGGCATGTTCGTGTCGAAAAAAGTGGACCCCCGTCTCTTCTTCCAAAACCTACGTTTCCTGTTGATCGATGAGTTACACGCGTTGATTTCCGGTCCCCGGGGAGCCCAACTTTCCTCGTTGATGGAGCGCTTGGAAGACATCAGCCGTTTCCCCGTACAGAGGGTGGCGATGAGCGCCACCATTGGCAATCCTCCCGAGGTGTTGCACTGGTTACGCGGGGGAAATCCCCGTCCGTGCCTCCACGTGCACGACGAAGCATCTTCCCAGAAGAGGGTGTGGGTGCGCGAGAAAAGCCTGGAGAAACTGGTTTCCGATCTCGAAGAAATGATGACGCACCAGGGAAAGGGCATCCTGTTCACATCGAGCAAGCAGGAGGCGGAATTGCTGTATCACTACTTGCGCGAAAACGGTTTTCCCTGTTTGCTGCATCACGGTTCCATTGGCAAGGAAATCCGTGAAAAGACGGAAATCCTGTTCAAAACATCTCCCAGTATCAAGATCATGATCGCTACCACCACGCTGGAAATGGGGATTGATATCGGCGATGTCTCCTACGTTTTCTTCTACTCCGTTCCGCGTTCCGCGGCATCGTTCATGCAACGCTTGGGAAGGGCTGGGCGAAAAGTGGGGGTGGCAAAAGCGTTGGTGTACGTGCCCACCGACTCGGAAAACCGGGAAAAAATGGCGCAAGAGCACCTCTTTTTGTTTGGAAACCTGCAACTGCTGCTGGATGGCGAAGTGGAACCCCTGGCCATTTCGGATTTTTACCCCCAGATCCTCGCGCACCAATTGCTTTCCATGGTACTGGAAAAGGGGAAGATCCCGCTCCAACAAATCGGGGTATTGCGCAACGCTTTTCCATTCCAGGCCATCACGCCGGACGTTCTCCAAAAGGAGTTGGATTTCCTCCAAGAGCAAAACTGGATCTTCGTGCGGGAGGGAGAGATTCGACTGGGTACGCAGGCTGCGAACAAGTTGAGTGGGATGGGGTTGGGAGACTTCGTGAGCGTGTTCCAAACGGGAAAGGAATTCCGGGTTTTCCACGGAAGCAAGGAAATTGGAAAGATCCATTCCGCCACGTTCGCCTCGGCGGAGAAACTGGCATCGGCAGGCATGAACCGGAGCTTCATCCTTGCCGGGCGCGCCTGGAAGATCGTGAAAGCCGATCTCCAACAGAAAACCGTGCAGGTAGAACCCGACCGTTCGGGGATCAAACCCCTCTGGCTCGGGCAGGGAGAGTTGGTTGCCTATCGTTTTGCGGATGCCATCGGTCGATTCCTGCTGAATCCCCCGTTTGCCGATTTCCAGGGGGAATCCAAGCATATCAAGGTGGATCCAGAGGTGCAAGACGCCTTACTGCAAACCATGGACGAGGAAAAGGAGCACTTGCAGCAGGGGGAGAGTTGGAGCCTGCGGGCCATCCAGAAAAAACGATCGGTGGATCTGGTGTTGTACAATTACTCCGGCGATCTGTTTAACCTGCTTCTGTCCCTATTGCTCCCGTTCTTTGAACCCTCCATCCGGAACGTTCGTTGGAACTACAGGGGGCTGCGCTTCCGGAGTCAATCTGCGCCGGACATGGATGCGCTACTTTCCTGGCTCGTGCACATGGATTTTTCCGCGTTCGAAGAGAAGATGAACCAAGTGGAGGAGCAAGCCATGCAAAAAGTGGGGGAAAAGATCTTCCAAGATTCCTGCACTTCGTTCATTCCCTACGACTTGTACCTGCAAGCCGTGGTTCGCGTTCTGTGGAAAGCTATGCAGGAAGCACTCAAGTCCCTTGGGTCCCAATCCCAGCTGGAACAGCAAAAGGAAGTCGTTTGATGCCCCACCGCTTCTTCTGCGATCGAAACGAGGGCCAAGAGGCAACTTTCGACCAGCAGGAAGCCCAGCACCTTCGTGTGCTGCGCAAAAAAAGCGGGGATTCCTTGGAATGGACCGACGGAAAGGGAAACGTGTTCCAGGGGGTGCTCCAGGAACTTCGCAAGGACTGCGCGCGTGTTCGGATCCAAAAGGGGGAGATGGACCTTTCCCGGGAGCCGAGTTGTGTGCTGCACCTTTTCCTGGCCAATGCCAAGTGGCCACGCCAATCCCTGCTCTTGGAAAAGGCCACCGAACTGGGAGCGCGCGGGATTACCATTTTCCCCTCGGAACGCTCCATCCGGGATCGCGAAAAGAGCCAAAGGTGCAAACTCGTCGTGCGAAAAGCGCTCAAACAATGCGGTGGAACGCTTCTTCCCGAACTTTGCTTTCCCGGTTCCTTCGAAGATTTCCTGCATTCCATCCCGCCAGGGGTGACACTCTACCACTTGGACCCACTTGCAACCCATACTCTCCCCGATGTTCCGGAAACCGGAAAAATCGGTCTGGTACTCGGACCCGAGGGAGGGTTTTCCGAGCCGGAAAAAAAACAACTGGAGAACCGGGGTGCCCGGTCCATCCAGTTGGGAAAACGAATCCTTCGCTTGGAAACCGCAGCGATCGCTGCGCTATCCTTTTTTTTCCTCCGCCAAGGGTGACAGCGGAACGGGTTTTTCCTGCACGAATGGGTGTGCCGCCGAGAAATCTTTCAACCCGTTTCCCGTATTGATCAAAACCACGCGGGAAGAACGGGGAAGTTTCCCCTGTTGTTGGAGTTCTTGCAGGCCGGCAAGGCAAGCTGCTCCCGCGGGTTCTGCAAAGATCCCCGTGCTGCGGGCGAGCTCCACGATGGCATTTCCGATTTGCTCGTCGGACACGCTCACGAAGAACCCGCCATTTCGCCGCGCGTAGGTACAAGCCTTCAGCACGTCACGGGGTTTTCCCACCGCGATGGAATCCGCCAAGCTGTGGGCATCGGCTACATCCTGAACCCCGAAAGGCTCCCCGGCTTCGAAAGCCCGCAAAACGGCGTTTGCGCCTTGCGCTTGTACCCCCACTACCACGGGAACCCGTTGGACCAAACCACATTCCCGCAAGTCTTCAAACCCCTTGATCACGCTGCTGAAAACGGTTCCATCTCCCACGCTCACCAGCACCAAGTCGGGAACCGCCCAACCCATTTGCCAGGCGATCTCCAGGGCAACGCTTTTCTTGCCTTCCAGCAAAAAGGGGTTAATCGCGGAGTTTCGGCAATACCATCCCTGTGCAAATCCCTTTTGCAGCGAAAGATCAAAGGCCTGGTCGTAGCTTCCCTGCACCGAGAACACCTCCGCTCCGAAAACCAGCAGCTGCGCAATTTTGGCGCGGGGGGCCTTTTCGGGTACGAACAGATGTGCCTTGATTCCCGCAGGGGCGCACAACCCGGCCAACGAGCTCGCAGCGTTTCCCGTGGAAGCAGCGAACACGTGTTTCTTTCCGAATTGGCGCGCCCGAGAGATGGCAACGGCGCTTGCGCGGTCTTTCAAGGAGGCGGTGGGGTTCTTTCCATCGTCTTTCACCCATACCTCCTGTACCTGGTAACGGTCCGACAGGCGTGGCGCGGGCACCAGGGGGGTATCTCCCACGGGGAGCTCCCGGAAAAAAAGGGCGGGGTCCACGGGAAGAAACTCTATCCATTTCTCCAGGCCCGGCTTCTCCGGGTAAACACGGGGTTTTTGCCGCTTCCAGTTAAACACAACTTCCAGGGTGCCCAGGCGATCCCCGCAGGCCTCACACGTATACCGTTCCAAGGTGGGATCGTACGACTTGCCACAATGCAGGCAGCGCAGGGCGTAGTGCCCGGTTGCACTCATTCGAACACCCCGGAAATGGCATGAACCGGGCAGCGACTCTGGCACAGCCCGCAGCCGAAGCATTCGTCGCTGTTGCACGAAACGCCCTCGCTGGTCATCTCCAAGGCGAAGTAGGGACAGTTGTCCACGCAAAGGTTGCAGCGCGTGCAGCGATCGTTGTCGATACGCGGCGTACGTCGTTCATAAAGCGGCTGCGTGTTGGCCTGCAGTGCTTGCCCGCGGATGTGCTGCAACTTTTCGATGCCGTGTTTCTGCATTTCGTGGGGAAGAGCGGACAGGATCTTGGCATACAGCGTTTTTCCCCGAAGCATGGCCGCAGAAAGCATTTGGACGGCGCTGGCCCCCGCGCGGAGAAACGCGATCACGTCCGATGCGCTGGCAATCCCCCCGGTTCCGATGATGGGGATGTCCACGTGGGTGGCTACTTTCCGGATAATGGCCAGTGCGATGGGCTTGATCACGGGTCCGGAAACCCAGCCAAAGCCTTCGTCGCTCCCCAACGGTGAGTTGGTCGAAAACGTGCCCAATGGATAGGCAGGACCCAAGGAGTTGATGGCAACCACACCGTATCCACCGTTTTCTTTCACCATCTGGGCAAATTCCACCGGATCGGGGATATGCGGACTCATCTTGATGAAAACGGGTTTCGACGTAATGGAGGAAGCGCTTCGCACGGTTCTGGCGATGGGTTCCAAGCTTTTCCCGAGGTAATGGGTGGAAAGCTCGAATGCTGCGGCGAATTTTTCGAAGCGGGGAAGCAACGAAACGATTTCCTCCTCCTTGTATCCCAGGGACACGAATAGAGGTTGGGAAAGGTCCGTGAGCCCTGGAAAAAACTCTTCTTCCCATTTCTCGGGACCATACTCGGACCATAATTCCGCGTTGTACACGCGATCCCGCTCCGCGAGAATACAGGGCCGCGGGACCTGCGCGGGTTTCACGCTAATCGTTTTGGAAACCAGGCCCCCAACCCCTTGCTCGGCCAGGAACCGGATTTTGCGCGCATCCCCCACCAGCGGCCCGGAAGCGGGCATGAGTGGGTTTTCCAAGAACAGGCGATCTCCGAGTTGCACGTGCATATCCGGTGAAGCCATGTTGCTCACCCCTTTCGCTTATTCACCGTAACGCTTCTCAAACACCTTCAGCAATCCGGGATTATTGGCGACAACATCCAAAGCATAGCGGGCGTGATCCTTGGCGTACCCATTTCCCACGATCATGTCCACGTCCTTCCCAACACCTTCCGCGCCCAGCGCTGCCTTTGTGAAACTCGTGGCCATGGAAAAGAAGTACACCTTTCCGCGGTGTTTCGTGGACAGGATACAAGCCATTTCGGTGTTGGGCGCGTTGACCACGTTGATCGTCACGTCGCACAGCTCTCCGTCCGTGGCGTCGTGGATCATGTGGTACACCCCCACTGCATCCGTGGCGTCGACCTGCAGGATGGCATCGAACAACCCGGTTTTCTCCACTTCCTCGCGCTTGTTATTGTGGTGAATCAACCCGATGAGTTTGCCCACGTTGCCGATTGTCTGGCGGGCGACGGTGCTGCAGAGCAAACCGGATTTCCCCGCTGCGCCCATCACCATCACGGTATCTCCCGGGCGAACCAGTCGGGCCGTTTGGATGGGAGCACCCGCCACATCCAGGATAGAAAGGGCAAGGGGTTCGGACATGGTGGCGGGAAGCTTGGCCAGAACACCGCTCTCGAAAAGCACGGCCTTGGCCTCCACTTCCACTTGCTCGCGGTCCAGGTGCACTTTCAAGATGCGGTCGATCTTGAGGGGAGTGAGCGAAAGGGAAACCAGCGAGGCCACCTTGTCACCCACGCGCACCCCGTGTTTTTGGGCCATGTTCTTGGAGATGCGGGCCACCGTTCCCACCAGCATTCCCCCCGACCCGGTCACGGGATTGTGCATCTTGCCTCTTTCTTGCACCACCTGGAGGATCTTTGCCGCCACCTTCTCCTCCTCGCTCCCCACTTCTTCCTTGATCTGTCGGAACGAAGCCGAATCGATGTTCAGGCGTGTCACGTCGATGATGATCTCGTTTTCGTAATCGTGGTCCATGTTGTTATCAAGTTTCCAGGCGGGTTGGGGAAGACTCCCCTTCGGATCGATAACCCGGTGGGAACCAAAAGGACATGTGGACAAACCGTTTCCTCCTCTCAAAGGTTAAAAAAGAATCTCGATCGAAAAATCCTGCACTTGCGCCGCGAATTCATTCTGCAGCCAATTCTGCCATAACTCGAACCGTTTCATCATTTCCACCTGGGCCTTTTGGTCGGAGGTCAGGGTATCTGGAGATATCTCCGCCTTGCCAAATTCGATGACCAAAAGAATGTGGTAGCCCAGCGGAGAGAGAATGGGCCCCACCACGTTTCCTTCCTTTTCCCCGAAGGCAACGTCGAATTGGGGGAAAACCCCTTTCTCGATCCAACCCAGGTCTCCCCCGTTGTCGCGTGTCAACTCGTCGATGGAAAAAATGCGTGCTGCTTCCTCGAAACCCAGTTGGCCAATGGCATCCAGCGCCTGAATGGCATCCATTTGAGTACTGACAAGGATATGCGCCAGGTGCACGGATTGTAAGCCACTTGCCGGCTCCTCCAGGTCTGGAAGGAATTTTTGCACGTCTGCGGTGGTGACGGAAACCCGGGGAAAGAGTACGTTCATCAATTCGAGTGTGGCCAATGCCACCTTTCTCTTGAATTCCAGGTGCCTTTGGTACGATACCAAGCTGTCGTAGCCCTGGGTGATGATGTACTTCTCGAACTCGTTTCGGTTCAGGTTGTTTTCTTCCAGCAAGGTCTGCACCTGGTTTTCCACGAAATCCGCGATCTGGTCTTCCGAAAGCGCTACCCCGTGCTTCTTTGCCAGCTCCAGCAACACGAATGCGTCAACCAGGTTCTCCAAAACCACCCGCTTGTATTCCACCAAGAAGTCATACCCCGCCTGCGTTCCCATGAGTACATCGTAGAAATTCTGGTTCGTTTGCTTGATTTTCAGAAGCGTTAAGGGTAAATTGGCTTCCAGGTCCAGCAACTCCGACAGGATCGCCGTGCCATTCACACGCGCCACCACAGCAGTGGGGTTCAAATCCAACAGGTTGTCCGAGGCAAACGAGAGCAGCGCGCCACCACAACACAAAAGCATAAGCGAAAGGAACACTCTTTTCAATTTGATTCACCGTCCTACGTTCAATTTTCCCCTTTTGTGCACGAAACAGTTGGAAAAGGATCAGGGAGAGACGTGGAAGTGCTGTGATTGCACCAGTTCCATGATTTTCTCGTAACTGGCATCTTCCCACTTTTCTCCCGTCATGACGTTGTTCTTCCAGTCCTCCAGCCATTTTTCGTCGAACGTCCCATTTCTCCAGGAATACTCGTACAAGTTCGTGATTTGTTCCAGGAACTGCTCATGCTTTGCCAAGAGTTCCTGGAAGGCAGAAACGTACGATTCCATGCGCTTGCGCTCGGATTCCTTGAGGTAGGGGTTATTTTCCAAATCCGCGCGGTTCCACTCGTAGGAGGGGGTAAGCAGTGAAATCCCGTCCCGCAAGACCATCAAGCTCTCCTGGTACATTTCCTTTTCCAAGAAGAACTGGGCGAGATGCGCGTACACAGCAGCGATATCATCGGGAACACCCTGCTGCTGGACGTTGTGCATTGCCTCAGCTGCCCATACACGCTTTTCGGCGACTTCCTTGATTTTGGGATACACCTCGTTGATGGAACGGGAGCTGATCAACTTCTCGATGTATTCCTTGTAAATATCCTCCCAATCGGGGAAGGATTGCCAGTTTGCCGGAAGGATGAAAATGGCGGTATCGTACCATTTCTGGAAATTCTCGAAGGCCTGTGCTTCTTGCACGCGATGCTGGGTGGCCAGCTCGATAAACTGCTTCTCCCACTGGGGATACCGCTTGGCAAGGTCGAGGTAGGCATTGGTCAGGTGTTCCAGGATCACCATTAACTGGTTACTAAAGGTTCCCGCGATGCGGTAGGAGTTTTTCTCGTTGAAGCACAGGAAGGAAGTCTCGAAGTAATCCAGCGCGTCTTGGTACATTTTCACCTGGATCCACAACGCGATCAAGGTGCCTTTCCACATCGATTCCAGTTGCGCATCGGTTGCGCCCAGTTTTTGGAACGTGGCCACGTCTGCAGCCAAGGGCAAATCGCGAAGCGAAGGTTCGATGAAGCGCGTGTCCGGGCGATCCTCCACGAACACTTGCTGCATCATCTGCAACACGGGGGTTTGCCCCTGCGTTTCCTGCAGCAAGAGGTCCTTTCGTTCGCTACGTACCATCATCAGCGCAAGGTAGAAGAGGCTTTTCCCGTAGTAGTCCGCCGATTCCAAGCTGCTCGAGAAATTATCCAGTGCGCGGTTGTAGATCCGAAATCCCTCGTTTTGGATTTGCTGCTTCTGTTGCTCCAGCTGGTCCAAGTACCCCTGCAGCCTTTCCAGCTCTTGGGTGTATGCCTTGGAGAGGTCCTGTAGCCAGCGCAGCTCCAACACGTTCATCTCGGATTCGCTGAGGTTCTTGGGAGCGGAAGCGCGCCGTTGCTGCAGGTAGGTTTGCTGGTCGAAAACCGCATACTCCCCGGTGCGGTTGGCCAGCTCCTCCATTTTTCCGCGGATCATGCTTTCGTTCTTGGCGGCCTCATCCTCGTAGGGTTGCAACTGCGAGAGCGTGGAATAAAAACCGTTTCCCTGCTTGAAGAACGATTCTGCCATCATGCTGTTGTACTTCAGGTTGCCCGCGACGATGCCCAACGCGATGATTCCCGCCAGCAGGAGCCAAACCCAAAGGGCCTTGGGCTTCAACCGGAAAGCCAGAAAGCCCTTTTTGTTGAAATACGACCCAAATCCCAGCCCCCCCATCGTGATTGCCCAAAGTTGGTTGGGCAGAAGGTGCAGCGGGAACTCGGTGAAACTGTGCCCCAGGATTTCAATGAAGCCAACAGCAAGGAACATCAGCAGCAGCGCATCATCGGGGTTTTCCTGCATGCGCAGAAGGCGAAAGAACATCCACCCCATCAAAACAAGCGTCACGAGCACGGAAACAATCCCCAGCAGGCCGATCTCTCCCAAAACCTGGAAGTAATCGTTGTGGGTGCGCTTGAAGTTGGACCACGCATCCACGTATTCCGGGTGATCCTGAACCGCCTCTCCCATGTAGGTCACCGCGTCCAACATGTACGTTCCAATGCCAGAGCCGATGATGGGGTTATCCTTCCATTGGTACACCGATGCGAGCCAGGCAAACAAGCGGTGTTTTCCCCCGGTTACCTGGAATCCCCTGTCGTCGAAAATCGAAGCGGTACGCGAAGCCACGTTGGTACCTGGGGAAATGGGGTTGTTCGGCATGGAAAGGATGGTGGGCAAACCGATGGCGACCAGGATGAGCAACCCGATCATGAGCCGATTCGTCCACTTCAAGGTGCGCGCAAACGAGGGGGAAACGGCGCCGATAGCCACGAAATTGTCTTCGCGTTCCCTTTTGCGCGAAACAACGTAGTAGTAGAAACGGAAAACGAAGAACATGGCAAACCCCACGATCAGGGAAAGGAAGACGGCCCGTGTTCCCGCCAGCAACACCACGAGGTAGAACAGAACGAAAGAAACCAGCCCCAGTACCTTGATGGAAAAAATGCTGGTTGCGAAAAGTGGTGTGATCTTCTTTTGTCGGATTTTCCACCCGAAATCGTAGGAGAGGGAGAAGTACACGGCAATGGGTAATAGGGAACCCAGGAAATCGGACACGAAGTTGGGGTTCCCGATCGTGGCCTTCATGTTCAACTTGCCACCTTTTCCGTACGAACCCAGGAAGAAAGAATCACCGGTGTAAAAGTTCATGAGGGCTTCGATCGAAACCAAGAGTCCCGCCACGAGAACCGCGGAAAGGAAGAAGGTGATCTCGCGCTTGGTTTTAAAGAAATTCGAGAAGTACAGCACCATGAAAACGGTGAGGAAGGTGTAGAGGCCGATTTCCAAGGAAAACGGATAGTACCGCGGGTTTTCGGAGAGCACGGTGAAGGTGGACAAAACCGCCGCGATACCAAAAACGAACCATCCCACGTGTGCCCAGGAAACGTAGAAGCTAAGCTGCTTCGTGGCGATCCGCCGGAGAAGGAACGCGCAAATCAGGATCGTCATGAAAATGATCAGGAAAAAGTACTTGGACGTGGAAAATTCGTACGTTAACGTGGGATGCGCGAAAATCGCCACGAAAATGAACGTGAAGTACAAGAAGAGATTCTCAAAAAGCTTCGGACCCGGGAATTTCCATCCCACGGGATCCTTGCCTTTGCTCTGGTTTTTTTTGTTGGCCATACACACCTCCGGGAAGAAAGAACAAAACTACACGCTTATTGTATCACAACCAGTGCCACGGAAATGACGACAAAAAACCACAAAATCATCCACTCAAAGCCCAAAATGGAAAAGGCGAGGGAAGCCTCGTGCAACGAAGAGAGCGGAATGGAAAAAACTGAGAAGGTGTTTTGAAAGGGGGGGAGGGTTTTCACCACCCGCCCGTAGGGATCGACGATTCCGGTGATCCCGTTGTTGGAGACCTGCATACTCCAAGAACGCGTTTCCACGGCACGGAACGGGATTTGGGCGAAATGCAGGGTCAAGGCACGCTCGTTATCGAACCATCCATCGTTGGTGACCACGGCAAAGGCTTGCGCGCCATTCTGCCGGAAACCCTCGAAAACCTCCGGGTAAAACGATTCGAAGCAGATGGGAAAGGCGACCTTCGCTCCCTTGATGGAAAAGGGCAGGTATTCCGGACCTGGCTGGTAATACTCCGAGAACCGCAAGAAACCGAAAATCCCGAAAATGGATTCGAAGGGGAGTGATTCGGTGAACGGGTTCAATTTTCGCTTGGCGTAGAAAAACTCCTCCATGCCTCCTTGGGGCTGGATGCACAGCACCGTGTTGTAGTACAAGGTTTCGTCTGCTCCTTTTTCGTAAACCGGGGAGGGCACTATGAGCGAAAACCCCCGCTCCTGGCTTATGCGCTCCAGTTCTTCGAGCACGGGTGGATACCTTCGGATATCCTGGATGAAAACCGCCTCGGGGAAAACCGCAACGTCCACGGGGTCTTGAAGTTGTTGCAGTTCGCTTTCCAACCGCGCAAGGTTTTCCCGCAGGGTGATGGAGTACTTTTCCTCCGGGCTCATCATCAGTTGGAAAACGGCCACGTCGAGCGTGGGTTCGCTGTTTTCCTGTGACACAGCAGGAAGGAAAATCGAGGAGAGGGGATTGAGCAGGTACACCGCAGCAACCAGGCAAATAGCCGGCCAGATCGAAAAAAGGCTTTTTCGAGAGCGGAATAGGTGGAAGAAAAAGGCATTGGAGAAACCGAGCAACAACAGCAGCACACCGCTCCCCCCGAAACGGGCAAGCTGCAAGATCCCCACTTGGAAAGCGAGCGAATCCGAAAAGCGCATGCCGGGGAAACCCATGGGTCCCCACCCGCGCAACCATTCCGTGCAGAAAAGCAGAAGCGGGATCCAGGCAAGCGCGAGCAATGGATGCTTTCGAAGCCGGTGGCGAAAAAGAGCGAAGAAAACGCCGAAGAGCCCAAAGAACAACGATTCGAAAAGGCACAGTAACACGAAAATGCCCAGCCCCACCACGGGGGGAAACGACTGAAAAACCTGTGGGATATACTTCATGAAAGTGGGCACGATCCAGGAGAACCCCACGCCGAAGTACACCAACCCAAAAAAAAGACCCAACCAAAACCCCTTTGCCGGGGTCTTGGTTTCCAAGGCAAGTAGGAAAAGGGAGAAGCCAAACCATGCAAGGATATGCACACCAAAGCCGGGTTGTGAAAACGCTAACAACCCTGCGGAAACCGCGGTGAGAATCCAGGTCATGAAGCGATCTCGATGGCGCGCGAGAGGGTGTGGACGACCGTTTGTTGCTCTTCCCCATTCAGTTTATTAAAGAAAGGCAAAGCGATGGTTCTTCGCGAAATATCTTCGGTGACGGGGAACATGCCTTCTTGGTACCCAAAGCGTTTCCGATACAACGGTTGCAGGTGAATGGGAGAGAAGTAATTCCGGCAACCGATACCCTCTTCCCGGAGCAGGGCAAGCACACGGTCGCGGTCGATGCCGCGATCCAGGATGACGACGTAGACGAACCAACTCATGCGCGTGGTGTTTGGATGGATGAACAGGCTTTCCACCCCTTGAACCGGTGCCAGCAATTCGCGGTAGCGTTCTGCCACCCTGGCGCGCGCATCGAGGAAAGAATCCAGTTTCTTCACCTGGCAAACCCCCAGCGCGGCCGCAAGCTCGTCCATCCGGAAGTTGAATCCCAATCGCTCGTGTTCCAGCCATGCTTGGCTCGCGCCACGCCCCTGGTTTCGCATGGAGTGGCAAAGCTCCGCAACGTGGGCATCGTCCGTGACGATCATTCCGCCTTCTCCCGTTGTGATCTGCTTGTTGGGGTAAAAGGCAAACGTTCCCGCAATTCCGAATCCCCCGCAGGGTTTTCCCTTGTACAACGAGCCGATGGCTTCACAGGAGTCTTCCACCATGCTCAGGTCATACTCCTGTGCCAAACGTTCCAAGCGCGTGTAATCCGCGGGTTGTCCGAAGACATCGACGGGCAAAATCCCGCGGATCCGCTGCGATCCCTTCAGATCGTGCAAGGTATTTTCCAACGCGGACGGGTCGATGTTCAAGGTCATCGGGTCGATATCCACGAAAACGGGGGTGGCACCTTCAAAGAGGAAGATATTGCTGGAAGCTACGAAGGAAAACGGTGTGGTGACCCAAAAATCCCCTTCGCCCACGCCAATGGATTTGAGTACCAGGCTCAACGCACTGGTTCCGCTGTTCACGGCGATTCCAAAGCGGCGCCCCGCCAGCTGGGCAACAAGTTTCTCGAATTCCTGTACCTGGGGGCCTATACTCAGGATTCCGGAGCGGAGAACGGAAAGAACGAGTTGCTCTTCTTCGGTACCGATATCAGGGGAAGAAAGGGGGATGGTTTTAGGCATTGCTCCCACTCCTTTGCGCAAGCTTTTGGGTTTTCTCGACCAACCCGTTCCGGACACCCGAAAGGGCGATTTGCAAGGCATTCTGAATGGCGAACGCATCCGAGTTGCCATGCGCTTTCACCACGGGAGCGTTCACTCCGAGAATGAAAGCCCCTCCCGTTTGCCGAGGGTCCAGGCGCTTTTTCAGCGCGTGGAAAACGGGTTTCATCAGCAAAGCCCCCAGTTTGGCGAAGATGCCAGCTTGCTTCACCTCTTCTTTCAACGCATCCAAGATGAAACGGGACACGCCCTCCATGGTCTTGAGCGCGATGTTTCCCGACCAGCCGTCCGTCAGAACCAGTTGAAACGTTCCGGAAGTGATATCCCGGCCTTCGGCGAATCCCCCGAAAAGCCCCGAGAATTCCTTGGAAAGAACCTGGAAAGCTTCCTTCACCAGTTCGGTTCCCTTGTCCTCCTCTGTCCCCACGTTCAGGATCGCAATTCGGGGTTGCTTGTCGAACAAATCCTGGTACAACGCAACCCCCAGGTTGGCGAAACCCAGGAAATGTTCGGGTTTGCATTCCAGGTTTGCTCCACTATCGATCAGGAACACCGGACCCGTGGGGGAAGGGATGGAAGTGCAAATGGCGGGACGTGGGATATTGGGGATTCTTCCCACAACGAAAGTGGCGACGGCCAAAAGTCCGCCGGTGTTTCCCGCGCTCAGTAACGCGTGCGCCTTGCCTTCTTTCACCAGCTGTGCTGCGCGAAAGAGGGAAGTTTCTTTTCGCTTCAACACCGAAGAAGGTTTTTCATCCATTCCGAAAAGGTCCGGGGCATCTTCCACGAACATGCGTTCCCGGGACGATGTGGGTAACAAGGGTTCCAGCTTTTCCTTTCGACCTACAAGGACGATGTTCCAGTCCGATGAACCCTTGGAAAGGGCCTGCAAGCAACCATCCACCACACAACGAGGAGCATGGTCTCCTCCCATTGCATCCACAGCAATCGTGATCATTGTCGTTGTCCCCCCAAAAAAAAGCATCGAAAAAAAACGTCCATACAAGGGGATTATACACTATGTTTCGTTCTTTTTTTCAGGCTTTGTTCACCGAATGCAATTCACAAATGAAAAACAATTCCTGTATAATATTTGAAGAACCTAAATTGAGGAGGGATAGCATGGACAAGTATGTTTGCACGATTTGTGGGTACGTGTACGATCCAGAAGTAGGAGACCCCGACAATAACGTGGAACCGGGTACGCCCTTTGAAAAGGTTCCGGAAGAGTGGGTTTGCCCGGATTGCGGAGCGGGAAAAGACGCCTTTGAAAAAGAGTAAGTACCGCAGGGAGGGGATCAACAATTGGCGATTCGAAAGATCAAGCCAGGGATTTACAACGTAGGGGTCATCGACTGGGACCGTGAAACTTTTGACGAACTCATTCCCTTACCAGAAGGGACCTCGTACAATGCCTACCTGGTGCAAGGCGAAACGAAGACCGCGCTCGTGGACACGGCTGATCCGGAAGGCAAAGAAGAGTTTTTCCGCAACCTGGAAGAGTTGGGCGTCTCCCGGATCGACTACCTGGTTTCCAACCATACCGAGCAAGACCATTCGGGGTTGATTCCGGATGTACTGGAGCGCTATCCCGAAGCCCTGGTTCTGACGAACAAGAAATGCAAGGAGTTGCTCCAGGTACACCTCGTGCTTCCGGAGGAAAAGTTCCAAGTCGTGGAGAGCGGAGAAAAGGTTGAGCTGGGTGGCAAAACACTGCAGTTCTTCCTGACCCCTTGGGTGCATTGGCCCGAGACCCAGATCACGTTCCTGCCCGAAGAGGGGATACTGTTTCCGTGCGACTTCTTGGGTTCGCATCTTGCCAGCAACGAAGCCTTTTCCAAGAACGATGGCAGGGTTTTCCGGGCCGCAAAACGATACTTCGCCGAAATCATGATGCCCTTTGCGAACCACGTGAAAAAGCACCTGGAATTGCTCAAGACGTTGGAGATTCGAATGGTTTGCCCCAGCCATGGGCCGGCTTTTGACGATCCCTCGTTTATTCTATCCGCCTACGATGATTGGGTGAACGGACCCGTGCGCAACAAGGTATTGATCCCTTACGTTTCCATGCATGGAAGTGTGCAGAAAATGGCGCAGCACCTTTTGAACGCATTTTCCCGTGAAGGCATCGAAGCCCACCTGATGAACATGGCCAAAACCGATACGGGTGATTTTGCCATTGAACTGGTGGACGCCGCAACGGTTCTGATGGGGGTTTCTGCGATGCTTAGCGCTCCCCATCCTTTGATGCTGCAAACGGCGCTTTTGGTGAATGCGTTTCGGCCCAAAACCCGTTTCGTGGGGCTGTTTCATTCCTATGGCTGGGGCTCACGTACGGTGGAAATTATGCAACAAACCTTGAAAGCTGTGAAAGCGGAATGGTTGGAACCCGTGGTGGTGCGCGGAATCCCAAGGGAGGAAGATCTGCTCCGCTTGGATGCATTGGTGAAAACCGTTTGCGCGCATCACGCCCAATTGCAATAAGGGAAGGAGGAAGGAAAAGTGACGAAGAGAAACCAAGTGTACAAGTGTTCCCTTTGTGGGAACATTGTGGAAGTGTTGCACGAGGGAAAGGGCCAGCTGGTCTGTTGTGGCGAGCCCATGGAACTCTTGGAGGAGAAAACGGCGGAACAAGCGAACGAAAAACACGTACCCGTGGTACACCAATTGGAGAATGGCATCAAGGTGGTCGTGGGTTCTACCGTGCATCCCATGTTGGAAAACCACTTCATTGAGTGGATCGAGGTTTTGGATGGCAAAGGAGTGTATCGAAAGCATCTGCAACCCGGCGATGCCCCGGAATGTATCTTCGAGAACGTGGGAGACATCGTTCAAGTTCGAGAGCATTGCAACGTGCATGGCTTGTGGGTGTATAACGTATAATTTCACGGAAAAAGGGGGGGTTCCCCCCCCGTTTTCCCCTGGGAGGCACACGATGGATCTTTCGTATATCAAGGAAAACCTTGCCAAGGTAGAACGCGAAATCTGGGAATGCTGTGAACGAGCAGGAAGACCCCGAAAGGATGTTCGGTTAATCGCCGTGAGCAAAAACTTCGGCATTGAAAGCATCCGAAAGGCCAAGGAATATGGTCAAATCGATTTTGGGGAGAGCCGTGCGCAAGAGCTGCGAAAAAAAATGCGGCAGTTTCCCGTTTCCCTTTTGCGATGGCATTTCATTGGCCCGCTGCAAACCAACAAAGTGCGGTACGTTCTGGGAGGGACCGAATACGTGCATTCGGTAGATCGTTGGGATCTCGCCGAAGAGATGGAGAAACGCCTGGAGAAGCTGGGGATTTTCCAGAAAATCTTGATCGAAGTGAACACCTCGGGGGAAGAAACCAAGCATGGATTCCGGCCGGATCAATTGCGCAAGATCCTCGAGAAAATGGGGCAGTACACCCACATGGAAATTTGCGGGTTGATGACGATGGCGCCGTTCACCGACGACCAAGAGCGCATTCGTTCCAGCTTTCGCACGCTCCGAGAAACTCTTCAGGCGAATTCGCTTTTCTTCCAGAAGGAACAGCACCTCTCCATGGGGATGTCCGCGGATTTCCCGGTTGCCATTGAGGAAGGCGCCACGATGGTGCGTGTGGGTTCGCGGATTTTCGGAGACCGGTTTTCCGCGGAGTCGGGAGATTGAACCATCCCTTTCGCCTACTTGCCGTAGAAACCTCCTGCGATGAAACCGCCGTTGCCATTCTTGAGCAGGGAACACGTATCCTTTCCAACCAAGTTTCTTCGCAGGTACACATTCACGCGCGTTTCGGAGGGGTGGTTCCCGAAATTGCATCGCGAAAACACCTGGAAATCCTCCCGATCCTTTTGGAGAATGCCCTGACAGAAGCGGGCCTCGGCTTTTTCGACCTATCTGCGGTTTGCGCAACGCGTGGTCCGGGCTTGATTGGGGCTTTGCTCACCGGTTTTTGTGCGGCAAAGGCCATATCTGCTTCCGTGGGCATCCCCTTTTACGGGGTAAACCACTTGCGGGGGCACGTGTTCGCCAACTTCCTGGATCACCCTGACCTGGAACCTCCCTTTATCGTGTTACTGGTTTCCGGGGGGCACACGCAGATCCTCAAGATGCTTCCGGACAAAAGCCTCGTGCTGCTGGGAAAGACGTTGGATGATGCAGCGGGAGAGGCTTTTGACAAGGGGGCACGCTTGATGGGATTGGGGTATCCCGGAGGCCCGGAAATCGAAAAAGTGGCCCGGGAAGGTTGTTCCGATGGAACCCGCTTTCCGCGGCCCCTGCTGGACAAACCTACGCTGGATTTTTCCTTCAGTGGTTTGAAGACTTTCCTTCTGTACCATCTCCGAAAAAACCCCGGAATTTCCATTCCCCATACCGCATTCGGTTTCCAGGAGGCAATCGTGGAAGTACTCGTGGAAAAGAGCTTCCGCGCTGCCCGCAAAAACGGGCTGGACAAGGTGGTATTTGCCGGAGGTGTTGCGGCCAACCGACGACTGCGGGAAGTGGCGCAACAGCGTGCCGAAAAATGGGGGTACCGAACGTATTTTCCTTCCCCCGTTTTTTGCACGGATAACGCGGCAATGATCGCAGCCGCAGCATGGCACCGCGTACTTCACGATCAACCCGATTCGTTGGACCTTGCGGTGGACCCCGGGTTATCGATTTCTGCTTGACCGTGGTATAATCCCTCCGGGGTGGGTCGCCAATGGAAAAGCACAAAACCGGAAACAAAACCAAAATATCGGATCGCCGCCGTTTTTTCGAGATCATGGAAGTGCTTTCCAAGTATGGCCTTTCGTACATCTTTTCGCGTTTCCGAATTCGAAAGCATCCCAAGGACCGCGGGGTACGTGTTCGGAAAGCGCTCGAAGAATTGGGCACGACCTTCATCAAGCTGGGGCAAATGCTGTCCACGCGTTACGACCTTCTTCCCGTGGATATTATCCTGGAACTGACCAAGCTGCAGGACGATGTGCCCCCCATTTCCTTCGTCGAGTACCAGCAGGTTTTGCAGCAGGCATACTCCTCCGTGCAGGAGGTGTTCCTGTACATCGAGCCAAATCCACTCGGAGCGGCTTCCATTGCCCAAGTGCATCGCGCTTTGCTGTTGGATGGCAGCGAGGTGGTGGTGAAAGTCCGTCGACCGGGGATACCCGAACAGGTCGACCGGGATATCCAGGTGTTGAAGGGCATCGCTTCCTTTGCCCAGCATTTTCCCCTTTTCCGTGATTTTGACTTGCAAGGAATCGTGGAAGATTTCGGTATGGGCGTGCGCCGGGAAATGAACTTCTTGCACGAGGCCAAGGCCTTGGAGCGATTCAACCGGGCTTTTCGCCTCAATGATACGGTTTTTGCCCCGGTTCCCGTGATGGAGCATTGCCGGGAGGACGTACTCGTGATGCAGTACATTCCCGGAATCAAGTTTTCGGAGTTGATTGCCAAGAGCGCCAAGGAGCTTCCCTTCCAAGTGGATGTCCCGAAAATGGTGGAGCAGGGAGCCGATGCCATGTTCCAACAAAGCTTCGTGCTGGGTTTTTTGCACGGGGACCCGCATCCCGGCAACTTGATTGCCACCAGGGATGGCAAGCTCTTCTTCATCGACTTTGGGCAGGTTAACCTCATCGACAAGCATACGCGCCACTTCCTGATGGAAATGGTTTTTGCCATCACCCGCCGCGATGCGGAGTTGATGACACAGATATTGATTGAACACTTCCCCATGAAAAACGAAGATTTCTTCTGCACGGATGTCAAGGGCCTCTTCTCGGAGTACTATGGCAAACCCCTCTCGGAATTCAACATGAGCGAAATGGTGTTGGAAGTGTTCAAGTTGATTCGCAAGTACCACATCCAGGTCCCTTCCCAACTCCTGCTCATGGGCAAGATCATCCTGATGATCGAAAGCATTGCACGCCGGTTGGACCCGGGGTTCAACGCCATCGCCTTTACCGAAAACTACCTGCAGAAACGTTGGCCCAGCCTTTTCGCGGACCGCCTTCAAGAGCTCAAGGAAATGGCGCTCTGGAAATTCCTCATGCTTCCCCGTCGCTGGAACGACCTGGAAAAGTTCTTCGAATCGGGGAAATTGAAGATGGATATCCAAGCCTCCCGTGTGGAACGACTGCTGTACGGCTTGCGCCTTTCGGTGAACAGTTTGGCGGTGAGCATAATCATCGCCGCACTGCTGATTAGCATCAACAATTTCAAAAACCAGACCATCGCCTACCTCGCGGTGGTCTTGTTAGGTGTTTTCCTGGTATACGAAATCCTTTTTGGAGAAAGGAGAGGGTAAAAAATGTCACTCTTCGACGATGCATTCTACCTCGGAATTGGAGCAATGGCACGTATGAAAAAGGGTCTGGAAAACCTGGTGGAACAGGGGAAAATTTCCCGGGAAGAAGCCCAGCGCATGTTTGAGGACCTGAAAAACCAGGACATCAAGGACGAGAAACTCACCCCGTTGTCTCTTGCGCTTGGCTTCTCGATGTACACGCAGAACCGCATCAAAGAGATGCTCGATGACTTGCAGCAAGCCGGGAAGATCTCGGCAAATGAGGCGAAAAAGTACTACGAGAAGTACGTACCGCAAGAAAGCGAGGAAAAGGAGAAACCGGAGTTTGCAACCCGCGAAGACCTTGCGAACGTGCTCAAGAAACTGGAGGAAATCCAGGCCAAGTTGGAAAAAGAGTAGGCTGTCACCGGTTCCATGAGTTCAGGCTTCGTGCTGCTGATTGTTTTTGGAACCCTGGCCGTGTTATCGGTGGGGATCTTCATCTTTGCGCGCCAGTTTCGCAAAAGGATGGAAAACCCCCAAATTGATTACGAGGAGTTTGAGGAAAGGGTACTAAACCTGGTGAGCCGCTTCCAGCACATCTCCGCCACGCGGCTGTCTGCCTTGGAACAGAAAATCGAAGAGATTTCCGGGGTACTCAAGAAAGCCAACCAGTCCTACTTCCAGCTATCCGCGCTTTTGGGGGACATCGCAAAAGCGCGGGTGGAGCTGGAATCGTTGCACGATCGCTGGGAACAGTTGTCCCCCGGTTCGTTGCAAGGTCCGAGCCAGCCTCCCGCTTTCTCGCGGGAGGAAAGGGAATCCTCCGCCATCTCCGCGGATGCGCACACGCCACTTCCGCTGGAGGAAGGAAACGAAACGGAAGTGTCCCCACCGCAAATGGATCTCTCCCAAAGCTCCATCGAGCACAAGATCCTGAACCTTTCCTCGGAAGGCCATTCTGCGGATGAGATTGCCCGGCAACTGGAGATCGGACGAGGGGAAGTGCGGTTGGTGCTGGAGCTATTCCGGAAAAAATCCGGCTAAATGCATTGAGGGAGAAAAATGGTTCGAAGCATACTACGTGAGAAATCGTTCGAGTTTTTCGAGATCCTGCGCTACGACCGATCGGATTGGTTTGGGTTTTGGAAATCCTTTCGGCGAAAAAACGGTTGGTTGTATGACAGCTACCTGGGACATCACCAGATGGGGGATGAAGAGCAGGAGGAACGGCTTCTCTCGCTCTCTCGTCCCTTCTTGGACCAGCTGTACCAAAAGAACCTGGAATGCCATCGCCTCAAAGGCAAAACCCTTCGGGCCATTTCCCCGCATATCCAGGAACTGGAGTTGGAACGTTCGGATTTCACCTTGTTCCTCGTGGGCGCGCTGGGGATCGAAGCCTACACGATCGCACGAAAGCAGGACCATGCCATGGTTTTCCTGGACTTGGTCGCACTGGAAAAATGGGGGAAATTGGAAGGCCTTCCGGAGATCGCGCTGGAAGCGGCCCGAAAGGCAAGAACCTACATGGACAATGTGGAGAGAAAAGGAGGGGGTGCCCCGTGAGCATCAAGAAAATCGGAGTGGTTACCAGTGGAGGAGATTCTCCGGGTATGAACGCGGCAGTTCGAGCGGCCGTACGCTTTGGCATCAAGCAGGGATTCGAAATGTACGGTATTTCCCGGGGGTATGCCGGAATCTTGGACGAAGAAATCAAACCAATGGAATACCGGGATGTGGCCGGGATTATGGAAAAAGGTGGTACCGTGTTGCGAACGGCACGTTGCCCGGAGTTCAAGGTTCCGAGCGTGCGGGAAGAAGCCGCCCAAATCCTTCGGAAACATGGGATCGATGCGTTGATCGTGATCGGTGGGGATGGCAGCCTAACCGGTGCCCAATACCTGTTCCAGGACCATGAGATCCCCTGCGTAGGCATTCCCGGAAGCATTGACAACGATATCTACGGCACCGATATGTGCATCGGGGTGGATACCTGCTTGAACACCGTTATGGATGCAGTGCAGAAACTCAAGGATACCGCCTCTTCCCACGAACGGGCTTTCATCGTGGAAGTCATGGGCCGTGAGTGTGGATACATCGCGCTGATGTCCGCCATTATCACCGGAGCCGAGGCAGCCATCGTTCCCGAAGTGCCGGTGGACTACGACAAACTGGCCGAAAGGTTGTTGGAAGAGAGAAAGCGCGGAAAGATCAACAGCATCATCCTGGTGGCCGAAGGGGCGGCAAGTGCACACACCGTTTCGCGGCACCTCGAACACAAGATCGGGTACGAAACGCGCATAACGATCTTGGGGCACGTGCAAAGGGGTGGAGCCCCGTCTGCCTTCGACCGTATCCTGGCAACAAGGATGGGAATCCACGCCGTCCAAGCCATTCAAAATGGCGAGTACGGGGTCATGATCGGTTTGCAATCCACCGAGATGAAACGGGTTCCGTTCACGGAAGTGCTGGGGAATCAGAAAAAATTGAACATGAACCTGTTCGAGATTTCCTACTTGCTCTCTTGAGGGAGAAGGTGAAACAATGAGCGCGGGTCGGTACCGAAGAACCAAGATCGTGAGCACGTTGGGCCCGGTGAGTTCCAGCGAAGAAATGATCACCCACTTGATCCAGGATGGGGTGAACGTTTTTCGCCTAAACTCTTCGCACGGGCAAGTGGAGGAGCACCGGAAGATCATCCATCGTATCCAGCGCATCCGGAAAGAGCTGCAAACCCCGGTGGGAATCCTGGTGGACCTGGAGGGCCCCAAGATTCGGACCGGGCACTTTGACCGGGACGAAGTGGAACTCGTGGAAGGGCAACCCTTTTTCCTGACTGCCCAGGAAATCCGGGGAGATCAAAACGGCGTTTCCATTAGCTACCCCCAGTTGCCGAAGGAAGTACATTCCGGCGACATCATTTTGCTCTACGACGGCTTGGTGGGGTTGAAAGTGTTGGAAAGCGACGGCGTGACCATCAAAACCATCGTGCAAAATTCCGGCACCCTTTCCCACCGAAAAGGAATCAACGTTCCGGGAGTCGACATCGGTCTTCCCCCGCTTACGGACAAGGACCTGGAATTTCTCCGCTTGGCTGTGGAAAACGACGTGGAGTACGTGGCCCAGTCTTTCGTGCGCCGCCCCGACGATATCGACCTATGCCGCGAAGAAATCCGGAAACTGCAGGGAGATATTCCCATCATCGCCAAGATCGAAACCCGCCAGGCAATGGGATACCTCAAAAGCATCCTGTACCGGGCGAACGGCGTCATGGTGGCGAGGGGAGACCTTGGGGTGGAAATCCCCACGGAAGACGTTCCGCTCGCGCAAAAAAAGATCATTCGCATGGCAAACCAAGAGAGCAAGCCCGTGATTACCGCGACGCAGATGCTGGAATCCATGATCGAGAATCCCCGCCCCACCCGGGCGGAAGCCTCTGACATAGCCAATGCCATCATCGATGGTACCGATGCCATCATGCTCTCCGCGGAGACCACGGTGGGAAAGCATCCGCGAGAGTCGGTGCAGGTCATGGACCACATTGCCTTGCGCATCGAGGAGCACCTCGACGAGCTGAAAAGCGAGTACCGCGGGGAAGATCTCTTCCTGGAAGCTTTGTTGGATTCCGAGGAAGAAGCCATTTCCCGTGCTTGCTGGGACATCAGCCGACAGTTGGAAATCCGGGTGATTATCACCTCCACCGTGACCGGAAAAACCGCCCGTCAAGTATCCAAGTACCGTCCCAACGCCATGCTCGTCGGAACCACCCCCGATCCCCGCACCTATTTCCGCCTTGCACTCGTCTGGGGTGTTCTTCCCGTGCTCATCCACAAAACCAACAGCACCGACGAAATGATTGAAAAATCCGTACAGACCATCGTGGACGGCAACTTGATTCGCCGCGGGGAAAGGGTGATTATCACCGCCGGCATTCCCTGGGGCCACGCGGGGACCACGAACCTGCTCAAGATCCATGTGTGTTGAGCGCCGAAAAAGCCTTCGGTGGCTGCTTTTGCTTTCCCTGCTGCTTCCGCTCTCACTCTTTTCGCAAGGGTTGCAGATCGCCTACGCTTCGGGCATGGAAAAACAGCAGCTGCAAAACGCGCAAAAATGGGTTCAAGTGCTGCAAGACCATTGGAGTGCCTGGGGTTTCTCCCTGCCCGCGGGTACAGGAGTATCGCTGCGAGTTGTCACCGGAGAAAACGGGGAAGCCGTTTTGGAACTAACGGAACGTTCTGGTCCGGAGTTTCGCATTCCCTTGGAACAGGAGAACACCGCGGACCTTTTGTACTCCGCCGCGCTGGACATGGCGCAGTGGGTTTCCCTACAGCAATTCCTTGCGCAACCGGGAAAAGGCAAGGCCATTCCCCTCACCTTTTCGGAGCACGTGTACGAGTATCCCGGCTTTTCCGACACGGGGGCACACTTTTTGTACGTTTCTGACCGGAGAACGGGGAACACCAATACCTGGATCCGCGACATGGAAACGGGGGAGCACTTCCCCGTGGTCCTGCCGGAATTGGCGGAGACCTTCCCCGTGCTGGTGGAAGGCAAGCTCTTTTTCCTGCAAAGCGGTTCTTCCTACTGGTCGCTGCATTGGATGGACCCTTGGAACCCTACGGGGTTTCCCTCCGTGGAAATCGCCCGGGGACAGATCAACTGCATCCGTTCGTTCGGGGGTTTCGTCTTTTTCTCCGAAGGAAATGTCGTGTTCCGCGTGCATCCCCTAACCGGGCAAAAGTACCCCGAGCCGTTTTGCGTGAGCCCTTTTCCCATCCAATCCTTCGATGTTTCCGAAACGTACGTGGTGGTTTCTGCCTTGCAGGATGCCCAATTTGATCTTTCCCTTTTCCACCTCGAAAGCCAGAATTGGGTGCCACTGACGAAAACACCCGCAAACGAAATGGATGTCCGCTTTTCCCCGGATCGAAAGGGGGTCCTATTCAGCGCGAACCCGCAGAATCGGTTCAAGATCCACTACCTGGGTTTCGAGAGCAACACCGTGCGTGCCCTTTCCGTTGGGGAAGGCGACGATTTCTACCCCTGTTTTCTCCCCAGTGGGGAAGGGGTACTGTTTTGCCGCTACTTGGAAAAACGGGAGCCCATCCTCTACGGAGTGGGTTTTTGAAGCAAAAAGAAGTTTGCCCAATGCTTGAGCCCCGTGGAAAAGGGGGTACGGAACGTTAGCCCCGAGGCTTTCTTGAAGGTCTTTCCGCTGGCGACCTTGTCTTCGGGGAAAACGGGGGGAAGCTCGGGGGAAAGCACAACCCGGGCGACGCCGTTCAGCACCCCATCCAGCTTGTGGATGGCGTTCAAGTCCCGCGTTGCCACGCCCGTCCCCAGCTCCCAGCAAGCGGTGAACTCCTTTTGGAAGCGATGCTCCGGGAAACCGGCACACACCGAAGCGAGGTCCTCCACGTACGTCCAGTCCCGGGAAGCAGATGGGTTTGCGGAAATCGGTATGGTTTGTTCGTCTTGAAGTGCCCGCGCCCAACACGATAACGTGGAATCGGAGTCTTCCCAGGGCCCGTACACTTCAAAAAACAGGTACTGGCTGCAAAAAACACCGTTCTTCCGGCAAGCTGCGAAAAAGTTCGCGAAAGCGGGGTTGCCTTTTTGCAGGATGGAAGAGAGCAGCAAAACACGGATGCGGTGCACGTCCCGAAAAGCTTCGACCAGTTCTTCCATGCAAGGAAGTGCATCGGGGAGTGTCCCGGGAAAGACAAGGTTCACGGTGCCGGCATCGGGGGAATGCGCCAAGGAGGCTTTGGCCACTTGGGAGTACTCCCCGGTTTGCACCCAACGCAGACCCGGTTGTTTTTGAGCGTGCTCTTTGCGCTGGATGCTTTCTTTCGTGTCCGGAAAGCCCGGAACGCAAACCAATGTGCAAGGCTTTCCCATCTTGCTGCGCGCAAGGGCGATCCAAAAACCCAGGAATCCGAAACCATCGAACACCACCATTGCTTCCACCTCCGGTTGATGCGCCCATTATAGCACGTTGCGAAAACCCGCTTCACGCATTCTTCATGGAACCAAGAGTATACTTTTGCCAAAGCTTTGCCCAGAAGGAGGGATAATGTTCCGTGCGTGCATTGATCGTGGAAGACGAAGAAGACCTTGCGGAACTGGTGAAGGAAATGCTCCAAGAAAAGCATTTCACCGTTGACCTTGCCGCGGACGGCGAAGAGGGGATGTACTACGCTCTCAACCAGGAATACGACATCCTTCTGCTGGACGTGATGCTGCCGGTGCAAGATGGCTGGGCCCTGCTCAAGAAAATCCGGCAACAAGGCATCTGGACCCCGGTGATCATGCTCACCGCGCTGGCAGAAGTGCGAGACCGGGTGCAGGGGCTGAAAATGGGAGCCGATGACTACGTGCCCAAACCGTTTCACATGGACGAGTTGTTTGCCCGCGTGGAATCGGTGATCCGTCGTACCCACATCACGGGGCAAAAACAGAACATCATTCGGTTCGGCTCCCTTACCCTCGACCTATTTCGGCGAGTTTTCCAATTGGAAGACCGAACCCTGGAACTCACCAAGAAAGAGTACCAGATCCTGGAATACCTCATGTTGCACCCGGACGAGGTGATCCCCCGGGAGAAATTGGAAGAGCATTTGTGGGCGGAAGGCGAGGAATTCTGGACCGATGTACTCCGCACGCATATCAAGAACATCCGGAAGAAACTGGGCAAGGATGGAAAGAAGATGTTGCAAACTGTTCGAGGGGTGGGATATGCCTTCAAAACCCAGCACTGAATTCGCGCTCTTTCGCCAGGCACGCCTGAAGTGGACGTTGATCTTCTCGTTGCTGTTGTTCCTTTTCGTTTCCGTACTGTTCCTTTTGTTCAACCTGAATACGATGGGCAACGAGATGCGGGAGTTTGACAACAAGATCCAAGCCTGGATGAAAGTGATCCTTCTTCGCATCGAAAAACTCCCGATTCGTTCCCGTGAGCGCTTGCTCGTTCCCCAGCTTCCACTCGCAGACCTCTTTCTTCCCGAGGAGCTCTCCATCCAGTGGTTGGATGGAAAGGGAGAAGTGGTGCTTACCTTCGGCAAACCCCTGCCCTTCCCACCGGAAAACGTGCGACCGGGTTTCCAAACACTCCAAGTGGTGGAAAGCAACGAAGCAGAGCGCCAAGTGGACCAGTTTCGGGTGCTTACCCAACTCTTCGAATGGGAGGATGGGGAAAGGCCACACGTGATGCGCGTGGGGCAGAACCTCTCGTCCATCGAACAGAAGCAAGCCTTTCTCTGGTGGCGCACCGCTTTTTCGCTGGTACTCACGCTTTTCTTCAGTGCGATCATTGGCCGTGGGCTTTCGCTATGGGCGTTGGCACCCATCCAAAAAAGCTACCAAAACCTCAAGGATTTCTCTTCCGAGGCATCCCACGAGCTGAAGACCCCGGTCACGATTATTCAAGCCACGCTGGAACGAATCCGCGCCAAACCCTTGCAAGATCCCGAACTGGAGAAAAAAATCCAAACATTGTGGCGGGCAAACCAACGCATGGATGCCACGATTCACAAGCTTTTGTTGCTTTCCAGGGGGGAAACACTCGAGCTGGAAGCGGCACAGGCGGTAGAGATGGATTCCAGTGCGTTTTCCGCACGAATGCTGGACGCCTACCAGGGATTGGCCGCGAAAAAAAACATCGTACTCAAGAGCGAAATTCCCCGCGCGCTAAAATGGAACGGCTTCCCGGAATGGATGGATCACGTGGTGGGGAACCTTCTGGAAAACGCGATCAAGTTCTCGCCCGAGGGAAGTGAAGTTCTCCTCCACGTGCTGGAAAAGCAGGGGAACTTGCATATCCAGGTGGAAGACCATGGACCGGGGATGAACGCGGAAGAGAAGAGAAGGATGTTCGAACGCTTTTTCCGTGGAGAAAAGGCGCGAGCGCAGGTCAACGGTTCCGGGCTGGGGCTGGCCATCGTGAAGGCACTTGCGGAGAAAATGAACCTGCAAATCCTCGTCGACAGCCAACCCAACCATGGGACGCGCATCACCCTGGTACAGAAAACCCGGGTCTCGCTCCTGGAACCGTGATGGTCAGTGCATGTTTTCGAGCACGTGGAGCAAGAATTCCCAGGTACGTTTCACCGAAGGGATGTTCAGGGCTTCGTCCGGAGAATGCACGTCCTTCATGTCTGGCCCCATGGAAATCATGTCCACGTCACTTCCCAATCTTTCTGAAAAGAGACCGCATTCCAAGCCTGCATGGATGGCGGTGATTTTTGGGCGTTCGCCGTGCATCCTTTGCCAGGTGTCCACGAAAAGCTGGCGCAGCTTGGATTCCTTTTGGATTTCCCAAGCGGGGTAATCCGCCGTGAAGGTAACGCTGGCTCCGCAAAGACGTGCCAACGCACGCAAGCGGTTTTGGATTTCTTCTTTCTTGCTTTGCACCGAACTCCGGATGGAAAACCGGAACTCCACGTTCTCCGGGAAACAGGAAATGATACCCAGGTTCAACGAACTTTCCACCATGCCCGGGATCTGCTGGCTCATCCCCTGAACAGCGTTGGGGAAGACACGCAGAACATCCGCAAGTTTCTGCGTAGCACTTGGTTCCATGGCAGTTTCCGGCGGAGTAACCCATTGCCATTCCACGCGAAGCTGGGGATCCACATGGCCATACTCTTTCTGCAGAACCCCGCCGAACTCTTCCAGAACCGAGAGCAGCTTGTCGGCGTGCTCTTCGCCAAGCAGTACCACGAGGTCCGCTTCGCGGGGGATGGCGTTTTCCTTTGCTCCCCCATGAATGGAAGCGAGTTGCAGCGGGAATTGGCGCAGTAGCTGGGCCAGTACTCTTGCCGCGAGCACATTCGCGTTGGCTCTTCCCTTGTCGATTTCCATGCCGGAATGGCCGCCCTTGAGCCCACGGATCCGCACCCGCAGCGCGGCAGAATTTGGTGCCGCGGGTCGTGGTGAAAAGGGCAAACAGAAGGTTCCGCGAACCCCGCCCGCACATCCCACCAGGAAGATGCCCTCCTCTTCGGAGTCAATGTTGATCAATCTCTTTGCCGACAGGTGCTTCGGATCGAGGTTCATGGCCCCGTCCATCCCCGTTTCCTCGGAGGTGGTGATCAGCACTTCCAGGGGTGGGTGGGGTATGGAATCCGATTCCAGCAGGGCGAGTGCGTAAGCAACCGCAATGCCGTCATCTCCGCCCAGCGTCGTTCCCTTAGCCCGGAGCCATTCGCCTTCCACCTCCAACTGCAAGGGGTCTTTCTCGAAATCGTGGTCCACGTCCTGGTTCTTTTCACACACCATGTCCATGTGGCCTTGGAGAATCACGGGGGCGTCGTTTTCCCTCCCGGGTGTTCCCGGTTTCTTGATGATCACGTTCCACGCCTGGTCTTGGATCACATCCAAGCCGAGATTTCGGCCGAACTGTGCCAAGAAGTCGCTGATCTGCTTCTCCTTCCCGCTGCAATGGGGAATTTGGCACAGCTGTGCAAACAGGGAAAAGACCCTCCGGGGTTCCAAGGATTGTACGGATTGGTTCAAGAGTATCCCTCCTTCATGGTTTCCTTTCCGCATTATAGCACGTGCTTCGCGGTGGAGTTGACATCCATTTTCCAGATCCGTATAATCGCAGGCGAAAGGGGGAATTTCCTTGGATTCCATGCATGCAACCACCATCCTTGCAGTACGTCGCGATGGCACCACGGTGGTCGGAGGGGACGGGCAAGTGACCCTCGGGAACACGGTGATGAAGCAAAAGGCAAAAAAAACCCGTTTGATGGGAAACGGGAAAGTGGTGGCGGGGTTTGCCGGATCTGTGGCAGATGCCCTCACGCTGTTCGAAAAATTCGAGGAGCGGTACCAGAAGCACGGGCAAAACCTACAGCGGGCCGCCGTGGAACTGGCAAAGGAATGGCGGACAAACAAGATCCTCCGGAACCTCGAGGCTTTCCTCATCGTGGGGGACATCGACACGCTGCTGGTGGTTTCCGGCAACGGGGAAGTGATTCAGCCCGATGAAGACATCGTGGCCATTGGTTCTGGGAGCGCTTTCGCGTTGGCAGCGGCCAAAGCCCTTTTCCGAAACACTTCGATGGGGGCCCGGGAAATCGTGGAAAAAGCCCTCTCCATTGCCAGTGAGATCTGCATTTACACCAACGACCAATTTTCCATCGAGCAAATCACCCAGGCTCCATGACCCCTTCTTGGTTTGCGCGAAGGCTCTTGACCGGTCTGTTGACGGTTCTTGCGGTGTCCGTGCTGACTTTTTTCGTGTTTAGCCTTGTTCCCGGTGATCCCGCACAGGTGATCCTGGGACTCGATGCCAGCGACGAAGCCATTGAAGCACTCCGCATCAAGATGCGATTGGACCTTCCGGTGGGGGTCCGATTCTTTTTCTGGTTTGGGAACCTGCTTCGCGGGGATTTCGGGGATTCCACCGGCTACCACCGCCCGGTGATTGGGGTTTTGCTGGAAGCTGCTGGCCCAACGCTATCCATCACGCTGCTCAGCGGGGCTCTCACGCTGCTCGTCTCTTTTCTGCTGGGTGTGTGGGCCTTCCGCAAACCCAATTCGCTGCGCGATTTTTTGGTGCGCTTTTTTTCCCAAACGGGGTTGGTGATTCCCTCGTTCTGGTTGGGCATCCTCTTGCTGCTGTTCTTTTCCCAGAAGTTGGGGTGGTTTCCTTCTGGGTCCTACACACCCATCGGCGAAAGCCCGGGAAAATGGTTGCGCTCCATTTTCTTGCCTTCCTTTTCGCTCATGCTTGTTTCCACGGCGATTCTCACCCGCATCATCCGAAACGCATTGCTGGACAACTCGCGGGAAGATTTCGTGCGGACCGCGAAAAGCAAGGGTGTGGAACCTGCAGTGGTGCTCCGCAAGCATATTTTGAAGAACGCAATGGTCCCCATCGTCACCGTTTTCGGCCTGCAGCTCACGTCCATCCTGGCAGGAACCATTATCATCGAAAACATCTTCTCGATACCAGGGTTGGGGCGTTTGCTGCTCACCGCTGTGGGCCGGAGGGATTTGCCCCTGGTACAGGGAATCGTTCTCTGGATCGGATTTTTCACCATCGCCATCAACATCGCCACCGATATCCTGCACGCCATGCTGGACCCCAGGGTGGAAGTATGAACCCCCGACATTCCCGTGCGGAAGACTTTCGCCGGGCAACTTTGCGGGTAACGCACCACAAAAGCCTGGTGGGGGGAATCGTGGTGTTGACCATCCTGCTGGGGATGGCCCTTCTGAGTTTGTTGTTCACTCCCTACGATCCGTATGCCATCGATGCACGGGCACGTTTCTCCCCTCCCTCGTGGGCACACTGGTTCGGCACCGACGAGTATGGAAGAGACCTTTTCAGCCGCTGCATGGTGGGAAGTCGTATTGCACTGGGTGTGGGTCTCGTTTCAACCCTGATCGCGTTTGGCGGGGGTTTGTTCCTGGGGTTCTTGGCGGGGATGGGAGTACGCTGGGTGGACGAGCTGGTGATGCGCACCATGGATGGGCTGTACGCTTTCCCCGCGTTGCTCTTCGCCATCGCCATAGTGAGTGTGCTGGGGCCCAATATCTTCCATGCAATGGTTGCGATCGGGGTGGTGCGCATCCCCATTTTCGCCCGACAGGTACGAAACAGCACGATTTCGCTCAAGAAACGCGAGTTCGTGTACTCCGCGAAAGCGCTGGGTGTGGGCCCAGTCCGCATTGCACTTGTCCACCTCTTTCCCAACCTTTTCTCGCCCCTGTCGGTACTGGTGAGCGCCAATTTCGCGTTTGCCATCCTCTCGGAAGCGGGGTTGAGTTACATCGGGTTGGGGACCCAGCCACCGGTGCCCAGCTGGGGAAGGTTATTGTTGGAATCCCAGCGCTTTTTCGAGCGGGCGCCGTGGTTGGTTTTATTCCCGGGTATCATGATCGCGCTTCTGGTCTTGGGCTTTTCCCTTTTGGGAGATGGGTTGCGGGATCTGCTGGATCCAAAGGATTAACCGTTCAGCTTCACGCTCCTGGCACCGGAAGCGTCCACCAGCAGCATGTGCTGATGGGAAAGGGAACTCCAAGGAACATGGGGGAAGTACTCCCATCGTTCGGTAGTGATCACGGTTCTGCCTTCCGGGTCTTGCTTCCAAAACAAGCTATGGTAATAGTCATCGGGGGGACAGACCCGAATAGCCGCAAGTGTATGGCCATCCGAGAAAAAGGCGTTGAGGGAAGAAAAATCCGTGACATGTTGCAACAATTCCTTGATTGCCAGGCGAATTGCGCTCGGAAAATCTGGGTCCATGGGGATGTATTTCATCATCCATTCGAAGTACTGTCGCGAATCGATCCATTCGGGGTGGTCCTCGAAATCACCGATGCGCCCGTTGTGGCAGAACACGTAATCCTTGCCGTCGAAATGGCTGGAAAAAGGATGCACGTGGTCGATTTTCCGATCACCCATTGTGGCTTTCCGCGAATGCATGATCAAGATGTTTCCGCGATCGTTGTCCGAGAAAAGCGTGCGATGGTTCCAAACCGCTTCCACTTCTTTCCGAACGTGCAATGTTTCCTCTCGAAAAAAGGCGACGCCGTAGCCATCACCGTGGGGACTCAAGCTTCCATACATGGACTGGAAAGACAGAGCGGGCAAGAAATCTTGCACAAGCTCGTTTCTGGGAGAAAAAACCGCAACCATTCTACACAAGGGAAACTCCTCCTAAAAAAAGTGCCGCCGAAGCGGCACCGTTGAAGATATTGGCTTCAAAAAAAGCTGCTAAAAAATGGATTCCTCGGTTTCCGGGTTGAACAGGTGCATCTTGCTCATGTCGAAAACCAGGTCCATTTGCTGGCCTTCCCTTGCCTTGGAGGCAGGGTTCACCGAGGCAACGACTTGTGCCTGTCCCAGTACCACGTGCAAAATGGTTTCGCTTCCCAAGGGTTCGGTGACTTCCACGGTGGCCTTCACCACGTTCTTGTTGTCGTCGGCGGACATGGAATACAACTTGTCGTAGATATCCTCGGGGCGAATGCCGAACTTCACTTCCTTATCGTTCCAGGGAGCGACCTGATCGGCAAGCTTGTCCGGTACGGTTACTTCGAATCCCCCGGAAGTCTCCCGCAGCACGTACCCACCTTTGCCTTTCGTGACTTTCACGTCCGCGAAGTTCATCGGGGGCGTGCCGATAAACCCGCCCACGAAAACATTGGCCGGGTGGTTGTAAATCGTGTAGGGATCCCCGATTTGTTGGATACGACCATCGCGCATGATTACGATCTTGTCTGCCATTGTCATGGCTTCGATCTGGTCGTGCGTCACGTAAATGATGGTGGCATCCAAGCGAAGGTGCAACTTCTTCAATTCCGCACGCATCTGCACGCGCAGCTTGGCGTCCAAGTTGGAGAGAGGTTCGTCGAACAAGAAGACCTTGGGGTTTCGCACGATGGCCCGTCCCACGGCCACACGCTGGCGTTGCCCACCCGAAAGTTGTTTGGGTTTGCGGTCGAGCAAAGGTTCGATGCTCAGGATGCGGGCTGCCTCGTCCACGCGCTGCTTGATCTCTTCTTTCGGGAACTTGCGCAGTTTCAATCCGAAAGCCATGTTGTCGTACACGGTCATGTGGGGATACAACGCGTAGTTCTGGAACACCATGGCGATGTCACGGTCTTTGGGTTCCACGTCGTTGACGACCTTGTCATCGATCTTCACGGTGCCCTTGGTGATTTCCTCCAAACCCGCTACCATGCGCAGCGTGGTAGTTTTTCCACAACCCGAGGGCCCCAGCAGAACCACGAATTCGCGGTCTTCCACGGTGAAGTTGGCATCTTGCACCGCTTCCACCTTTCCGTCGTAAATCTTCCATACCTTTTCCAAAAGAACTTGTGCCACGAGTTACACCTCCTGATGATCATCTTCCATATTCACAAGTAACGATTCGATTCCCTTGACATCCAACGCTTCCGGACCTCCCTGTGCACCCACGTCCAGCAAGTACAGCTCGTACACTTGCGAAAGGAAGTCCATCACCTTCACGAAACGATCGTATCCCAGCAGCACGCTGGTGGGTCTTCCGTTGCGCGTAACCACCACCTCGTTTTGTTGGCTGAGGTTCACCGCTTCGGAGAAGTTCTTTTTGGCTTCGGCAATGCTCAAAAAATGCAAATCGGAAAGTCTCTTCATCCTCTACCCCGATGTTGGAATACTTGACCATAATTATAGTCAATTTTTTCCCGGAATGCAAATCCTCCCCGTGTAAAGAAAAGGTAAATTTTCCCGTGGGGTTACGGAAGGTCGCTGAAATCAAAGCCGATCACCGGCAGCACTCCATCCGGTTCAAACAAAAGGTCCACCCGGAACTGTATGTCAACCCAGTACTGGAAGGCGAAATCCATGCGGAAGCCAAGCAACCCTTCCACGTACGGAAACTCGTTCTTCACGTAGCCTCCCAGGTGCACCGCCATACCGTTGAAACGCCAACTACCCGTGCGGGTTCCGATTGGGGGGACGGGAAGTGGTGTCCAACTTTCGATTCCGACCTTCGCCAAATCTTCCACCGCGGACACTTGGAACATCCCCGTGCTGGACCAGGGTAAGCGAAAGCCGATTCCCGTTCGGAAACCGGGTTTCTTCCCCTTCCAAGAGAACTGGGAGTAGAAACGTGGTGCATACACGCTGTAGTTGGGATACCCCACGGACCCAACCGCCATGTTCCATTCCAGGTCCAGTTGATTGTTATCCATATCCCAGTCCAGGATGTCTTGGGCGGTAAAAGAGATCCGGGGAACCAGTTGCAAAACGTCAGCGGTGTTTCTCAGGATCATGGGATACTCCACGGTGAGCTGGGCGTTCACCACACCGTCCAACTCGTCCAATCCCAGCGAGAAGGGCACTTTCCCCCTGTGCAGCAACTGGAACATCGCGAAATGCACATCTTGCCCCTCGAATTCCGGGTCAGGAGCACCTGCATACATTCCCAGCCAGATCCACTGTTTCAGGTCGTCCCATCCCGCGATTGCTCCCAAACCGTACGGGATTCCCCAACGTGGAAGTAGCAGGGGAATCCAGACCCGGGGGACGGGAAAGGTGTGGAAGGGGAAGGAAAAGATATCGATGCGTTTCTGGTATTCCAACCCTTCCTCCAGTGAAAAGGCCGTGGAATCATGCGCATCCTGGATTTCGAAAGTTGGTGCGGACGGTTGTACAAGAGGCGAAGAAAGCGGTTCCAAGGGAATGGAATACACGGAAAACCCGTTTGCGGAGTATCCCCGGTACACCAGCTCGTCCGAAGCGACCACCGGTTGGGTTGCCCCGAGGGGATCTTGGGTGAGTCTTCGCAGCGAGCGATCGGACAACCCCAGTTCCCAAACCTGGGAAACGCCTTCGCGATCGGAGGAGAAGTACACCTTACGGTCTTTCACGAAGGGTTCCCAGTCGTTTGCGGAAGCGTCCGTCAACGCTTCTACCTCGATGGGGAAGGGGTTGGAAGGGGAGAAGGACAGCAGGTACAGCGAGGCGTCCTCTCCAAAAGTGATCGAGGCAACCACCCCTCCCGGAAAGGGGGAAAAAGAGTTGAGGAAAAAATCCGGGCTTCCCCGCAAAAGAGGCTGGGGCTCTCCCTCCTCCACTTGCCACATCCACAGGGAAGTACCCCCGTGCTCCAGGGTGGTAAAGAGCAACGTATCATCGCCCCACCAGCGCACCTGGGAAGGCCGTTGGATTTGCCGCACTACCAGAAGCTCCTTTTCCCACTCTCCCAGGTACAAAGCTTGGTCGTACGACTCCAGGCCGTCCCCCGAGCCGAATATGCAAGCCACTTCTCCCCGACTGTTCACGTCGAAGTCCACCGGGTAAGGGTTTGCCCAGTAGCTCTGGGTGCCTCGCGGCCCCATCCACACCCACTGCGTACCCTCTCCCTCGCGTTGCAGCACGAAGAAAACCCCGTCGTTTGCTTCGCGCAGCATGCCCGTTTGGTAGCCGGAGGGCACCAGCGGTGGTGGCCGCGTGGCGTTGGGAGGGGTGTTCTGTTGGAACTTCTCCCATTCGAAAGCCTCCCAGGCCTCGTACACCTCGCGCAGTTTCCTACCCGTGAGCTCTTGCACGTTTCCCTTCAGCGACCAGGGAAAACCGTCCATCTGCTTGCCCACCAGTTCCGAAACCGAGCTGGTTCCGTATTTCGTTTCCAGGAAATCGAAGAAAGAAGCCCCGTACAGGTAATTCATGCCAACTGGGGTGAAAACCGGGGAAGAAAAGCCTCCGGCAAAGCGGAAGCCGTAGAAATTCCCTTGCTCCAACTCCGCCCACAGGTACGACCGGAAGGCAAGGTCATGGATGCGCCCCGCTTCCGGGAAGAGAAGGCTTTCGGAGTATATGGAAGCCCCTTCGTGTAGGTAGGACGGGGAGAGTGCGGTGTCCAGCAGCATTTTCGCGGGATGGCCGAACACCCCCAGGATGTTCTTGAACGTGGAAGGCTTGTTGGCGACCAGGATATGCGTGAGCTCGTGCGAAAACACGAAGGGAACCCACCAATCAAAGGTGTTCATCAGGAAGGATCCCGGAACACGGTTCACGTAAATCACGATGACGTTGGAGAAAAAGTCCGCGTAGGCGTTGGAAAAATCCACGTTGTCCATCAAGTACACGCGCAACCGTTTCTTGAGTTCGATGCCGTAAAAGGCAGAAAGTTGCTCGTAGATCCCGGGGCCTTCCCGGAGAAGCTGCGCAGCGTGTTCCTCGAGCCCTGGCTCGAAAACGATATCGAAATACCCGGTGGAATACTTCTTCCACTCCCTTGCCATCCCGGGAAATGCGGTGAGGAGCAAGAGCACGATACATCCCAGGAAAATGGCTTTACTCCATTTCTTCCCAGCGAATACCATCTGGCTGCATCACCCCTTTGCACTGGCGCTTGTTGCTATGCTGTATCCATTGGATATTCCAGGGGAATTCCTCGGCCATCGCTGCCTTTGCTTCTTCCTCCAGATGGAGTTGCCCCTTGTCCCAGGATATGCGGAACAAAGAGAAGGCCCCCTGCCGGTACTGCTCGGAAACCCCGTCGTCGATGTACACGAAGGTGGAGCCCCTCTCCCCGAATAGCGAAAGCTCCACGGGTCCTTGCACAACCTTTTGCAGCGAAACACGAACCGGGCCATGAACCAACCCGTGTCCCTCCAAAAGGAAGTGGGGGATGTGTTCCAACGGTGCACCAACCCCGTGCCATCCCTGTTCATAGACCGTGCCATCGTTCAGATCCAGTGCCCTTTGCGGGAAGTACACTGCCCTCTGCCGCACCGACGGGCGTGTCACGGGGGCCACCATCACGGCGTCCCCGCAAAGGAACTGGTCTTCGATACCCGAGCATACTGGGTCCTGGAAAAAGTCAAAAAGCAGGGGGCGAACAAGCGGGCAATCGTTTCGGATCCCCATCATGTACTGGCTGTACAGGTAGGGGAAGTAGCGGTAGCGCATCTGCACAACGCGCTTGAGTTTCGCGAACACGTCGGGGCCGAAAGCCCAGGGGTCTTGGGAATGAGTGTTGAAGGCTGCGTGGTTTCGAAACAGCGGCAAGAAGGCTCCCATTTGCAGGAAGCGCACCAGTAGTTCGGGGGAAACGTTATCGCCAAACCCCCCCACGTCGCATCCCGCGTAGAAAACCCCGCAAAGGCCCAGGGAACTAACCCGGATGACCTCCTCGAACAGATGCTCCCACCAGGAGGCGTTGTCGCCGGTCCAGGCCCCACCGAATTTCTGGATGCCCGGATACGCGGAGCGCGAAATCAAGAAAGGGCGTTTCTCCGGGGCAACCTTCTTGAATCCCTCGTACGTGCCGCGTACCATCTCCCGGCCATACAAGTTCTTCACCTGGTGGTGCGGGGTTCCATCCAGGTGGAACAGTTCGTCCCCCCGATCCTTTTGCCCCAACGATCCGAGCGTCCACATCTTCTTGAGTGCATCGATCCCTGCGTCCACGTTGAGTTCGTGCAGCAGTTCCTGCAACTCACGGATATCCGCATCCGAGAAGAACACCGCGATCTCGTTCATGTCGTTCCATGCCCCGTCGATCCCCGTTTGGGCCCATTGGGCCACCTTCTCCGACCACCAGGCTCGGGCAGCGGAATCCAAGAAATCCGGGAAACGGGTACGCCCTGGCCACACCGCCCCCTCGAAGTCTTCGCCCTTGGCGTTCCTGAGGAAATAGTGCTCCTTGGCCTCCTCGAACACCGGGTACCCCTTTTCCACCTTGATCCCCGGGTCCAGGATAGCGCTGACCTTGAATCCCAGGCCATGTAACTCGGCAATGGTTTGTTTCGGATGGGGAAATGCCTTGCCATTCCAGGAGAACACCTTGTAGTTGTCCATGTGGTCGATGTCCAGGTACAGTACATCGCAGGGGAACCCGTCCTCTCGGAAGCGATGGGCCAACCCCAGCAAATCCGCATCGGAAATGGCTCCCCATCGGCTTTGTTGGTAACCCAGGGCCCAAAAGGGAACGGCAGCATTCTTCCCGGTCAACCGGGTGAACGAGGCAACGACCTCCGCGATGCTCGAGCCGCTGATCCAGTACTCCACCATTCCCTCGCCCTTAAGGATGTACTCGAAAACCCCGTCTCCTTCGGTATCCATTCGGATCTTGAGGTAACCGGTATGATCCACGAAAAAACCCAGTGGGTTTTGCGGGTGCACCAGGATGAAAAAGGGAAACGACTTGTACAACGGGTCACTCCCCGGGTGGTGAAAAGGGTTGTCCGTGTTGTAGAACGTGTATTCCCTTCCACGCTTGTCGAGGGGAGCGTACTTATCTCCCAGGCCCACGATGGTTCCTGCGGGTAACGTGCGCTGCAGCCGTAAAAACCCGTTTTGCAGGGAAAAGGAAACGTCGGGGGCCCAAGCGGAAAGCGTTTCCCTTTGCTTCGCGGGAAGGGTTTCCCATTCCAAAACACGAACCCCGGCCTCTTGCGGGTCGATCCCGGGGAAAGCCCCTTGTCCATATCTCCGGCGAATGATCATGTGTTTCTACCATCCTTTCTCTATGGTGACCTGGTGAAGTTCCAGGAACGATTGCACCGACTGCATGCTCTTTTGTGGCCATTCCTCGTGGGGAAGGTGTCCGCATTTCTCCACCACAACCAGTTGGCTGCCAGGAATGGCAAGCTGCAACTCTTGGGTTTGGGAAAGGGGTACGATTTGATCCGCATCCCCGCTGAGCAGCAGCACAGGCATGGAAAGAGCCCCCACCTTGTCCATGCGGTTTTGTGGGGTTTGGGAACGGGTAAACGCCATCAAGGATTTTTCCCAGCCTTCCACCTGGGTGGGTTTCTCATACCCTTCCCGGATTTCCGGGGTGAGACGAGACGCATCGTACCATGCCTGGTCCAGCACCCCGGAGAGCATGTTTTCCAGCAGGCGCTGCACCGGACTCCAGGAAATGGGAAACAGGGGACTGGAAATCACGCTGGACAACAAGGATCGTGGAGGATCCTTCACCGACGGTGCGATCAGGATCAGAGCACGGACATGCGTGGGGTATGCCAGCGCGAAATCCACCGCCACACCCGCCCCCGCGGAATGCGCTACCAAAACCAGTTGTTTCTGGGCAAGGCCGAGGGATTCCAACAAACCGTGCAAGATTTGGGGTTGCGCGGCAGGCGCATACGGGTCCACGGCGTAGGTTCCTGGGTCAAAAGGTCGGGACGAAAAGCCGAAACCCGGGCGATCGTACACCAGCGCAGTCCCCACTTTGGCGAAGCGGGGATACCATTCCCGCCAGGAAAAAGTACTCGCGCCGAAACCATGCAACATCACGAAAACGAGCTCTTTGCTACCGGCGAGCCGGAAATACACGGATGTCGGTGAATCGTTCGGGTCTCCTTGCCAGGAAAAAAACCCCCCATCTGGATCGATCCAGGAATCCGGAACCGGGTTATTGCCCAAAGCTATCGAGAAAAGCGACAGAAGCAGCACAAGTGCGAAGAAACATTTCAAAACGATCGCCCCCTTCCTTTTTCCAATTATACACGAAAGCACAAAGCCTGGGTGCCCATTCCAACATTCCACGTTTTTCGCGAACCCTGCAAAACGTGCTATAATCCTGCCAGTAACCCAGAACCACGACGCATTTTTCCCCTGGCCTGAAAGAACCCGCATACGTGTCTATACTCCATGCAGGTCAGCGAATCGAAAAGCGAGGCACCCATGCGTTTCTCTTTTTTTTCGTTCCGACAAAAACCCTGGTTTGGATTCCTGATGCTTGCTGTGGTGGGGCTGGTAGCCCTTGGTATGATGTTTCGCGGCTTCGAAGACAACAGGCGCCAGCAAGCCTTGCGCGAGCAGGGATTCGTGGTGGTCAAGAGCGATTGGGAATGGAACAAAACCCTCTCGCCCGAAACCTACCGCGTCATGCGCAAAAAAGAGACCGAGGAACCCTTCCGCAACGCCTACTACGATTTCTTCCAACCCGGGACATACCGTTGTGCCTCCTGTGGGGAACCACTGTTCCGCTCCACGGAAAAATACCCCAACGAAATCGGGTGGCCCACCTTCTTCGATTCCCTCTCGCCCACATCGGTGGTTTTCACCCCGGACAACCGTTTCGGCATGCAGCGCGTCGAAATCCTTTGCGCTTCCTGTGGAGGCCACGTGGGGTACCTCTACCAGGATGGCCCGCCACCCACTGGCAAACGCTACCTGGCAAACTCTGCCGCACTTCTCTTCGAACCCTCTCCCACCACCCTGGAGCAATTCCTTGGTTCTGCCACCCTCAGTGATTTTCCTGTTCCAAACCCCTAATGTGAACCAACTTTTCTAAGGAAGCCTTAAGGGCCATGGTTTAGAATCGCCCCGTGACATACATTTGGAGGTGAAACCATGTCCCGATGGTTTTTGCATAAAAAGACCCTTGTTTTTTTCCTACTACTTGTTCTCGCCAGCCTATCGCTTTTGGCTGATTTTGGTCCTCCCTCGGATGTTTCCTTTTCCAGCGTTCCCCAAAGCACTGCTTCCAGCCAAAAAGAAACACCGGATTTCTGGTTGGATCAAATGCCCGGCAAGATCCTTTCTCTTTCCCTGTTCCTCGGGGTAAGCGTGGGGCTGCTATTCTGGGGAAAGAAAAGTCGCTACTTCTCTCTCATCCGGAAAACCATCCTGGTCGCCAGCGTGATTGTCAATGGGTTCCTTTGGGGAGGATACCTCTGTCCAACCTCTGCGGTACAAAACATCTTTTTCAAGTGGGACACCGCTTACCTGATCCTGTTTTCCCTCCCCATCGTCGTGACGCTGTTTATGGGGCGGCTGTTCTGTGGAAACGTGTGCCCGGTTGGGGCACTTTCAGAACTGCTCTTTGTGTCGAAGTGGAAGCGCAACATTCCCCCAAAACTGGAAAAAGCCCTTTCCTGGGTGAAATACGGCGTGCTGGCATTCCTTGCTGTGCGCTTGCTGTTCGATTCCCACGTTCTGGATGATCTTTCCCCATTCAAGGCGCTTTTCACCTTCGATGCCTGGGGGTTCAATTGGATCCTCACCCTGGCTTTTCTGGGGCTATCGGTGGTGACGTACCGTCCGTTTTGCCGCTTCTTTTGCCCGTTCGGGGCCCTTTTTGCCCTGGTGAGTTTCGTCAGGCCCATGCGCTTCCGAGCGGGAGCGGGGTGTGTCAACTGTCGGTTGTGCAAGCGGAGTTGCCCTTCCAACGCTATTCGGGAAGATATGAGCGTTTCCCCCGAATGTATCCTGTGTGGATCATGCTGCC